>Ga0190269_10000979_pt1 | contig 13955 bp, 10 predicted proteins | sample Popmic249IS_FD_133749 | JGI IMG/M metagenome (GOLD analysis project Ga0190269, IMG submission 133749) | Populus adjacent soil microbial communities from riparian zone of Blue River, Arizona, USA - 249 IS | ecosystem: Environmental > Terrestrial > Soil > Riparian zone | place: USA: Arizona...
TAGAATATTTTCTTTATGTTTTTAACAAACTTTCTCATTATTGCTCGGCTTATCCTTATCTTACTAAAACGAATCTAAATGGAAAAACATTTTATGGTATTAGTTTTTCTACTAGATCTTATCCTTGTTTTACTGAGTTATATCAAATTTTTTATAATAAAAGTATTAAGATTGTTCCTCCAAATTTATATGAAATTCTCACTTATGAAGCATTAGCTCATTGGATATGTTGCGATGGGACAAAAACTTATAATGGTATAACTCTACAAACTCATTCTTTTACTGTAAAAGAGGTCGCTTTCATTGTAAATGTTTTAATACTAAAAATTAATTTGAAGTGTTCTATTCATATGCAAAGAGGCCAACCTACCATTTATATTTCATCTAAATCTATGGAAAAAATACAAGCTTATATTTTACCTTATATTTGTAATTCTATGAGATATAAATTGTTTATTAAAAAATAATTCTGAGGTGGCAAACTCGAGGGAAGTCCTAAGGTTAGAATAAAATAATAACTTTAGGATAATCGTCGAACTAAATCACGAATGGGAAACTGTCGTGTAAAAGCGTAGAGGCCAGACGCCACATGATCTCTAAGTACAAAATGGTTTGTATATGAGGTTACAAGGAATGGTCCAGCTCACCGGTAACGGTTTTTAGGGTAATTCCTAAATAAGGTATATAAGTGTTCACTTTTCACTTCATTATACTGAGAGAATAAGCTAGCTGAACCTGAAATGGTTGAAGGCTGAACCCTGAGCTACATTATTCGGGGGTACAATTCGATTGACCACTCCAATGGTCTTTGCTCTTGGTTTCATATTTCTCTTTACAATCGGTGGCTTATCGGGAATCATATTAGCCAATGCGTCTCTTGACATTGCACTGCATGATACTATGTACGTGGTAGCTCACTTCCATCTGGTTCTTTCTATGGGAGCCGTTTATGCTATTTTTGCTGCCTGGTACTTCTGGGGGCCTAAGGTACTCGGCAAACCTTACAACGAGGTTCTCGCCCAAGTACACTTTTGGTCTTTCACTCTTGGAGTTAACCTCACTTTCATACCTTTTCATTTTACGGGGCTCGCAGGGCAACCACGAAGAATCCCTGACTATCCAGACGCCTACGCAGGCTGGAATGAAATAGCGTCTTTTGGTTCTGTCGTATCTCTTGTTTCTACCTTCCTTTTCCTGTATATTCTCTACGATCAGCTAACATCTTCCTTACAAGTCCAAGCCAATCCTTGGTATGTTCCTGCCTTTTTTGAACCCAATATTCCTCTTTCTACTACTGAATCTTCGCCTACTTTAGAGTGGCTACTTTCTTCGCCCGCTCCATTCCATCATTTCTCTGAACTTCCTATCTCTTCTTCTTCTTCACCCCTTCATGGATCGTAGGGGCTGCCTAAGGACCTAAGGCCCTCAGTCTTAGGCCGAGGGTTCTTCTCTAAAATACCCCCCCCCCTCTTCTTTGCTCTGCTTGTCTTTACCCTTTCTGTTCTTGAGAACTGGTGCTTACTATATAAGAAAGGAATACGTCCATTCTGCTCTAAGAAAGAAAGAACTAGGTGTTTGGTTTGATTCTTCTGGCTACTGTAAGTCTAGTCCATGATGAGTCTAATTTATCAAGTAAATCCAAGGATTGAGAGCCAATGCCAAAATCCAATCTCTTCTTTTACTCCCTTTTTTCTATTCTAGAAAAAAGAGCTTGGTTGATTTCTATTGTTACCTCCCCTTTGCTGGTACGTTATTCTGGTTAGGGTCATAGCTCAGTCGGTTAGAGTGCTGTGTTGATAACGCAGTGGTTGAGGGTTCAACTCCCTCTGACCCTAAAACAAATCCCAATTTCATTCCTCTTATCTTTGAAGGTAAAATGTCAAATGTATCTAAGTCCTAAAGGAAAGGTATTTACTTTGGGGAACCAACCTTGGGTCTACAATAGGCTCAGAATGAATACTCAGCTACGTAATATGGTAGGTATACCTCCTCACCTATCTGTAATCTTTGTTGATCTTCTGCTATCTGATGACTGCTTATAGCCTCGCAAGGAAACTCGTAATGCTCGGTTTGAATTTAGCTAAGGTACTATTTAGTCCTTTTGCTTTGTTCGTTTTTAAGCTTCTAAGCCACTATTGTCAGTCTACGCCTTATTCGGTCTCTAGTGTACGGATTGCTGTCTAGAGACAATTTACTCTTCGGTTTAAGACAAGGATATAGCCTAGCCTTACTTATATGCATCAACTTGGTATCCTAATGGTGTTAAACCCTTTCCTGCCAACATCTACGAGCTTCTAAGACTAATTGCTTTAGCCTTCTGCCCAGCTTGACCCCCTTTGGCCCCCCCCCGCACCGCAAGCTTGGCCCATGGAATTAAATTGACCGTAACCTGTGGGGTGTGGGCCAAGGGCTCCCTTAACCATAGGCCTATGGTCCTTATGCCAGGAGGGGGCCCCAGGCCGGTAATTAAACCGAGGCTGAACTTAAATGGAGGGGTACAATTTCCATCATTCTCGGTATTACCAATCTCTTCTTAAGAACAAATTCCCCCCTTCTGTATCCTCTATTAAGGCCCTTTCGTATAGTGGTAGTACAAGGCAACTTCACTGCCTAAACGCCTGTTCGACTCAGGCAAGGGTCAGAGGTCGACTACGTGTTGGTGAGCGTCTTTATCACCTCTTAGGTGTTTTTAGCAACCCCCTCCGGCCGAGGGTTGGCCATTTTAGAGGGTTTTCTCCTAAGAAAATAGCCTGTCTTTCACAGAAACGTCAACAACTATCCTCACATGACACTTGGATCCCAAGCAGAAGCAAGGATACTAATTAAGAATGTCTTTGCTAGTCAACCAGAATTATCAGCATTTCTTCGCAAGATATCTAACGTTGAAAGCTTCACCACACCTATTCTCCAAAGAAGAGTAGAACTAAAAGATAGAGAGAAGCTTAACTGGATGGTGCAAAGTTCTTGTGCCGATATGATTTTAGTAGCTTTGGAATACCTCTACAAACAAAACAGAGTAAGGGTTTTGCCTCATTTCCATGATGAACTGGTACTTCAATGCCTTACTTGTCAAGAACACACCCAAGAAATCTGTAATCCAATTAAGACTATGAAAAACTTAGCGGACCTGTGACATCTCCTTACTTCAAAGCTGTGCGTAGAAAAACTCCGCCAATGTGAAGCACGTATGTAGTGCAAGGTATAGGTGATTACTACACTGAGACTTGAACGGACCACAGCTCTTCTGACAACAAGCCAAATATTCCTCCAAATGTCTATTGATTGGAAGTACTGACATGCTTACTATGCTTCTCCTGAGAAACAATTTCCAAAGTATGATGGGGTAGAAACCTTGTGGTATTCAGGGCTGTCCTATCACTATTATAGGTAGATGTTTAAATTAAGAGCTTACAAAGCTCATTTGAGGGGGAGTAGTATAAGTGTTACGGACTAAGGTTCCAATTCACCTAAACTTCCTTATTATCTTAACTACTTACACGGAGGATGGATGACAGTAGAAACAGAAGACAACCATGACAAAGATGGTAAAGTATCTGATACAGATTACAGAGTTCTAAGTATTGTTAACAACCAGAAAGAAAACCCACTCAGAAAGATTTGATAGTTGAAGTACTACAATAAAAGATAGTTAAATGTGACAACTCTTAATTCCTATTGCTGAGAAGTTAGTTGCCAGTCTGGGACTAGAGTTGGACAGCAAGTAATCAAGAACCTAGTCTTTGGAAAGCAAAGCTCAGCTCTACTTAAGATAGTTAACCCTTATGTTAGAGGTGCTCTTAAAGAATTAGAGAAGCTTCAGAAGTTCAGAGCCTCAGGGAAGAAAGGATTTGGAGAGACCAGAACCTTTTGGGAATTCTAGTACGGTCTAGGTAACCATCAATGTCTTATAGACTCACCGACGGACATTTCCGATATAGAAGACTCTGTTACGGTAATCTTCCCAGGTTGGATTCTTGGTGTCCTTTCTCTCAAAGATGTAGAGGTTGCACTCTGCTCGAAAGTAGATTTGTTGGAACTTTATCAGACTTCCCGTCTTAGCGGTAACTCAGGTCTCAACCATGTCAACAGTGGGAATAATTGCCCCCTTCACGTACCTAGTAGATTCATAGTTGCCCATAATCCGAATATTGCTGGTCTGTTCACCAGTTAGGGCATCGAAGACTCCGAAGCGGTGGTTCTCTCCGTCATAGTCATCAAGGACTACTACTTCTTTACCTAATAGGCGTGGTAGTTTATCTGAAAGCTCTTGTTGTTTCCATCAGACAGAAGAGTTCTCGTTATGGATTAGTCCTGTCTTAGCTAGGGTCTTGACAATGAGGTCTGCGAGTTTTGATTTTCCAGTGCGAGAGTCTCCGTTGATTACGATACAGAAACGGTCTTCTGCTTCCTTCATAGTGCGGTAAATTCACCCTTCATAGAAACTATCCAGTTCTCCTGTGGTTTAAGTGGGTACTTTTTTCTAAGAAAAAAGGTAGGAATGTGTTCTTCTAAAAGTAGAGAACGGTGTGCGATGTGAGTTCAGTCTCAAGTGGGTTCTTTTGACAGATGACCTTCTTAATTCGCTCAATGCACATTGCCTCAGTCAGTTTCTCCTCATACTTCTTCACTAATTCTAGTATGCTGTCACGAATTGGTAGGCCCCCACTTACTCAGTAGTTCTCCCCAGGTACCAGTCTGCCCTCTGATTGGTAGTAGAGGTTCTTAGCTACATCTTTCCATGGTTGGGAGAGGAAGGTTACTGACTTTCCTTGCCGAGAACAGCGGCTAACTTGTCTGGGTAGCTTTCAGCAGTTGTAAAGTGGTTAAAAGGTGAAAAGAGCAGACGGAGTGGTATGGAAGTTCCACACTATCTGTTAAGACAGGACTAGGGGACCTAGGGGTGGTGAGCCTGGAAGAGGATAAGTCAAAAATAGAGAAAAAAGGTACCCCTGACCTTGTTTCCTTTTCTTGTTAACTAGTGTAGTTAAATTAGGCGCTACATACTTATACCCTCATACAGCAGGTGCGGCCCAGTTAATAGGATTGTGTTGATACAAACAATAATCCCCCCCCTTCCTCCCTGGTACCTACGGCAGAGCCTGCTTTGCCCAGGGTAAGGTAGAGAAACCAATAGAAGGGAATATAAGAGGGATGATAGCTTAAAGGTAAAGCATCTGACTTTTAATCAGATGGAATCTCTGGGGTAATACTTAGTGATTCCAATCTAGGTTCGATTCCTAGGCATCCCAAGGAAGGAGGGCGGTAAAAACCAAAGGGAAGTATTGGGGATTTTACTTCACCTTACTTTCTATCAGATATCTAGGGGTATCGAGTCTATACTCTACGCAACCCTCTTTAAGTTAATTCCCTATCGTTTGCTTAGGAGTGACCTAGCCTGTAGCCTGTAACTTGGATAGAAGGGCTACCTACTTTGGGTGGTTATGATAGTTTCTTGTTTCTAGGGCCACGAGCTATCGAAGACGTAGACTCTCTTGAAATTATTAGGAGGGGGGTTATCGATCCTGTCCCTGCCACCCGAATACTCGGACCCTATTGAATCTGAGTGATGGACAATAGCCAGTTGGCGATTCACTGCTAACAGTGGCCTCTGTACATGTTGCTGGAAATACCTGCATGCTCCAGGGAAATCACTATTCCATTGTTGCCTAGACCATTAGGTGGTACTTTTTTCTAAGAAAAAAGGTAGGTTATGATTTACACATTGCCTGGTCTAGTCACCGCCTCCTTTCTTGTTCTTCCGTATGTCCTAATGTTATGGCTCATCCTTCCAGCATACTAACTCCAGAGGGCCAATCCAACACACTGGCTGCCATCAGGGAACAGTATTTAGGTCTAGCGAGCGATCTACTTACTGATAGGTTCAGCTTTGAACTCAGCCGATCTGGGGTTACCATCATGTTTCCTGGAAATACTCAGTCGGAAATCTGACAGGGGTATATATTCCTATGCTGCTGCATCAGATCATGGACTGCAGTGCAGGTCCTAGCCAACTCACTTAGTAAGACCGGATGTGTGATGTGCCGTTATACCTTGGTAGGTCTCCTTTGAGAAATCCAATGGGCTATGCCTATGGTTATGGATGGAGGTGGGCACTATTTTAGCCTCGACCAACGATAATTGGCTGGGTTAAAAGGGCCCCAAGAGAAAGGATTGAATCATAGCCTGACCAATTATGGAAGTACACCGTAGAGCCCCGGGCTCCATTAATAAGGGAGAGCCAAAAGGCTCGGAGCATAGCCTCTGGCGAGGCATAATCAAGGAGTTCAAATTGGGCACCGATTGATTGGCCTCCCTTTATACCATACCACTCCACTATGAAGGGAGTTTGGGGCCCACCTTTGGATTGAAGGGTTTCAAGGTCGGCGGTAACTACTGAATCTAGGGGTAATGGGTCCTCAAAGGGTAAGGTAGGATTAATCGGAGGCATAGTCATATGCCCCATTGTTGGTACCGCGGGGGGCCCCAAGGGGCAGGAGTAGGGCTGTTGTCCAATGGGGCTGGGCTTCCTTCCCCTCCCTCACCCCCTTCGTTTGGTTCAATAGGAGGGATAGGGGTTACTGGGCTCCCCTTTCTAAGAAGCTCGAGAATTTGGGCTTGGAAATCGGCCTGTTGGGCAATAAGTTGGCTCTGTTGTTGTTGGGATTCGGTTAGTTGTTGGGTGAGGTTTGCGACTGTAGTGGTTAGGGTCCCTTGTTGCTCAAGTAATCGGCCTTGTTGTTGAACAACTTGACTCAGGATGGATTCAAGGCTATTTAGTCTTGTCTCAGGGGTCTCAAAGGCGGGTGACCCAAAACTTGCTATCTCTGGGGTGGAAGCTAAGGGCTTCTTAGAGGTAGGAGGCTCGGGCATGATGGGGGCAATGTCTTTGAAACGAATGTCGGTTGTCCCCAGGAATTCGGCGTTGTATTCCGCCTCCATCTTGGCCAGGGCGCTTTCGCAGGCTGCAATGATAGGTTCAAGGGGGGTACGGGTCGCTATGTTTAGAGAGTTAAGAAGGGTAACGGTAGGCCTTCAAGGGTGTTGGGCTGGATTAAAACAGCATAGACTCGGTCGGGCTCCCATGAGGCAACGAGGATACGGAATTTATCCCAGAAAGAAGGGTCATGCACGGACACGGTGGTGTTAAGCCACCATTGTCCTGGGCTATTGGGGGCTAGGCCATAAGGCGTCCCCTTCCACTAAAGGCCCTCCCACTGGGACTCTAGGCCCCTGACACCTGATATTGACACCTGATATGATAGTAAGATGACCACTCGGCATCCCATAGCAAGATCGCTACCAGGTCAGCAATTATTCTCTAATAGCAGATTGTTATCGGTATTCTATTGGGTACTTTTTTCTAAGAAAAAAGGTACTAAAGAATTGAAGTATATCAGGGTGTGGAGAATGTAAAGAGGTAACAAAGATTCCTGTAAAGCTCTGAGATAAGTATTTAGGAGATAGTTTTAAGATAGCTAAGGAAGTAGATTTCAAGCATAAGCCCCGTTGTAAGCAAGTAAAATTGAAACTCGACCCTAATTAAGACATAACTTTCTGTTTGAGCTCTCATTCCAAGTTTAGATTTGTGTCGCTAGATTTGGTTTGAGAACTGACACAAGAAACTAAATAAGACCCAGTGAGAGGTCTACTTATATTACATAAAGGAGAATAATATATGGCTCAGAAGAAATGAGTTACAGAACTAGCGAACCAATTTGAAGGGGTTAGTGAAGAGAGAGCAATGCTTGATATTAAACGTGGAGTTTTAGATACACTGAATCATGAAAGTGTAGGTTATTGAGCAACAGCAACACCGAAGAGAGTAAGTATGCTTGATCCAATTGCCGGGATTGGTGTTGCAGCTATTGATAAGGTAAAGCGCCTATTTTGGAAGAACTACACTCCGATAGCTAAAGGAGAAGCTGTAATTGAACCTCATGTAGGGAATGTGGATACCATTCAAATACCGATCAATGAGATGATGTATGTGTCTAAGGAAATTGGAATAACAGATGCAGCAAGGTTAAAGAATGAACCCGCTTACCGGGCATTGATGACCCAATCAATAACAGAAACACTAGCTTCTTCTTTAGATGCTGAACTTCTCGGGCTATTAATCGCAGCTGCAGCGGGACAAAAGAACGCAACTGTTGAACTGAAAGTACCTCGTATCTATAATCCGCAGAAAGATGTCGATCTTTATCTTGCTATTGCTGATATTGCTACAGAACTAGAAAAGAAGATTAACGCTTACTACCTAGGGACGCCAAGAAGTGACTTAGTTCAACTAACAGATCCTTACTTGTACACAAGAATGATTCAAAACTTAGGTGGTTTTTACCTAGCGATTGAAATAGGTTTGAGTTTCATCCAAGACGAAATAATCCAAGCTAGCAAGTCTCTGGAGTTACCATTGTAAGACACATCTTCCTTGATAATAACATTGTTAAAGAGGCAAGTAATGATGTTGGTTTTTATGACTATACAGGATACCGAGCAATCCTTTTCAGTCGAGCAGCTACATTCTTAGTACCTACACTTCAAACAACAACAGGGGTAGTCAACAAAGATACAGGGAACTACAGATTGATCCAAAAGAGAGTTTATGGTAAGGTGTGATTTATGGCGATCTGATTCGAGTAATCAAAGAGCCCTCAACTAAGAACAAACCCCTACCGTTTGAAGAAAGATTGATAGAATATCAAGATCACTACAACAAAAACTATGGCTTTAAAGATAACAACATAGTGATCCCAGATACCCTCGCAAAATTACAAGAAGGTTACAGACATGATCTCCTACACATAAACGCCCTAACAGAAGAGAAGAAGAACAAGCAGATACAGTTCTCGAAGCGGCTAGTTGGTGTGCTAATCACATGTTGGCAACTGGTCTAGATAAGTTGATTCGTGGATCAGTATCAATAAGTTTAGGTCAGATCTCTGTTGGACAGACTAACCCCGAAGAACCTGATTTCTTTCCACCTTTCCCCCCGGGAAAAAGTAAGAAGGAAACAATCCGAAATGGAATGGTAGTCTCTGAAATCCCTACAAAAACCTATCCTTATCCTAACGTTTCCTTACAAGTATGAAGTCTCATGCGAGCAACGAAGAAAGAATGAATTGTTTCCTGGACCTTGGTAGTAACAACAGAAGTAGAACCATCAATAAAGAGAAACTCTCCAGATTCAAGTAGGGTTAGTAAAGGATCGTAATCTTGAAGAATGCCAGTCATCTGAAACACCCTCTTGTACTCTTGAGGAAAGAATCTAGAATGAGTAAGCATGCAAGGTAAACTAATAGATTAACTTGAAGTCAAAACTGGTTTCATCATACTACTAATTATACACTATCTTCCAGTTTATGTGTCAAGATCAGCTAACAGTGAAGAAGCGTAAACTTGAAAAGTTGAGTATGGTTATCAATTGCAGTTACCCCGGTCTACAAGCTACATTCGTTTTTTCATAGGTTGACGAGAGGGTTTTTTGTTACAAACACCAGTACCCATAAAGTGGTATAAAAAAGTATCGCATCTACCCCTTTAAGGTCTACAGGAGTAGCAACACACAAAAGCGCTAGTAAAGCAATATCAAATCACTTATTGGCTTGACATCGAAACCGGCATGGGCTAGTTGTGATGCGTCAAAGTTCAAGTTGAATAAGTAGACTCTCTTACCCTTAAAGGCCTTAATAACGGCTTCCTTTTCTTGTCCTGCTAAGCGTTCTCAGATGAGATATTGGTTATCGATTTGAATTGTACGGAGACCAAGGGGTAGGGAAGAATACCATTAATGTCCCGAGCAGGAGTCGAACCTGCGCCTTACGAGCTTCAATCGTATGCTCTACCGTCGAGCCCTCGGGACTTTAAGGCAAGCTTGATCACATTATCCTCTTCCAGACCCTTAGAGTAGTAGTAGTGATGTAACCAGTTTCCCCACTGCCCACAACCTATACGTGGATAGCCCTCTATTCTTATTGATTAATACCCTAGGGTATCCTGGTTACCCCAATCTCAGGGGCAGCTATCAACCTAGAGGAGTTCCCACCATGGAATATGAGCTCTTCCGAATAGGGGCACACCAGAATTCTAGGAGGAAAGAGATCGGCTAGGAAATATTGACTCTAGCAATAGATCACTCTGATGAAAAGTCTACTACCTCTTTCACTACCGCCTATCGCCTCGCAAAGAGAGGAAGAGATCATTCACTGATAGGATATCATGAAGCCCTGGATCCATGACCAACTCAGGGATTCCAATAATGATGGCAATGCAGACTAAAGATCAGAGGGGTGGTTGCACTGTAAGTTAGGAAATCTAGGATGGGATTCAATCTGCTGGGCTTTAGATGGTGACAGTATCCCTAGCCGGGAATATCACCCCAATCTCAATCCAAGACCACCTGCACTGATAAACTAGGAAGAGCAATATTCTAAGGATACCATATTTCAGGCCATTAACCACGGCTGGGTTCTCTACTTCCTAGACTGCAGTCACCCTATGAATGCATTTACTCGACCATAGCAAACCTACAGATTACTTAACAAAGACGGAGCTCTCCAGGATGGGGGGGCAATCTATCTCTGAATAAGTCGATGAATAAGCCCCCTAAGATCCAGCCTAGAAACTCAAATCCCTAGGAACCAGAGTGGGGGGTGGGATCATCACAAGTTAATGGCCCCTAATTCAATTCCTAGGAATGAGTCACCACCCTGGGATTCACTAGAATTAGTAGATAATCCACCTAGGAGATGAACTATGCCCCCATACCAATGAATCTAAAGTGCAATCCCGGATGACCACCTATGAATCATCGCAAATTGATCAAGGCTGGCAAGGGATCCAACTCAACCTAATGAGCCCAATCAATATCGCAAGGTAGCAATGAATCCACCTCAGAGAATCACCCGTAGATAGCATTCACAGGAGGTAACGACTGAGGGGATCACTAGCTCCACAATCCATACCACTCTTCACAGATAAATGACTTGAAGATCAATCTCACCACCCTGGCTATGAACAATGGAGAATTAGGGAGAGAGCTCAAATAGGAACCAATCCATTCCTAGAGGTGAAGAATAGGCTCATTTAGGAACTTCTACTATAGTCTATCTCAGGGGTCCAATTCAATGTGAAAAGTAGATGCCCCAAGTTCCTGGTGGGGCTAAACTATCTACTAGAAAGAGGGTCACTAGAACCACTAGAGATCTCATCCAACCTGAGTTCATGGGGTCTCACCAATGACTAGAGAGTCTCCACTCTCACAGTATATAGTGCTATCCTAGTTCCAGGGGCCTTAATCACAAAATAGCTCTCAGAAGACTAGAATAGAACTAAGGGGGTGGCAAAAAGGTGTAGTAGGATATGTCCCGCAAGCATGTTAGCGCAAAGAGCAGCTATCGAAGTTTGTCTAACATAGAAGGATGAAAGTAAGGGCAAACTACCTACCCCTTAAATTCCCAACATGCTTAATTTAGGGACACCCCTGATAATGCTCCAAATTGTTGGGGGATTCCTCCCTGGTGTCTTTGATTTAAGATACAATAGGATAGGCCTACGGTCTATGGCCAAGGGGGGGCAGCGGAGAGAACCATAAGTTAGGAATTCTCAACAAGTTAACCAGTTCTAGTCGCGTCTCTAAGATTAGGGTCATGGGAGACCACTACACTACTCGCTACGTTAAAGGTGTGATTATTCCTACAGTAGATAGTGTAGAAACATGGATTACCCATAAGACAGGAACCCTAAGGGAATTTATCCAAATACTACGAAGAACCCACTGCACCCTTTACATCTTCAAACCAAGACACGTCCAGCACTTTTTTCAAGGATCCTTGAAAAAGGCACCCTACTTGAGAAGACTATTCACGAGACCACCGTACCTTCTATGTAGGGGATGTGAAGCAGTGAATTTATGACACTCTCATTGAAAAGAGACCTGGAAGTGAAGAAAGGAGCAGCAGTCATTGACATTGAAACCGAACCAATTAAGGACAGCCCTCTGAAACATCTCCGTATTAAGACAATTCAAGTAGATAACGAACACTTTAGCAGTGTTGAGTTGAAAAGACCTAGGGTTCTCCGTGTCTTCAGTCGTGAGAAGTGGATTGCCTACAACGCCCCCCCCCCCGCCCTGAGGACCACGGCCCCCCGGTCCGTGGGCCAAGGGCTTTCGAACAGACCCAACTCACAAGAAATGGTTATGAAGTGTGGAAGAATGAAGATGGAACCAAGAAAGAGTGGAAAGATGTTGCTCTGATGGCACGTATCTACGATAACCGCCTCATGGAAGAGAAGAAGACCTCCAATTATCTTAGACTTAGAGGGGTATTTTTATTGGTACTTTTTTCTGGAAGCCCCGGCCCCTTAGACCAAGGCCCTAGCCTCCGAGGGCGCCTTTGGCTGAAAAAAGGGTAAAACGAAAGAGCATGCTAAGAGGTGGACCTCTAGTTTGGGTCCAGGCATAATATGATTGGGCCTATTATAGCCAAAAGTAGAATGATCCCCGCATAAACCAACCAAATAGGGTAAACAGTATATAAACATACGCCTAATGAATGAATATTAGAGAAGGCCGCAAAGAGATTAGTCCATTGGAGGGCTGAAGAATCTGAGATGTGAGCAATGCCTATAGTGGTTAGGTCAAACCAACTATAAAGAGTGTCACCTCTAAATAATGGTGAGCCGGTAAGGGTCCAAAGAAACGGCGTTCCGATAAGAAATGCTACAGGGTATACTTTGCTGGCCTCTTCTCCTGAAGAGCTTAATTCAGCTAGCTTGATATCTAGCATCATTACCACGAAAAGAAAGAGTATGGCTATAGCCCCTACGTATATGATGAGGTAACTCAGGGCTAGAAAGGTTAGTCCCAGAAGAGCTAGGTAAGCCGAGACGGTAATGAAGACAGCTATCAGGAAAAGCACAGCGAGGATAGGGTTTAGCGCGGTAAGAAGGGAGATAGCAAAAATCACTGCCACCAATGGCAGTATCTCTAGTAGGAATACATTCATGTTTTAGCTTGCGGAATTACTTACTTCTTAGGAAGATTCCATTGATTTGGTTCATTACAAAAGGGGGAGATAAAACTCAAGTTGTAGCTCAAGAGTCAAACAAGTAAGTGGTTAGGTACAAATTCTAACAACTTCTAACTTGAAATAAGAGGTTGGAGCTTGGTGACATACGTGAAATGATGTTAGCTGAAGAGACAGAGGATTATTTGACTATTTACGACCTATAGCCCGTAGACCCTAGGGTCTACAAGGGGGCCAAAAGGGATCAGGCCAAGGTGAAGAGAAGAGGAGAAAGGTTGGTTATTGAAGGATTTAAAGACATGAAAGATGATTTGGGAGATAGCTTTGTAAGGTCAAATTTAGAACAGTTTGGAGGGAAGCGTGAATCCAATAGAATCAAGTACCAACGCTATCAGGAGAGGGAGGAATCGAACCCCCAACGACAAGTTTGGAGCTTACCATTTTGCCATTAAACTACTCTCCTATTGGCAGTTTCTTAGCAGTTTGTAGCTTTATTCTTAAGATATCCATGTACAGGCTAAGTAGCCCTAGCTACCCCTTCCGGCTCCAAGGACGGGACGCCTCTGGTACCTCTGGCCAACTCTTGGCCATAGACCGTAGACCATAAGCCTATGGTCCTAGGTACTGACAGAGGTAGGGCGAAGGGGGGGGAGACCGCCCTAGGTCTAGGGGGCGGGTCTTGTGAAGAATTCTACTCTCTTCTTTCTGTGCTGCACTATATGGATTGATTAGATTGGCGAGATTGGCAGTGTTACTAAAGAGACCAGCTTGGTTCCTCATGAATCACACCCTATCTCTTAAGGTTAAAGAATTGTCTTACTCCATCCATCAGTGTTTTTCTCTAGAGTTTTCCCTACGACCCCCCGGCCCGTTCCCTAGACCGAGGAATGGCCCTAGGCTCCGAGGGCGGGGTAGTTCCTTAGGGAA
>Ga0190269_10000980_pt1 | contig 13954 bp, 8 predicted proteins | sample Popmic249IS_FD_133749 | JGI IMG/M metagenome (GOLD analysis project Ga0190269, IMG submission 133749) | Populus adjacent soil microbial communities from riparian zone of Blue River, Arizona, USA - 249 IS | ecosystem: Environmental > Terrestrial > Soil > Riparian zone | place: USA: Arizona...
CACCCGGAGGAGCGCATCAACGTGGCCGAGCTGCGTGAAGGTTTCCGCGAGCTCGGGCCCGCGCTGTGCAAGCACGCCTGGCCGCTCAAAGGACACGCGGCGTGACAGGTTCGGAGGACGTGGATGGCAGAGTATCGGACCGCCCCTGAAGACACCCCGAACATGCCGAGCGGAGTGCCCTACATCGTGGGCAACGAGCTGGCGGAGCGCTTCAGCTACTACGGCATGCGCACGATCCTCGTGGTGTTCATGACGCAGCACCTGCGCGATGCCTCGGGCTCGCTCGCGACGATGACGCCGGAGGAAGCCAAGACGGCGTTCCACACGTTCGGCGCCACGGCGTATTTCATGCCGCTGATCGGCGCGCTGCTCGCGGACGTGTGGCTCGGCAAGTACCGCACGATCATGTCGATCTCGCTGTTCTACTGTCTCGGGCACCTGGCGCTCGCGCTGGACGAGACACGCCTTGGGCTGTTCTCGGGCCTCGCGCTGATCGCGATCGGCTCGGGTGGCATCAAGCCGTGTGTCTCGGCGCACGTCGGCGATCAGTTCGGGCCGCGCAACCAGGGCCTGCTCGAGCGCGTGTTCGGCTGGTTTTACTTCTCGATCAACTTCGGCTCGTTCTTCTCGCACCTGCTCACGCCCTGGCTGCTGGTGCACTACGGATCGAGCGTGGCGTTCGGCATCCCGGGCGTGCTGATGTTCATCGCGACGATCGTGTTCTGGCTCGGCCGTCACCACTTCGCGCACATCCCGCCCGCGGGAAACGGCTTCTTGCACGAGCTGACGAGCAAGAACGGCCGTGCGCTCGTGCTGCGCCTGTTCGGGCTGGTCCTGTTCATCAGCGTGTTCTGGTCGCTGTACGAGCAGAACAGCTCGGCCTGGGTGCTGCAGGCGGAGCGCATGGATCGCACGTTCCTGGGCATCACCTGGCTCGCGCCGCAGATCACGGCCATCAATCCAATCCTGGTGCTGCTGTTCATTCCGCTCAACAGCTACGTGATCTACCCGGCGGTGACGAAGCTGTTCCCGCTACCGTCGCTGCGAAAGATCAGCATCGGCTTCGTGTTCGCGGTGGGGGCGTACCTGGTCTCCGCCTTCATCGAGATGCGGCTGGACGCCGGCGAGCGGCTGAACATCGGCTGGCAGGTGTTTGCGTACGTGCTGCTCACGTACGCCGAGGTGCTGATCTACGGCACCGGCCTCGAGTTCTTCTACAGCCAGGCCCCTAACCGCATGAAGTCGTTCGTGATGAGCCTGTTCCTGCTGGCGATCTCGCTCGGCAATGCCATCACTGCGCTGGTCAACCTGTTCATCCAGGGCGCGGACGGCACGAGTCGGCTGAGCGGGCCGGCGTATTACCTGTTCTTCGCCGCGCTGATGGCCGTCACGACGATCGGCTTCGTGCTGTACGCCTCGCGCTACCGCGAGCAGCGCCACGTGCAGGGCAGCCCGGAGCCGGGCGCGGTGAACGCATGAGCACGGCGCCGCAGCCGGGGTGGCTCGCGCGCGCACGTGCGTTCCGCGCCGACGACCCGGATCCGGAGACGTGCGCTGAGCTGGATGCGCTGCTCGCACGGCTGCCCGAGCCGGCGGTCGAGGCGGAGCTGCGCGACCGTTTCGAGACGCGGCTCGGCTTCGGCACGGCCGGGCTGCGCGGGCTGCTCGGGGCGGGTGACAACCGCATGAACCGGCGCGTCGTCGCGCAGACCACGTCCGCGCTGTGCGCGCAGCTGCTGGCGGCGGTGCCGGACGCCGCCGGGCGCGGCCTGTGCATCGGCTTCGACGGCCGGCACAAGAGCCGGGACTTCGCAGCGGAGGCGTGCGCGATCGCGGGCGGCGCGGGCTTCGTGGTGCACCTGTTCGAGGTGCCTGTGGCCACGCCGCTCCTCGCGTACGCGGTGCGCGAGCGTGCAGCTGCGGGCGGCGTGATGATCACGGCGAGCCACAACCCGGCCGCGTACAACGGCTACAAGGTTTACTGGGAGGACGGCGCACAGCTGAACACCCCCCATGACGCCGAGATCGCCAGGCGCATCGCCGCCGGCCCCGCGGCGCTGACCTTGCCGCGGCTGGCGCCCGCCGACGCGCGCGCACAAGCCCGGCTGCGCTCACTCGCACCGCTCGTGGAGCGCTATCTGTCAGCGCTCGAGCGCGAGCTCGGGCCAGCCGCTGCAACCCGCTCGCAGCTCGCAGCGACTGACCTCGCGGCTCAGAGCGGGCTTGCCCCCGACGGCCCCCCACTCGACCGCTCCCCGTCGGCGCTCGAGCGCGCGCTCGGGCCGGCCGCCACAACCCCCGCGCCGCTAGCAGCGGCTGACCCCGCGGCGCAACCCGGGCTGCCCCCCGATGCCCCACCACGCGACCGCTCCCCGCAACCACTCGACCGCGCGCTCGGGCCGGCCGCCACAACTCCCGCGCCGCTGATAGCGGCTGACCCCGCGGCGCAACCCGGGCTGTCCCCCGATGCTCCACCACTCCACGGCGCGCTCGACGGCGCTGGCGGGGCGATGCCGCGCGTCGCGTACAGCGCGTTGCACGGGGTGGGCGAGCCTTTTGCGCGCGCCGCGCTCGCGCGGGCGGGCGTGACCGAGGTCGTGAGTGTGGCCGAGCAGGCGGAGCCGGATCCGGACTTCCCCACCGTGCGCTTCCCTAACCCAGAGGAGCCCGGCGCGCTCGACCGTCTGCTCGCGCTCGCCGCGCACAGCGGCGTGGATCTCGCACTCGCCAACGACCCCGACGCCGATCGCCTGGCCGCCGCGATCCCTACCCCCACGGGCTGGCGCGCGCTCACCGGCAACGAGCTCGGCGTGTTGCTGTGCGACTACCTGCTCGAGCGTGCGCCGCGCGACGGCAAGAACCTGGTCGTGACCACGATCGTGAGCACGCCGCTCACCGCCCGCGTCGCCGCCGCGCACGGCGCGCAGCTCGCGATCACGTTGACCGGCTTCAAGTGGATCGTCCGGCGCGCGCGCGAGCTGGCGAGCACGGGGCTGCGCCCGGTGCTCGGCTTCGAAGAGGCCCTCGGTTACTGCATCGGTGACCTGGTGCGCGACAAGGACGGCATCGCGGGCGCTGCGCACGTGGCCCGCATGGCGGCGTGGCACGCGGCGCGTGGGCACACCTTGCACGAGGCGCTCGAAGCGCTGTACCGCCGACACGGCCTGTTCGAGAGCAGGCAGATCTCGCTGGCCTTGAGCTCCCACGAACAGATGCAAGCGCTGAGCGCCAGGCTCGCCGCTCTGCGCGGCAACCCTCCCGCGCAGCTCGCAGGCCTACCCGTCACCGGCTGCCGCGATCTATTGCACGCTCCCCCGCCCGACCTGCCGCCGAGCGACGTCTTCGGCTTCGAGCTCGCACACGCCCACCGCATCACCATCCGCCCGAGCGGCACGGAGCCGAAGCTGAAGATCTACCTCGATCTCGGCCAGCAGCTCACAGCGGCGGAGCCCCTGAACGCCGCGCGCGCGCAGCTCGACGAGCTGGCTCGACGCATCAACGAGGACCTGCGCGAACGACTCAGCGGGAGTTGTCGACCATGACTTTGGCGAGCGCCAGCCAGCGCCGGGCCATGTCTTTGTCGCGCTCGCTGCGTTCGAACATGTATTGCTCGTGACGCGCGAGCAGCAGGCCGCGCTCGCTGGGCAGGCGCGCGAGCAGGCGCTCTGCGCGCGTCTTGTGCGCATCGGCGAGCGCGCGTGAGATGAGCACGGCCGCGGCCGTGTCGATCGGCGCGGAGTACTCCTCCGGCAGGTGCATGTACGGCGCCAGCGCGAGGTGATCCACACCGGTCAAGAACGCGTTGCGCCGCAGATCCCAGCGCGTCAGCTGCGGCAGCACCTCACCACGGTCCAGGTCGACGCCGCTGCGTCGTGCATCGAGCACGCTCTCGCGCCGCAGCATGCGGTCCTGCAGGTCCAGCACGATCTCGCGGATCGGCTCTTCGATGCGCATGCGCTCACGGCCGCGCAACGAGCCCGCGATCTGCGTCACGGCGGCGACGCCGGCGCGCCAGCGCAGACGCTCGGGCACACGCGCGCGAATCACCCGCACCGTCTGCTGCAGCTGCCCCTTGCGACGGTAGAACTCGATTTCGTCCGTGACGCGCGCACCCAAAGCCATGCAATGCCAGCCTCCAACCACGTTTGTGCGCCAGGCGATCCACCGCGTCAAAAAATCCGCCCTTTCCGCGATATAACGCGGAAGTGCGGGCGCTCGCGAGCACCGGGGCTCAGAACGGGTTGGCCGGGATCGGGCTCTCGGGCTTCGGCGACTGAGGCGCGGGCTCCGCGGCGGGAGCGGGCGTGGGTGCGGGCGCTGCGGGCGCGCTCTCGGTGCTCGGTGCGGACGTCGTCGCGGCGGCGTCGGCAGTCACGGGCTTACGCCGACGCTCGCGCGGGCGCGGGGCCGCGGCGACCGCAGCCGGTCGCTTCTCGACGACCGGGGCAGCGGCAGGCGCCACGCCATTTGGCTTCGGCGCATCCGCGGCCGCAGCGGCCTCGGCAGGCTTTGCGTCCTTCACGTCTCGCGCGGCCGGGTCGTCCTGCGGGTCTCGCGCGGGCGCAGCCTCTCCGGGTTGCGCGGCCGCCGCGCGCGCGGCTCCACCTGGCTCGTTCGCACCGGAGGGCAAGCGCAGGTACACGTCGAGCGGCGCGTCCGGCTTCACCGTCACGACCTCGACCGCGGCGATGTTGCCGTGACTCTGGGCCTCGAAGCGGTACGCACACGGCGGCAGATCCAGGGTTTGTCCCTCGCCCACGGCGGGCAGCGGCCCATGGGCCTCACCGTTCACGAGCAACACGGCGTCCTGCACGTCGCTGTACACGCGCACGGGCACCTTGGCCTGCGCCAGTGCTTCTTCCGGCTTCTCCTCGGGGCGCTCCGCCGGAGCGACCGTCCGATCGGGCTCCGCCGCGAGCGTCTGCCCGGCGGTGGCCGCGCCAGAATTGCCGCTCACCACGAACAGCCACGCGCCGGCGACCAGCGCGAGGACACCCGCCGAGATCCACGCCCAGGGGTTGCTGTCCACGCCCGGACCCGCGGGGGGTTGATACGCCGGCAGAGAATCGAGGCTGCTACGCGTCAGCGGCTTGGTCGCTTCGGTGACCTCTTCCTCCGAGAAGGCGCCAGCCACGCTCGACGACGGCAGCAGCGGGTACTGCAAGTAGCCGAACGAATCCGTATCGCGAGGTAGATCGAGATCCTCGCCGTCGAAGTCGATGACCACCACGGTGATGTTGTCGTGCCCGCCGCCCGCTTCCGCGAACTTCACCAGGGCCCCGGTACACTCCGAGGGATCGTCGATGTTCGCGAGCGTATCGCGCAACGTATCAGAGTGGACCAGACCGGACAGACCGTCGGAGCACAACATCAGGCGGTCGCCGCGCCGTAGCTCGACGAACGTCAGATCGACCTGCACCGTCTCGGAGGTGCCGAGCGCCTGCAAGATGATGTTGGAGTGCTCGAAGGCTTCGGCCTCGGCTTCCGTCAGATGCCCGGCTTCGATCAGCTGGTTGACCAGGGACTGATCCTTGGTCAGCTGCTTCAGCTCTCCGTTGCGTAGCAAATAGGCGCGGCTGTCACCGACCTCTGCCAGGAACAGCACCTTGTCGATCAGCACCGCGGCCGTGGCCGTCGTGCCCATGCCGCGACGCGAGCGCTCTTTCTGCGCCGCGTCGAAGATGCGCCGGCCAGCTTCTTCCACCGCGGCCACGAGGCGCCTCGCCAGCACATCGCGCTCGCGAGGGAAGCCGCCGCGGCGCATGGCCTCGTGCAGAACGTCGACGGCCATCTGGCTCGCGACCTCGCCGGCCGCCGCGCCGCCCATGCCGTCGCACACCGCGAAGAGCAGTCCGCCCTCGCCCACGACGTCTGTCAGCGAAGCCTCGCGCGGGCTCTGCGCGCCGCTCGTGAGGTTCGCGATCACGAAGTTGTCTTCGTTGTGCTCGCGCACCAGGCCGACGGCGCTGCGCCCGGCGTAGCGCACGTTCAAGCCGGGACCGGCTCCCCACGTGGACTCACCGGGTGGCCGAAGCGGACCGCTGACGGAGACCACCGTGGTGGGCGCAGCCGGCGTCGGCGTCTTGGTGTCGCCCGCGCTGGGCTTATCTTCTTGCGGGCTGCTCATGAGAGCCTTTGACCTTCACCGCGCTGATCCGAGCTGGAATCGAAGCGGAACAGGTGCCGCCCCAGGCGAAACTGATCACCCGAATGCAACGTGTGCTCGGTTCGGCATCGCAGGGCGCTGCCGTTGCTGGAACCCAGGTCTCGCAAGATGAACTGCCCGTCGTGAGGGTGAGCTACGATAGCGGCGTGCTTGCGCGAAAGGAATGGGTCGTCGGAGAATGTGAGGTCGGCTGCCTCCCGACCGAACACGGTCTCGTTCCGGTGCAGGTAGTAGACGTCCCGCGCCAGACCCTCGGTCGTATACTGGATGAGGCGTGCCAGCCGCGGCTGTTCGGGCGTTCCAAAAATCATCACCCCATGCTGCATCGCGGCACCCACGTGGCGCTCCACCTCGGTCGGTAGCTCGAAGCGTAGCACTTGCTGTCCGAGCAGGATCATATCTCCATCCGCGAGCGCTGTAGGCTCACGGAGCCTGAGGTAGATGCCGTTGACGCTGGCAAGGTCCAGCAGCACGAAATTCTCCCCCCGCCGCTCGATCCGTGCGTGCCGAGGCGACAGGTACGGATCCTCTTTCAGCACAATATCCCCCTCACGACTACCAATATCCGTTCGGTCCTGCGTGAGCGGGTAGACTCCTCCGTCCGTTCCGTCCCGCAGAATCACCACGAGGCAGGCCTGGGGATTGAGATCGATCGCCGGTTGGTCGGGCGAGGGATCGGATGACGTGGTGCTCAGGGCCAGCGCACCATACGCGTCACTGGAGCGGTTGAACGAGGGCACCTCACCCGAGCGGTGTTGACCACCGGGCGGCGGAGACGTGGGCGCTGCGGGCTGTGACACCACGACGTTGCGCGTGACCTTGGAAGCAGAGCCGCCGCCAGCGCCGCTGGCACTCACGGCGGCATGCCGCGACGAGCTCGACGCGCTGAGCGCCCTTTGTTGCGCGCCGCAGTAGCGGCACGTCTGCGCGTTGGCCTCGTTGGCAACGCCGCACTGCACGCACACCACGGTCGGCAGCGCGGCGGGCGTCGCAACCCGGACGGATGGGCCGGCCCACGCGTCTTGCGGGGGATGCGCTGTCCGGGTCACGGGTGCAGTGAGATCGTGGCCACAGCCGGAACAGAAGCGGTCATGGGGGGATTGACCGGCTCCACATCTGGGACACACTTTTACGCTTTCTAGCGCCGGCTGCGACGCGCTGCGGAGCGACGAGCCACACGCATGACAGAAGGTGTGGCCAGCGGGGTTCTCACTGTGACAGCTCGCACAGATCATCGCGGCAGAGAGTGGAACCCCGTGAGCCCGGCTGCGTCAAGTTCAGACCAAGCTGCTTTTGCGACACACGCGCCGCCTGTGTACGAAACACAACGCCGACCGCCACAAAAGCGAGAAAAGCTCCTTGCCACTTGGCTTTGGTTCTCTCATGACTGCGACCAACAAGCTCTTGTTGACAAGACCTGAGCTTCGATAGTAGGCGCGTTTCCCGACTGGAAGGATGAGCGGCCATGGAGATCTTCCTCGACAAGCGAGCGGTCAAGCAGATCAGGCAGTCCGCCGCAGACGCAGTGGATGACGGCGATACCGAGACGTTACGCGAAGACGTCATGGACGCCTTTAGTGAGGAGCAGATCGAAGAGATCGAGCGCCGCATCGACAGCGGTGACATGTACGACTTCATCAGCGACGCGATCGAGGAATGGGATGGCGACGATGTCGACGAGCTCTTCGAGCTTCTCGAGACGCACCTCTCGGACCTGGGCGTGGAGCTGAAGTACAAGAGCCCAGAGCTCGAGGACGAAGAAGAAGAGCCCGCAGAAGAAGAGGACGAAGACTTCTCGGGTGACGAGGAGGAAGACGACGCGCTGTCCGAAGACGAGCCGCTCGATCTTCCCGACACTGACAACGAGTGATCCGGTGATGTGAAGCGGCGGCGCGATGCCCGGTGCGTAATCACCGACGAGCGCGCCGCCGATAGTGTTTTCGCTCCGCTGCGGGGGTCGCGGCGGGAGGTTTTCTGGGGTGGCAAGACGCGCGCTCGCGCCCCCGTCACGACCTCGCGTGTCTGCGTGGCCATGCTCGAGCGTGCTGCAAGCCTCAAGGGGTGCGCCGTCGCTCGAACGACGCTTGGCCGCCGACGGCGTCGGATGCAGGCGGTGCGAGCGACGCGTCGGTCGCGTCGCTCGAGCTGCTGAAGGGCGCGCGCGCGCTGCGTGCAGCGCTGCGACTGGGAAAGCGCGTCGCCAGCGTCGTAGACCAGTGCGATCCGTGACGTCGCGCTCAGCGGCGGGCGATCGTGGATAGGGCGGAGAGCGCGCGCTCCACGTCGCGTGCCGACACGTCGAGGTGCGTGACGGCGCGGACGCGCTGCGGACCGATCGCGTTCATGCGCACGCCGCGCTCGGCGGCGAGACGCACGAAGTCTGCCGCAGGCAAGCCCGTCAGCCGCCGACGGCGTCGGATGCGGGTGCGAGCGACGCGTCGGTCGTGGCGCGCGCGGGCTGCGTGCAGCGCTGCGACTGCGCAAGCGCGTCGTCAGCGGCGGGCCAGACCTGTGCGATCCGTGACGTCGCGCTCAGCGGCGGGCGATCGTGGATAGGGCGGAGAGCGCGCGCTCCACGTCGCGTGCGGACACGTCGAGGTGCGTGACGGCGCGGACGCGCTGCGGACCGATCGCATTCATGCGCACGCCGCGCTCGGCGGCGAGACGCACGAAGTCCGCCGCGGGCAAGCCCGTCAGCTCGAACGCGACGATGTTCGTCTGCACGGCGGCCGGATCCAGCTTCACGCCGGGCAGCTCTGCGAGCCCGAACGCCAGCCGCCGTGCATGCTCGTGATCCTCGGCGAGGCGCGCGCGCTGCTCGTTCAGCGCGAAAAGCGCCGCCGCGCACAACACGCCCACCTGGCGCATGCCGCCGCCCAGCATCTTGCGATAGCGATGCGCCTTGCGGATCAGCTCCACCGAGCCCGCGAGCACCGAGCCGACCGGCGCACCGAGGCCCTTCGAAAAGCACGCGCTCACGCTGTCCGCGGGCGCGGCGAGCTGCGCCTCCGGCAGGCCGGTGTGCACAGACGCGTTCCAGATGCGCGCACCATCGAGGTGCACCGGGACCCCTCGCGCGTGCGCGGCCTCGGCGATCGCGATCACGTCGGCTTGCGGGAACACGCGCCCGCCCGCGCGATTGTGCGTGTTCTCGAGCGCGCACAGGCGCGTCTGGGGGAAGTGGTACTCCTCGGGCTTGATGGCCGCGACCATCTCCTCGGCCGTGAACAGGCCCGAGCGACCGACCACGCTGAAGCTCACCTGCGCCCACGCGGAGCCCGCGCCGGACTCGTACAGCATGCAATGGTTGCCCTCACCCACCAGCACCTCGTTGCCGCGCTCGCAGTGGCAGAGCAGAGCCAGCTGATTGGCCATCGTGCCGGTCGGCACGAACAGCGCAGCGGGCTTGCCGAGCAGCTCCGCAGCCCGCTCTTCGAGCCGCCGCGCCGTCGGGTCCTCGCCGTAGACATCGTCGCCGACCTCGGCCTCGGCCATGGCGAGCCGCATGCCGGAGGAAGGACGTGTGAGCGTATCGGAGCGAAGGTCGATCATGCGCCCATGCTGCCCCCAGCGCGCCCGCGACGCGAGCCCCCGAGCGCGCTCGCTGCGCGACCCCGATCCATGTGCCCGTTATGCTTGCTTCCCGGGCTAGCGGTTGCTACAAGTCGGCACGCGTTTCGCCCCGAGGCAAAGCGCCGATCGAGTCCGCCATCTTAGCTCAGTGGTAGAGCAACGGTTTCGTAAACCGTAGGTCTCGGGTTCAAATCCCGAAGATGGCTCCAGTTCGTGGCCCGATGCGCGGGGAGATGGGCCCAATCTCGCTGCCTCAGCGTCGGCGGCAGGAAGTGCGCGTCACTCGCGCCGGGTTCGCAGCCGCGCTCCGTACGAGTCGTTCGTAGTCGGCGACGACTTCGAACATCTGATCCGAACCCGCTGGGACCCGCCGCGTCGGTCAAACTCGGACGACGCTGCTGGCAGATCCCGCGGGGCGGCTAGGCCTGAACGCGCCAAACGGAGCGCGCAACGACGGCGGTCCACGGCCGACCACGGTGCGCGGCTCGAGCTACGAGCGAGCTCGAGGGCGCAGCCTGGGCCGGCCGAAGGCGCGTCAGCTCACTTCGAGGCCTTTTCCTTCTTGGCCTTCTTCTTTTCCTTCACGGTGAGCTTCGGCTTGTTGTTCGTCTTCTTCTTCTCTTGGCCCTTGGGCATGGTCAAACACCTTTCGCTGGGGTCCGCGACGCGCGCGAACGCTGTCTCCCCATGTTAGCCATTTTTCTGCCGTCGCAGCAGAGCAAATCTGCGGACGCATGCCGCGTCGCTGCAACCAGTGAAGCTCTCGTGCTTGCGTCTAGGCGCGGCCGCCCGCCGGCCGAGCCGAGCGAGCGCCCGCAGCGTCCCGCTTGCCGCTCGCAATACGTTTGCATTACACGCCGCAGCTCGCAGCCGCTCATGGCGGCGCAAGTCGTGTGACTCGCTCCGGGCTCGCATAAGTCGCACCTCGACGCGTGGCGATTTCGTAGTGCGACAACCAGCGGTAGCTATGGCGTAACGGTTGTACGACGTTGCATCCGACGCGTGTCAGCTGACAGCTGCTGGCTGTGCGGCAGCTGTTAGCTGCGAAGCGGTCGCGTTTCGTCAGCGAATGCTTGTGGTGAGCGGCGCGCTCGGTGCATGTTCGTGCACGGCACGCCTGGCGTGGACCGCGGCGTCATTCTCGGAGCAGACACGCGCGGATCACTCCCCTCGGCTCGCCTGTACACGGAGGATTTCTTCATGCGTAGGCACGCGCAGTACACACTGCTCGTCTTGTCGTCGTTCGTGCTCGCCACCGGTACCCTGAGTGGTTGTCCCGGAGACGAGAGCGACAAGAAGGATCTGGCCTCCTTCGTGTTCAGAGCCGACGACAACCCCGGCCTCGACGCCGACGTCGTGGCCCGCATCGACAACGGGGTCGTGTCGGCCTCGGTGCCGAACGCTGTGGAGCTCACGCACCTGATTCCGACCATCGAGCACGGCGGCGAGAGCGTGACCCCCGCGAGCGGCGAGGCGCAGGACTTCAGCGGGCCCGTGACGTACACGGTGACCGCCGCCGACGGCAGCGAGCTGCGCTTCGAAGTGCGCGTGGGCCGGGGCGTCCGGCCGGGCAGCAACAAGGCGATCACCTCGTTCATGCTCGCCGGTCACAGCGGCACCATCGGCCTGACGGAGATCACGGTCGACGTGCCCTACGGCACCGACGTCAGCGCGCTCGCACCGATGATCGAGTTCGAGGGCGCGAGCCTCAGTCCCGCGCCGGACACCGTGCACGACTTCACCACGCGCGTGGCCTACACGGTGACCGCAGCTGATGGCAGCAAGCGCCGCTACGAGGTCGACGTGCGCGTCGCGCCGAGCTCGGCGAAGGAGCTCACGCGCTTCGAGATCGACGGCGTGCGCGGGAACATCGACGGCACCTCGATCACGCTGACCTTGCCGTTCGCCGCGGAGCTCACGAAGCGCGTGCCGCTGATCGAGATCACGGGCAAGCGCGTGGAGCCGGCCTCCAACGCGGCCAGGGACTTCACTGGACCGGTGGAGTACGTCGTAACAGCGGCCGATGGCTCGACCCGCACGTACACCGTCAGCGTGACGCGCGCGGCCAGCGACGCGAAGGCGCTCACCAAGCTCAGCTTGCTCGGCGTTCAGGCATCGATCACCGGCACGGACGTCAGCCTGACCTTGCCGTGGGGCACCGACCTGAGCGCCCTGAAGCCGAGCCTCGAGCACACGGGCGCGAGCGTCAGCCCCTCGGTCGACGAGGCTCAGGACTTCAGCGAAGACGTCGTCTACACCATCAAGGCGGCTGATGGCTCCGAGCAGGCGTACACGGTGAAGGTGCAGCTCGCCGCGAACCCGACGAAGGAGATCACGCACTTCGAGCTGCTCGACGTCGAGGCCGACATCCAGGGCGCGGCCATCGCGCTCACCCTGCCCCACGGCACGCAGCTCACCTCTCTGACCCCGGAGATCGTGCACACGGGCACGAGCATCGAGCCCGCGGCAAACACCGCGCGCGACTTCAGCACGCCGCAGACCTACCTCGTGCGCGCGGCGGACGGCTCGACCCGCGAGTACACGGTCAGCGTGACGGTGGCCGCCAGCTCGGCCAAGGCGATCACGCGCTTTGCGCTCCTGAACGCAGAGGCCCAGATCACTGGCAACCAGATCACGCTGACGTTGCCGTTCGGCACCGATCCCAGCGCACTGACGCCGACCATCGAGCACGAAGGCGCCAGCGTGAGCCCGGCGAGCGGCGCCGCGCAGGACTTCTCGAGCCCCGTCACCTACACCGTGACGGCCGCCGACGGCTCGACCCGCCAGTACAGCGTCGAGATCAGCATCGCAGACAGCAACGCGAAGGACCTGACCGCGCTCAGCATCAACGACGTGCCCGGCACCATCTCCGGCACCTCGGTCAGCGTGAATCTGCCGTTCGGCACCGATCCACGCGAGCTGTCCGCAGTGCTCACGATCACGGGCGCGAGCGTCAGCCCACAAAGCGGCAGCACGCAAGACTTCCGGCAACCAGTCGAATACACGGTGATGGCCGACGACGGCTCCACCAAGACCTATACCGTCACCGTCAACGTGGCGCTGAACAGCGCGAAGGACATCACCGGGTTCACGATCGGCGGCACACCTGCGACGATCTCCGGCAGCAGCATCAGCCTCACCCTGCCCTACGGAACCGATCGCTCGTCGCTCACACCCTCCATCACGATCACTGGCCAGAGCGTCAGCCCGAACAGCGGCGCCGCGCAGAGCTTCACGAGCCCGGTCACGTACACGGTGACCGCGCAGAACGGTACGACCAAGCAGTACACGGTGAACGTCAGCGTCGCGCTCAACAGCGCCAAGGACATCACCGCGTTCAGCATCGGCGGCGTGCCGGCGACCATCTCCGGCACCACGATCAGTCTCACCGTGCCCTTCGGCACCGATCTGGCGTCACTCACGCCCTCGGTCACCATCACCGGCCAGAGCCTCAATCCCGCCAGCGGGGTCACGCGCAACTTCGCGGGGCCCGTCTTCTACACGGTGACCGCCGAGAACGGCACGACCAAGCAATACACGGTCAACGTCACCAACGCCTTGAACAGCGCGAAGGACATCACCGCATTCAGCATCGGCGGCGTGCCAGCGACCATCTCCGGCTCCAACATCAGCCTGACCACGCCGTTCGGCACCGACCGCAGCTCGCTCACGCCGTCCATCAGCATCACCGGCCAGAGCGTCAGCCCGAACACCGGCGTCACGCAGGACTTCAGCAACCCCGTGACGTACACCGTCACCGCGGACAACGGCACGACCAAGCAGTACACCGTCACCGTCACCAACGCGCTGAACAGCTCCAAGGACATCACCTCGTTCAGCATCGGTGGCTCGCCTGCGACGATCTCGGGCACGAACATCAGCTTGACCACGCCCTACGGCACCGACCGCAGCTCGCTCACGCCGTCGATCAGCATCACCGGCCAGAGCGTGAGCCCCAACACCGGCGTCGCGCAGAACTTCACCAACCCCGTGACGTACACGGTCACCGCGGACAACGGCACGACCAAGCAGTACACGGTCACCGTCACAAACGCCCTCAACAGCGCAAAGGACATCACCGCCTTCAGCATCACGGGTCTGCCCGCGACCATCTCCGGCACCAGCATCAGCCTGACCACGCCCTACGGCACCGACCGCAGCTCGCTCACGCCGTCCATCAGCATTACCGGTCAGAGCGTCAGCCCCAACACCGGC
>Ga0190269_10000981_pt1 | contig 13945 bp, 13 predicted proteins | sample Popmic249IS_FD_133749 | JGI IMG/M metagenome (GOLD analysis project Ga0190269, IMG submission 133749) | Populus adjacent soil microbial communities from riparian zone of Blue River, Arizona, USA - 249 IS | ecosystem: Environmental > Terrestrial > Soil > Riparian zone | place: USA: Arizona...
GAAATCAAATGTATGGTAAGACTAGATATAGAGGTTGAGGTAATTTAATACAACAATATAGAAACTTTTGAAGTGAGAATGAAAACAGTAATTTTGTTGAATATGATAATTATATTAATACTGTTGCTTCTTCATTAAATTATAGTTTTCGCATTACCTATGCTGATTTACAATTTTCTTTGCCTAGTGAAGCTTGAAATAATGGTAGTGTTCTTTATCCATATGTTATTTCAGGTTCTTGACCACAGGATTATGATTTAAGTAGAGAAATAAAACAATTTCTTTTTGATTATATACAAAGAGCCGAGTAAACTTAATAAAATAAATTATTATGAAACAAATTGACAATTTTGTATACGGATTTTATAAGCATGAGAATACTGAAGAAACGGGAAAACTAGAGAAATGCACTTTCTGCTGAGAAGAATATTCAAATAATGTTTTTGGTGTTTATGTGAATAATATTAAAGACTTTTCTTTTCATCGTAGTAATTTTATGTGTGAGAACTGCAAGGATAAGTTTGAAAAAGGTGTATTGCATAAGTGTTTCGTATTTTCTTGTCATGAACTTGTTTTTGGAAAAGCTTGCCCTACTCATCAAGCACTTGATGTCGGTAATGAAGCAGAAAAAACTTTAAATAGAATTTTTCAGATTGCAGAGGAGAGAGAGAACATTTATCTTGAGAGTTTAAGGAATTTGAGAGGAACAATAGATGAACTTACTGAACTTAATAGAGGAAGTGCTGAAGCAATAAGAAATGTATGAGCTGAAAAGATGCCTAAAGTTTGCTCTGATTGCCACCAAGACACAAGAGGTTCTCGTTATTTTGTCGTTGAAACAGAACGATATCAAAGAGAACACAAAAGACCAAATTGAACAGGAGAAAGTTATTTCTGTTCAAGTTGCTGAAAGAGAAAGAACCAAGACTTTAAAAATTCTCGATGAGTAGTTATTAAAATTAGAGGAATTGAAAAAAAAGTAGATTTAGCTACTGATTATTATTGAAATGAGGAAAAAGATAAATGACTAACAACAAGTTCATTTGTTGATAATCCCAAATCTGATTCAGAGGGACTAAGTGCCAAAGTTTGTTCTTTTCCTAGTGCTGATAATAAGGAAAAAACAACAGACATAGAAATAAGAACTGAATTAAATAACTTAAAATTAGAAAATCAAGATTTAAGAGGCAAACTTGATAAGTTAGAATTATTGGTTCAACACTTACTAAATAGAGAAGAACCACAAGAAGCAAAGATTGAAGTAGTTTCTCCTCCTTATAAAAACTAATATGTTGAATGAGAACGAAAGCGAAAGCACTATTAAAATAGTAGTAGAAGATACCGATAAAAAAGGATATTGTGATAAATGTAGTAAAGACATTTCAGAGTTGTTCATAATAACAGAAGACAGCTTTGAGGAAGAAGTAGAATATAACAATAAAGAAGACTTATTAGTTTGCGAAAGTTGTTATAACAAAGAAATATCATTTAGCACTACCCAAAATCAAAGGAGAATTAGTAATCCCAAAGAAAAAGCTTACATTATTTATAGCGGTAAACTCATTGGTAGCCCTGAACTTACTTTAAATCGTTTGTCATTATCATTTTCTAGTGGTTCACATCCATCAGCTGTTGCTCGTAAAAAAGAAAAAGAACTAGAAAAGGAAGTAAAAGGACTAAAAGCTGAAAATAGCGAATTAAAAGGACGAATAGAAAAATTAGAGGAACTAGTTCAACAACTTTTAAATACTCGCTTACAAGAACAGCAAGAACAACCACCTAAATAACATTTCCTAATGAATAATAAAGAAAAACAAATCATTGCACGAAGATTAAGCAATTTTGTTTATCTTCAAGACCGTAAAGAAAGAATAGAGGAATATAGATTATTCATAGAAAAATTATTAAAAGGCTGTTTTGACTCTGATAAATAAGACAAGTAATTATGGCTACTATTTATGAGCATTGTAAAACTCCCCAAGAATTTTGGGATTTAGTTAAAGACAAGTTCTTAATTGCTTCTTATCCACAATTAAATAAACCTAGAATACTTACTGCTTTCTGATTATGTTCTTTGTTTTACTGGAAATTTAAAGGACAAAAGTATTGAGGCGAATGGGAATATAGGATTGATGCGATTGGAGTTGATTTAGCTTCCTTATACTACGAATTAGACAATAAGAGAAAATTACATGACCAAGTTTTCCCAAACATTGAAAAGTGATGGAGAATGATTAATGTTAAAACTAAGGTTGCTGATACAGGTCGAGAATTCGAAACTGCAGCAGGTTGAGACAATGAATGAGGAACAGGTAAAAGTGGTAAAACTATTATTCAAAGGAATGACCCTTTTCAAAGCACTGATTTAACTAGTGCTAGATATGGAGGACATGCAAGAGCTGATTTCTTATTAACTGAGTTAAATATTATGTCTGGCTCTAAAACTAGGGCTACTGATTGAACTCCTGAGAATAAGAAGATGGATATTAAACCTGACTATACTACTTCTACTGGAGCTAGAAAGGAAACTGGAAAGGGACATTATCATAAGGCTAGGTCAATTGACACTGCTCAACAACCCCAACAGAAAGTATCACAAATTATTCGTTGTTTTAAATTAGTAGAGTTTAGTATTGGTAATGAATTTAATAAGTTGTGGTATCATTTTCATAACTTTTCTTACCCAATGGGCAAGTTAATCACTGACCCTTATACAGGGATGCCTGCTTATAAAACTAAAGAAGAGATTGAGGAAGAAGTTCTACCTCCTGAAATTAAAAAGAAAAGGGAAGAAGATGTTGGTTTCGTTAGACTTTCTCACGATGGCTGAAAGAACATGTTCAGAGGTGGCGAGATGGTTGAGGAAAGCTATGATTTGGAAAACACAATGAGGTATAAGAAGTATCTCCAAAAAATAGTAGTTAAACAAGGTGGTTCAACTAAGGAAATTACTGAACGATGCATTAGATATTGTGAAAAGTTAATTGAAGCTTTTGGTAGACCTATTCTTTGACCACCAATTAGTGAATTCAGTAAAGTCATGAATAGTATTACTGGGTTTCAGTCTTTTAAAACTATTCTAGGACGAGAAATTAAGATAGTTGGGGCTTTTAGAAAAATTGGTAAAACTCCTCCCCAAATCTGCACTGCTCTTGGAGGTAGACCTGGAGTAGGAAAAACTGAAATTGTTAAAAGATTAGGTAAAGCTCTATGGAGACCAGTTAAGATTATTAATGCAGCCTCGCAAACTGACCCTAAAATACTGGAGGGTATTTCTGCATCTTACAAAGGCACTCAGTGTGGGGGTTTGTTAGAAGCTTTTACGGAGGTTACTTTCAATACTAGGGTAAGTGTCGAAGATTTAAAAGCAGAATTAAACACGATTAAGAATTACCCTAATGTTTTAAAAAATCAAGCAACCGAAAGGCAAAAGGAGTTAATTAAAAAGATTAACGACCAAATTACCTTTATCGAAAATGGAGAATCTAAACACGAGGGTAGAGTAGTTGATTATATTATGGAAGATAGATTATCCCAAGCTCCTATCATATTAGTTGATGAATATGAAAAGAGTGGAGACTTGGTAAAAGATGCAATGGGTAAGATATCTGACCCAAATGCTAATACTGAGTTTACCGACTTATTTCTTAACTTCCCAATTAACTTATCAAAAGCTTTAATATTTATTACTTTCAACTGATTGTGAGACCCTAAGTCCGTAAATACTCCTAAGAGAACTATCCCTGACTTTATTGATAGTAGATTTGACTTTGTTTTAATTGAGTTATTAACTTTCTCCCAAAGACTAAAAATTGCTCGTAAATTCTTAGATGGATTTTTATATGAATACTTTCCCGCTACTGATTCAAGTGGTAAGGTTGATGAGGAACTAAACGAACAAAACGAAAAGAGAAGTATCTTAACTCCTTTGCAGGAACATGTTAGAAATATGTTTTTTCAAGTAGGGGCAGGTTATAATGCTAATGCTGACCAAGAAGACTTAATTATTAGACAAGATTTCTTAGCTTGAATAGCTGATGAACAATGAGGAGTTAGAGGGGTTTTAATTAATCTAAAAAAAACTATTAAATTTTTAAAGGAGGTAGAAACTGATGATAGGTTAATGGACTTAACTGATTTAGCTAGTCCTGATGAAAAGAAAGCAACCTTTGAAGATAATGGTAAAGGTGAAACAAACTTAACTTATAAAATTAGGGGAGAAAAATATATTCTTTCTTTAAATTATAAAAGAGATAAGGATTTTGAAATGGATGATGACACTGGGATTAGAATTAAAAAGACTGTTGGCACTAAATCAGTTGACAGTATTATTAATGTCTTTACTGAGATTAGAAAAAGTAAAGGTGCAGCTGAAGACTGACCAGAAATATCTGCTTATAATCGAGGTTGAATGGCAACTGGGGTTAAAGGTTGGAAGAAACCTAAAGCTTACGAGGAGTAAAATCTAGTTATGAAGTGTGGAAGTTGTGGACTTTGTCGAGTTCATTGTAAATGCGATTGTCCTGAATGTATTGAGGATTTTGATGACACAATTAGATGTGGGGAAGATGACATTGAACCTAGTATGGGTGAAGAGATTGATAAGGAGGATTAAATAAAAGTTGAGTTTTAAATATGCTCCTTATAAAACTCCTTATAATTTCGCTAGTAAAAATGTAAGGTAGCAGTATTTTATTGCGAACTTAAAATATTAAGCAAAATAAAACAAAATATTTAAACAAATGGGACGAAAACTTAGACAAAGGTTAATCGATACTGCCCAGCACGAAAGACCTAATAAACAGTTATTAAAGTTGGCTGAAAATATCCTCCGTGGAGATGATATTAAAGCTCGTAAAAGGTTTTGGCAATCTGAAATAATTGTTTTTGACCAATGAGATGAATGGGACAGAGACTATTTTTTTTTACCGATGACTAAGAAGTATCAAGACATTATTTTTGAATATAAAAAAAAGGTTCAAGAAATAGCTAATAATAAAGGTGAACAGCTTTGTTATATTTTAAGGAAAAGAAACAATGTCTTTACAGTTGCTACCCAAAACATGAAGTCTTATAATTTTAATGACCCTCGAATTGTAATATTCATGAAAAATCCTTTACATGAAAGGGATAAAAGATGTTTAGAGGAAGCTAAAACTGTGGCAGAGGGACAACATAAAGGGGCTTGTCTAGGTTGGTGTAGAGCAATGATGTATATCCCTGTATATGATGATGAGATTAATGTAAAAATGGGTTATTGCATTTTAGTATTTAGGCAAGATGAGTGTTGGTCTTACCATGGAAACTATATGAACTCATCTGGAATTGCTCGAGTTCAAAGAAGTCAAATCTTTAAAGATAATGATAGCTTAGCTTGTTATTCATATTGTAGGTTTCAAGGGAGACCTAAGAATGCTATTCCTAAACTGTATATAGAGGGAAAAACAGCTGATGATTATTGACAACCTCAATGAGGAATGTTGCAAGATACTAATACTTGCCCTGGCACAGCAACAGAAGCAGTAGAAGGAATGGCTGGAACAGTTGAAGGAGGATATAAATATGGTTCTTTTGGGATTAATAAAGAAGTATCATTTCCGAACAATTTACAACTTAAAAAATACTCGAAAATAGATGGCAGAGTTCCACAAGCACCTGCTATGCCTATTAATTTGTTTTTAGTTGACAAAGACCATTATGATACTAATCCTTACAGGTTTGTTCATATAGGAGATGAATGAAATCTTGGAGAGCGAGACAGTTATTTAGAACATGGACTACAAGGCAAAATTACTTGATACCCTTTACCTGATATCTTTTGTGCTTTTCCCCATCTAATACCTCATGCCCAAGTTCACTTTTTGTTCTTTAAAAAGGTTATCCAACCTGCAGACTTAGAAAGATGTAGAATTGAGACTAGAGACAATATTGAGTGATGGGAGGGTTCAGTTTTGGAAGCTAACAAGAACTATATGAAAGATAGAACTATTGTTAAACGCCTTTACTTAAAAATGCAAATTAAGATTAGGAGTTCAGTAGCTGGAATTGTTTACCATTTTCAATCTAATGATGTTAAATTTAGAAGTGATTTGAGAGTAACTGGAGTTGTTCAAGACCAAAAGTTATTAAATATGTTTTCTAAAGCTGTTTTTGGTAGTATGACCCCTAAAACTGGTGATAGCGAAATAACAGGTTTTTTTAAAACATTTGGTAGGACACTTACGGAATTAGGAGCTGGTTTATCTGATAAATGATTAGGAACTGATTTCAAACCTAAAAAGGGTGATATGATTACTGGGAAAGATAAAAAAGCTCAATCTGGAACCGATACAAACAACTCAGAAAAAGTGGAAGCTGAAAAAGACAGTGCTTTACGGGTTTCATTACAAACTAATACAATCCCCACTGGACAACAAGAAGTAGCTTATAACATAGATAATGATACTTTTGCTGGTTTTGATAGCGGAGAAAGTCCTCTTACAGGTGATGGTAGTCCAGGAGAAAGCAAAGCTGATAATTCACCTCCTAAAAAATCAGAAGGAACTACTAAGAAGTTTTCTACAGGGGTAGCAGGGATAGCTCGTGAAACAGCTAAGTTTGCTTGTAATAACATTAACTCTACTAGATACGATTGGACAATGTTTGAATTTGTTAATTATTGTATGAAAAATCCTTTTGAAATTGAGTTTACTTATTCGGATGAGTTCTTTGAAAATATGTTGAATAATAATAACGCTACAGTTAATCATTCTTTAGATGTTAAATTCAAACATTTTCAACAAATTATTCGACAAGGAGAAAATCAAATGGATGTTCGCTTGTTTTGGGACATGAATAAAAGATACCAATCAGCTTTTGCTCGGGGAGTAAATGTTTACATGGATAAACAAACTGATTTCACTAATTTAGTTTTAAGGAGATATAGTAATAAAACTTCTAACCATGGACTTCAATTAGATATAGACATTGGCGGAGGGGAAGAAAGATGGAAAGAAACTATTGAACCAATTTGGAAACAAAACTCAACTACTACTTCGGCTGGAGGTGATAATGTTGCTCTTAGTAGATGTGGTGCTTATTTAAGACCTAGTTCATATTTAATCCCAGTAGGTAGTGATGGTAGAAATAGATTCCCAGACTTTTGAGATGCTATCCCTGAAAGTGATTGTCAAAATGGAGTTAAAAACCCTCGAGAAGAAACTTGGTTTTTTAGAGTAGGTGCTTCTAACTCGATTACTATTAATTTAGGTGGTGATGGTAGCACCCAATGAAAGCACCGATTAGTTGGTTATAATAGGTCTGATGGAGAACAAGTAGGTTGGGGTAATACTGCCACTTTAAAATATGCCGTTACTTCATCAAATGCTAACTTTACCATTACTCTTGAGGGTGGAGGACATTATGAATACAAAAGAACAAGAACCTTAGAAAGACACGAAGATGCTAATGTTAATAAACCTGCGAATATTGATATTCCGCTTGATAATCCTCCGAGTGGAGTAGGAGACCCAGCAATTGATGGAGGTGGAATTGAGGGAATAAGTGTTGATGACCAAGCTTTTGAAATGACCGAAGATGAATCAATGTCTGATAGTTTAGCAATGGAGGATGAGGATGTTAGTGAAGGCGTTATTTCTTCTGAAAAGTTGGATGCTCAAGACTTACAAGATGAAATGTTTGAAGACCAACAAATAGAGGAAGAAGAACAAAAAGCTCAGGAACAACAACAAACTCAAGACCAATCCAAATCAGATGAACAAGAAAATGTTGGCTCTAATACAAATGTTAATGCAGGTGAAGAAGAAAAATAAATAAATAGATAGATATATGACAATTTATGAGAATTCGAAAAGTTTTATTTGTTTAGAGTGTAATATGAGGAAAACTGCAGTAATAAGAGAAAGAGTAGAAAGTCGCATTTGTATAGAATGTGATAAAGAATGAACTTTCTTTTTTTGCCATGGTTGTGATAAGAGAGTTAATTGTAGAAGTCAAGTTGCTGGTTTTACTTGATGTATAGAGTGTAGTTATAAATGCAGTATTTGTCGATTAGTAATGAACCCAATAGAATACGAAATTCACGGACAAAATTGCCAGTCTTACCATTGTGAGATTTGTAGAGATGAACTCATTGGTTCTAGGCAATGAATTGAAGAACACAAATACAATCACGAGTTAGAAAACCAACAAATACCCGAAACAGAAAATCAATATTTTTTGGGCTGAGGTTATCAGTATTATCCTAGCGAACCATTAAGTTCGAATATTGAAGCAAACACAATAGAACCTATAAAGGATGAGGAAATTATATCTCAAATCGAACAACCACCTAAAAGCCCTGAGTATCTTATGCCTTGTTCTTGACCTAAATAAGTAAAATTAATGATATGTCAACTAAAATACAAGAACTAGAAATAGAACTAGCACAAGAAAAAACAAGAGCCGATACTTGAGAAAATGCTTTTAAGTATGTGCTTCAAATTTCAAAAAGAATTAAATGTTTTCAATGCTCTCAACATTATTCTGAAGAAAATACTGAAAAAGTTAGCGAAAAAAAATCAGGAGCTGAAGAGTATCAAGCTGGTGAAGAATATGCAGTTAAACATATTCTAGCTAATGTTAAAGATGAGGAAGTTAGTGAAGTAGGAGTTCAAAATGCTTGATTAGCAACTGCGGCAGCTTGATTAAGAGAACAAGTAGTGAAAACTATTATTGGAGCATTAGTAAAAGTAGTTAAGGAAAATGCAGTAAAAACAGCTGATTGATTACTATCCCAAACTGAGGATGTAATTCTACAAGGTTATAACCGATTAAGTAATGAAGACAAAGCACTAGTTAAGAACGACCTTAAACAATACCCTCGCTTTAGTGAACTACTTAAAAAAATAGAAAAGAGTGAACAATAAACCCCAAACTGTAATCATTACTTATAACCATAAGCCCATCAAAACTTTATCCTACCATGTCTATTTAGAAATGTTTGGAGAAAGGGAAGCAAAATCAGCTCCTGCTAAAACTCCTGCTTGACATGACATAAAGGGTAAGAAAAACGACAAGGAAATAACTGTCAGAAAATTTGGTTATTGAGAAACTCCCAAAGACTTTAAACCTGACCTCTTTAATTTAAAACATGAGGTATTTGTTCCTTGTGATGAAAATTATAACCCTAACGACTATAAAATTGCGGACTACGAGGATAAGGTTAAACAATTCTACGAAATAGTTGACGGTAAGTTTAAAATGTTTGTTTGTTTTCCCCAATTAGGTGATGTGGATTTTGAATTAATTAAAGGGCAAGACCAATTAGAGTTTCACCTAGGTGAGGATAAAGTTCAAACAATTAAGCTAGACATGCCTCCTAGTTCTTTATTTAACATAGCTCCTCCTCCGCCCCCACCTCCTCCACCTAAATCACAACCTTTACCAAAAGTAGAAAAACAAGCACCCATTAAATCTGAACCACTTAAAAAAGATACTTCGCATTTAGATGGCTTCCAAAAGGAACTAGATGAAATAGTTAACCAACCTAATAAATCAGCTACCGAAATATTGGAGGAATTAAGGCAAAAGAAACTAAAAAAAGCCAAAAGCGAAAGCGACTTAAAAAAAGATAATGAATAAAGAAGTTAAAGTCCCTTTAAAGTTAATCGAGTTTGATAAGAAACTTCTTAAATGTCCTACCAAATATAAGCACATGTATGATTTTTGGTATGACTTCATATTTGACCCTGCGGCTAATAAAATTGCGATTACTGATAGAGGAACAGGAAAGACTAAGAATGTTTTTTTAATTATTCTTGCTTCCATCTTAACTGATAATGAGTTCTTTTCAGCATTTTTAATGAGGAACTTTGATGATAATACTGAGCAAACTAGACCTTTATTAATTCAGATATTAGATGAGTTTTGTTTCGAAATATTTCAAGGGCAAGCAGTTGAAGAAAAAGAAGCCCCAGTTAAACTCAACAAAGATGGAACTCCCTCAAGCAAACAACCATCTAAGAAACAATTAAGAGGGAAGTGGGAAGTAGTCATGAATGCTGATGACAACATGAAAGTCATGTTGCGAAAGCAAGAAAGACAAAGAGCCTGTTGAGATGCTTATTATCGTGGTATTGAATACGAGGGCATTCCAAGAGGCTTTTTCCTTAACCTTGAAAGACCAAGTAAATCAAGAGGAGCAGTTAATAAACCTTGTAAACTAGTTATTCTAGATGAGTGTATGCCCTCTAAAGAGGACAATAAACAAAAAAGGGATAAGGGTAGAATGTGAATACCTAATGAGGCAGAGAACTTCACCATGATTTATGATAGTATTCGCCGAGGTGAAATAGCTACCAAAATGTTTACTGGTAATCCTAATCGACCTTGATTGGAGGGTTGATACTTCTTTCCTTTTTGGGAGGAAACATTAGAGGAATGAACTAAATGATATTGAGCAAATAGACCAACCAGCATTAAGGCTTGAAAGGAATGAACTTGAATTAAATCAGCTCGAATGGGCGATAAATATTTAAAGCTCCAAAAATGTGTTCACGAAGAGCAAGAATATCCTAGTCCTGAAACTAATAATTGGGATAACTTCTTTAAAAAACGAGAGGAATTAAAAATCCTTAAGAAGTTTCTTAATGGCTCGCAACCTTTATATATGTTCAATGAATGTATTATGTTTTGAGCCAAAGATGTAAAGGAGCGTGATGGAGGTATTCCAGCTCATGGTTTTTGGTTTTTTGTTCACCGAGATTACCCTTATATCGCTAATCGGGGAGACCCTGAGTTTTGGGATAATTTACCTGAACATTGTTACACTGTTGAACAAGAAAGCAATAGCCTCCAAAAACGAAGAGTTAAGATGTATTTAAAGATGAACACAGGAACTATATCTGCCCCTAAATTAAGTGATGAGAGTGCCAAAAAATATCGGCTAGAATTATTAGGAAAAAAAAACCGAAACCAACTTTGATTTGTTAACGATGGAAAAAGCAGGGAAATTATAATGGAGTTTATTAATAATGGCAAGTATATTTAATTAGTTTTTTAAACAATTTTTTACAGCCGAAACATATTATATTATAAACTTATTTAATTAACAAATTTTTAAGCAATTAGTTAAGGAAAGGATTATTTACTCATGTTTTACTTTTTGCCCTAAAATAACTTGGTTCATTTAATGATTTCTTCGTTGTTCTATTTTCTGTTCTATTCTTTCAATAATATCCTCTCGGTTAGCAATATTTTCTAACCATGCGATATAATGGAGATTTCTTGGTTTAGCTACTTCAATACTTTCTAATCTTCTCCTTAGCTCAATAATCCTATCACGTAGTCAGAAATCCATAACTTGAGCTACAGTTGATTCATCATATATTGTTCTTAAATTTTCTATGCTATTTTCAGCATCAATTATTTCTTGAACAATTGCTAGCACTCTAAAATCATACCTCCTCCAAACTGGATATTGAGGGTAATTATTGTCAATTCAATTATATTTTTGTCTATTGTTTGCCATAATGTTAGAAGTCTTGTTTAGTAATATTAACTTGTTCAACTAAACTCTGATAAGTATTTAAATCGAATTCCTTTATCACTTCATTAGTTTGATTATCGATAATGAATAACTTTTCATCTCCATTCTTTCTTAAAGAGAAAAAATTATCACCAATATTTACTATAATTGATTCATCTAACACATCTCGCTCATTTGACTTATTTATCGATTTGAAAGTAATACTTTCCACTCTACAAGGGTTATCCAAGTAGACAATTATTTGATTTTTACCATATTTGATTTTTAATTCTTTTACCATATATATAATTGTTCTAAAGTTATGACGCAACTGTTCTAAAGTAAAATGTCAGGGTTATCAATAACTAGCTTGGTAATGTCTTGTTTCTTGCTCAATAACTTTAATACTTTTTCATCAATAGTTTTCTCCATAACTAAATCAATTACTACTTTAGGTTTCACATTTGTTTCATCAACTGGTAAAAATCTATCCTCAGCTTGTTGGTTGTCAGCTGGAGACCATGCCCTATCAGCAAAGATAACTATGTCAGCTTGGGATAAGTTCAAACCTACTCCCGCACTGATAATATTACAGAGTAATACTCTAATCTTACCTTTTTGGAAATCATTAACTGTTTCTAATCTTTTCTTTTGCGAAACACTACCTACAATTAAACCAACCTTATCATTTCTACCTCTATATGAAAAACTAGTATTTAAATAGAATGCTAAGGGTTCTAAAAAAGTAGCAGTTCGAGTAGAGAATATTAAAATACTTAAATCTTTTTCTTGATTAAGGCAAAAATCATTTACTCACAATATTTTAGCTCCAGTAATATTCTTTAATAACTTCTTTTCACTTTCCAGTAAAGGGTCAGTTCTTTCATTAAGTTTAGGGTCAACTAGAATAGTCCCATCATCCATCATTACCTCTTTGTATTTAATAAGAGCAGGAGGATATAAAATAATTGTCTTCATCCAAGTTAATAACTGCAAAGGGTTCTTTTTATCTCAACTATCTAATCACCTATTATATACCTGAGCTTGTTCTTTCTCCATTTGTAGCTTTATTTCTCTAAACTCAACTTTGGGTAATCAAGTCATAACCTCCTTTTGGGTATGAGAAACTGAAAACGTATTAATAATTCCATTCAACTCCTCTTTTTCTTTTTTACCACGATAACCCAAAGCTTTACGAATAAGAAAACTAAATTCTTTTCCATATCTGTTCTCTATCTTTTTCCAATAATGGTGAATATAAAAATACCTTTCGCAAAAGTCTCAATAATTAGGAAATAATTCAGGTTTTAAAAACTTCAGTATACCAAATATATCTGCACCATGATTAACTAGAGGAGTTCCAGTAAGAACCATTTTGTATTTATTATCGTTTAAAGTATAAACAGCTTCTGATTGTTGAGATGTCCAATTCCTTAAAAAATGAGCTTCATCAATAATTATTACAAAAGGAAAAGTAGGTTGTCCAGTTCTCCAAACTTTAAAGAAAAAACTATCGCCTTTAAAAGTATCTTTACTAATTATAGCAATAATAGGTTTACCATAACTAAACTTACGATAAACATTTTGCCTTTGGGAGAAAGTTAAGTTAGTTAAAATAACAGATGGCTTTTCTAATCATTGTTCAACACTAACTTGTCAATGATTTTGTAAAGTAGCAGGACAAATGATTAACAAACTCATTTCTTTATTTTCTTGTTGGCATCATTTTTCGTATATCTTTAAACTAGTGGGGGTTTTCCCCGTTCTCATTTCATTAAATATTGCGATTTGCTTTTGTTGACTTAAATAATCTACATCAGCTTGTTGATAGTTTCTTAATTTTAGTTTCTGCATTTTTTCATTCTTCTAAGTTCTGACTGTTTTTTAAGCATTGCTTCTTTGTTTTTTAAATAATAATCCTTTGCATTCTTTCGCCTTAACAAAGAAACATGCTTTTCAGCACATTCTTTAGAACAAGTTCTAATTAGACCAACTCTTCTTTTGAGAGGAAGTTCTTTGCTACAAACATGACAAATATTTCACTCTTGTTTTCTTTCCTTATAGAATTTCCTACTGCGGGTAGCACTACAAAGAATGATTCTTTCTTTATTTTCTTGATAGTAATTACTGTATCAAGATTTACGATTTTGATAATCAAGTTTTGAATAAATTTTTCTCATTTTTTTCCTACACTTAGAAGAACAATACTTATCTAAAGAATGAAAAGGTAAAAAAGTCTTACCACAAATTTTACAATTATTGCTTTTTTTTTTTTTTTTTTTTTTTTTTTTCTATAATTTTTTTTTTTTTTTTTTTTTTTTTTTTTATTTTAATTTTTTTGAATTAAAAATTTACTTTATTTTTTTTTAAAAAATTTAAAAAATTTTTAAAACAAAAAATTTTATTTAAAAAAAAACAAAAAAAAAAAAATTTATATTA
>Ga0190269_10000982_pt1 | contig 13930 bp, 10 predicted proteins | sample Popmic249IS_FD_133749 | JGI IMG/M metagenome (GOLD analysis project Ga0190269, IMG submission 133749) | Populus adjacent soil microbial communities from riparian zone of Blue River, Arizona, USA - 249 IS | ecosystem: Environmental > Terrestrial > Soil > Riparian zone | place: USA: Arizona...
AGTCGAGGCAGGCCACGGCTGCCCGATCACCATGACGTTCGCGTGCGTGCCGTCGCTGCGCCTTGCGCCCGAGCTCGCCCGCAGCTGGGAGCCGAAGATCACCGCCCGCGTCTACGACCCGCGCAACGTACCGGCGAGCGACAAGCAAGGCGTCACCATCGGCATGGCGATGACCGAGAAGCAAGGCGGCTCGGACGTGCGCGCCAACACCACGCGTGCGTATCCGATCGGCGCCTCGGGCTCCGGCGAGGCGTACGAGCTGGTCGGGCACAAGTACTTCGTGTCCGCGCCGATGTGCGACGCGTTCCTCGTGCTCGCGCAGGCGCCCGCGGGGCTGTCGTGCTTCCTGCTCCCGCGCTGGCGACCCGACGGCCGCAAGAACGCGCTCGAGGTGCTCCGCCTCAAGCGCAAGATGGGCAACGTCTCGAACGCGTCGAGCGAGACGGAGCTGCGCGGCGCGCTCGCCTACCTCGTCGGTGAGGAAGGCCGAGGCGTACGCACGATCATCGAGATGGTGGCGATGACACGCTTCGACTGCATGGTCGGCTCCTCCGCGAACCAGCGCATGGCAGCCTCGCAAGCGCTCCACCACGCCGCGCACCGCTCGGTGTTCGGCGCGCGGCTCGATCGCCAGCCGCTGATGATGAACGTGCTCGCCGACCTCGCGCTCGAGTGCGAGGCCTCGCTCGCGCTGACCATGCGCATCGCGCGCGCGCTCGATCACCGCGACTCGCCCCACGAGGACGCGCTCGTGCGCATCGCGACCGCGATCGGCAAGTACTGGATCTGCAAGCGGACGCCGCAGCACGCCTACGAGGCCATGGAGTGCATCGGCGGCAGCGGCGTGATGGAGGACAGCATGATGCCGCGCTTGTTCCGCGAGTCACCGGTCAACGCGATCTGGGAAGGCAGCGGCAACGTGCAGTGCCTCGACGTGCTGCGCGCGCTTGGCCGCACCCCCGAGGTGCTCGACGCGCTGCTCGCCGAGCTCGATGCCGCGAAGGGCGCGTACCGCGCGCTCGATGAGCACGTGGCCGCGCTGCGATCGGACCTCGAGGACGCGGGCGATCTGGAGCACCGCGCGCGCGACCTGACCGATCGCATGGCGATCGCTCTGCAAGCTTCGCTCCTCGCGCGAAGCGCGCCGAGCATCGTGGCGGCGCCGTTCATCGCCTCGCGCATCGAAGGCCGCGGGCACCACAACTACGGCGCGCTCCCGCGCGGCACCGACTGCGCCGCGATCATCGCCCGCGCCACACCGCACGTGCCGTAGCGCTAGTTAGAGGCTTCGCTCCCGAACGCATTCGTGAAATGCGGTCTAGAACGCACACAAGTGCGCTCTACAGCTGCGAGGAAAACAGCGCGGCCGCGTGCTCCACGAGCTTCTCGTGCCACGGTCGCTCCTGCCAGGCCTGCAACGTGACGCGCCGGGCTCGCTTCAAGTCGGCCTCGAACACTTCGGTAGCGCGCGCCGCGAACGCGCGGTCGTACACGTTCAAGTTGCACTCATCGTTGAGCCGAAAAGAACGGTTGTCGAAGTTCGTCGAGCCCACCGAGACCAGCTGGCGGTCGATGATCATGCCCTTCACGTGGAACATGGTCGGCTGGAACTCGTGGATGAGCACGCCCGCCTCGAGCAGCTCGCCCCAGCTCGCGCGCGAGGCCTTGCGCACGGCCTCCTGGTCGATGTGCTCGCCGGGCACGATCACGCGCACCGCCACGCCGCGCTTGACCGCGGCCCGGAGCGCCTTGCGCACCGCTTCGTCCGGCACGAAGTACGCCGCCGCGATGTCGATCGAGCGTTCCGCCGCCGAGATCGCGAGCAGGTACATGAGCTGCATGCTGTCCGCGCCGCCCGTCGGCGAGCTCTTGAACAGCTGCGCCGGCACGTCGCCAGCAGCCTCGAGCGGCGGGAAGTAACCCTCGCCGTGCAGTACGTCGCCCGTGGTCTTGAGCCAGTTGTCGGTGAACGCTCCCTGCAGCTGCGCGACGACCGGTCCCTCGACGCGATAGTGCGAGTCACGCCAGTGATCCGGGTCCTGTGCGTCGCCTTGCCATTGGTCGGCGATGCCCACGCCGCCGGTGAAGCCCACGCGACCGTCCACCACGAGCAGCTTGCGGTGGGTGCGGTGGTTCATGCGCGACAGGTGGTACCAGCGCAGCGGCCGGTAGTGCTGGATCTGTACGCCGGCCGCCTTCATGGACTCGAGGATGTCGTCCTTCATGCGATCGCTGCCCACCCAGTCGATGAGCACGTGCGTCCGCACGCCGCTCTGCGCGCGCTCCGAGAGCGCGTCGGCGAAGCGCTTGCCCACGTGGCCGGACCAATAGATGAAGGTCTCCATCGTGATCGTGTGCTTCGCGCCGGCGATGGCCGCGAGCATCGCCGGGAAGATGCGCTCGCCGTTCTCGAGGTTCTCGATGCGATTGCCGTTCACGATCGGCGGCCCGAGCAGCGCGCCCAGCTCGCGCACGAACAGCGGCGAGTCGACCGGCGCGTGGTGCGCGACGTCGTGCTCGATCCGCTTCGCGGGCCCCTTGAGGTTCAGCGCAATGATCGCGACGAGGCCGGTGATCACGGCCGAACCGAGCGCGACGATGACGACGCGCTTCCTAGACCAGCGCGCGCGAGACCCTGAGAACATCCGACGGGGCTGCTTGCGCCGTTCCGCACCATCTCGTCAAGAGGTCGTCGCAGTTCTGTGCCTCAGCTTCGCCAATGTGTGGCGCGCTGCCGCACCAGAGCGTCATGCCGAGACCCACTTCTCGCTCTCGGCCCAGAGCTGCGCGGCGAGCGCTTTGTCCTGACCTAGCGCGCTCGGCTCGCGCGGCTTCTGCTTGTCGTAATAGAGGCCGGTCTGCGCGCCGGCTTCCGCCGACGTCGCGCAGTGCAAGGTCGTGAGCGCGCCCTCCTCGGGCGTGATCATGAACAGCTTGATCAGCTGGCGAGCTCCCGGCGGGACCTTGCGCCAAATGTCCGTCGCGACGACGCCGGGGTGAAGCGAGTACGTCGTGACGCCCGTGCCCTGCAAGCGCCGCGAAAGCTCCGCCGAGAACAGCACGTTGGCGAGCTTCGAGTGCGCGTACTCAGCGGTGCCCGTGATCGTCTTGGTCGGCTGGCGCACGCCGTCGAGCGAGAAGCGCTTGCACTGGTAGTGCGCCCTGCTGGCCACGGTCACGATGCGGCCGTGCGCGCCGTTCACTGAAGAGCGAACCACGCGATCGAGCAGCAGCGTGGTCAAGAGGAACGTGCCCACGTGGTTGATGCCGAACGTGAGCTCGAAGCCGGACTTGGTCACGCCACGCGCGCCGGCGATGCCTGCGTTGTTGATCAAGAGGTGCAGCGGCTCGTCCTTCGCGAGCACGTTCGCGGCAAAAGCGCGGATCGATGCGAAGTCGCCGAGGTCGATCGGCAGCGCGTGGATGGCGTCGCGACCGGTCGCGCTGCGCGCCTCGTCGATCAGCGACTGCACCTTGTCGACCGAGCGCACGCCCACGATCACGCGCGCGCCGCGCTTGGCCAGCTCCAGCGCGGTCACGCGGCCGATACCGGTGTTCGCACCGGTGACGAGCGCTACACGGCCTTCGAGCGAGGATTGGAGCATGATCGTGCCACCCGTGAGGTCTGTGGGTCAGGGAGGACGACCACTTAGCCCGCTTAGGACCGAATGACCATCATGCGGCGCTCAGAATCTGCTGCGACCAGTGCCGCGCTAGGGCCATGATCGTGTGCTGCGGGTTGACGCCGAGGTTCGACGGGATCGCCGAGGCGTCGGCGATGTACAGCCCGCGCACCCCGTGGACTTGGCCGCGCTCGTCGCAGACCGAGCGCGCCGGGTCCTTGCCCATGACGCACCCGCCAAAGAGGTGCGAGAGCACGGCCACGTAGGCGCGCGGATCGAGCGGCGCGCGCTCCAAGAGGGGTAGCTCGTCGCGCGTCAGCGAGTACGGCACGCCGAAGATCCCCGGCAGGACTGCGCGCGCGCCCTGCGCGAAGTGCATGCGCGCGACCAGCACGAGGCCTTCGCGGAAGCGCTCCATATCGGCGCGGTCGAGCGTGTACTTCACGACCGGCTTGCCGAATGGGCCGGCGACCACCCGGCCCACCGACTCGGCGCGGCAAGCCTGCACCCAACACGCAAAGTGCCGGTACTCGGACAACCGCTGCATGAGCAGCGTGCCGCCGCCGGCGAGCCGGCCTGCGAGCATGTCGAGCGGAAGGCTCAGCGTCTCCAGCTTGAAGCCCGGCTTCTCGCGATAATGGAGCGAGGCCCAGCCCTGCGTCGCGCCTTGGTTCATGTCGACGGGCTCGTCGTACACGCCGATGATCGGCGCGCCGGGGTGCGCGCGGAAGTGCTCGCCGAGCGCGGGCAGCTTGAGCCCTGAGCGCTTGAGGAGCAGCGGGCTGTGCGTGACGGAGGCGGCGATCAGCACGCCTCGCCGAGCGCGCACCACGAAGTCCGCTCCGCGCGCGTACGTCACCGGCTCGCGGAACGTCCCCGTGACCGCGACGGCCCTGCCCTGCTCGAACAGCACGCGCTCGACCGGCGCGCAGCTCACGACCGTGCCGCCGCGCTCGCGCAGCTCCGGGATGAACGTCACGTTCATGCTCTGCTTCTTGTTGCGCTTGCAGCCCTGCAGGCACTGGCCGTGGCCGTCGCACCCGCGCACGTAGCGGTGCATGTAGTGGCCTTCGATGCCGAGCTTCTGCGACGCGACCATCGCGAAGTCGTTGTGCTTGCCGCGCGCGTGCGCCGGCACCTCGACCGCGTTCAGCTCGCGGGTGAGCTCGTCTTGGATGCGCCACACCGCTTCGCCGAGGCCCCCGCCTACGCCTTGCTCGCGCTGCCAGCGCTCGAACACGTCGGCGGGCGTACGTACCGCGATCGCCGAGTTGATCACCGTCGAGCCGCCGACGAGCGCGCCCTGTACCACCGGCCAAAACGCGCGCCCCTGTGCGACGGTCGCGCCGAAGTCGTCGAACATGTCGCGCATCGTCCCGTACATGGACGACGGGTAGTCCTCGGGATCGCGCCACGGACCGGCCTCGACCAGCGCGACCTTGGCGCCGCCGCGCGCCAGCGTGACGGCCGCCGTCGCGCCGCCCGCGCCGCTGCCGACGACGACGTAATCGGCCTCGAGCTCGACCTTCGGCGCTTTGTCGGAAGCGCGCGGTTGAAACGCGACGTGCGTCATGTCGTCCGGTACGTCCCTGGATCGGCGGCGTACGCGCCCAGCCCGAGCCGCTCGCGCACGCGTGGATCGCGGCCCCAGCACAGACCCGCCGACAAGCGGACGAGGAACACGGCCTGCCGGATCAAGTAGACCCGCGTCTGCATGATGCGCTGCGCGTGCCGATCGCGCAGCGACGCCGGGAGCACGAACGCGGGCAGCGGCACGAAGACCGTCATGATCGGCGTGAGCGCGTAGACCCATGCGCCGAGCACGAGGCCTAGCCAGTACGTCCGCCCCGACTCGCGCTTCATCTGGCGCAGGAACTCCGTCACGCCCGTATCCGCGACGCCCGGCAGCTGCTCGCTCGCCGGCATGAGATCGCACATCGCGGAGCGGATCAACGCGATCACGAGCGGCTGGCCCCCGCCTCTCGGCACAGCACGAAGTACGCGCCGATATCCTTACCGTGCTTGGCCGCGGAGCCGATGGTCACGTGCTCCGAGACGCGCCGCAGGGTGTCGATCATGTACCCGTAGACGAGCCCGCCGCGGTTACGGCGGTTCTCCTCGATCGGATAGAAGTCGGCGGGCTTGACCTTGGGCACGCGGTAGTAGTCGACCAGCACCTCGGGGCGCGTCGGTGAATCGACGGCGACGAAGTAGCCGGGGCCGGTCAGCAGCTGGATGGACTGGAAGTTCGCGCCTCCGAGCTCCGAGGGATTGCTTGGGTCCTGACCGCCCGGGCGGTAGAAGCGCTTCTCGAACAGCCGGAACATCGGCAAGGAATTCTTGCCGTAGTGCCGCACCGCGGACAGGTCCGCGACGTGCGCCGGCACCATGTCGAGGATGCGCACCGAGCGGAAGCCATCGACGGCCTTCCACAGCTTGCGCTGCTGGCCGCGGCTGAGCGAGCGCACCGCCGCGAGCCGCGTCGGCTCGTCGAGGCCGTCGAGCAGGTCCGAGATCGGCTGAGGCGCGCCCGCTTCGATGCGCCCGTGCAGCTCTGCGATGGCTCCGGATTCGGTCATGAACGAGTCTCCTGGAATAAAGATTAGCCTCACGAAAAGTTTTATGCAATAAAGTTTTTATCCGATGCCGAGAGTCGTGAAGCCCAAACCACCCGCATCAGCCTCCGAGCCCGGCTTGCGTGAGCGCAAGAAGGCCAGGCTGCGCGAGCAGATCGAGAGCGTCGCGCTGTCGCTGTATCGCGAGCGCGGCTACGAGGGCACGACGGTCGAGGAGATCTGCCGGCGGGTCGAGGTCAGCCAGCCCACGTTCTACAACTACTTCCCGAGCAAGGAGGCCATCCTGGCCGAGCACGCGATGCGCGGCTTCGGCGAGCCACTCAAGGCCCTGCTCACCGACCCGAGCTCGATCCAGCTCAAGCTGCGGCGCTACTTCAAGAGCGTCGCCGAGCAGATGATGCGCGACGCCAAGCTCTGGCACGCCATCGCGATCTCCGGCGCGTACAACCCCGTGCGCAACCCTTCGCTGCTCAAGTCGGCCGAGGTCGGCACGCGCGTGCTGACCGAGGTGCTCGCGCAAGCCCAGAAGAAGGGCGAGCTGACCAAGGACTTCAGCGCCGAGCGCCTCGCCTCGATGCTCGAGGGCATCATGCTGCGCGCCGGCATCGAGTGGGGTGCGGGCGTCTCGCGCCAAGGCCTCGAGGCGGCGATGCAGGAAGCGTTGAAGTTCTTCCTGCGCGGCGCCGCGAAGTAGGCGCCGCCCGGATCACGCGCTCACGCTCTGCTGGCGCACGTAGCGCTCGTAGACGCCGCGCGCGTGCATGAGCTCTTCGTGCGAGCCGAGCTGGCTGATGCGTCCGTTCTCCAGCACGACGATGCGGTCGGCGTTGCGCACGGTCTTCATACGGTGCGCGATGATCAAGGCGGTGCGACCTCGCATCAGCACCTCGAGCGCGCTCTGAACGACCGCCTCGCTATCGGCGTCGAGGGAGCTCGTAGCCTCGTCCAGGATCAAGATCCGCGGGTTCTTGAGCAGCGCGCGCGCGATCGAGATGCGCTGGCGCTGGCCGCCCGACAGGTTGATGCCCCGCTCGCCGAGCACCGTGTCATAGCCATCCGGGAAGGCGGTGATGAACTCGTGTGCGTTGGCCGCGCGCGCTGCTTCGATCACTTCGTGCTCGCTAGCCTCGGGCCTGCCGTAGGCGATGTTCTCGCGGATGGTGCCGCTCAGCATCAGGGAGTCCTGCTGCACGATCGCGATCGCCGAGCGCAGCGCGCCGAGCTCGTAGTCGCGCACGTCGCAGCCGTCGATCAGCACCCGCCCGGAGCCGGCGTCGAACAGCCGCGGTACGAGCGAGGCGAGCGTCGTCTTGCCGGCGCCGGATGCACCGACGAGCGCCACGCGCTCGCCCGGCTCGATCGCGAACGTGACACCGTCGAGCACGCGCGGCGCAGGTGAACGGTGCGCGGATACGCGCTCGCGGTCGCGCCACAGCCATGCCTCTTCGCCTTCGTCGTCGTAGCTGAAGGCGACCTCCTCGAAAGCGATCGAGCCATGGCGCGGCGGCTCACGGCGACCGGCGGCGGGTGAGCTGACGGCCGGCCGCGCGTCGAGCACCTCGATAATGCGCCGGAGCGCCGAAACGCTGGACTGGTACACGGTGTTCAGCTCCGCGAACCGCCGCACCGGCCCATAAAGGATGACCACGTAGCCAAGGAAGCGCGTGAGGGTACCGGCGGTCAGCTCGCCCCCGAGCGCCAGCCAGCCGCCGTAGCCGATGACGATCGTCGTGCCGATGTGGACGAGCACCTCGCCCCACGACACCACGCGATGGCCCTCGCGGCTCTCGTCCATGACGAGGCCGCGCTGCTCGCTCACGAAGCGCTCGAAGGCCGCCTGCTCGCGCTGCTCGGCGCAATACGTCTTGATCAGCGCTTGGCCAGCGAGCCGCTCGGCGGTGTGGCCCGCGACCAGCGCCATGTGCTCACGGGCGCGCTCGGACACCCGTCGCACGCGCGGGTTCATGGCCCAGAACACGGCCGCATACAGCGGAAAGATGACCGCGCACGCGAGCGTGAGCTTCCAGCTGATGCTCGCGAGGAGCGCGAGCGCGAGCAGCAGCTGCGCACCATCGAGCGCCGCAACGACGATGCCCGTGTAGATCACGGCCGTGGCGTCGTGCACGTCGTGCAAGATGCGCGGCAGCAGCGTGCCGATGCGCTGCGTGGCGAAGAACCGCACGCTCAAGCGCTGGACATGCGCGAACAGCTCGCGTCGCAGGTCGGCCACCACCGCGGCCCCGAGCTGCACGTTGAAGTGTCCGCGGCCGAACAACACCCCCGCGTGGCCGAAGCCCGCCGCGATCGCCAGCACCGTGTAGCGGATCAGCTCCGACTTGCGCGTGGCGGCGTCGACGTCCGAGGCGACCGCGAGATCCACGATCCCGCCGATGATCCACGGATACACGAACGACAGTAGAAAGCCGGCCGCGCCGAACACGAACGTCAGCGCCGCCGGCAGCGGGTGGCGCGCTACGTAGCGCAGGAGGCGAAGCACGGGCCGAGCGCGATCAGACATAGCTCTGCTCCGCCTGGTTGGGCGCGCTGAGCTGTCGCGCAAGCATGCGGTCGCGCGCCGCGCTCAAGATCGGCTCCTGGCGCAGCACCTCGAGCGCGAGCGGCTCGTGCACCGCGCGCTCACCACGCTCGTCGGCGTAGTCCCAGATGCCGTTCATGCAGTGACGGTCGTCGACCCAACCCGGGTGATTGAGGACGGGGTAACACGTGATGCCGTGGAGCTCGCAGTCGCGCTCCAACGCGATCATGCTCTGCTCCGAGACATAGCGCAGCCAAGCGGCTCGGCCGTCGCCCTCGCAGCCGGTCTCCGAGATGATCATCGGCCGGCCATAGTGCGCGTACGTCTCCGCGAGCAGCTCCGAGAGCGGGGTGTAACGCGCGTCGTCGCGGAAGATGGTGGTGCCATCGAGCATGAATTGGTTGTCCGGGTAGTAATTGACGCCGACCACGTCGAGGTAGCGCGGGTGGCCACCGAGGCGTGGCCATCTACGCCCCGCCAGCATGTCGAGCGCCTCGTACTGCAGCCGGTTATCGCACTCGACCTTGCGGAAGGTCCTCGGCTGATCCGGGGCCGCGACGATGCGGATCACGGGCTCGGCGTGCAGGAAGCGCGCGTTCGGCAAGACCTCCCGGATGATCTCGATGGCTGCGATCGTCGCCAGCACGAGCTGGACCTTCAGCTCGTCACCGCGGGCCAGCGCGAACGGGTGCATGCACGCCACGTCGCCCCCCGCCCACGAGAAGAACGACATCTCGTTGATGACCGAGAACCAGGGCGCGCGGGGGCAATGTTCCTGATCGCGGAGGAAGCGAGCGGCGGCACCGGCGAAGCGCGCGAAGCGGTCCGGGAAGTCCACGGCGAACACGTCGACGTGGCTCGGATAGCCGAAGTGCATGAGGTCCCAGACCACTTGGCTGAGGCCGCCGGTCGTGTGCGCGGCGTGCAACCTCGCTGCCCAGCCGCTCCAGTCGAAGACGTTGGGCTGAGGCTCGGAGCGGGGCCAGGAGACCCCGTCACGGCACGCCGCCATCCCCAACGTGCGCAGGCGCGCATAGTCCTGTGCGGCGAAGTGCTCGTGGCGGGTGCTGCCGAGCAAGTCGAGACGGCGGCCGCCTTCCAGCAAGTGATCGGAGCACTCGAAGCCGGCCATGAAGAAGCTACCGAACAGTGGCCGGCGCTCGAGGAGATGACGATGCACGTTGGGATCCAAGTGAGGCTCGAAGAATTCCGGCTCGCAGCCACACATGCGAGCAGCGTGGGCTAAAGCAATGATCGTGCGCGCGAGCTTGGCGGCACCGATCCATGCAGAACGTCCGGCATGCGTGGACAGTTTGGCGCCGCGCGTTCGCCCCAGCTTGCGGACAGGCCACGCCATATCGGCCATGGTCACGACGCGCGTGATGCCGGCCGCAGCGATTCGAAACGAAAGTTGCGCACGCGTCGTGGTCTCGCGCTTGCAGGACGCGGCGCTCGGAGGTGACCGTGCGAATCCACCACTTGAACTGCATCTCCAGCTGCCCGCTCGGCGGCGCGCTGATGGACGGGCACTCTACGGGCATACGTGGGCGTTTGGCGTGCCACTGCCTCTTGATCGAGGCCGCCGATCAGCTCGTGCTGGTCGATACCGGGTTCGGGTTGCGAGACGTGGCCAACCCAGCCGCGCGCATCCACGCGGTGTTCTTGCGGATGCTCGATCCCGACTTCCGCGAGGACATGACCGCGGTGAGCCAGATCATCCGCCTCGGCTTCGCGCCGTCCGACGTGCGGCACATCGTGCTCACGCACCTCGACTTCGACCACGCAGGGGGCCTCGATGACTTCCCGCACGCGACCGTGCACATGCTCGCGCGCGAGCGCGCCTCTGCGCTCGCGCGCAAGACGATGCTGGATCGCATGCGCTACCGCCCTCAGCAGTGGTCGACGCGAGCGAATTGGCGCGTGTACGAGCAGACCGGCGGCGAGAGCTGGTACGGCTTCGATTGCGTGCGCGGCCTCGAAGGTCTGCCGCCGGAGATCCTGCTCGTGCCGCTGCTCGGGCATACGCTCGGCCACGCCGGCGTAGCGGTGGACGCCGGCGATCACTGGTTGTTGCACGCCGGCGATGCGTACTTCTTCCATGCCGAGATGGACACCTACGCGCCGTACTGCACGCCGGGGCTCCGCTGGTACCAGACGATGATGGAGAAGGATCGCAGCGCGCGGCTCGCGAACCAAGCTCGCCTGCGGGAGCTGCGGCGTACGCAGGACAACGTGCGGCTCTTCAGCGCGCACGACGAGCGCGAGTTCGTGCGCCTCGCGGGTCAGCCGGCGCAGCAACCCGCGGCGAGCCCGCTGCGCGCGGCGCCAGAACGCGTTTCACAAATGCGTTCGTGAGCGAAGCGAGCCCCTAGGCTGAGCTCTCACGCACGAGGCTGCGGGGGAGCGCCGCCCTGCTGCCGCCCGCGCTCGATGGCGCGGAACAGCTTGCGCACGTCGACCGGCTTCGTGAAGTGCAAGTCGAAGCCGGCCGCCTCGGCCTTGGCTCGGACCTCGGCTCCGCCGTAACCGGTGAGCGCGATGAGCAGCGGCCGATCACCCTCGCTCTGCGCGCGTACGCGGCGGGCGACCTCGTAACCATCGACCAAGGGCAAGCCGAGATCGATCACCGCGGCGTCGGGCTTCACCTCGGCCACGCGCTCTGCGCCCGCGGCGCCGTCGACCTCGACCTCGACCTCGTGCCCAACGCTCTCGAGCAGCTCCTTGAGCATGATGCGCGCGTCGTCCGAGTCCTCGACGATCACGACCCGCCGCGTGCCGTGCGCGGGCTCCGCCCGTTGCGGGCGAGGCGCCGGCGGCTGCGAGGTATGCCCGTCGAGCGGCAGGCGCACCACGACCTTCGTGCCCTTGCCGGCACCGTCGCTCATCGCGATCACGCGGCCGCCGTGCTGCTCGACCATGCTCTTGACCAAGGTCAAGCCGACGCCCAGGCCACCGGCTCCGCGGTCGATCCCCGGATCGACCTGGGTGAACATGTCGAAGATCCTGTGCAGCATGGCCTTCGGTACGCCCCGGCCATTGTCGACCACGCGCAGCACCGCGCGCGAAGCGCTACCGATCGGCTCGCGCGTCAGCTCGACGCCGATCGCGCCGCCATCGCTCGTGAACTTGATCGCGTTCGACAGCAGGTTCGTGACGACCTGAGCGAGCCGCGCCGCATCGCCGTGGAGGGGGAACGGACCGTCTGCGATCGAGAGCTCGAGGCGATGGCCGTGCGCTTCGATGTCCGGCCGCATCGCGCCGGCGGCCATCACCACGACCTCCGCGAGGTCGAGCGGCTCCCGGCGCAGCTCGACCTTGCCGTGCGAGATGCGCGCGATGTCGAGCAGGTCGTCGACCAGGCGCACGAGGCTGTCCATGTGACGGCCGGCGACCTCTTGGTAGCGCGCCACCTTGGCGGCGTCGCCCTGAGCTTGGCCGAGCAGGTGGAGCGAAGTGCTGATCGCCGCCATCGGGTTGCGCAGCTCGTGCCCGAGCATCGCGAGCAGCTCGTCCTTGCGTTGGTCCGCGCGCTGCAGCTCCTCCGAGAGCAGTTGAATTCGGTCGCGGGCTTCGACCTGCGCTTGGTCGGCGCGCTCCGATCGGGTGTCGCGCCCGAGCTCCGCGCGCTTGCGCGTCGTGATGTCAGCGACGGTGCCTATGTACCGGGCAGGCTCACCCTTCTCATCGACACAAACGACCCCTTGCGACTCGATCCAGCGCACGTCCGACTCATCGCGCTCCACGCGGCACTCGAACAACAACCCGTCGCGGTGCGCGCCGCAGCGCGCGAGCTCGAACTGCTGCTCGAGCCAGGTCGCATCGTCGTACAGGACGCGCGCGAGCAGCTCTCGCATCGGGCAGCGCTCGCCACGCGGCAAGCCGAAGAGCTCAGGCACGAGCGGATCGCACGCGACCATATCCGTCGTGAGATCGATCTCCCAGGTGCCGATGCCGCTCGCTTCGAGGGCACGACGGTGGCGCTCTTCGTCCGACGCGAGCACGATTTCCTGCGCGGCCCCCGTTGTCATTTGTTGTCAGCCTACTCCCGCCTCCTCGCTGATCGCACGTTTGTTTGCGCACAAAAGCACCCACGAAGCCGTGGCATTTTACGCGCGGCGTGCTGCCTCGCGCGTTCTGGTCACCAGCCGAGTCGCGTGCGGATCAAACGCTCGAGCTCACGACCGATGCGAGCGTGCGTCCTCGAGTTTGGGTGCGAGTCACAGCCTAGGCCTTCCATAGGGTCGGTCCATACCTCGAGCAGCTCGAGGGCGGGGTCGCCTGCTGCAACGCGCTTGCCTTGGAGCTCGGTCAGCCATCGCCGCATCGTCGTGCGCTGCGGCCCCACGGTCTCGTCGTCGACCAGCATCGGCCCGAGCATCAGCACGAGCAGCGCCTTGGGGTGGCGCTCCCGCAGCTCATCGAGCAGACCGTCGAATGCAGCGATCACCTCGACCTTGTCCGGCGTGCCGGTGCCGAAGTCGTTCGTGCCGAGGTTCACGACGATGACGTCCGCGTGGAACACAGGTGCGAGCGGCGAGTCGGGCTCGGTCGGGATGATGCGCTTGTACAGCTCCGGCATGGTGTCCACTCCAGCCTGGTCGAGGCTGCGATGGATGCCGATCCCGCTCCACGCCGACGCGACGTACTCGGCCCCGAGCGCGCGCGCGGCTACGGCGCCGTACGTCACATAGTTGTTATCCGTCGCGACGCTCCGCTGGCACGACGCGTCCGGGCCCTCGGACCCATAACCAGCCGTGATCGAGTCGCCGATGAAGTACATGCGCCGCGTGGCCGCCGGAAGTGGCGGACCGATCTTCGCGCCGGGGTCGAGCCACAAACCGTGGAAGGTGATCGTGCCGATGCCGGCCTCGGTGCGTTTCCAGATGAGGGCGCGGTGCGCGCCCGACGGGAGCCCTTGGGCGAGCGGATACACGTGCTCGCCCTCTGCGAGCGCGAAGACCTTGGGCTCGCCGCCATCGATCACCACGGTGATCCAGTCGGTCGAAGGGTTCTCTTTATCGGAAGGCGTGCTCGACAAGCGGGCGTGCAGCGACGTGCCCGAGAAGCGCAGCTCGATGTGCGTGCCCGGCCATGCGAAGCGCGGCGCGTCGGGCGCTCGGCGATCGAACATGCCGCCATAGCGGATCCCAGGATCGCTCGGCGGCACCTTGGTGATCGCTGGCGCGCTGATGCAG
>Ga0190269_10000983_pt1 | contig 13928 bp, 13 predicted proteins | sample Popmic249IS_FD_133749 | JGI IMG/M metagenome (GOLD analysis project Ga0190269, IMG submission 133749) | Populus adjacent soil microbial communities from riparian zone of Blue River, Arizona, USA - 249 IS | ecosystem: Environmental > Terrestrial > Soil > Riparian zone | place: USA: Arizona...
ATCTCGGGCGGGCGCATGCCCCGCAAGAGCGCTTGGTAGATCTCGCGCTCGCGCGGCGTGAGGGGGCTCTCGGGCTCGCGGATCTCGCGCGTATAGCTGGGGGCCGGTTCAGCTACGTGCAGAGGCTTCGACACCTCGATCGAGCCGTAGAGCGCCGCCGTCGTGACCGGCTGGAACAGGAAGCCGTTCGGGCAGGTCTCGCGAGCGCGCCGTAGCAGCGCGTCGTCGACCTCGGCGACCACGTACAACACGGCGAGATCGCAGCGATCGACCAGCGCGCGACCGATCTCGATGCCCCCGAACGACGACCGCGAGGGGAGCAAGACGAGCGCGACGTGCGCGAGGCGCGACAGCGACAGTGCCTGATTGAGATCGGTCGCGATGCCCGCTACGCGATAGCCGCGCATCTCAAGCATGCGTACCAGCCATTCGCTGCCCTTCGACTCATCGTCGATGACGAGGACGTGCACGACCTCGAGCATTGAAGTGCGCCCGGCGAGCTCCATGCGCGCCGCCTCCGGAAGATGATTTGCGCGCAGCAAAGCCGCGCGACGAGTGCGATGGCGCGGCTGCCCCGTGCAGCCGAGCAAGGCCAAGCGTGAGAAACCCCCAAGATGCTGTCGCTCGTTGCGCTAGCCCTGGTCGGTGGCAATGCGCACGGTCGAAAGCTCACGATGCGTAGCGCGCGTAGGCCCGCGGACGCAACAATCTTTTGTCTCGACTATGGATATGAATGCTCGCCACACGGTCCTGATGCCAAGACTCGGGTGTCACCAAATTGATTATTTTGCGTCATATACATAGTTCTGTTGTCGCTGCAGAACCTCCGTCCGCCTGCCGCACAGGGGGCGTGCTTTCGGAACGGGGGAGATCGCAATGTTTTCTCGAGGCTCTGGCAACGTTCGCAGTCGGGCAGTGGCGGCCGTGCCGCCGGTCGTGCGCGTTGCGCACGAACAAGCAGAGTGTGATGTGGTGATCACGCGCGATCATGAGTACTTCGTGCTCAGTGGCATCTGTGTTGCTGTCCGCGAGCGCCACTCGGGGCGTTTCGTCCGGCAGGACCTCTCGAGCGGTGTCGCGAGTCTTCATCGCGGGTACGTCGCGCCCCACGCAACGGCGTCGGCGCGGTCCGGCGAGTCCAAGATAGGCGAGACCGTTCGCAACATGCCGCGGATCGGCGAGTGGCTGTGCCTCGAGCGGGGCGGCACGGTGCACTACGTCGGCCCGGTGCTGGGCTGCGAGCGAAGGCGGTTGCCATCGCCGCGGATCATCCAGCCAGTTCTACGTAGAGCGCGCTTGGATTGACCTTCGCCGGCGTGCCACGGGGGGGCGCCGGCGAAGGTCGTGTTTACTACAGCGCGGTCAGCGCGGTGAGGTCGCAGATGCCGCGCTCGACGAGCCCGGGGAAGTCAGCGCACTCGGGCTGCTTCGTCGGCTTGCTCATGCCGTACCACGCCGTGGGCCGCGTGCGGTCCACCTCGCGTGGCTCGACGAGCGAGCCGACGTAGTCTGCGCTCGCGTAGACCTTTTTGATCTGCGTGGCGAGCGCGCCGATCTCCATGGCGGTCGGCGCGCCCGTCGCGGTCGCTTGATAGAGCTGCACGGTCACGCGCACGGGGAAGCGCGCGTCGCGCTCGATCGTGCGGCCATCGAGTTCGGTGAACGGGCCGAGCACGGGGCCGTGGCCGAGCACCGCCGTCTCGACGTCGGAGCGTGCGGCCGCGCCGTAGCCGCTGCCATAGCCTCCACCACCTGCGCCCATGCCCATGGCTCCGAGGCCCACGACCGCGTCGTCGGCGATCTCGGCCTTGCGCTTGGGCGCGGGTACCTTGAGCGGCACCTGGACGATCATCAGGACGTTGGCGTCGGCACCGAGCGAGCTCGCGGCTTCACCGTTCGCGGTCACGCCGCTGGCCTGCACGCGGCTCAACCGCTCCGCCGTGAGCGGAGCGCGCTGGCCGTTCTTGTTGAAGAACAGGCGCTGCCCCCAGCTGCCTTCGATGGTATCGCGTGCGTTGTCGATGATCGTCACGCTGGTGCCCTGGCGCGTCACGAGCAAGGTCAGCACGGCGGGCGTTTGGCGCGTGGATTGGTAGTTGAAGATCACCGGCCAGAACGTCGCTTGGCCATCCTTGGGAACTGGCAGGAACGCGGCCTGCGCCGAGACGAGCACGTGGCTGTCGCGCTTGGCGCTCAAACGCCCGTGCTTGATCCGGCCCGCATCGGGCGCCGACATGAACATGCTCGGGTTCTCGAGAAACTCCGCGAGCGTGACCTTGGTCAGCGGATCGCCGGCGCTCGCGGCGTGGTTGCCGACCGGGAGCCAGATGCGCTCGGCGCGGACGTCACCGGTAAGGTCGCTGAAGTTTGGGTAGCGCAGCACCGGCATGAGCGCGGTGCGCGTGCGCCGGCCTTGCTCAGCGCTCTTGAGCTCGACCTCGATCGTGACGTCGCTGATGTTCGGGCCGAAGCTGCTGCCCTCCCAGCGGCCGGTGTCCTCCCACAGCACGTTCAGCACGTCGAGGCCGTGCCGCCTCGAGCGCACGACGACACGCTCGCTGTTCGGCATATCGGCGACGCGGCGCACCATCGCGTTGTAGCGAGACAGCTCCGTGGCCGCTGCGTCGCCGGGTGAGCTCTCGAGCGACAAGGTCAGGGCTACGAGGAGAACTGGGAAAAAGCGAACGCGCATGGGACCGCAGGCTCCGTGGCTGGGCGTCGCGGGGGTCGCGACGTGGTGCCTGCGACGTTCGTCATCCAGCGGCCGGCTTGGTTCTCGGTGAGCGCGGCCGCTGGTTACGAATGTTTTACGTCTGGGTGGCGGCAGGCGCCGCAGCGGCTTGGCCGTCGCGGGCACGCACCAGGCGCTCGGTTTGCGCGAGCAGCAGGGGCAAGAGCAGGGCCAGGCCGATCGCGACGCTGGCGATCGTGGGCATGCCGCGCAGGCTGTGGTCGGGCCGCTCGGTCAAGATCAGCGACGACACGAACGCGCCCAGCGCGGACGCGATGTGTTGCACCGCGGACTGCAGCGACATGTAGCGGGCGCGCTCGTAGGGCGCGGGCACGCGCGAGGTGAGCGTGCTCATCGACACGTTGCGCACGGCCATCGCGCTCATGAACACGACGAACAACGCGATCACGGGCACGGCGCGCCACTCGATCACGAAGCACACGAACAAGATGCCCACGAAGAACAGCGTGCCGAGCGCGGATACGCGCGGCGCGCCGAGGCTGTCCACGTAGCGCCCGATCAAGCGCACGGTGATGAAGCTCACGCCGCCGCCCGCGAGGTAGAGCACCGAGAGGTCCTCGCGCGGGTAGTGCATGTTGTGCTGGATGTACGTGGAGATGTTCGGGATGACGCTGAACGCCGCGAACATCACGGTCGCGGTCGCGGCAAGCGACACCACCACCAGTGGCTCCTGCACGAAGATCCACATCGGCCGCTGCACCGTCGCCCGCAGCTCCGCGAGGTGTAGGGTGAGCTTGGGCATCATGAACAACGCGCTGGCCGCGACGACCAGGCCCATGGCGGCGACGGCGAAGAAGGGCGAGCGCCAAGACCCATGGCGCGCGAGCTCGAGGCTCGCCGGTAGACCGAGCACCGACGCCGCGGAGAACGCACCCATCACGGTGCCGAGCGCGCGGCCCCGTCGCTCGGGCGGGATCACGTCGGCGATGATCGAGAGCGACAGTGACGTGGCTGGGCCGCCGAAGATGCCGGCGAGCACGCGCGCAGCGACCAGCGTCGTGAGATCATGGGCGAAGCCGCCGAACGCGGTGCCGATGACCAGCCCGAGCATCATCGCCGCCAGCGCGGAGCGGCGATCGAACCGGTCGAGAAAGCGCGAGCACACGATGCCGGACGCTGCGGCCGCCGCGGTGTAGCTGCCCCCGATCAAGCCGAGCGATGTGACCGGAATGCCGAGGTCCTTTGCGAAGTCCGGGCCGAGCGGCATCACCATCATGAAGTCGAGGATGTTGACGAACTGCACCGCGCTGACGAGGAATAGGAGCCGCCCCTCGGAGATCCCGAGGCGCTGGGCGGGAGAGTCGGCTTGAGGCTTGGCTTCATGCATCGGCGCCTCGGCAGGATCGAGTGACAGGCCCGCTTCGCTCACGTGCGCACTCGCTAGTACGCTCTAGGGCTTCGAGCGTTGCTGCTCAGCGCTTCTTCTTCGCGGGCGTCTTGGCTTTGGACGCCGCTCTCTTTGCGGGCGCTTTCTTCTTCGCGGACGGCTTAGGGGCGCTAGCGTGCTGCGCGTCCAGCTCGGCGATGAGCTTCTTGGGCGCCTGGGCGCGGTAGCTCTCTTCGATCCACTCCTTCATCAGCTCGATCGGTACGTCGTCCTGAGGCTTGAACGACGCGGTGACCCAGCCGCTCTTGCCGAGCCCATAGCCCGTCGGTGACGCGAACGGCAAGAGCAGCGCCACGTCGCTCGACTGCGGAAGCTTGCACGACAGGCCGGGCTCCGGGTCGTCTTCCGTGCTGAGGTACGCGTACGTCTTGTCTTTGACCGCGAGGTCGGCGTGGCCCGGCCACGGGCTCTTCAGCGAGCTGCCGGGGTACCGTGCGAGGCCCCAAGCGCGCAGCTGCGCGATCGCGGCGTGCGCCTTCGCTGGCTTCGCTCCCCGCGTGGCCATTACTTGATCGGCCTTACGTCGTACGCGTGATAGGGCGTGTCCCCGAAGCAGCTGGTCGGGATGCCGACCCGCTCCTTGTACAGCACCGTCACGTGCTTGCCCTCGAGCGCGCGAAACTTCTCCACGACCGACTCATCGCGCACGCTGAACGAGAACACGGACTCCTGGGCGCCGACGGCGTTGGTCATCGAGATCTCGCCCTCCCACGTCTTGCAGACCCAGCCCTTCTTCGACAGCTTGCGCGCGTAGCCTACGCGCTCGCCTTCCGAGTACGTGTAGTTCAGCGTGGCCCAGGTATAGGCCGCGAAGCCGAAGATCCCGAGCACGACCACGGCGAGCACGAAGCGCGCGAAGCGGTCGCCGAATGATCGCTGAGGCTTGCCTTGCGGCGCCGTGTTGGTCGCAGGCGTCGGGCCCGTGGAAGGCGCGGTCGGAGGGTAAGGGGCGCTCATGGCCGCCGACCTTACGGCAACCTCCGACCCGGCATCAATGCCGCGCCGTCGTTTGCAGGAACGAGGGGGTCTCTTGCGGCGGCGGCAGCAGCTTGTCGGCGGCGTAGCCGGACAGCGGCACGACCAGCAACTGCAGGACGAGCGGGACGCCCACGACGAGCATGGACATCGGCACGGACAGGCCACACGCGAGCCGCGAGGTCGCGATCAATCCGAGCAGCTGGAACACGCGCAGGGCGGCCTGTGCGACGGCACTCGCCAGGATGATGGGCGGCACGCCTTGCTCGGGCGTGAACGGCATGCCGTCGGCCGGAATGGGTAGCGACCACGCAGCGAGCTGGCCGAGCAGCGCGGCGAACGGTCCCAACCAGAAGCGATACAGCACGAGCCGGGTCGCGGCTTCTTTGCGTAGAGGCGCGTACGCCGCGACCAAGCTCGCGAACGGCAACAGCAAGCTCAGCAGCTCGACCGCCGACAGCCCGAGCTGCACCGCGATCGCGCGCGCCACGTCGAGCGCGATGGTCTGCGTGGAAGGGTTGCCTTCGACGTAGACCTTGAAGTCCGCGAACCACAGCGTGCGCGTGAGCGGGATGATCCCGGAGAGCAAGATCATCGGCAGCGACGACAGCAGGAAGAAGACCAGCGCCGGCTTGATGCCCGGCCGCGCGAACGCCGGCGCGCTGCGCCACGGATAGAACGCGGTGCCGAAGGTGCGGAAGAAGCGACCTAAGGCTGTGCCGTCGCCGGCCTCGAACGGCAGCGGCGGCGACGCCTCCGTGGGGTCGCGCCGCATGCAGGTGGTGCAGCGCGCGACGGGCGCGTGGAAGCACGCTAAGCACGCGTTGCGGCCGCAGCGCGGGCACTTGAAGAGCGCGATGCGATCGCGATGCTCGGCGCAAGTCGCACCCTCCGGTGCGCCGATATCGGGATCCTCGTCCGCCATGATCTGCTTTGGGCTCAGTCGATCAGCAGACGTGAAGGCGCCTCGAGGCCCGCGATCACGTCGTAGGCAAAGGCAGCGCCAACGTGGCCGTCGACCAGGCGGTGATCGAGCGACAGCGAGAGCAGCATGATCTGGCCGATCGCGATCTGACCGTTCTTGACCACGGGCCGCTCCTTGATGCGGTGGATGCCCAAGATCCCGACGTTCGGGAAGTTGATGATCGGCACCGCGAACAGGCCCGCTTGCTTGCCGAGCGAGGTGATGGTGAACGTGGAGCCCGACAGGTCTTCGCGGCTGAGCTGGCCCGCGCGCGCCTTCTGGCCGAGGCGCTGTACCTCGGCCGCGAGCTCGAAGATCGACAGCTTGTCGGCGCCGTGCACGACGGGCACGACCAGGCCCTGCTCCGTCGCCGCGGCGATGCCGATGTTGTAGTGGTCGTGCAGCACGATCTCGTTCTTCTCGACATCGAGGCTGCTGTTGATGATGGGCGTGTTCCTGAGCGCCGCTACGACGGCCTTGATCAGGAATGGCATGAACGTGAGCTCGACGCCGCGAGCTTCCGCGACGGGCTTGAGCTCGTCACGCAGCTCGACCAGCCGGCCGGCCTCGCACTCTTCGACGAAGGTGAAGTGCGCCGCCGTGTTCTTCGACAGCGACATGTTCTCGGCGATGCGGCGGCGCAGGCCGACGAGCGGCACGCGGGTGCCCGCTGCGGGGCCTTGGGGCTTCTTCGCGTTGCTATTGGCGAGCGTCGGCACGGGCGCAGGCACGTTGCCCGAGCTCGAGCGCGCGACGACGTCGTCGCGGGTGACGCGGCCGCCCGGACCGGAGCCGGGCACGGTGCGTAGGTCGACATGCAGCTCGCGCGCGAGCTGGCGCGTCGCGGGAGTGGCTAGCGGCTTGGCGTTGAAGTGGGCGGGTGCGTTCGCCGCAGGCTGCGGACGCGGGGCAGGCGCCGCGGCGACATGCGCGACCGCGCTCGAGCCGCTCGAGGCCGACGCCGTCGCACGCTTCTCGCCGAAGTAGCCGGTGCCGGGCAGCGCGTCTTTGATGTCGCCGACCGCGGTCGCTGCGGGCATCTGCGGCGCCGACACGCGCGAGCCGTTGCCGGTCTGGATGGCGATCAAGATGTCGCCGACCTTCACGATGTGACCGACGTCGGCGTAGAGCTTCTCGATCCGGCCGGCGCGCGGTGCGCCGATGGTCACGGTGGCCTTGTCGGTCATCACCTCGACCATCAGCTGGTCCTCGGCGACCTTGTCGCCTTCCTTCACGTGCCAGCCGACGATCTCGCCCTCGGTGACGCCCTCACCAATGTCGGGCAGCTTGAACTCGAATCGCGCCATATGATGAGTCTCAGTATCTCGCCGTCTCGAGCAGCGCCGGAGCGATCCGATGCGCGAGCGGTAGATATTCGTTCTCGTTCGTGTAGGGGAAGGGGGTGTCGTAACCCGTGACGCGCTTGGGCGGGGCTTCGAGGTGCAGGAACGCCTTCTCGCATAGCAGCGCGACGATCTCGGCGCCGAGGCCGCACGCCTTGGCCGCTTCGTGCACGATCACCAGCCGGCCTGTCTTTTTCACGCTCTCCACGATCGTCTGCGCGTCGAGCGGCCACAGCGTGCGCAGGTCGATGACCTCGGTCTCGACGCCCTGGTCCTTCAGCTCCTCGGCGGCGGCGAGCGCCTCGAACAGCATCGCGCCCCAGCTTACGCACGTGACGTGCTCGCCCTCGCGGATCACCTTCGCCGACGAGAGATCCACCGTGTAGTCGCCCTCGGGCACGTCCATCTTGAGCGCGCGGTAGACCCGCTTGGGCTCGAAGAACAGCACGGGATCGTTGTCGCGGATCGACGAGATGAGCAGGCCCTTTGCGTCGTAGGGGTTGCTCGGACACACGACCTTCAGGCCGGCCGTGTGGATGAACAGGCTCTCCGGCATCTGCGAGTGGTAGTGGCCGCCCTTGATGCCGCCGCCCACGGGCACGCGCACGACCATCGGGCAGGTGTACTCGCCGCCGCTCCTGTAGCGGTACTTGGCGGCTTCGTTCACGAGCTGATCGAACGCCGGGTAGATGAAGTCGCCGAACTGGATCTCCGGGACGGGACGCAGGCCGCCGAGCGCCATGCCGATCGCGTTGCCGATGATGCCCGTCTCCGTGAGCGGCGTGTCGATCACGCGCTCCTCGCCGAACTCTTCCTGTAGACCCGCGGTCACGCGGAACACGCCGCCGACCTTGCCGACGTCCTCGCCCAAGACGACCACGCGCTCGTCCGCGCGCATCGTTACGCGCAGGGCGTCGTTGATCGCCGAGACCATGTTCATCTGCATGGCGTGATCAATGACCTTTCTTGGCGCGAGGCCCCTGCACGCACTCGCGCTGCTGCTCGGCCAGGTGCTCGGGCATGTGCTCGAACACGTCCTCGAACATGCTGGCGATGCTCGGCGGCGGGGCTGCCTCCGCGCGCTCGATGCACTGCTTGAGCTCTTCGGTCACCTCGGCCTCGTGCGCCTGCTCCTGCGCGTCGGACCACGCGCCCTGCCGCTCGAGGTACTTGCGCAGGCGCCGGATCGGATCGCGCTTGAGCTGGCGCTCGACCTCGGCCTTGTCGCGGTACGCGGTCGGGTCGTCGCTCGTCGAGTGCGCGCCGGCGCGGTACGTGATCAGCTCGATCAGCGTCGGGCCGCCGCCCTGCGAGGCGCGCCGCGTGGCTTCGTTAACTACGCGGTAGACAGCGAGCGCGTCGTTGCCGTCGACGCGCACGGCGCGCACGCCGTAGCCGATGCCCTTGTCGGCGAGCGCGCGCGCGGCGGTCTGGTGCGACGTCGGCACGCTGATCGCCCAGCCATTGTTGCGCAGCAGGAAAAGCGTCGGCAGGTTGAACACGCCCGCGAACGTGAGCCCGGCGTGGAAGTCGTTGCTGCTGGTCGCGCCGTCGCCGAAGTAGCTCGCGGTGACGATGTCCTCGCGCCGGATCTTGGCGGCGTGCGCGAAGCCCACCGCCTGCGTGATCTGCGTGCCGATGGGCGCCGTCACCGAGCCGAAGCGGACGCTGCGCGCGGTGATGTGATCGGGCATCTGCCGGCCGTGCACGACGTCGTTCGCGTTGCCGTACATGTTGTCCACGTACGCCTGCAGCGAGAAGCCCCGGTACAGCGCGGCGCCGACTTCGCGGTAGCACGGGAACAACCAGTCGCCGTCGCGCATCGCCGCGGCGGAAGCCACGATCGCGGCTTCTTCACCCTCGGCGCCCACGTGGAAGCCGATGCGCCCCTGCCGCTGCAGCTTGGTCAGGCGCAGGTCGATCATGCGCGTGCGCGTCATCGCCTTGTAGATGCGCGTGACGAGCGCGAGGTCGAGCCGCGGGTCGTGCGTGGCGTCCGCTCGACCTTCGAGATCGAGCACAGCGATCACTTCCTGATCCGCTGCCCATGGCAATGCGCTTGGCGGGTAGCTCTGATGAACTTCCATCAAGTCACGATCTCCAGACGTCTTTTTCCGTATCGATCACTGCGAGGCGCGTCGTGTCCTCGCAAGGTGCCTTCGAGAAAAGCTTCGGCCGCGCGATAGCTCGATCGAACCAGCGGACCCGATGCCACGAACTTGAAGCCGAGGGCTTCGCCTTCGCGCTTGTAGCGATCGAACTCTTCCGGCGTGACGTACCGAACGACGGGCGCGTGCTTGATCGTAGGCCTTAGATACTGACCGATCGTCACCACGTCGACCCCCGCGTGGCGAAGTTGCCGGAGGGCGTCGAGCACCTCGTGCTCTTCCTCGCCACAGCCGACCATGAGCGCCGACTTCGTCACGTTGGCGCCGGCGGCGCGCGCGACGCGCAACACCTCGAGGGAGCGCTCGAACGAGCACCGCGCATCGCGCATCGTCCGCTGCAAGCGAGGAACAACCTCGACGTTGTGGCTGAGCACGTCCATGCGGCCGTCGCGCACGCACGTCTCGACATCGCGCCACTGACCGGCGAAGTCGCCGACCAAAGTCTCGACCAAGGTCTTGGGGCTGTGCGCGCGTATGCTTTGAACGGTCTTAGCCACGTGGCTAGCTCCGCCGTCGGCGAGGTCATCGCGGTCGACCATCGTGAGCACCACGTACGCAAGGTTCATGCGACCGAGCGCGCGGCCCACGTGCTCCGGCTCCTGCTCATCGACTACACCACGCGGGTTACCGCTGGTCACGGCGCAGAAGCGGCAGCCGCGCGTGCACGTGTCGCCCAGGATCATCAAAGTGGCGGTACCTGCACCCCAGCATTCGCCGATGTTTGGGCAGCGCGCCTCCTCACAAACGGTGTGAAGCTTGAGCTCGCGAAACATCCGCTTGAGCTCGGCGTGCTGCTCCCCTCCGGCTAGCGGAACTTTCAGCCATGGGGGTTTGCGCTCGGCGGCCGCCAACGGGGAGCCCTCGTCTCTGATGTAGGTCCCGGCCGCTCGAACGCGATCGGCAGCGGGCGACCTATTTATTGAGTCTTACCAGATAACACCAGCGACCATGCAGCCGACGTCACCCGGCGGCGAGTCCGTATCACGTGTGAGCCGACAGGCTGGCACGAGATGTTCAGGGCTCAGGCACGACGTCGCCGCGCTCCAGCGAGGTGAAGATTGAGCTGCCCACACAGCCCGGCGTCGCCGGGTCGCAGTCGGTCATGTCGTCGTACGCGTTGAGCTGGATCGAGCCGCCGTGCTCACCGCGGTCGTTCAGGGACACATCGCAGAAGACGCTCAGCTCGTCGTGCGGCCCCCGATCCTCCTCGGGAAAGCCGAGCTCGGCTGGCGTCGCCGTGTCCCCGTCGGGCAGGTCGCGCCCGTCCACCCAGACGCCTGCCCCAGTCACCCGACCGTCCTTGTCCACGCCGTTGACGGCGAGGGTGCTCGGCCAACGCGCGTCGACACGCCCGTCGTCGGTCTGCAGGCGGAGCCCGCCTTCGACCCATAGGTCCTGGAACGGTTCTTCCGATAGCGTGCTCGCGGTGACGCACGCGCCGCGCCCGCTGGCCGTGAAGCGCAGCGTTGCCCGGGTCATGCCTCCGCCGGCCCACGCGATCGCAATCGGCTCCGAGGCGTTGAGCCATGCGATGCCGTCGTTCGCGCTGGCGCGCTCGGCGGGCGACCACAGCGCTACCTCTTCATCGAGCGGGACCGCGTACGCGCCGTCGGCGCAGTGCGCGCCGCCCCAGTGCGCGACCTCGAACGACTCGTCCCAGGCGGCTTCCGAGGTCGATCGCGTCCATGTGGAATAGAGCGAGCCGGTCGCGCCGTGCTCGGAGAAGGTCATCTTCAGGTCGTAGCTCGACGCGGTGACGTTGGTGCGTTCCCGCGATACCTCGAGCGTGCCGGCCAGATCCAAGGCGGGCGTGGTCGCTCGCAGGTAGGCGACGCGCGCGTCGGTCGCATACAGCGTGGCCTCGAAGCGATCGTTGAGGGCGCCACTTCGGCTTTGGATGGATACGACCACATCGATCGTGATCCACGGCCGGCAGCGTGCGCCGTGACCGATCGCGTCGGTGTCGGGCCTGAAGTCTCCGGCGCGGTCGCCGGCCCGCTCGACGCTGACCGTCAGCTCGCTCTCGCCCGACTCGGGGCCTACGCGCAGGTCCTCAGGCATGAGCCAGCGCAGCGCTTCGCGATGCTCGCCCTCGGCATACGCGAGCACGTCCTGTGCGGAGAAACCCGCTTCGGTCACGGCATCGAGCGCAACTTCCCTCGAGCTGCCTTCGGCGCACAGCGTGGTGATCCCTTCGAGGGGCGAAGCGTGCTGGAAGGGCGACGGCTCAGCCTCGACCGGCGGGCCGTCGGGTCGGTTGCTCTTGGCGCACGCGAGCAGCGCGAGCGCGCACAGCGCCATGGGATGAGTCGTGATCCGCAGCTTGGGCATGGGCACGTGCAATAGTGTCCAAAGCATGACGCGATCATGGGTGCAATATGGCGGCGACCGGTAGTCGCGTCGTGCATTGCGCCGAGGCGCTGGCCTGGCTCGAGCAGCACGCCGAGCTGCCCGAGGACCATGCGCTCGTGACGTCACTACCGGACAGCTCGGAGCTGAAGCTCGAGCTCGAAGCCTGGGAGGCGTGGTTCCAGCGTGCAGCCGGCGTAGTGCTCGCCAAGACGCACGCGCAGTCGTTGACGGTGTTCTACCAGTCCGACGTGAAGCGCGAGGGCCGCTGGATCGACAAGGCCTTCTTGGTGCAGCTGGCTGCGCGCGAGGTCGGCGCACGGCTGCTGTTCCACAAGGTGGTGTGCCGAGCGCCGGCCGGCACGCTGACACCCGGGCGGCCGGCGTACGCCCACCTGCTCGGCTTCTCGAAGGCGTTCACGGCCCCTGCCGATCGCGTGGCGGACGTACCCGACGTCCTGCCGAACATGGGCAAGATGACGTGGACGCGCGCGATGGGCATCGCCGCGTGCGAGGCGACTTGCAGGTATCTGCGCGCGGTCACGAGCGCTCGCGTGATCGTGGACCCGTTCTGCGGGGTCGGTACGATGCTCGCCGTCGGCAATGCGTACGGCTTCGACGCGATCGGCGTCGAGCTGTCACCGAAGCGCGCCGCGGCTGCGCGCGAGCTCAGCGTGCACGTCGGCGTTTAATAAAGAACCTCGGACCGCGATGCCAAGTGGGGCTAGGCATCGCGGCCCGAGGTTGGTGTGTGGGGTCAGTAACTGCCAGGCAAACTTGGTTCAGGACGCCTTGATGTGCGGCTTTACCTGATCTTCGGTGACCGGAACCGTCACGTCCGCGCGGCGGACGGGGCCGGACTCCGCGCGCCGTGAGACGGCGCCGTCGAGCTCTTCCGAGAGGCGGAGCATGGCGTTCGCGCGCACGGGGAAGCCGGCGGCTTCGTAGCGGCGAGCGGCGCGGCGGTACGCGGCGGCTGCCTCGGTGTTGCGGCGCAGGCTGCGCAGGACGTCGCCGTACTTGTGAGGCCAGCGCGGGTCGCTCGGATCGAGCGAGATCAGGCCGAGGATGTGGTTGAGGGCATCGTGATAACGACGCTCGGTGAGCGAGTGCTGCAGCGACTCGCGCAGGAGCTCGCGGTGCTCGTTCACCGACAGCGGCTGCTTCGGCGCCGTGGGACGCTTGCTTCGCATGCCCGACGAGGCGGTCGGCCGGCCCGAGGGGCCCTGGCGGTACGCGCCGCTCGGGCGCGTGCTCGCTGTCTCAGGGCGCTCGCGCTTGAACGGACTCGTTAGCGATCGCAGCATCTTGGAGCTCATAGCGTTCTACCCGCGGTGAGCTTTTGCAGCGCGCGTGCCAGCCGAGCGAGCGCGCGGCAAGCCTGCGGATCACGGAAAATACGGCGGATCTAGCTAAAAACCCCGGAGCGGAATCGACCACGCTACGGGTGGAAACCACCACTTGCGACCGTGCCACGGCGTGGGCTCGAGCCCACAGGCGACACTCACGCACTCGCGGTGGTGAGTAGGCCCGCGCGCTCGAGCGAGCGCGAGGCCGCCGCGCGGACGCTCGGCAGGAAATAGCCCGAGTCGTCGAGCACTACGGGTAGCAAGCGATCGATCGCAACGTTCGCGGGCGCGCGCTGCGCGACCGCGTCGATCGCCGCCATGCTGACCTCGGCGTCGATGTCGCGCACCAACGCGAGGAGCGGCGCGAGCTCGTTGGGGCCGGGCGACGGGGGCAGGGCATGTGTGAACGCTTGCAGCGCAGCGACGCGCGTCAACGGATTGAAGTAGCCGTCGGCGTTCGTGAGCACCTCGCGCAGCGCGCTCGCGGCCTCGGCCGTCGGCTGTGAGCCGAGCTTGAGCGCAGCGACCGCGGCGACCTCCGCGCTGGGATCGCGCAGCTGCGTGATCAGTGCCGCGATGTCGTCGCGGGCCGGCGCGGCGGACGCAACGTTCGTCGCGCGAGGCGCGCGGCCACTCGCGCG
>Ga0190269_10000984_pt1 | contig 13914 bp, 8 predicted proteins | sample Popmic249IS_FD_133749 | JGI IMG/M metagenome (GOLD analysis project Ga0190269, IMG submission 133749) | Populus adjacent soil microbial communities from riparian zone of Blue River, Arizona, USA - 249 IS | ecosystem: Environmental > Terrestrial > Soil > Riparian zone | place: USA: Arizona...
GAGGACCTGGCGCGCCTCGTGGCCGACCTGGCCTGGCGGGGCCTGCGCGGGATCCGCAGCGGCAGCGCCTGACGCCCGCTTTCGCACAGATCGTCCTGTGCACGCGCGTTTCGCTGCGCGTCTTGCCGATCGATCTCTGATCCAGCTAGCCAGCATGCGTAGGTCAGATGGCCTATGGTGCCGAGGTCCGGCATCGGCCAGACCTCGACCCCCCTTGGAGGACGCATGCGGCAACGACTCCTCGCCCCGCTCCTGGCCACCGTCGCGGTGGCAGCGCTCGTGGCGATGCCAACCGGTCCAACGTCAGCATCTCCGGCGGCTCCGGCCGCCCCATCCGCCGCAGGCGGCACCTCACAGAGCTACCTCGTGGTGTACGCCGACGGCACGTCGAACGCGGCGGCCCACGATGCCATCACCAAGGCGGGGGGCACGGTGGTCGACGAGAACGCCGCCATCGGGCTGGCCGAGGTCGCGTCGAGCGACCCGGCCTTCCTCGACCAGGTCCGCTCCAGCAGCGCGATCGAGGTGGCCGCACGCAACCGCTCCATGGGGACGGCGCGCCCTGGCATGGGCCACAAGTTCAAGGACGAGCGCCTCGACGACGAGCGCACGGCCAGCCGAGCCAGGGGCTCCGAGGTGACGGCGCCCGCCGAGGTCACGAGCACGGGCGGCGACCCGCTGTCGGGCCTCCAGTGGGACATGCAGATGATCCAGGCCACCCCCGAGGGCACGTACGCCACCCAGACCGGCGACCACGGCGTGCTCGTGGGTGTGATCGACACCGGCATCGACGGATCCCACCCGGACATCGCCCCCAACTTCAACGCCGCCCTGAGCCGCAACTTCACCACCGACATCCCGGCCATCGACGGCCCGTGCGCGGAGGACCCCGACGGGTCGTGCACCGACCCGAGCAACGTCGACGAGGACGGGCACGGCACCCATGTGGCCGGCACGATCGCGTCGCCGCTCAACGACTTCGGCATGGCAGGGGTGGCCCCGGACGTGCAGCTCGTGAACCTGCGCGCGGGACAGGACTCCGGCTACTTCTTCGTGGTCGAGTCCACCCAGGCCATCACCTACGCCGCCGACAACGGGATCGACGTCGTCAACATGAGCTTCTACATCGACCCGTGGCTGTACAACTGTCCCTCCGCCGACGCGTACCTCACCCACTCGGGCGGCCACCCCACGGCCGAGGAGATCGCTGAGCAGCAGGCGATCCTCGCGGCGGTGAACGAGGCGGTGGAGTACGCCCACGAGCGCAACGTCACGCTCATCGCGGCGGCCGGCAACGGCCACACCGACCTGAGCGCGCCGAAGCGCAAGGACGACACCAGCCCCGACTTCCTCATGGAGGGCGACGAGCTGGTGGACGGCGCCTACTCGCGCCAGGTCACGAGCGACTGCCTCGATCTGCCGAGCGAGGCGCCGCACGTGCTCAGCGTGTCGTCGGTGGGTCCGTCTGGGCAGAAGGCCGACTACTCCAACTGGGGCATCGACGAGATCGACGTCGCTGCGCCCGGCGGCTGGTACCGCGACTTCCTCGGCACCGACGACTACCGCCAGCCCGAGAACATGATCCTCGGGCCGTACCCGAAGAGCGTGGGACTCGCCGTCGGCGACATCGATCCGGTCACGGGTGAGCCGACCAACGAGTTCGTCGTCGAGCAGTGCGCGGATCCGACCGACACGACGACCTGCGCCTACTACCAGTGGATCCAGGGCACGTCGATGGCGTCGCCCCACGCCGTCGGCGTGGCCGCGCTCATCATCGCCGAGCACGGCACCCGCGACACCTCCGGCAACGCCACGATGGACCCCGACGCCGTGCGCGAGCTCCTCAAGGGCACCGCCACCGACCACGAGTGCAGCCGATACAACTACGGGCTGGTCGGCCGGGCGCCCGCGGGCCAGTGGAACGTCGAGTGCCGCGGCGACGCGTCGTACAACAACGTGTACGGCGACGGCATCATCGACGCGCTGGCCGCCGTCGGCGGCTGACGCCAGCGCAGCTGTGGTGGTGAGGGGTCCCGTCGACGGCGGGGCCCCTCACCTCACCGACGGCGCCAGCTGGTGCCGGCCGGCGTGTCGACGAGCTCGATCCCCTCCGCCGCGAGCTCGTCGCGGATGCGATCCGACGCGGCGAAGTCCTTGGCGGCCCGAGCGGCCTGCCGCTCGGCCACCAGCGCGTCGACCCGCGGGTCGGACCCGCTCTCGTCGGCGAGGGGGGCCTGCGCCTCGGCGAAGCCGAAGGCCAAGGCGCGGTCGGCGTCGGCGAGCACCGCCCACTTGTCGGCCGGCGTCAGGTCGTCGGCGCGCACCGCGTCCCACAGCGCGGCGAGGGCCTGCGGCGCGTTGAGGTCGTCGGCGAGAGCGGACCAGAAGCGGCGCCGGTGCGGCTCGACCCGTGCTGGATCGGCGGCGCCGCCGGCGTCGCGCGCCGCCACGGCGTGGCCCACGAGGCGCCGGTGCGCGGTGGCGGCAGCCTCCACGGCCTCCCAGGTGAACGACTGCTGCTGGCGATACGAGGCCTGGAAGAAGAAGTACCTGAAGGCGAGCGGGTCGATGCCCCGCTCAACGAGGGAGTCGACCACGAGCACGTGGCCGGCGGACTTGGACACCTTCTCGCCGCCGAGGTCGAGGAACTCGTTGTGCATCCACAGCTGCACCCAGGGGTGCACCCCGAGCACGCACTCGCTCTGGGCCACCTCGTTCGTGTGGTGCACGCGCACGTGGTCGACCCCGCCCGTGTGGATGTCGAAGCTCGCACCGAGGTACTTGGTGGACATGGCCGAGCACTCGATGTGCCAGCCGGGGAAGCCACGGCCCCACGGCGAGTCCCACTCCTGCTGACGGGCCACCCCGGGCGGGGTGAGCTTCCACAGCGCGAAGTCGGCCGGATGGCGCTTGGCCTCGACCATCTCGACCCGCCCGCTGGTGGCCAGCTCGTCGAGGTCGAGCCCGGCGAAGTCTGCGTAGCGCGGGAAGGTCGACACGTCGAAGTACACGCCGTCGTCGATCACGTAGGTGTGGCCCTGTCGCTCGAGCACCTCGACCATGGCGATCTGCTCGGCGATGTGCGAGGCCGCCCGCGGCACGATGTCGGGCTCCAGGCAGCCGAGGCGACGACGGTCGGAGGCCCACTGCTCGGTGTAGAACTCCGCGATCTCGCGCGCCGCCCGGCCCGTGTCGGCTGCCGCTGCCTCCAGCTTGTCGTCGCCCTCGTCGGCGTCGGACACGAGGTGGCCCACGTCGGTGATGTTGGTGACGTAGGTGACGTCGTAGCCCGCAGCCAGCAGGACGCGGCGCAGCAGGTCTGGCATGAGCTGGCTGCGCATGTTCCCGAGGTGCTGGAGCGCGTAGACGGTGGGCCCACAGCTGTAGATGCCGACCTTCGGCGGCTGCAGCGGCGCGAAGCGCTGCACCTGGCGTGTGCGCGTGTCGTAGAAGCGCAGCTCCTCGAGCCCGGGGGTCGGATCAGGCGATGGCACGGCAGGCATCTTCGCTCACCGAGGCACGCGCACGTGCACGCGATCGACCACCCCTGGCTCGCCGAGGAGGCTCAGCTTCCGACGGCGACTTGGACGGCTTGGTACCCGCGGAGCACGAAGTGCTCGCGGTGCACGGGCTCCTCGGTGAGCTCCAGGGTGGGGAACCGCTGCGCCATCGCCTTGAACACCTCTTGGCCCTCGAGGCGGGCCAGGGCGGCACCGAGGCAGTAGTGGATCCCGTGGCTGAAGGTGAGGTGGTGGTTGTCGGGCCGGGTGATGTCGAGCCGGTCGGGGTCGGGGAAGCGCGCCGGGTCGCGGTTGGCGGCAGCGAGCAGCGTGATGAGCCCCTGACCCGGCTCCACCTCGACGCCACCGACGACCGAGGGCACGGTGGCCGTGCGAGCCGTGAGGTGGACCGGGCCGTCGAAGCGGAGGCACTCCTCCACCGCGCCGGGCGCGAGCGACGGGTCGGCCACGAGGCGATCCCACTGGTCGCGCTGGCGCATCATGGCCACGGTGCCGTTGCCGATCAGGTTCATCGTGGTCTCGTGGCCGGCCACGAAGAGCAGCACGACCGTGGAGCGCAGCTCCTCCTCGGAGAGCCGGTCGCCCTCCTCCTCGGCGGCGAGCAGCGCGGAGAGCAGGTCGTCGCGCGGCGCGGCACGCCGCTCCTCGAAGATGCCGTTGAGGTAGTTGACGAGCTGCATGAACGCCATCACGCCGCGCTGGATCGTGGCTTCGTCGAGGTCGGCGTCCAGCATGCGCGACGCGTCGGAGCTCCACGGACCGAACAGGTGGCGATCCTCGGCGGGCACGCCCAGCAGCTCGCAGATCACGGTGACCGGGAGCGGGAAGCCGAGGCTCGAGATGAGGTCGAAGCCGCCGGGATCGACGTCGTCGAGCATCTGGTTGACGAGCTCGGCGACGTGTGGGCGCAGCCGCTCGACGGTGCGAGGCGTGAACGCCTTGCTCACGAGCTTGCGCAAGCGCGTGTGGTCGGGCGGATCCATCATCAGCATCGACCGGGGCCGCTCCATCCCCTCGCCGAACTCGAGGATCGGCACCGGCATGCGCCGGTTGGCCGGGTCGGAGCTCATGGTCGGGTCGCGCAGGATGCGCTCGCAGTCCTCCCAGCGGGTGAAGACGAACTCGTCCCACTCGGGCACCGACAGGATCGGCGTCGCCGTGCGCATCGCGTGGTAGTGCGGGTGCGGATCGGGCCACTGGTCGGGTGGCACCAGCTGAGGCGCGGGCGGGCGAGATGGTGCGGTTTGGTCCATGGTGTCCCCCATCGTCCAGACGTTACCCACGGTATGGGGTTCGGGAGGCGCCCGGGGTCGCCACTACCCTGCCGCTCGTGACGCAGCTCCCCGAGAAGCCGACGATCGACGGGCTCGAAGCCAAGTGGCGCGCCCGCTGGGAGGCCGACGGCACCTACCGCTTCGACCGCACGAAGAGGCGTGCCGAGGTGTTCTCCATCGACACGCCACCGCCGACGGTGAGCGGCCACCTGCACCCCGGCCACGTGTTCAGCTACACGCACACCGACCTCGTGGCGCGCTACCAGCGCATGCGGGGCAAGGAGGTGTTCTACCCGATGGGGTGGGACGACAACGGCCTCAACGTGGAGCGTCGCGTCCAGCTGCTCACCGGCACGATCGTCGACCCGACGCTGCCCTACGACCCCGGGTTCGTCCGGCCCGAGAAGGTCGACCCCAAGGCCCGTCCCATCGCGGTGAGCCGGCCCAACTTCATCGAGCTGTGCGAAGAGGTGGTCCCCGAGTTCGAGGCCGCCTACCACGACCTGTGGGCAACGCTCGGGCTGTCGGTGGACTGGGAGCACACCTACACCACCATCGGCGAGAAGGCCGTGCGCACCTCCCAGCGCGGCTTCCTGCGCCTCGCCCAGCGAGGCCTTGCCTACCGCAGCGAGTCCCCGACCCTCTGGGACGTCGACATGCGCACGTCGGTGGCCCAGGCGGAGCTCACCGACAAGGAGCTGCCCGGCGCCTACCACAAGCTCGTGTTCACCGGACCCGACGGCGAGCCCCTGCTCATCGACACCACCCGGCCCGAGCTCCTCGCCGCGTGCGTCGCGGTCGTCGCCCACCCCGACGACGAGCGCTACCGGCCCCTGTTCGGCCAGCACGCCACCACGCCGCTCTTCGGGGTGTCCGTGCCCATCGTGGCCCACGAGCTCGCCGACCCCGAGAAGGGCACCGGCATCGCCATGATCTGCACCTTCGGCGACACCACCGACGTCACCTGGTGGCGAGAGCTGTCGCTTCCGGTGCGCGCAGTCGTCCAGCGCGACGGCCGCCTCCGCGCCGTCACCTGGGGCGAGGCCGGGTGGGAGTGCGCCGACCCTGCCACCGCGCAAGCCGCGTACGACGAGCTCGCCGGCAAGACCGTGAAGCAGGCGCAGACCCGGATCGTCGAGCTGCTCACCGCCGCCGGGCTGATCGACGGGGACATCCGGCCCATCACGCACCCGGTGAAGTTCTGGGAGAACGGCACCCGACCGCTGGAGATCGTCACGTCGCAGCAGTGGTTCATCCGCTACCCCGACAAGGACGCGATGCTCGCTCGAGGCCAGGAGCTCCGGTGGTGGCCCGACTTCATGCGGGTCCGCTTCGACAACTGGGTGAACGGGCTCGTGGGCGACTGGAACATCACGCGCCAGCGCTTCTTCGGCGTGCCGTTCCCGGTGTGGTACCCGATCGACGCCGACGGGGTGGTTGACTGGCTCGCCCCGATCCTCGCCGGCGAGGACCAGCTGCCCATCGACCCCACCACCACGGTGCCGCCGGGCTTCGACGAGTCCCAGCGGAACCAGCCGGGTGGCTTCGCGGCCGACCCCGACGTGATGGACACCTGGGCCACGTCCTCGCTCTCGTCGCAGATCGTGTGCGGCTGGGAGGACGACCCCGACCTCTTCGCACGCACATTCCCGATGGACATGCGCCCGCAGGCGCACGAGATCATCCGCACCTGGCTGTTCTCGTCGGTCGTGCGCAGCCACTACGAGCACGACTCGTTGCCGTGGGCCAACGCCGCCATCTCGGGGTTCATCGTCGACCCCGATCGCAAGAAGCTCTCGAAGTCCGCCGGCAACATGCCCGACGACCCGGTCACCCTCATCGAGCGCCACGGCGCCGACGCGGTGCGCTACTGGTCGGCCAACGGTCGCCCCGGCATGGACATGACCTTCGACGAGGGCCAGATGAAGATCGGCCGTCGCCTCGCCATCAAGCTGCTGAACGCCTCGAAGTTCGCCCTCGGCTTCGGCGCACCAGCCGCCGGCACGCCCATCACCGCCCCGCTCGACCGCGCCATGCTCGTGCGCCTGGCCGACCTGGTCGACGACGCCACGGCCGCCTTCGACCGCTTCGACTACGCGCGAGCGCTGGAGCGCACCGAAGCCCACTTCTGGTCCTTCTGTGACGACTACCTCGAGCTGGTGAAGAACCGGGCCTACGGCGACGACGACGGTGCGGCCTCGGCCCGGGCCGCGCTGCACCTCGCCCTCGAGGCGATCCTCAAGCTCTTCGCACCCTTCCTGCCCTACGTCACCGAGGAGGTGTGGTCGTGGTGGCGGACCGGCAGCATCCACCGCGCTGCCTGGCCGGTCGCCGCCGATCTGCGCGCCGCGGCGGGCGACGGTGACCCCGCCGTGCTCTCGGTGGCGGCCGACGTTCTCACCGAGGTGCGCCGCGCCAAGTCCGAGGCCAAGCGCTCGATGCGCGCCGAGGTGACCGCCATCACCGTCATCGACACGCCGGAGCGGCTGGGTGCCCTCGACCAGGCCGCGGGAGACGTCCGGGCGGCCGGCGTGATCGGCCGGCTGCTCCTCGACAAGGGCGAGGCGTTCGCCGTCGAGGTCACGCTCGGCGAGAGCTAGCAGCTAGCGAGCGCGGCGCGGTGCCCGCTTCGCGGCGGGCTTCGCTGAGGGCGCGGCGGCCGGCGCGCCGGCGGCCCCTGCGCCGTCAGGAGGCTGGACGAGCAGCGTGCGGTTGGGCTGCGGCACGTCGATGCCGTCCTCCACCAGGCCGGCCATGATCCGGGCCCGCAGCTCGCGCAGCACCGTGAACTGGGCGGCGGGCTGTGTCTTCACCACGAGGCGGATCGTCACGCCGGTCGGGCCGAGGTCCTCGATGCCCCACACCTCGGGCTCCTCCAGGATGCGCCCGGTCCATGCCGCGTCGCGCCACAGGCCGTCGGCCACGCGCTTGATCGTCGCCTGCGCAGCGTCGAGGTCGGAGCCGTACGCCACGTTCACGTCGAGGAGGGCGCGTGCCCACTGCTGGCTCATGTTGCCGACCCGCATGATCTGCCCGTTCGGGATGTGCCACATCGTGCCGTTGACGTCGCGCAGCTGGGTGGTGCGCAGCGACACGGCCTCGACCGTGCCCGATGCCTCGCCGGCGTCGATGATGTCGCCCACCCCGTACTGGTCCTCGATGAGGATGAACATGCCCGCGAGGAAGTCCTTCACCAGGCTCTGGGCACCGAAGCCGATGGCGAGGCCCGCGATGCCCGCGCTGGCGACGAGCGGGCCGAGGTTGATGCCGAGCTCGCCCAGCACGGTGATGATGGCGATCGTCCAGATCAGGAACGCGCCGATCGAGCGCAGCACCACACCGATGGTCGTCGCCCGGGCCGCGCTGCGGAGCGAGTAGCCACCGGTGGCCAGGACGCCCTGCGGGAGGCGCTGGCCGAGGTTCGTGCGACGCAGGCGGCGCTTGAGGCGGCGCGAGGGCCGGTGCTCACCCGACATCGTGGCGACGAGACGCTGGATCGCTCGGTCGAGCAGCCGGTGGACGACCCAGGCCACGCAGAGGACGAGCAGGATCGTGAGCGGCTTCGCGAACACCACGTCGGACAGCTCCGCCCACCGCTGGCTGCCCGTGCGGTCGAGCACCTCGCGGCAGATGAGCGAGGGATCGGGGCCGCAGACCTCGGTCAGGCGCTCCGGGGGTACCTGGTCCAGCACGGGGTTCGACCCTACCGGGCACCTCGCGCCAGGTGGCGGTCATCGAGGCGCGGCGAGTTGAGGCCGTCGCCCGACGGGGGCCTAGGCTCCGCGGAGATGGCGCTCGAGCTCGACCAACCCGTCGCTCCCACCGGGCAGTACGAACCGCCGGCACCGGTGCCGGCCGACCCGGGGGTGCCCCTCCCACCCGACAGCGTGGCCTACCGGCTGAAGCGCAAGCTGCTGGGCCCTCCGCTGCACAGCGAGGAGATGGAGCACCAGCGCCTGGGCAAGCCCACCGCCCTCGCCGTGTTCGCCTCGGACAACCTCTCCTCCAGCGCGTACGCCACCGAGGAGATCCTCCACGTCCTCATCCCGCTCGTGGGCGTGGCCGCGTTCTCGCTCGTGGTGCCGGTCACCGTCGCGATGCTCGTCGTGCTCGCGTTCTTGATCCTGTCGTACCGGGAGACGATCAAGGAGTACCCCTCGGCCGGTGGCGCCTACCTGGTCACCCGCGACAACTTCGGCATCATCCCCGCCCAGGTGGCGGGCGCCTCCCTGCTCACCGACTACATCCTCACCGTGGCCGTGTCGTCCTCGGCCGGCACGGCGGCGCTCGTGTCGGCCTTCGAAGGCCTCTCGCCCTATCGCGTGCCGATCGCGCTCTTCTTCATCGCGCTGATCGCCTACGGCAACCTCCGCGGGGTCAAGGAGTCGGGGAAGATCTTCGCCGTCCCCACGTACTTCTTCATCGTCAACATGCTCGTGCTCCTGGGCTTGGGCCTGTGGAAGTACCTGGGAGGCGACCTCCCGCTCATCGGGCACCACGTCGAGGGCAACGTGCCCTTCGGCTCGGCCCACGAGGGCCTCTTCTACGGAGCCGGCCTCTTCGGCGTCGCCCACGCCTTCGCCTCCGGCGGCGCGGCCGTCACGGGCGTGGAGGCCATCTCGAACGGCGTCCCCGCGTTCCGCAAGCCCGAGTGGAAGAACGCCCGCCAGACGCTCGTCGTCATGGGCACGGGCCTCGGGATCATGTTCCTCGGCCTGTCGATGCTCGCCGCCGCGATCAAGGTGGCGCCCTTCGAGAACGGCACGCCCACGGTGATCGCACAGGTGGGCGAGGCCGTGTACGGGCACGGCGCGATCGGCGACATCCTCTTCTACGCCCTGCAGGCCGGCACGATGCTCATCCTCGTGATGGCCGCCAACACGGGGTTCGCGGACTTCCCCCGCCTCGCCAGCTTCCAAGCAGGCGACAGCTTCTTGCCCCGGCAGATGACCAAGCGCGGCCACCGGCTCGTCTACTCCAACGGCGTCATCGTGCTCGCCGGCGCGGCCATGCTCCTCACCGTGGCCACCGGGGCGGTCGTCACCCGGCTCATCCCGCTGTACGCGATCGGCGTGTTCACCGGCTTCACGCTGTCGCAGGCCGGCATGACCAAGCACCACATCCGGCTCAAGGAGCCCGGCTGGAAGCGCAGCCTGGCCATCAACGGCATCGGCGCCGTGCTGTCGTTCGTGGTGGCGGTGATCATCGCGTACACCAAGTTCGCCGACGGAGCCTGGGTGATCCTCGTCGTGCTGCCGATCCTCGTGGTGCTGCTCCTTCGCCTCAACCGCCAGTACGGCCGGGAGGCGGCCGAGCTCGAGCACGAGGTGCCGGCTGCCGCCACCGCTCCCATCCTGCGCCGCCACGTGGTGCTCGTGTTCGTCGACCACCTCGACGCCGCGTCCGCCCGGGCCATCCAGTACGCCCGCACCCTCACCCCCGACGAGCTGCGCGCCGTCCACTTCGTGATCGACGATGCCCACGCGGCCGCGCTGGCCGACGAGTGGCGCCGGCTCGGTCTCCAGCGGGTGCCGCTGGAGCTGGTGGCGTGCCCCGACCGGCGCCTCACGCGCGCCGCGGTGGAGTGCGTGGCCCGCGAGCTGTCCGACGGCCAGACCGAGGTGAGCGTGCTGCTGCCCGAGCGCAAGTACAAGGGGCTGTGGCACCGCGTCCTCCATGACCGGACCGCCGACGCCATCCAGGAGCAGGTGTCGCGCCTCAGCCATGCCAACGTCACGACCGTGCCGTTCCACTTCGGCACCAAGGTCGAGGCGGTGCGGACGGCCGCGTCCTACGCCTCCACCCTGGCGGCGAGCGGCGACGCCACGCTGGACGTGCCCCGCCCCGACGATGACGGCGATGCTGCGGAGGCGGCCGGGCTCCGGGACGTCGTGCCCGCTCGCACCCCGATCATCGACGCCCAGTGGCGCGAGCGCGTTGTGGTGGCCGGTCGGGTCCGGTCGGTGCGGGTCGCGCCCCTGCACGACGCGCCCACCCTCGAGCTGGTGCTGGTCGACGACACCGGTGCGATCTCCGTCGTGTTCCTCGGTCGTCGGGCGCTGGCGGGGGTCGAGGTGGGCACCCGCATGGCGGTCGAGGGGATGGTGGGCGTGCACAAGGCGCGGCTCGCCCTGCTCAACCCCACCTACCGGCTGCTGGTCTGACGCAGGTGCCGCCGCAACGTCAGTCGACGACGCGGCGCGCGTCCTCCACGAGGTTGATCTCGTAGAGGACCTCGTCGAGCTTGTCGCCGGCCTCGATGGCCCCGAAGCGCTGCGGCGTCTCGGGGGTGCAGCACGACGGCAGCGGGGCCAGGATCGTCCACGGCGTGGGGTGGCAGAACTGCACGACGCTGTAGCGCTCGCCCGCGTAGGTGGGGTCGGCCACGACGCGGTGCACGCCCGGCGGGATGACGCCGTTGGAGAGGACCTCCAGCATCATCCCCGTGTTGATGATCACCTTGCCCTCGGGCGCCACGGCGTCGACCCACCCGTCGTCGGTCTTCACCTGGAGACCGGGCGCGGTGGCGCGCGGGAGGGCGGTGATGAGGTTGATGTCGGCGTGCTCTCCAGCCCACACGTGCTCCTTGCCGGGCGGGGCCTCGGGCATCGGCGGGTAGCGGATGGCCCGGGTGAGCGTGGAGCCGTTGGGCAGCATCGACTCGAAGAGGTCCTCGTGGGCGCCGAGGCCCACGGCGATGATGCGCAAGAACCTGCGCTGCAGGTCGTAGATGCGCTGGTGGAACAGCATGAGGACGTCGGTGATGCCCGGCACCGCGGCTTCCGGCAGGACCTGGTCCATGTAGCGGTGGGGGTACTTGCGCCGCAGCGGATGGCCCAGCGGCGGCTCGTCGCTCCAGTTGAGCATCTCCTTCCAGTCGGGCACGTCGGCCGACGCGGCGGTCTCGACGAGCAGGCCCGTGTAGCCGGTCTGGCCGTGGGACCCCGGCGCGACGAACCGCGACTTGGTGTCCTGGTCCATCGAGAAGAACTGGGCCAGCTTGTCGTAGGCCTCGTCGATGACCTCTTCGGGGAGGTCGTGGCTCGTGTAGACGAAGCCCGTCGCGAGGCTGCGGCGCACGCCGTCGACCACGGCGGCGCGCGCGGCGGCATCGCCGCGCTCGAACGTCAACAGGTCGACTTCGAGGATCTCGGCCATGCCAGGCAACCTACCGCCGGGTCCCTGCCGCCGGTCGGGCGATGAGCGCGACGGCGGCTGGGGCGATCAGGTCTCGAGCTGGCGGGCGAGCTGCTCGGCGGACTCGATGAACTCGTCGATCATGTCGAACACCACCTGCCTGGCCGACTTGCGCTGGTTCATCGTGCCCACGACCTGCCCCACGAAGTAGTTCGCCAGCTTCTCGGCCCCGGAGCCGGCCGTGAACGCGGCGCGGCTGATGCGCTGCTGGGCGACGGCGGTGAGGATCGGTTGCAGGGGCATGCCGAGCGGGTCGGGCGTGTCAGCCCGCTCCCACTCCTCGGTCCAGGCCGACTTGAGCATCCGGGCGTGCTTGCCCGTGAGCGACCGGGAGCGAAGCGTGTCGGCCGACGTGGCGTGGAGCATCTTCTCCTTCACGACCGGGTGGGTCTCCGCCTCGTCGGTCGTGAGCCACACCGACCCGCACCACACGCCCTGCGCGCCGAGCGCCATGGCGGCGGCCATCTGCCGACCGCGCCCGATGCCGCCGGCACCCAGCACGGGCACGGGCGCCACGGCGTCGACCACCTCGGGGATGAGGACCATCGACCCGATCTCGCCCGTGTGGCCGCCCGCCTCGTAGCCCTGGGCGATGATGATGTCGACGCCCGCCTGGACGTGGCGCTCGGCGTGCACCGCCTTGCCGGCAAGCGCACCGACGAGACGGCCCTCCTCCTTCACACGGTCGATCAGGAACTGCGGGGGCGGGCCCAGCGCGTTGGCCACGAAGGCGGTGCGATGGGCCAGCGCGATCTCGAGCTGTGGTCCCGCGGCGGTGGCCGAGAACGGGGCGGCGCCGCCACCGGCGCGCTCGAGGCCACGGCCGCCGGCTCCCTCGTCTCCCTCGTCTGCGGGTAGCTCGGGCACCTCGTAGCGACGCAGGATGTCCTCCACGAACTCCTGGTGCTCGGCGGGGATGAGCTGGCGGATGTCCTCGATCGAGTACCCGCCCGACTCGTCGCCGGCGTACTTGGCCGGGACGATCAGGTCGACGCCGTAGGGGCGATCGCCGATCTCGGCCTCGATCCACGCCAGGTCGATCTCGAGCTGCTCGGGCGTGTGGGCCACCGCGCCGAGCACGCCGAGGCCGCCGGCCTTGGAGACCGCGGCCACCACGTCGCGGCAGTGGGAGAAGGCGAAGATCGGGAACTCGATCCCGAGCAGGTCGGTGACGGTGTTGCGCATGGGGCTCCTGGCTCAGTGCTGGACAGAGGAGGCGGGCCCGTCGGTGGGCGCGCCGGCGAAGGCTTGGGCGTGGACGAGCCAGTCGCGTGCCACCTCGCCCTCCACCTCGAGGGCGGTGTCGTGGGGGTGGCGGCGCTGGGTGACGACGAGGCAGAAGTCCTCCGCGGGGCCGCGCACCACGTCGTGGGCGGATTCGGGTCCCCACGTCCAGCGCGCCCCGGAGGGGGCCACGAGCTCGACGCGCACGTCGCCGGCGGGCACGTCCATGCCGCGGTTCACGTAGGACCACCCACGCGTGATCACACCGAGCTGCGCGATGTGGCGGAGGCGATCGGTGGCCGGCCGAGCGGCCGGCAAGCCAGCGCCGGCCACGGCGTCGACGACGTCCTGGCCGTGCGCCCACGTCTCCATGAGGCGCGCCGTGAGGAACGACTTGGCGCTCATCGACGGGCCGTACCACTCCACGCGCGCGTCCTCTCCGAGGGTGGCCGCCGCACGAGCGAGGCCCGCCCGGTTGGCCCGCCACGCCGCGAGCAGCTCGCTGGCCGACATGGCGCGGGACGCGCCGAGGGTGAGCTGCTCGGCGGCCTCGGCGCTGTCGAGCGCGGCGCGGAAGAGCTGGTCACGGCTGGCCGCGAAGGCGACAGGGTCGTCGATCGCCAACGTGGCGGTGCCGTCGAAGTACGTGAGGTGGCCGATCTGGTCGGCGACGGTCCAGCCTGGGCTCGGCGTGGCCA
>Ga0190269_10000985_pt1:0-12500 | contig 13903 bp, 9 predicted proteins | sample Popmic249IS_FD_133749 | JGI IMG/M metagenome (GOLD analysis project Ga0190269, IMG submission 133749) | Populus adjacent soil microbial communities from riparian zone of Blue River, Arizona, USA - 249 IS | ecosystem: Environmental > Terrestrial > Soil > Riparian zone | place: USA...
ACTACAACCCTTACTGACCTTCTAGGTTCGCTAGGAAGCTTTCAACCTTCTTGGTTAGTAAGTCTAACGTGTAACAAGCAAGGGTTTGCACCGCTAGAAGCAACAAGGTAAAGCAGAAAGTAGTTGCAGCTGCGCAGCTACAAGTTGTTTTAAATATTAAAATATAGCAGCGAAAGCGGCAATTGCGAAAGCAGCAATTCTTTAAAATTTTATTACTGTAGTAGCTTGCTAACTTATTCCTAGCGTAGCATCCCTACCGAACCAAGCCTACCAAACCTAGCCACTGCGCTGGGCCAGCGCAGCAGCTTGTAGTATTTGTAAAATTTTCTAGTGTAGTTGCTTCTACCGAACCAAACCCCTGCCTCGAATGCTTGTAGCTTCGCATACCAGGGGCTTGGTCCGGTACATGGGTTTGGTTCGGTAGAAGTTATAACTAGCTTCTAGAAAGATTTAGTAATCGTAGATATAACTAGTAAGCAATTACAACTAGCTACATGCAGGGGTTTGATCCGCTACTTTCAAGTACCTAGGCGGCGGCGGCTTGAAAGCAAGTTAGAGTAGTTGCAGTAACTAGCTTCGCAAGTTACAGCTACAATCATCTAGTCTAACTAGTAGCTACGCTAACTTGTAGCTTCGCAATACCAAATATAAAAACTAAGCGGCTGGAAACCAAGCAAAATTTAGGATAAAAAAAAAGAGCCTTTAATTTAATGGTAGAATGGTTTCTTGATGAGGAATTTGTAGAAGTTCAAATCTTCTAGGGCTTAGTTTAATCTTAATTAATTGTAGTTATAAGCTTAGCTAATAACAGCTGCAACTACGAAAGCTAGTAAATTTGCTTTAATTTTGATAAAATAACCTCTTTTTATATTAATTTTGTTTAAGTTTAGATTACTTATTTCTTATTCTATTTATCAATGTGTAGTTACTGTTTGCTTTCAAGCTGCTTAGTTTGTAGCGTAGCTACTAGTTAGACTAGATGATTGTAGCTGTAACTTGCGAAGCTAGTTACTGCAACTACTCTAACTTGCTTTCAAGCCCCTGCCTAGGTACTTGAAAGTAGCGGATCAAACCCCTGCATGTAGCTAGTAGCTTCGCTACCCAGCGCAGCAGCTAGTTGTTAATGTAATAACTTAGTTTGCTTGTAGCTTCGCATACCAGGCAGGGGTTTGGTTTAAGCAATAGTAGAAGCAGCTGTAACCAGGCAGTAGCAAGCTAGGCAGGGGTAGCTTCGCAATTCGCTAGGCGGATAAGTTACAACAACAACTAATAGATAAAACTAGCTTCTAGAAATACTTAGTAATCGTAGATATAACTAGTAAGCAATAACAACAAGCAGTAGCTTCGCAACTGGGCCAACCAACCAAGGGTTTGCTCAGCTACTAGCTATAGCTTCGCTACTACAGGTTGTTGCGAAGCAACAGCTACTTGCGTAGCTAGAGGGAGGCAGTAGGTTCGCAAGGCAGTAGTTGCAGTAACTAGCTTCGCAAGTTACAGCTACCAGGGGCGGCGGCTAGGCTGGTTGCTACGCTAGGCTAGGTTCGGTAGGCGCTAGCTAAGCAACTAGGTAGAGGCAATGGGAAGGTTCGCAAGGCTTGGTTCGGTAGGGATGCTACGCTAGGAATAAGTTAGCAAGTTGCAACTAGTTTATCTAAGCTAGCAGCTACTTGCTAGCTAGGGGGAGGCGTAGTTTTAAAAAGAAACCTTGCTTAGTTTCTTGTTATTAGGTCAGCTGCTTACTAGGAGAAGCTACACAAATTTAATTTTTATTAAAAAATTAGCTTCTTAAAGTTTAAGTATTTCCGAAGCTAGTGTCTAATTTTTTGGTTATTTGCTTCGCTAAAAAAAAAAAATTGAAGAAAGGAATAAAATTAATTAAAGTTCCTTTGCTTGCTTGTTATTATAACTAGCTAGCTAGCAAGCAAGTAATTATTACTACCCTCTTGCTAGCGACTAGTAAATATGTGTTATTTTATTTGCTGCTTACTAGTTATATCTACTAGCGAAGCTAGCCTCTGTCTAGCGCAGTTGAAGTAACTTCTAGTAATTAGCGAAGCTTAGAACAAACTGCTACAACAACTAGAGTTGCGAAGCTAGGGCTGGATATTACAAGAAGCAGTAGCAAATAAAAGTTTTAAATAATTTTAAAGGCCTTTAGGTTTTTATAATAAAGCCAGTTTATTACCTGTTCTTTTGTTAATCTTTTTTTTCTTTACATACTAGGGGATGCTACGCAACTTTTCCTTGTTACTTTTTTAATTTTCCAATTTTAATTTTCTTTTCTTAGCAGCTTAGCTTTGCTTACCTGGGGAGAAAATAGCTCGCTTGCGTAGCTAGGAAGAAATAAGCAACTTTAATTAATTTTATTTTCTAATTGCTAGTACCTACCCCTGCTTTGCAGGGTTGCGAAGCTAGAACTTCTTCGCTTCTCTAAAAAAAAATAGCTAACTTGCTTGCTTCCAGGTCGCTAGCGCTGAAAAATATACTGGTTATCTTAACTTCTTAATTTCTCGTTATGCTTTCTAGCTTCTAGCTAGGCTAAGGTGCTACTCTTTTTTGAATTGCTAACGTAGTTAGCTAAAGCTACAGGTCGCTAGGCTTGTAAGTCTTCTAGCGAAGCAATAACTAGAACAAAAACTAGTAAATGATTAATATTGTTAGCATTCCCAGTCCCCTCCGAAGCTAAGGTAAAGTTGCTTAGGTTAGTTAAAAGCTAGCTGCTGCTTGCTAGCAGCTACTTGCTAGCAGCTTTGTTGTAGCGAAGCAACTAGGGAGAGAAATATAAAATATAAGTTGCTTGCTTGTAATATCGTAGATATAACTAGCTGCTGCGCAGCTAAACTTAATTGTTATTAGTTTAAATTAATTTAGTTATAAATCTAGGATGGTTCGCTCTAGATAGTAATTAATCTTAAATATAGGAAATATAAGATGGCTGGTAAATTTGAAATAGTAGCTAGTTACTTGCCTGTGGCTTGCGAAGGTAGCAAGCGGAGCTAGAAGCTAGTTACAGCTTACTAGTAACTCTTTCGACTTGCTTAGAAGTTAGCTAAGGCTTCGGTTACCGAAGCAAACCCTTTCTAGTAGCTTGTTGTAATATCCAGGCAGCCCTTTGTAGAAGCGAAGCAACAAGGCTAGGATCGGTATTGTAGCGAAGCAACTAAGGTAGCGAAGCTAGGCAGCCCTTTGTAAGGTCCGGTATAAGCAAGTAGCAAGAAGATAAAACTAGCTTCTAGAAAGACTTAGTAGCAGCGTAAGCAAAGCAAGAAGATATAACTAGTTAGCAGCAAATTAACTTTCAAATAATAAAACTTAACTAGACTAACTAGCCAAAGGATAACAGTAGAACAAATAAAATAAATTATGATTATTGTTTCGCTATTAAAAATAAAGATGAGATTATTAAAAACTCATGTTTTACTTAGATTTTTAAATTCTTATTTAGTAGATTCTCCACAACCCGCTAATATTAGTTATTTGTGGAACTTCGGATCTTTACTAGGAGTTTGTTTAATTATACAAATCTTGACTGGAGCTTTTTTAGCTATGCATTATACACCAAATGTAGATTTTGCTTTTAATAGCGTAGAACATATTATGAGAGATGTAAATAATGGTTGGATAATAAGATATACACATGCTAATGTAGCATCTTTCTTTTTTATATTTGTATACATGCATATTGGTAGAGGATTATACTATAGTTCTTATAAATCTCCTAGAGTATTAGTATGGTCTATAGGAGTTATAATTTTAATATTAATGATGGCCATAGCATTTCTGGGTTATGTGTTACCTTATGGACAAATGAGTTTGTGGGGTGCTACTGTAATTACTAATCTATTATCTGCAATACCTATTTTTGGTCCAGACATAGTAGAGTTAATATGGGGAGGGTTCTCAGTATCTAATGCTACTTTAAATAGATTCTTTTCTTTACATTATTTACTTCCTTTTTTATTAGCAGCTTTAATTGTAGCACATCTAATAGCTCTACATGAACATGGTTCTAATAACCCCAATGGTGTTACTTCTAATGGAGATAGATATGCATTTCACCCATATTTTGTATTTAAAGATTTAGTTACAATATTCGCGTTCTTCTTAGCGTTATCTATTTTAGTTTTCTTTTATCCTAATTTATTAGGACATTCTGATAACTATATACCAGCAGATCCTATGGTTACTCCACCTTCAATAGTACCGGAATGGTATCTTTTACCTTATTATGCTATTTTAAGATCTATTCCTAATAAATTATTAGGAGTTCTAGCTATGTTTGGTTCTTTACTAATTTTATTAGTTTTACCAATAACAGATTTATCTAGAATTAGAAGTGCGGTTTTCAGACCTGCCATGAAATACTTCTTCTGGGCCTTCGTTGTTAACTTCATTATCCTAATGTGGATAGGTTCTCAACACCCTAATACTCCTTATGTAGAAATAGGTCAAGTGGCGACTGCATTCTATTTTGCTTGGTTCTTAATAATCGTACCAATGATAGGTTTAATAGAAAATACTTTAATAGATATTGCTACTAAATCTAAGTAAACTTTCCCCTAACTTCCCCTCACCCCACTCAGCAAATTTAATAACCGTAAATAGGGCAGCTGTCTAGCTTCGCAACAGCTGTGACTAGAAGGAGAAGAGAAATTAATGAAAATTTTGCTCAGAAGGAGTACTCAAACGCTACCATAACACTTAACCACTCTTTAATTAAAACTAGACAGTTTTCAACTAAATCTAAGAAAAACTTGCTAACTACTAAGCTAGAGGAAAATTTGAATGACTTTGATTTAAATGAATGGTTAAGAGGCTTGAAAGTCTTGCTTTTGTAGCTTCGCTTATAACAACTAGTCGCTAGACTAACCAGTAGTTGGAGAAGGTTGCTTTCAAATATAATTAGCTTCGCTAGAAAAAATAGGCCATTTACATTTAGTAGCAATAATTACCTTCGGTTATAATAACAAGTGTTTAAAATCAAATTACATAAGGATGATAGACCTTTGCTTGAGTATTTATCAACTAGAATTAATATAGGTCAAGTTTGCTTCGCTACCCTTGCAAAGCAAGAGATTGATAGTGAGAATGTATCAAGTACATGGTTGCATCCCTACCGAACCAAGCCTACTAGTTGCTTACCTGGCAATTGCTTCGCTAGGCAGGGGCTAGTTAGTCTTGCTTTTGTAGCTTCGCTACTAGTCGCTAGACTAACTAGGCGGAGAAGTTACTACAATTGTAGTTATAAGCTTCGCTAATTACAGCTGCTACTTCCCCTGCCTGCTTGCTTGTTGTTATTGCTTCGCTAGATAGACTTAGTAATCGTAGATATAACTAGCTAGTAACTAAAAAAGCCGATTTTCTAAAATTAATCGAAATATTTGATAAACATACACTTAATACTACTAAATACTTAGATTTTATAATTTGGAGAGAAGCTTTCTTTATGTATCAAGAAATGGGTAGTAATAATTACTTGCTTGCTAGCTAGTTATAATAACAAACAAGGGCTTGCTTCGCTAGGCGGGATGCGAGTGTAGATAAAAAAACAACTTTATTTCTAGCTACAAGTAAGCTATCCCTTTGCTTCTCCTACCTTAGCTGCAGCTATCTTCGATAGAGGGAGAGGGAGAAAAAACTAAAAATTTAGTAGCGCAGCAATAATTTTTAATATAAAAGAAGAAAAAGTTAATTCATTTTCTCTTCCTAAATAGCCTTAAGGTTTTTATAATTAAGCTAGAATTGTCCATTCAAGAGGAAGTAAAGCAAATTAAATAAAAAACACCATAGCGAAGCAATAAGTTATATGATGAAAAACAATTTATTACAAATATTACAAACCTTACAAAATATATTTAAGGTACTATGCAACGGTTCATTTATAATAAATATAATAAGTTTTATTGTATTATCTATTATTATTTATAGATTTTATTTGGATATAGGTTTTGATATTGGTTTATTAAGCTTAATTATTTCATTTTTAATATCTTTTGTTTGCGCAGCTACTAATTTTGTTTTAAATAAATTTGAATATTCTAAAAATATTTATGTTGGATTTATTCAAAAATTTTTAATTTATATTATTATTTCTATTACGGGAGCTATTTTATTGCTTTATATATTAAAATTATTTCATTTTATTCCAAGTATATATTGTAGTAGGGGTGAATCTGGTCTTGCTTTTGTAGCTTCGCTACTAGTCGCTACCAACATTAGTGGAAATGAATCCTCTGGGGGTTGCGAAGCTAGCAAGCGGAAGTGTTGGAAATAACGGGGTAGTTACTTCGTTACAAGATGTAGTTAAAATAACCTCAGATAGTAATAATTCTGTTGCTACGCAAGGAAGAGTTTTATAATTTTAAATTAAGTAAAAGATTAGTTGATAACAGCTTTAAAAATATGGCTAATGCTTCAACAATGGTTTTAGATAAAATTGCTCCAAATTTTGGAGTTGGTGCTGCTGCAGGAAGTGCCGCATCTGCGGCCGTAAAATTTACTTCTGGAAGGGCTCCCTAGTTGCTTCGCTACAACAAAGATTGGCTGTTATTGGAACTACTGCTGCTGTAACAGCTGCCGGTACTAAAATTGGTTTAGATATAGCGAGTGTAGTATCTAAAAATTTTAAGATAGAAGAAGCTATTAAAAATTCTCCACATGCTGAACCGCAAGTTGATAGAATTCCTAGTCCTGATATTATTTTTAGTCCTTTGGAAAAAACTAGTAGCGTAGCAATTACAAGATCTATTGATATATTCAATAGCCTTAGATATTATTATTTTAATATTATTAATAAGTATATTATTTTTAATATTTAATAGATATATTGTTAAATATAATTTAACTTTTATTAATAATATAATCCAGCAATCCCAGCCAGTGGGATATAAATATATTCCTATTAAAATTATTTATATTTAGCTAGCTACTTGCGAAAGCTAAGCAAAATAAAAAAAAAATAAATGCCGGTATTGACTATAATAGTTGCTTCGCTATTAGTATTATTTATAATTATTTTAATTAGTATTTTTATATTCTTATTTGTTTTACTTAAAATATTTATAAGTAGTGAATTATTGATTAATATTGATAGTTATATAAATGTACATAATTATATTCACGGTAAGGATAGTTCTAATTAACCTTAGGCTAGCTAGCTACGCAAGCTGGATAAAATTTATAGCTAGCGACTAGTAACTAGCTAGCTAGCAAGCAAGTAAAAAAAGCAAGCAACTATATTTAATATACCCCCCCATTTTTACTTTTACTTTTACTTTTACTTAGAGGTAGCCAATTTAGACCAGCTATGAAATTAGCATTCTGGTTTTTTGTAGTAGATTTCTAGCGAAGCATTTTTAATGTGGGTAGGTTCTCAACACCCTAGCGAAGTAACTCCTTATGTAGAAATAGGTCAAATTTCAACTGCATTTTTTTTTTTTGCTTGGTTCTTAATAATAGTGCCAATTTTTGGAATGAGTGAAAATACCTTAATAGATATAGCAACAACTCCGAAACCATTCAACAAATTTTTATAGGTAGCGACCTGTAGCTTTAGTTATATCTACGATTGCTTACCTGCTGCTTTAGCTGGTTATATCTTCGATTACTTTGTATTTCTTGTAGATTTGCATTGCTTGTTGCTAGTTATATCTTCTTCCGAAGCTAGCCTCTGGCTAGCGCAGTTGTAGTAACTTTTAGTAATTCGCGAAGCTTAGAACAAACTGCTACAACAAAGGGCTGGATATTACAAGCAAATACAGGCAGGGGCTTGAAAGTCTTGCTTTTGTAGCTTCGCTTATAACAACTAGTCGGAAGAGTAACTATAAGATAATAACTAGCTACAAGTTAATACAATTACAAGTAGCTACAAGATTTTCTAGTAAAAGCGCTCTTAGCTAACTTATAAGCTAGTAGTTACTCCTAGTTGCTGCAGCTGCTAACTACTAAGCGAAGCCAGCCGTTAGACTCACTAGCTGCTGCAGCTATACGTAGATATAACAAGAAGCTAATCTAGCAAAAAAAAAAATAAAAAGAATAATTAATACCAACAATAGGATGTGTTTAATATATAAATACAAACGGTTCTTAAAAGATACTAGCTAGCTAGCTTCGCTACTAATCTTAGCAGCAGCTACGCAGCAAGTCTAGTTGCGTTGAGTAAGTTTTATTAATTTTCAATAGCTAGCTTACCGACCTGTAAGCAATCCCCATCCCGCCGCCGCCTACTAGTTGTAATAATAACTAGCTAGCGTTGCAAGCAAGTTATTATTACTGCTGCTACTTCCCCTGCCTGCTTGTACCGAAGCAACCTTGCCTATTATTTCGTAGATATAACAAGAAAGGGCGGCTTGCTTCGCTATTGCTAGTAATAACTTCTCCCCTGGATTGCGCTGCTACTAATATCTACGATATAACAAGAAGCTACAAGAAAGGGATGCTGCAAATAAACTTTACTTACTTAGCAGCTTAGTTAGTCTAGCGACTGGCTTCGCTTAGTAGTTAGCAGCAAGTTGTTATAATTACTTGCTTGCAACGCTAGCTAGTAATTATAACAACTATTTAGAGTTACAAGCAGCTGAAAGAAGAAAACTTTAATTTTTTTTTTCTTTTCCGGGTTGCTACTTGCTTGCTTACTTTTAGCTTGCTGCTTCGCTAGTCGATTCTTTAACTAGTTAGCTGCTAACTACTAAGCAGGAAAAAATAATAAAAAGTTTTACTTGCTAAGTTATTGATTATTATTTGGTATGGAACAGGGTTGCTTCCTAGCGAAGCTCGTGGCATAGCTACCCCCTATCTTCCAATCGGATAGCTTCTAGTTAGTCTAATTAGTAGTAGACTTATTAGGAGTGTGTTTACTAATTAGCTGCTTGCCTGGCAGGCAGGGGCGGCGGAGAAGCTAGTAAGAAGTTGCAGCTACTAGCTAACTTCTAAGCAAGCAATTGCGCAACAACTCTTTTTTTTTTTTTTTACTTTTGCTTTGGTAGCTAGCTAGAGAATAAGAAAGCTTCGCTTGCGCAGCAAGAAGGGTTTCAAAATTTAACTGCGATGCTGCAGCTTGTTACTCGAAAGACTTACTAGCAGCAAGTAGTTAAACAAGCAAGTAGCAAGTAATAACTTAGAATGAGAAGCTACAAGCTAGAGATAGCCTCGGAAAAATTTATATTTAGCTGTGATAGCTGCAATTGCGAAAGCTGCTAGTTATTAAAAATATCTTATAATTAAGAAAAACAATATAATTAATATAATTAAATATAACTATGAAATCTAATTACATATTAGGGTTAGCGGAGCTATCTTCGATAGGGGGAGAAAATATAATAAAATTATTATTTAATTTAGCGGATGTTTTAAGTATATTATTACCTGTTTTATTAAGTATTGCTTTTATGACTATTATAGAAAGAAAGCAATTAGCCGCACATCAAAGAAGAGTAGGGCCAAATACAGTAGGATATTATGGAATATTACAACCTTTTGCTGATGCTTTAAAATTAATTTTAAAAGAAACAATAATACCATCTCAATCTAATAAAATAGTTTTTTATTTAGCACCTGTAAGTACTCTAGTGTTTAGTTTATTAGGGTGGGCAGTTATACCTTTTGGGCAAGGTATAGTATTATCTGATTTAAATTTAGGAATTTTATATACTTTAGCTTTATCTTCTTTAGGAGTATATGGAGTATTATTAGCTGGTTGGTCAGCTAATTCTAAATATGCTTTTTTAGGGTCTTTAAGATCAACAGCAGCTATGATTTCATATGAATTGATATTAAGTTCTGCCATATTAATAATAATACTATTAACTGGAACACTAAACTATATTACGATAATTGAAATTCAACAATCTATTTGGTTCATTGTTCCTTTACTTCCTGTTTTTATTTTTTATTTTATTTCAATTCTAGCAGAAACTTCTAGAACTCCTTTTGATTTACAAGAAGCTGAATCTGAATTAGTAGCAGGTTTCTTTACAGAACACTCATCTGTTCCTTTTGTATTCTTCTTTCTAGGTGAATATTCTTCTATAGTGTTATTTAGTAGTATAACTGCAATTCTATTTTTAGGTGGTTATAATATACCTGAAATTTTTATTAATGATACGATTCTTAATTTACAGGCTTTTATTTTAGGAATTAAAACTTGCATTTTTACTTTCTTTTTTGTTTGGTTTAGAGCAACTTTACCTAGATTAAGATATGATCAATTGATTCAATTATGTTGGTTAAACCTATTACCTGTAGCAGTAGCTTTTATTATTTTAATTCCAAGTATATTAATTAGTTTTGATATTTCTCCTTATTAGTCGCTGATAGCTTACCGGCCTGGTAGCAATCCCCATCCCGCCGCCGCCGCCTGGCCGCCATTGCCTGCCTGCTTCCCGCCGCCGCCTCTGCCCCTGCCTAGTTGCTTCGCTACAACTGCTTGCTAGTAATAACTACTTGCTTTGCTATTGTAAGTCTAACGATTAACTACAAGCAAGCAGGCAATGGCGGCGGGAAGCGAAGCAAGCAGCTAACTTATAAGCAAGCAGCAATTGCTAACTTCTAAGCAAGAAGATATAACTAATAACAGGTCTAGCTAAGCAAGCCCCTGGTAGCTGTTATTATAACTAGCTAGCTAGCAAGCAAGTAATTATTACTGCAACAACTCCCTAGTTGCTTCGCTACAACAAAGCTGCTAGCAAGTAGCTGTTGCTTCGCTACAACCAATTTTTATATTAAATATGTGAATTTTATTGCTTATGCGAAGCTTCCAAGTAGCAACTTTCTTGCGAAGCTAGCTACTAAAATTAATATCAAACGGTAGTCATTTAGAAAGGTTAAATTTTTATTTTGTTGTTTAGCAACTAGCTACTTGTTGTAAGTCGTTAGACTTAGTAATCGTAGATATTACAAGTAATATCTTAGTTATAACTAGCTGCAGATAACTAGTTTTTGTAATATCTACGATTGCTTACTAAGTTACCTGCTAACTTCTAAGCAGGTAATAAAAATTAATCTTTTTAAATAATATAATCGATTTGTTTGTCTCCCCAGGCAAGCAACCATAAGTAAAATATGATGACAACTTTTATTATAAATTTATTAACTTTTGGTATTTTATTTTCTAGTATAATTTCTATTACATCGAATAATCCTATAATTTCTATTATTTTTTTAATTTCTGCTTTTGTTAATGCTGCAGGTTATTTAATTTTATTAGGTATTAATTTTATAGGAATATCTTACATTGTAATATATGTGGGTGCTATTGCTGTTTTATTTTTATTCATTATATTAATGATAAATATAAAATTAACAGATATTTTAGATACTGGATATAACTTTACTAAAAATTTACCTATGGGGTTAAATATTGCTTCTTTATTACTATTCATATTTTTTTCTGTTTCAGGTAGCTCATTCCTTAAAGTTAGTTCTGTAACGAAGTTACTACATAATTTTAATAGCGAAGCTTTACCTAACGAAGCTTTCATGAATAAAGAATTTGGTTTAACAACCTTTGCGAAAGCAGCAACTACGCAAGAAGGGGCTTCTAATATAGAAGAAGTAGTTACTACAAATATGAACTTTTTAAATTATATATCTGATGCTAAATTATTGGAGTTTACTCAAATCGAAGTATTAGGACATTATTTATATACTTATGCTTCTATATTCCTAATAATATTAAGTTTAATTTTATTATTAGCTATGTTAGCTATTATAATCATATCCAAAAAAAATATAAAAAATATTTAAATTTTATTTTCTTTAAATAACTAGCTAATTAATTAGTCTAACTGCTTTACCTAGCTGCTTGTAACTCGTTAGACTTAGTTACCAAAGGGTTGTAGTAACTTCTCCGCCGCCTACCGAATTGCGAAGCTACCCCTGCCTAGCTAGCTACTTCCTTGCTTTGTTAGAAGTTACTACTCGTTAGACTAACAACTAAGTCTTTCGACTTTCAACAACCAATCAGGGGTTTGCTCAGCTAGAAGCTATAGCTTCGCTACTACAGGTTGTTGCGAAGCAACAGCTACTTGCGAAGCTAGAGGGAGTTGCTAGCTAGGGCCGGCGGCGGGGTGCTAGTAGTCTATAGCGAAGCAAGTAGCAAATTTCTAAGCAAGTAGCAAAGTCTAAGCTAGAAGCCAGACTAACTACGCAAGTAGCAGCTGCACTATTTACAAGAAAGCAACAATTTTAGCAGAAGAAGCTACAAATTACCCCCTCAAAAAAAAAAAGTTGCTTCGCTATAAAAAAAAACTCTACTAGCAAAGCTAGAGATACATTATAAATCATAACTAAAGAAGAGTAGATAGCGCAAATAAAAATAAGGTTGATAATGCGTTTTTATAGCGAAGCAACTTTTATAACAATATAAAATTGTGTAGCGACCTGTAGTTAACTTCTAAGCTACTTCTAGACTTACTAGCTAGTTGTTATAGCAGCTACGCAGAAAGTAAGACTTTCTAGTCTTGCTTTTTTCTAACCCAGAGTTGCTTCTTGCTTGTAGCTTC
>Ga0190269_10000986_pt1 | contig 13902 bp, 10 predicted proteins | sample Popmic249IS_FD_133749 | JGI IMG/M metagenome (GOLD analysis project Ga0190269, IMG submission 133749) | Populus adjacent soil microbial communities from riparian zone of Blue River, Arizona, USA - 249 IS | ecosystem: Environmental > Terrestrial > Soil > Riparian zone | place: USA: Arizona...
GATGCGCTTTTGCAGCAGGTTGTACGCGATGACCGCGGGGATGGCGACGAAGATGCCGACGCCGGTCGCGACGAGCGCCTCGGCGATGCCGCTCATGACATTGCCCATCGCCGCACCCTTGTTCGCGCCCGCCGCTCCTAGCTGCGAGAACGCCTGAATAACACCGATCACTGTGCCGAACAGACCGATGAACGGAGCGTTGTTACCGATCGTTCCGAGCAGGTTGAGCCCGCGCTCCAGCTCCGGGCGCACCCGCCCGAGCTCGCTGTCCACAGCGTCGCTCACAGCTTCCGCCCCGCCGCCCTTGAAGCGCAGCGCCGATACGAGCACCTCACTCACGATGCCGCCGCTCTCTTTGAGCGTGCGCTCCGCGCCGACGAGATCATCTGCGAGCAGCGCGCGATTCAGCTTCTCGCGCAGCTCGGGATCGTCCTGGCGACGGAAGTACAAGAAGCGCTCCACCATCGCGGCGATCGAGGCGACAGACAACGCGATCAGCAGGTAAAGCACCCACGCGCTACCGAGCAGTGCGACTTTCAACAGATTGTCTACGATGTTCATATCTCTGCTCCAGTGGCTCCTCAGGGGAGGTCAAAACTCGCGATCTTGCGGGGCGACCCGCTGCCGCCATTGGCTTCTTCGTCTATCGCTTGACCGACAGCTGTCTCACCGGTCTCGCGGAAGCTGTAGCTGCCGTCATCGCGCTCCGAGCGCTTCCATGCACGCACTTCGAAGAAGGTCGCACGGGCACCACACGCGTTGAACAGGTTGACGAACACGTCGTAGCGCCCTTCGGGCACCTCACCCGTCCAGACCAGGTCTTCGCGCTGCACGCTGCGTGCTCCGCAGCCCCGAGCGTCTTCGGTGTACAGAATGCCTTGAAACGAGGGATCGCGTTCATCTTCCAGCGCGGGATCGGTGAGCGTGCTCGGGTGACGCGCATCGACGAGCTCGCCGTCGGGCGTACGTACGACGAGATCTAGGTCCGCGGCGGAATCCCAGCTGAGTGTGATGATCGCCGCCGGTGGCTTCTGCGCTGGATCGCAAGCGCTGAGCGCCTTGTCGTACGGCGATGCGACGCAGAGCTCCAGGGCTTGCTGACGCGACGCACGACCGCGCGCGTCGAGCACTGTAAACAGGAGACGCTGTGGGCCGAGCGGCAGGTCGTGAGCCAGCTCGATGTCGAGCCGAAAGGCGAGCTCACCCGGGTACACGGAGTCTGCCTCGTCGAGCGGCTTCACCCAGTAGCCTGTGCCTTGATCCTCGAAGCGCACAGCGACCGCGTAGCCCGTGTCGCGCGCGCGACCGCTGATGCGCTTGCCCGTCTGCCCCGGGTGGATGACCGTGCTGTTGGTCTCGATCGTGGTGAGATCGAGATCATCCGCATCCGCATCGTCTGTAGCAGGCGCGCCTGGCAGCGCGCCTTGTTTGAACGCGGCGCCAGCGATCGAGAGCGGCTCGTTTATGCCGCTCTCACCGGACTCGCCCCCGCAGGCGACGAGCAGTGCACACGCCGCCACCAGCTGCAAGAGCCGAGTCATAGGCCCACCTGTAAGCGCACGGTCCAGGCGTTGTTCTTGACGTTCGTGGGCTCGCCACGCTGATCGCGTCCGAACGTGTCGCGCACGATGTCGTATTGCAGAGACAGCCGGGCGTAGCCAGGCAGCACCACCGCGATCACAGGTGAAAACGTGCGGATCGTCTGCGGCTGCTTGAACGCGAGGTTGCGCCTGCGCTCGATGAAGTCAGAGTTGCCGTCGTAGAAGTCCGTACGAAACCCAACGCTGAAGTAGGGCGTGATGTCTTGCGTGAACGCGAGCGCGTAGCCGAGCTCGCGCAGATCCAAGCTGGCTGCGATCGGATCGGCGACGAAGCGTCCGCGGTCGAGGTTCTGCGCGACGGTGATCTCGCCGTACAGCCAAGACCAGCCGATCTCGCTGAGGAGACCCACGCGTGCATCGAGGCCCACGGCCCAGCGGTGAAAGTTGCGCGATGGATCCGCCGCGCTGCCAGGGACGCCCGCGACTTCAGCGTCCGTCTTCGAGCCGTCTTCATTGATGTCGTTCCACTGCAGGTCGTTCTTCGTCGGCTGGCCACCGGGGTGAAAGCCCTGGCCGTTCAGGAACGACACGCCGGCGAGCACGCGCACGATCTCGATCGGTGCGACGTCCACGCCCACACGCAGGAGCAGATCTTTGTGCTTGTTCACGTCGCGCAGCCGGTATCGCTCTTCCGCCTCTAGGCCGTTCATCACGGCGACCGTGTAGCGTAGCGGACCGAGACCGCCGTCCACGGCTGCACCCACATCGGCTTCGATCGGGAAGAATGCTTGCGATGCTGCGGAGCGCTCGCCGAACAAGCGGGCGCGGGCACCTGCGGGCAACTCGTATCCGAACGGGATATCGAGCAAGCCCGCCGACAAGCGCACCACGGGCACATTGCTGAGCGCAGAGTCATTGTAGAACACAAAACCAGCGAGGCGACGCGCGCCGAGATCGAAGCCGCGGATGGTGCTGGCGTCGAGCTCCATGTCGACGCCGGCGTACTGCCAGGCGCGCTGCATACGCAGCCGTGCGCGGCGGATCACGAAGCCATCTTGGTTGCGCGGCTCGCCGCCCGGGAAGAGCTGATCTTCCGAGAGCTGCGAGGAGGTGTATTGCGCTTGGATGAACGCCGACCATTGCAGGCCGAGCCAAGCCTCGATCGGCGTGCTGTTGCTGAGGCGCGCCGCTTCTTCGTCTGGCATGGCTGCGCGCTGATCACTGCTGCCGGAGGCCGCACGTGTCGCTTCGAGCGCCGCGAGGCGTTCTTCGAGCGCTGCCAGCTTGGCCTTCTCGTCGTCGTCCTTGCCGCTGCTGCTGTCAGCCGCAGGCGTCGTGACCGCCTCTGCAGGCTGCGCCTGAGCGGCTGCTGCAGTCGGGGCTGCTGCCGCTGGAGCTGCTGCCGCCGCTGATGGCTGCGGGGCTTCTTCGGCCGGAGCCGCCACCGGCTGCGCTGGTTGCGCAGCCGGAGCGTTCTCCGGGGGTGAAGCCGGTGGTGTCGCCACGACCTCGACGTCTTCTTCTAACTCTACCGTCGCACTACCTGCTGTGCTGGGCTGCGCGTTCGCGGAACGCGTGCCACAGACAACATACAGCGCCAGGGCCGCCGCACGACTCCACCGTATCGATCTCAAGTTAAAGCTCCAGAAGCTAGAGAGGGAACCCGTCGCGAATCACGGCAGCGGTGGGAGCTTGCCGTCTTCCAGGAGCGGCAAACGCTCGGCGTTGTCGAACGCTTCGCACTCGGAGTCGGTGCATCGATTCAGAAATTGCGCTGTTTCCTTCGGCTCGCCGTCGAAGCACTCGTCGTCGCCGGAGCCCGAGCCGCCTGCGCCGCCCTTGCCACCTTCGTTGGAAGATTCGCCGCCTTTGCCGCCTTCATCTTCCGAGCCGCCTGCGCCGCCCTTACCACCCGCGCCACCCTTGCCACCGGAGCCAGCGCGCGACACGCGCCCGCCTTCTGCCCCGCTGTCAGGTGAATCGGTCGGCTCGTCGTCGCATGCAGCCGCGCCCAAAAGCGCGCACAGACCCAGCGCCAAGGAAGTGAGTTTTAGTTTGTTGGTACGCATATCACTTCACCTCGCAGAAGCCATGGCGGCAGAACTTGGCTGAGCCAGACTCACAGTCGTCATCGCTCTCGCACTCGGTGCAATCACCGGCGCTCCCGGTAGCTTTCGCCTCGAAGTAGCAACCGCAGGGCTCATCCGGCTGAAAGCTCGAGATCGCGCCCAGGTCGCCGTCGCGCTTCACTTGCATCGCGCACTGCGGGATGTTCCCGTTGTCGATCGTGACATCGAGAATGTTGACGTCAGACGGGGGTGTCACGGTGCCCGAGAGATAACCGATCAAACGCCGCGCGTTCTCATCCGTGATCTCGCCGCTGCCGTTCACCTTCGCGAACAGGTGCGTCGGTCCCCACAGGTAATATTGACCGTTGCGCACATTGCGCTTGTCGAACTTGGTGGGCGTGGAATCCGGCCAGTAGCCGCACGTCTGGTCCTTGTGTTGGTAGGCGAGCGTGCGCACCGTGTCGCGGTTATCGTCGGCGTTTTCACCGCTGACGAAGCCGATGGCGGCTTCCTTGTTGGACGCTTCGGCGACGAACTTGATCGAGTTCGCGTTGGTCATCGCGTCGATGCCCTTGAACTTCGCTGCGGGCACACCGCTCGCGAGCGCGACATACAGCTGCACCGCCGAGGTGTCGTTGCGGCGGATGATCAGGTTGTTGTCGATCCACGGCTCCGCCTGGCCTTGATCACCGAAGCCGAACACGAAGTACGCGGCTTCTGCGCTGATCACGTTCTGGCTCGACTGCACGGGCACGATGAAGTTTGTCGTGCTGACCGGGCCCTCGAAGTCGCCCACGCCGTCATACAGCTTCGTCACGTTCGGGCAGAGCGTCGGTCCCACCTGCATGCTGCCGAAAGCCGCTTTCACGCCGGCCGCGGGGAGTTGGCAGGTCTTCTCCGCGCCGTCTTCGAGCGTGTAGTTCGCCGTGCCGGTGAGCTTGTAATCCTCTTCGGGATTGAACGCGTCCATCGCGAAGCAAGCGCCCGGCGATGCGTACACGACCGTCAGTTTCTCTTCCGACGCTGCCAGCTTCGCACCCAGCTTGCTGAACAGCGGGCGCTGCGCGCTACCGCCGACGCCGTAGACAATGGGTTGAGGTAGCGACTCGCAGTCGACGTTCTGAGCTGAAGCAATCGAACAAAGTGGGGGCGCGGCGCCGCCCACGGCGGCTAGGATCAGCGCGATCCCGGCGCGTCTTAAGGAATTCATGCGTGTTCTCCTTGAGTCACGGACAGGGCCGAGTGCGCAGATGTACGACTGGCCGCCGTTGGCTGCGGCGTCGTTTGCAGTTCATGTGCCAGCGACACGCACAGGCAAAAAACGTCAACAATTGCCGTGGCAGAGCGCCACGCCGATCGGAATCGCCGCACTCGCACCAGCTGTAATCACGGCACTTCCATCTCCCCAGCACGCATCACGGAAATTCGATTGTTGCTGCGGTCGGCCCGACCGATTGCCGTCACAGTTCGATCGCTCCGCTGTGCGTTTCGCGGCCACACCATCATGCGTGACACGGATTTCCCCGGGTAAAAGGCGCGGCCAATGCGTAGTCGTAATGGATTACAAATGTATGATGGAGCGGGGGTGCGCTCACCCACAGGGGACGCCCAAGGCATCCACTTCGCGCGCTTCCACACAGGCAGAAACATTGGCGATGCCGCCAAGGGCTGCGTTACCTTGCTCCGCTACCATGCGCGCTTGGACAATGGTTGCTTCGTTGCTGTTCGCCATCAGCTGCAGCCGAGGGAATAAGCCGTTCCTGCACGAGCCGCGGCCCACTGCTCCCTCGGTCGACGCGGGACATGCCAGCACCGAGGAAAACACGCTGCCGCCGGGCGAGCCTGACGCCGCCAGCGGCGAGAGCGGAGCGAACGAAGGCGCAGCGGGCGCGGAGTCTCCCGAACAGCCGGCACCTGGCGGCACGGGTGGAGCGGTTGCCGCTGCTGGCGGCAGTGGTGGTGTCGACGCGCCGAGCGCAGCTGGGGCGCCAGCGGCTGGGGAGTCTGCGGCCGGGGAGTCTGCGGCCGGGGAGTCTGCGGCTGGGAGTGGAGGCGCCGCGGGTGCAGCGCCGCCCGCGCCCAAAGCCTCCGATGAGGTCTTCCGTGACGATCTACTCCGAACGTACGAGCTCACGATCAGCGACGACGACTGGGACCATCTCCAGGAGACCGCCACCGAAGAGCTCTACGTACCCGCTGTGCTGACGGTCGAAGGCCAAGAGCTCGGGACGATCGGCGTGCGCTACAAGGGCAACGTCGGCACACTGCAGGAGTGCTTCGAGGACGGCGAGCAGGTCTGTCGCAAGCTCTCGCTGAAGCTCAAGTTCGACGAATACGATCCGGCGCTGCGCTACCGCGGCTTGAAGAAGCTCAACTTCCATTCGTCGTTGCGCGATCACAGCCACCTTCATGAGCGCTTAGCCTACAAGCTGTTTCGTGAGCTCGATGTGCTCGCGCCGCGTTCCGTCCACGCCCGGCTGATGATCAACGGCAAGTACAGCGGCCTCTACAACTTGACGGAAGAGGTCGATGGCCGCTTCACGGATCATCGCTTCACGGGCGCGGAAGGGCAGGGCACGCTGTACAAAGAGGCCTGGCCCGCGCGCTCGCAGGACCCGGGTTACTTCACGCACGCGCAGCAAACCAACGAGGGCTCATCGGTCAGCAAGGTGGTGCGCTTCGCAGAAGAGCTCGCGAGCGCTCCGAGCGATCAGCTCGGACAGGTGGTGAGCCGCTGGATGGATCCGGACGCCACGCTGCGTTACTTGGCGGTCCACACCGCGACGAAGCACTGGGACGGTCCGCTGACTTTCTACTGTTCCGAAGACTACGGCTGCAACAACCACAACTACTTCATCTACGAGTCCGCGACGCGTGATCACTTCGAGCTCGTGGCATGGGACACAGACAACACATTCTACGAGGAGGTGCTCACAGAGAGGGCCGAAGTGCCGGAGTGGTGGGAGCCCGTATCGGAGTGCGATCATGACGCAGGAGATGGCTTTCTTCCGCCCGGTTGCGATCGGCTCGTGCGCGGATTTGTGCAGCTCGGCCTCGACAGGTTTCGTGCGGCGTTGGACGACCTTCTGACAGGCCCCTACCAGGTCGAAGCGCTGCAAGCCGATGTGGATCGTTGGGCGGCGCAGATCGATGAAGCCGTCAAGACGGACCCTGCAGGCTCCGGCTACGAGGACTGGCGCGGAAATGTCTCCTACCTCAAGTCGATGATCGCACAGCGTTACGCCGAGACTGCAGCCATCCGCGACAGTCTGTGAGCTCGCGCATGACATCGGACGCAAACTGGAAGAATCGTTCGCTCCGTGAATCGACTCACAACACGCAGCTGAGGTTTGGCGTCAGGCTTGTGTGAAGTGGAGGGTCTGATGTCAGATGGTAGCCGCGCAGTCGCGCACAACCCGGGTCGCGCGATCCCAAAGGGTCCTGTAGCCATCGTGCTCGCTGGTGCAGGCGCACGCGGCGCTTACGAAGCTGGCTTCGTGGCCACGCTGTTGCCTCATCTGCGTCCGCGCCCGACGATCTTCGTGGGTACGAGCGCAGGCGCGATCAACGCAGCCCTCCTGGCTTCGGTCGCACACCTGCCGCCACAGGCTGCAGGCGAGCGCATCATGGCGAGCTGGAGCAAGCTGCACGCCGGTCGAGTGTTTCGCCCGCTGTGGAAGTCGCTGCCGCTTGCGGCGGCGCAGTACCTCGGGTCGATCTTCTTCGGCAGCGATGCACCGGAGAGCCTCGCCGACACGGCGCCGCTGCCGGCTGCGCTGTCCGATCCCGAGCTGCTCGACTGGAGCCAGCTCGCTCGCAATCTCGAGGCCGGCGTGCTCGAGGCCATCGGCGTCGCCGCAACGGAGACCGGCTCGGGTCGCACCAAGCTGTTCTATCAGACCAAGCCTGGTTGGGCGCCGGCAGTGCGCTCGCTGCTCGCGCGCGCTGCCAGGTCGCCTGGAAAAGGCCACAGCAAGACTGTGCCAGCCGCCATCCAGTCCGACGAGTCGCAAGCCATCGACTACGTGGCGACCGAGCTCGACGAGCGTCACGTGCGGGCGTCTGCGGCGATTCCTGTGCTGTTTCCGCCCGTGGCGATCGGGAACAGCTTCTTGATCGACGGTGGTGTGCGCTTGAACGCGCCGCTGAAGCCGGCGCTCGAGCTCGGAGCCGACGGTGTGATCGTGGTCGCGACGGATCCACGGCACTTCGGTACCTCGCTCGCCGTAGACCCGAAGCCGCCGACGATGCAAGGACAGGTGCTGCAGCTGCTGCGCGCGGTGTTCGCCGACCGCATGATCGAGGACATTCACGTCCTTTTGAGCCGCAACCGCAAGGCGCAGAAGGTGCTCGACGAGGGCGGTCAGCCTGATGATCGCGTCGTTCCGATCATCTTCGGTGGTCCGCTCGATCAAGATCGGCTGGGCGGCGTGGCTGCCCGCGCGGTGGACGAGCTGCTCAAGGGTCCGCCTTGGCGACGCTACAAAGAGCATCTCGACGTCGCGCTGCTGAGCCTGGTCCTGCGTGTGTGCCCTGCGAGCGCGCCCGATCTGCTGAGTTACATCCTGTTCGAGCCGCTGTTCATCCGAGGTGCGCTACGCGCGGGCATCCAGGACGCTAGCGCGCTGCTCAACGACTACCCCGCGCCTGCGGATCTCTGGCCCGCGCTGAGTGATCGTGATCTGAGGCACCGGCAGCCGAAGCACGAGGTAGCGACGACGCCGCTCTGACTGTCAGGTCAGACCTGTCAGCGGGCCTGTGCAGTACTTCGGGTCGCCGAAGGTGCTGCGGTCGTCTCCGAACAAGTTGAGCAAGCTGACCAACAGGTTGTTGTGTGGCTGATTGTTGAAGCGCAGCCAGCGCCCGGTACGCAGACCGCCGCCGTTCCCTGCGAGCAGGAACGGCATGTTGGTGCACTTGTGACTGGGCGGTTCCTGCAGCTCCGAGCCGAAGAACACCACGCTCTCATCCAAGAGCGTGTGACCACCCATGTCGACCGCAGCCATCGCCTGCAGAAGGTACAGGTTCATCTCTGAGTACCACGTGCAGATCTTCTGACACTCCGCCGGTCGGAAGCCGCCGTCGTGTTGATAGTAGTGATGGTGCTCTGACAGGTTGAGCCAGGGGAAAGTGTGCTTGGCTTCGGTGTCAGTCCACTGCAAGGTACACACAGCTGTCATGTCGCAAGCGAGCGCCATGACCAACATGTCCATCATCAACATGCCGACCTTTGGGATCGCGCGGTCGGTCGAGTTGTCTCTCACGCTGCCGTCGTCCGACGAATTCAGCCCAGTGTGCGGATTGTAGTCCGATGTGTCGATCAGCTCGGGCGCTTTGCAGCTGGTCGTCGCCGGCAGCTCTTCCAGCGTGCGCTCGATCTCGCGAATCTTCGTGAGGTGCTGTTCGAGCTTCGCGCGGTCCTCCGCTCCGAGCTGCGCGGCCAAGGTCGCGTAGCGGCGATCGAGGAAGTCCAACACGGAACGCTTGCGGACGAGCCGTGCGCGCGCCTCGTTGGTCTGCGTTGCGCCTTGCGTCTTGAACAGGTCGTTCCAGATCTCGACCGGATCGATGCGCGGGGGAATAGGCTTGAAGCCAGGCGCATTCTCGAAGTTCAAGCAGTTGTTGGAGTTGATAAGGCCATGCGACTTGCCGGTCGCCCAGCGGATCGCGAGCTCCATGCTCCGCCGCGGCTTCTTGAGCTTGTCGGCGATGACTTGATCGACCGAGGGACCCGACGCGTAGCGACGGTGCGCCTCTGACAGCGGCGTGCCTGACAGCAGCGCCACGATGCCTTCTTCGTGGATTCCGCCGATCGCGCTCTTCATGTCGAGACCATCGAGGATCAGCAGCTTCTGCTTGATCGGCTCGAGCGGCGCGAGGATCGGGCTGAGCACGGGCGCGTCTTCCGTGCCGGTCGGACGCCACTTCTCGAGCACAGTGCCGCCCGGGTTGAACACCGCGACGAAGCGCTGCGCGGTCGTCGCGGGCGTGGCTTGCGCGCGCGCCTTAGCTCCGTGGAAGAAGTCCAGCCATGGCAGCGCGATCGCGACACCAGTCGCGCCGCGCAGGAAGGTTCGTCGTGTGGGCTGTGATCTCGACATGCTGACAACCTCACGGCGACGGCAAATACAGAAAAGCATCGGTTTGTGTCAGATCGAGCAAGAGCTGCTTCACGTTGTAGCCCGAAGCTTTGAACGCTCCGAAGAGCTGCTCCTTCAAGCAAGCGTCGCTCGCATCTGACTGTTTGAGCGTGCGTCCGTATGCGAAGTCGAGCCAGTGCGAGACAAAGCACGCTTGGGTCTCTTCCTCGGCGGCCACGGCTTTCACCAGCTCCAGCGCGTTCTGCACGTTGATCGGCGTGCCCGGCAGGCCTCCGCTCGTGTCGATCGTCACGCCGTTTTCAGTCGTGCGGAAGTGACCGACCGCATCGAAGCTCTCGAATGTCAGCCCGATCGGATCCATCTGTTGATGGCAGGTCGCACACACCGCGTCGCGACTGTGTGCGCTGTAGCGCTCGCGCGCGGTCTTGCCCGAGTACGGGTCCGGTGGCTTGACCATCGCGAGGATGTTCGGGTCACTCGGCAGCCGCAGTGGGCGGCACATCAGATGTTTCGCGACGAACGCGCCGCGGATCACCGGGTTGGTGAAGTTCGAGGTGGTCGTGCCGGCCATCAGCGCGCCCTGCGTCAAGAGGCCGAGGCGCTGACTCGGATCGACGGCGACCTTCTGAAATTGTGCGCCCTGCACTGGAGGCAGGCCGTAGTACTTGGCGAGCGCGTCGTTCACGAATGTATAGGGCGCCGTGAGCATGCCCGGCCACGTTCCGGACCCATTCCAGATCTCGTGCTCGATGAAGCTCTGCGTCTCTTCGTGCATGAGCGCGCCGATCTCGGGCGTCCAGCTCGGATACATCATGGGATCGCGAACGAGCTGCGGCAGGCTGGCGATCGGCAGCAGGTTGTCGAAGAAGAAGCGGGTGACCGAGCGTGCGCGCGGGTCGTCCAGCATGCGCTGCGCGTGGAGCAGTACGCCTGCGGCGCTCGACAGCTCGCCGCTATCGGCGGCGGCTTGCAGCGTGGCGTCCGGCATGGTCCCCCAGAACAAGAACGACAGGCGCGTCGCCATCTCGCTGCCGCTCGGGCGCAGCCGTCCGCTGCTATTTCGTTCGCCGAGCTCGATGCGGTACAAGAAGTCCGGCGCCTGCAGTATGGCCTCGATCGGCGTGGACAGCGCTACAGCAAACTCCGCTTCCGTACGGGCAGCGCTGAACAGCGCCAGCAGCTCCTCACTCTCGGCTGGCAGTACCGGTCGCCGGTAGGCACGGGCGCTGAGCTTGCTCAATATGGTGCTCGCGCAGCTGACCTCGGTCGCAGCTGTCAGCGACATGGTGCACGGGTCCAGCTTGGCCAGCGCCGCAGGTGTTTCAGTCGCGCGCAAGGCTATGCCCTCGGCGACTTTGGAGTACTGCTCAGCCAAGAGCGACGAGACTGACTGTGTGTCCGCGTCGTTGCCGAAGCCATTGCCGAGCTCTTCACTCGGAAACGCGCGCGCGGGCTCGGTTTGATCCCCAAGCAGATCGCGCACGCTGTTGTTGAACTCGAAGCGTGTCAGCCTTCGCAGCGGAGAGCGGCTCGAGCCGGTCGCCGTGGCGCAGGCCGAGTTGCTCGTCGCCACGCCGACGGGGCCCGTCGCCATGCTGCCTGCGGCGGCGGAAGTCCCACTCGCTTGCGCGCCGACGTTCGTTGTACCTGGTGCGCCAGCGGCTGGCGCACTGGGTGCAGATTCTGGCGCAAGAGAGCCCGGCTCGGGCGCGCCGACTCGTCCCACGCAACCCGCGAGCGCGCCGAGCCAAAGCGCGGACGTCGCCGCGAGTTGCTTTCTCAACAAGGCTCTCTTCACTGTCGTTCCCGCAGCCCGCGAACCGCCTGCGAGTGTGTAGGACGTCGCGGGCTCGACAGGTCAACGAAATGCGGCGAGCTTGCGAGGATGTGCAACGGCTCGCGTCGAGCTATCCCACGCTCTGGACGCGCCGCTGCGCTCAGCGCACGATCTTGAGCCGACCCGTGCGCGGCGAGCACTGCACGGCTTCACCGTGGATCAACGTCAGGAACGGCTCCGGCTCGCTGAGCTGCTGTGCAGCTGACAGCTGCGATGCAGACGCACGCAGCTCGAACAACCTGCGCTGCACAGCTTCGTTGCCGAGCACCTGTCGACCGTCGCGCAGCACGACGTCTGCGACAGCGATGTTGGTCAACACGATCGCGCGCAGCTCGCGCTCGACCGCCGCCAGATCCACCTCGCGCTCTTCCAGGTGATCCAATAAGTCGCCGTAGTGGACGAGCTCGACTTCACCTTCACCGGTTGCCGATTGGACCTCCCACTGGTCGTCGGCACCGGGTTGACGCCTCCACGTCAGTGAGATGGCCTCTTCAGGCGTCTCCACGACGAGGAAAAGCTGCTGTTCGAGATTATGTTCGTGAATGAAATCCAGTAGATGCTGCATAACCGGATGGCTCGCGCGGTACACTGCGCTGCCTACATTTGGAACAGTGTAGTGAGAAGTCTGTGCTCGTCCAGGCGTCGGGACGTGTCCGTTGCAGCTAATGGCGGCATAGAAATTGCGCTCAGCGCTGAGCGCCGCGCGGCTTCTGGCGGCTTGCATGCGCGCGTTTGCTTTTGCAGAAGCGCAGCCATTGCTTGTTAACGGCTACTGCGTTGCGGCGGCTTCATTTTCAGCGTGGACGCAGGGCCCAGCACACTTCATGGCGCTCATAGCGTGCTGCAGCGCAAAGCGGCAGAGCTCGAGTCGCTCTTCTTTCAAGGCGAGCAGACGCGCGTGCAGCTCGCTGGAACGCAAGCTCGCGATGGCGTGCAGTGCCCGTGCGGGACTGACAGTCCCGACGCTCATGTTGGAGGCAGCAGGAGCTGCTCGTCCTCGCAGCCGACTTCCTCCGAAGAAGGCAAAAACGCCTCCGATTTCTGCATCGATCCGATGTGGCGTTGCATGCTCGCGAGCCGTGCCCATTCGGTCAGTTGCGACTGATTCGGCCTCGCGAGCCGGCTTTTCTCGTACAAAACGGCTGTGTGCTTCGCGGCGAACACTGCGGTCGTCGCACTGCTTGAAAGAAAGATTTAGGTATGTCTTGGCTTTCAGCGCGCTGAACGAGCACGCTCAGCGGCGCTGATCCAAACCCTGCGTTTTTCGCAGGTTTGCCGAGGGTCGTGTGGAATCGCAGCAGCAGAGAGGCATTCCGCTCGCATGCGCTTCTATGGCGAACACTTCGAGCTTTGTGTTAGCAGGATTCGCAACATGGACTCAAATAAGCTTGGACGCAGGCAGCGCAGGGCTACGTGGACCGCCGGGGCAGCGTGGGTGTTGTTGGTTGCAACCGGCTGCTCGACGCAGCCGGCTGACGACGGTGACCTCGAAGGCACACAACAGCCGGGCCAAACAGTACAACCAACGGCTGGCACGCAAGCAGCCGCTAGCGGCAGCAGAGCACCGGGCACTGCGGGCACCGCTGGTGCTGCGAGAGCCGGCAGTGGAGGCACGCCGGGCTCCACAACCACAGGCACAGCAGGCACACGCGCAGCGAGCGGCGGCGCTGGCAGCGCGTCGACAGCAGCAGGCGCAGGCGGCAGCAGCGCAGCAGGCACGAGCGGCGCGGCAGGTGCGGCTGGCAGCGCAGGCTCAGCAGGCTCAGCAGGAGCCACGACAGCAGGCACGGGCGGCACCGCGGGCGCAGCTGGCACCGGCGGCGCAGACGGAACAGCAGGCACCGCGGGCGCCACAGCAGGCCGAAGCGGCTCATCCGCTGCTGCCGGCAGCGGCGGCAGCACAGCAGCCGGCTCATCAGGCTCCGCAGGCTCAGCCGGCGGAAGCGCATTCAAACGTCCGTGCGTCAGCGACGGCAACGAGGTCGTCTTCATCGGCGATTCGTACAGCGACTACGCGATCGCACATCGTTCGATGGCTTCGTTCGTGCAAGCGCTTGCGATCGAAGATGGGGCCCTTATGCGAGGGGATACCTATCGAAACCTGGCAGTCGCAGGAACAACCCTTGCTGCACCTCCCGCAGATATCCAGAACCAGTGGCAGGATGCCAAGGCGATGACGCCTATCAGAGCGGTGGTGATGACGGGCGGCGGAAATGACGTGCTGATCAACAATCAGCAATGCCGTGCTGAAGGCTCGGAGATGCGCCCCGACTGCAAAGAAGTGGTTCAGAACTCACTAGACGCAGCGAAGAATATGTTCGAGAGCATGAAGGAGGCGGGCGTCTCTGACGTGC
>Ga0190269_10000987_pt1 | contig 13889 bp, 9 predicted proteins | sample Popmic249IS_FD_133749 | JGI IMG/M metagenome (GOLD analysis project Ga0190269, IMG submission 133749) | Populus adjacent soil microbial communities from riparian zone of Blue River, Arizona, USA - 249 IS | ecosystem: Environmental > Terrestrial > Soil > Riparian zone | place: USA: Arizona...
CGCACCCAGGAGGAGCTGGAGGACGGCATGCGCCGGCCCTGTTGCTGGCCCGGCTGCAAGCACCGCGAGCGCACCGGCCGCTGAGGCCCGCCGCGCTCAGTGGCGCTGGGCGTAGGCGTCGCGCAACGCCGTGACGGCCGCCCGCAGGCGGGACTCGGGATCGTCGCCAGCGATCCGGGCTTCGTCGACGAGGGCCAGAAGGCGTGCCTCGAGCGAGCCGGGCTCGATGCCGGGGAGCGTGCGCCAGTCGACGCCCTGCGACGCCGCCTTCTTCTGGACCTTGGCCGCATACGCGAGGGCGGGCAGGGCGATGGGGATGCCGTCCATCACGCTGTCGCGGCCCTTCTCCTCGACCTTGCGCCGCTCCCACTCGGTGGCCAACGTGGCCGTGTCGACGTCTCCCGACTCGGGGTCGAACACGTGAGGGTGGCGATCCCGGAGCTTGTCGTGGATGCCCCGGGCCACGTCGGCCAGGGTGAACTGCCCTTCCTCTGCGGCCAGCACGGAGTGGAACACCACCTGGAAGAGCAGGTCGCCCAGCTCCTCCTCGAGGTGCTCGTAGCCCGCGCCGGTGGCCTCGTCGACGTGATCGATGGCCTCGAGGACCTCGTAGGTCTCCTCGAGGAGGTGGCGGGTGAGGCTGGCGTGGGTCTGCTCGCGGTCCCACGGGCACTCGGCCCGGAGGCGCCGCACCAGGTGGTGGAAGCGCACGAGCTCCGCAGCCACGGGCTCGGCCAGGGTGGGGATCCAGAGCGAGGTGAGGTGGTCGGGGTCGACGTCGCGGTCGAGGTCGTCCCACGCGACGGTGCGCACCACCTCGTCGGGGAGGCCGAGCCGCTGGAGCACCACGACCTCGGGCCCTTCCTCGACCGCCAGCTTGATGTCGGAGAGCACGTGGCGCTGGTCGCACTGGCCCACGAGGAGCGGACCCCGCTCCCCCGCGGCCTCGACCTCGAACCGCCGCCCGTCCACCAGCCGAGCCCCGAGGGCCACGGGATCGACGCCCAGCCGGGCCCAGGCGAGGTCGAGGAAGGAGAGCGCGGGCAGCACCTCCACCTTCACCCGGTCGTCGGCCAGGAGGAGCTCCACCGACCGCTCGGCCACGACGGGCGAACCGGGCACGGCGTAGAGCACCTCGCCGTTGTCGCCGGCGGCGACGACGAGCGCCTCCACGATGGCGGCATACACCTCGTCGAACGAGGCCGCCGTCTCGTACAGGTCGTCGAAGTCCAACGCGTCGGGCACTGCGCTCGCCGCCGGGTGGCGCCGGGTGCGCAGGAAGCGGTGGGGAACCCGCTCGATGGCCGCGAGGGTGCCCGCGGTGAGCAGGTCGGCTCCCGCCGGGCCCAACCCCACCACCACGACCCGGGGACGGGGCGGCGCGGCGGAGGTCATCGCGTCGGGTCAGAAGCCGACGGCGGCGGCGGGTTGCGTGGGACCCTCGGGCGGGACCACCTGACCACTGGAAGGGTCCCAACGGCCGTACCGGGGGCTGACCTCGATGTCCGCGCTGAAGGCCTCCGTCGCCCAGGCCTCGTAGTCCTCGCCGAGGGCGTTCTGGACGATCGTCTGGCGGACCACGTCCTCGATCAGGCGATCGCCATAGGGGCCGCTCAGCTCGTCGAGCACCGCTTGGGTCCGTGCCTCGTCGTTCAGCAGACCGCCGGCGCGCATGTCGCGCACGTCGGCCTCGGCGATCTCGAGGCCCAGCTCCTCGAACTTGGCGCGGTGGACCTCGAAGATGATCCGGTTGGTCAGCACGATGTCGACGAAGGACGTGGGGTAGGTCTCCGGGCCGCCACGCGCGGGCTCGGGGAGCTGGAACACCGACAGCAGCGTGGGGCTGGCGCCCCACTCGGCCACCTCGTCGAGCAGGGCGTCGTCGCTCACCTTCACATCCCCCACCTGCACGGCGGGTGACACGTCGTCGGCGCAGCCGGTGACGGTGACGAGGGAGATCGCGGCGACCGCGAGGGCGAGGAGGCGTCGAGACACGAGGGCAGAGCCTAGAAGGTCGCTCCGACCGGTCCGAACTCGGCGCACGGTGACCTCACGCGGGCTCGGCCACCGGATCGAGCTGGCGAAGCAGGTCGACGAGGGCATCGGCGGGGTGCGCCTTGTGGGGGACCTTCACGACGACGAGCTGCTCCGCCTCCTTGTAGACCGCAGTCGGGTGGAGGCGCTTCAGGCGGATCTGCTGGCTCGTCTTGAGGGGGAGCGGCGACAGGCGAGCCGTGGATGGCTGGCCGCCGAAGCCGCTCGGGGCCACCACGGTGACCTCGCGCACACCGGTGCGAGACGCCTCGGCGCGCAGGCGGGCCACGGCCAGCAGCGCCTCCGCCTCCGGTGGCAGCGGCCCGAACCGGTCCTCCCACTCGGCGCGGATGTCGTCCACCTCGCCGTCGGTGGTCACCGCAGCGAGGCGACGGTAGGCCTCGAGCCGCAGCTCCTCCTTGTGGATGTACTGGCGCGGGATGTTCGCGGCGATCGGCAGGTCGAGCTTGATCTCGGCCGGCTCGCGCACCGGCTCGCCCTTCAGCTCGGCGACCGCCTCGGTGACCATCTGGCAGTAGAGGTCGTAGCCGACGGCGGCGATGTGCCCCGACTGCCCGGTGCCGAGCAGGTTGCCCGCACCGCGGATCTCGAGGTCTCGCATCGCGATCTTGAAGCCTGAGCCCAGCTCGGTGGCCTCGCCGATCGTCTTGAGGCGCTCGTAGGCCTCCTCGCTGAGCACGCGGTCGGGCGGGACGAAGAGGTACGCGTAGGCACGCTGCCCGGAGCGGCCGACCCTGCCCCGCAGCTGGTGGAGCTGTCCGAGCCCGAGCAGGTCGGCTCGGTCGACCACGAGGGTGTTGACGGTGGGCATGTCGATGCCCGACTCGATGATCGTCGTGCACACGAGCACGTCGTACTCGCCCTCCCAGAAGGCCAGGACCACCTGCTCGAGGGTGCCCTCGTCCATCTGGCCGTGGGCGATCGCCACGCGCGCCTCGGGGACCAGGTCGCGCACGTGCTCCGCCGTCCGCTCGATGTCCTGCACCCGGTTGTGCACGTAGAACACCTGGCCCTCCCGGAGCAGCTCGCGGCGGATGGCCTCGGCGACGGCGCGGTCGTCGTACTCGCCCACGTAGGTGAGGATCGGCATGCGGTCCGCGGGGGGCGTGTTGAGCAGCGTGAGGTCACGGATGCCGGTGAGGCTCATCTCGAGCGTGCGCGGGATCGGCGTGGCCGAGAGCGTGAGCACGTCGACGCCCGCCTTGAGCTGCTTGATCTGCTCCTTGTGCCCGACCCCGAAGCGCTGCTCCTCGTCGACCACGAGCAGGCCGAGGTCCTTGAACCGGATGTCCTCCGACAGCAGCCGGTGCGTGCCGATCACCACGTCGACCTCGCCGGAGCGCACCCCGGCGACGACCGACTTGGCCTGGGACGGGGTGAGGAAGCGTGACAGCACCTCCACGCGCACCGGGTACCCAGCGAACCGGTCGGCGAAGGTCTGGTGGTGCTGTTGGGCGAGCAGCGTGGTGGGCACCAGCACGGCCACCTGCTTGCCGTCCTGCACGGCCTTGAACGCAGCCCGGATGGCGACCTCGGTCTTGCCGAACCCCACGTCGCCGCACACCAGGCGGTCCATCGGGTGCTCGGCCTCCATGTCCGCCTTCACCTCGCTGATGGCCACGAGCTGGTCAGGCGTCTCCTGGAACGGGAAGCCCTCCTCCAGCTCGCGCTGCCACGGCGTGTCCTCGCTGAAGGCGTGCCCCGGCTCGCTCAGCCGGGTCTGGTAGAGCACCACGAGCTCCTGCGCGATCTCCGACACCGCGGCGCGCACGCGCGCCTTGGCCTTCTGCCAGCCGTCCCCCCCGAGCCGCGAGAGCGATGGCGTGTCACCGCCCGTGTAGTGGCGCACCGCGTCGATCTGGTCGGACGGGACGTACAGCTTGTCGTCGCCGCGGTACTCGAGGAGCAGGTAGTCGCGCTCCACGCCGCCGATGGCCCGCTTCACCATCCCGGCGTAGCGGGCCACGCCGTGCTGGTGGTGCACGACGTGGTCGCCCGGCTTGAGGTCGTCGAAGAACCCCTGCGCGTCGCGGCGGCGCACCTTGGCCTTGCGGTGGGCGCGGCGCCGGCCGGTGAGATCGTGCTCGGCGATCACCGCCAGCTTGATCGCCGGCAGGATGCACCCGCGCTCGAGGGGAGCCACCTCGATGGTGGGGTGGAGGCCGTGGCTGGTGAGGAGGTCCCGCAGCCGGGCCGCCGAGCCCTCGCCGTCGGCGGCGACGACGATGCGGTAGCCCTGCCCGGCCAGGTCGGCCAGCTGCCGAACGACGCGCTCGGGGTCACCGGCGGTGGCCGCCACACCCATCGACGCGATGGTGGCCACGTCAGGGCCCTCCGGCGCGGTGGTGACCGTCCACGCGGGGGCCGTGGTGTGGGCGAGCAGGCGGTCGAAGGGCAGGTGCAGCCGGGGGAAGCCGTCGTCGGACGACGAGCGGCCGTCAGCGCCTCGCGTCGAGGTCGCCCCCCACGTCGTGGCCAGCACGCCGGCGAGGTCCGCCTCCTCCGCGAGGAGGTCGGCCGCCCGGTCGCGCATGCGGCGAGGCTCGACGAGCAGCACGAGCGCGTCGGCGCCGACGAGGTCGAACAGCACGTGCTCGCCCTCGGTGAGCCAGGGCAGCCACGACTCCATGCCGTCGAAGGTGTGACCCTCGGCGAGGCGCTCCCACTGCTCCCGACCCCAGGGCTCGAGCGCGATCAGCCGCTCCGCACGCGCCCGCACCTCTGCGGTGGGGAGCAGCTCGCGGCAGCCGAACACCTCCACGTGCTCGAGGTCGTCGGTGGATCGCTGGTCGGCGACGGAGAACTCGGTGAGACGGTCGACCTCATCGCCCCACAGGTCGATGCGGACGGGCCGGTCGGCGGTGGAGGGGAACACGTCGACGATCGAGCCGCGCACCGCCACCTCGCCGCGGTGCTCGACCACCTCCTCGCGGCGATAGCCGGCACCGACGAGCGACGCGACCAGCTCGTCACGATCACGCCGCTCCCCCGGACGGATGACCACGGGCGCCACGTCCTCCACGTGGGGGCCGAGGCGCTGGACGAGCGCGCGCACTGGTGCCACGAGGACCCGCGGGGCGCGCGCTGCGTCGCGCAGACGCCACATGGCCCGCAGGCGACGGCCCATCGTCTCCACCGAAGGGGACACCCGCTCGAACGGCAGCGTCTCCCAGGCCGGGAAGGTGTCGACGGCGTCCGCGCCGAGGAAGGTGCGCAGGTCGTTGGCCAGCCGGTCGGCATCGCCCGTGGTGGGCACTGCGACGACGATCGGCCGCCGCGACGACAGGGTGGCGAGCCCGGCCACGGCGAGGGCGCGCGCCGGGTCGGGGACGGCGAGCACTGCGGAGGACCGGCCGAGCACGGACGCGAAGCCGGGCTCCTCGCGCAGCAGCGGGGGGAGGTCGCGCAGCAGCATGGGAACCGCTGCAGGCTACTGGCGGCCCGTCCGACTCCTCCCATCTTCCCCGCCCCCGACCAGGTGCAGGTTCACCCCGTCAGCCGGTAGAAGCGGAAGAAGGGATGCTCGACGGGCAGGATCTCCACGGATGCGAACCCGGCCGCCGTGGCGTACTGCTCGAAGACCGCCGGTCGCATCACGGTGCCGGTGGCGGCTGAGTGCTCGTGGGTGCGTCCCGCGGGCAGGCAGTGGAGCACGCTGAAGCTGTACAGCAGGCGCTGCACCTCGTCGCCGGGCGCTTCGAAGGCCTCGGCTGCGTTCTCGTCGATGACGAGCACCGTGCCGCCGCCGTGGGTGAGGCGCCGCATCCCCGCCAGCGCATCGACCGGGTCGGCGAGGTCGTGGATCACCTCGGTGGCGAGCACGAGGTCGTAGCCCCCAGTGCCGAACGACGGGTCGGTGACGTCCTGCACCTCGAACTGCACCCGGTCGGTGAGGCCCCGCGCCGACGCGTGCTTGCGGGCAGCCACGATCGAGGTGTCGTCGAGGTCGTAGCCGTGGACGACCGCCCGCGGGTAGGCCTCCGCGAGGTAGATGGCCGCCCACCCCTCGCCGCAGCCGAAGTCGGCGACGCGCACCGGCTCGCCGGCCTCCAGGCGCGCGTGCAGCTCGGGCAGCGCCGGCAGCCACTCGGCCACGAGCGAGTTGGCGAACATCGGCCGGGTGAAGCCGGCTTGCATGTCGTGGAGCCCGTAGGCCGCGTAGGGAACGCCGCGACCGGTGCGGAACGCATCGACGACCAGCTCGAGGCTGAGCGTGATCGGCCCCAGGACGTCGGCGAGGGCGCCGCTGTAGGCAGGGTGCTCTTCGTCGAGCAGCACGACCGCGTGCTCCTCGGGGAGCGAGTACCTGCGCTCCTCGGATGGTGCGGCTGCACCGTCCACCGCCACGACGCCTGCTACGGCCTGCTGCTCGAGCCACTCACGCGCGTAGCGCTCGTCGACGCCCGCCGTCGCTGCCAGGTCGACGCTGGTGGCCGGCTGGCCGCGCAGGGCCTCGAAGAGCCCGAGGCGGCGGCCGAGGTACGAGGTCGTGAGCTCCAGTGTGCCGAGGGCGGCGCCGAAGAGGCGCTCGGCGAACGCGCCGAGCACCTCCTCGTCGAGCTCGGGGGTGACGCTGGTCGCGGGGTCGGTGACGGTCATGGGTCCTCCTCGGATGGGGTCGATGCCCATCAGGCGCCAGATCGGCCCTGGCGACGCCAGATCCGTGACGCAGCACCGAGCGCGGTGCCCGGCCGCGCCGAGTCGGAGGGGCGCGCTCGACCCCCAGTGGTGGAGGCTCAGCGGGTCAGTGACCCTTGGCGTAGTCGGCGAAGCCCTGCCAATCGATGACCACGCAGGGATCGTCGCCGACCACCCAGGCGTCGTGACCCGCCGGCGCGACCATGAAGTCGCCGGGCCCGAAGGTCATCTCCTCGCCGTCGTCCATGCGGATCGTCATCTGCCCCGAGATCATGTAGCCCATGTGGGCCGCCTCGCAGCTGTCGGTGCCCGCGATGGGCTTGACGTGCTCCGACCACCGCCAGCCGGGCTGGAACGTGGCACGACCGACTGCCCCGGCCTCGGCGTTCACGATCTCCAGGTGGCCCATGCCGTCCTTGAACGGCCGGGTCTCCTCGGGTGAGTCGAGACTCTTCTTCACCAGTCCAGCCATGGTGGACCCCCCTCGCCTTGACGTGCCTTCGACGGTACGCCTCGTCGAGCGACCTGTGAAGGGCTGGGTGCGTCAGGAGCGCACGACCGTCCAGTCGACCGGCTTCTCAGGCTCGTAGGCGCACCAGAAGCCGGTGCGCACGGCCGCGCGCAGGTGCTTCCCGAGGGGCGGCGACAGCGACTCGATGCGCTCGATGCTCGCACGGACCCGCGCCGACACCGCCTTGCGCAGCCGCTCGTCGGGATCGCTCGCCACGCGACGAGCGCGGCCCCCCACGCCGAATGCGCGCGCCAGCTCGGCGACGAGGGTGTCGCGCTCCGCCGCCAGGGCCGCCGCCCTGACCAGGTCACCGTGGCGGTCGGCCTCGTCGAGCTCCTCTTCCAGGTCGTGCAGCCGCTGACGGTACGAGCGCACGGCCTCTTCATCGAGCACCGGGTCGCTCAGCGCAGACCGGTGGTGCATCGTGGCGACGCCCTCGAGCTCGCGGACATGGACCTCGCGACCAGCACGCTCGAGCAAGAGCGCCAGGTCCGCCACCCCCTTGGCGTGGCGCACCTGGACGGTGACCCCGTCCCACGACCAGGCCCAGGTGTCGCCCTGGCGCACGGCGCTGGGCGTGCGGTCGAGCACGGGCCCTGCATCCATCCGCGTGTGCACTGGCCCTGCGGCCACCAGCCCGGCCGCCTCAGCCGCCAGCGCAGACATGCCGACTGCTCGGAACGACCGTGCCGCGACGTCCAAGAGCTCCTGCGCACGGGCGGTGTCGACGGGGTCACCGGCGTGACGCAGCGCCCACGCCGTGTCGAAGGCGACGAGTGCCTCGATCAGCCGACCGGCACCGGCGACCTCGCGCAGCGCTGCCTCTGCATGGGACCGCGTGCCCTCGACGTCGCCGAGGACCGCACTGGTCATGGCGAGGTACCGGTGGGCAGGCCCGTGCAGGTAGGCGCCGATCCCCTCGACGCAGGCGAGGTCGGCGAACGGTGCAAGACGATCGCGGGCCACGGCCGCCCATCGCTGGTCGCCGGCCCGTGCCGACGCGACCGCCAGCTGCGCCAGGCAGCACAGCCACTCGCTGTCGCGTGGGACCCGCGCCACCACGTCGTCCGTGAGCCGGTCGAGCGCGGCTCGCGCCTCGTCGAACCGGCCGAGGAGGGCCGACGAGTACGCCGACGTGACGTCGAGGTACAGCCCGATCGTGTCGGGCATCGTGGAGGACATCTCGCCGAGGAGACGGTCGGCCGTCGCGGTGTCGCGACGGTCGAGGGCGGTCATGAACCCGAACACGGTGGCGAGCACGACCGCGTTCACGCTGCTGCTCGCCTCGCCCAGCTCCTCCACCTGCGCGAGCAGGGCGTCGGCCCGCGCCAGGTCTCCGTCGGCGTAGGCGCCCAGCGCACGCCAGAGCCGGGCGTACCACGCGTACAGCGGGTCACCCAACCGGTCGGAGGCTCGCTCGTAGGCGGCGATCTCCGCGTCGACCTGCATGTGGTCGTTGCGCTCGAGCAAGGCCACCACGCGGAGGCGGCGGCCCAACAGCTCGAGGGGCAGGTCACCGGCTCGCTCGGCCAGCCGCACGATCTCGGTCGACGCGGCGGCTCGTTCTGCCACGGCGTCGGGGCCTGCCACCGTGTCGCACCAAGCCGCCAGGGCGTGGCCCAGAGCCACCGGCTCGCCAGCAGCGCGGGCCAGGTCGACCGCTCGTGTCGACAGGTCGATCCGACGCTCGTCCGACCCGACGAAGGCAAGGGCGACAGACAGGCGTGCCAGCACCAGGGGCACCAAGGGGTCTTCGGCGGGAAGGGACGTGGCCGCCTCCTCCAGCAGCTCGATCTGGTGGAGGTCCACGAGCCGGACCTCGAACGCGCCCAGACCGACGCCGAACCCGAGGGCAGCTCTCGCGAGGAGGTCGCTGCGCCCCAGCCGTCGCGCCCAGCTCGCTGCCTCGTCGAACGCGGCGCGCACGTCGCCGGTTCCCGCGCGCAGGCGTGCCGAGCCGATGCCCAGCCACGCCTCGGCGCGCACCTCGTCCCCGACGCCCGAGGTCGGGGCGAGGGCCAGAGCGCGCTCGTAGCTCGAGCACGCATCCGTCCAGGCCATGCGACGCAACGCCTCGTCGCCCGCCAGCGCCAGCAAGCGCGCCGGCTGTGGATCCTCGGGGTGGAAGCGGCCCCGCGTGGCGTGGTGAGCGAGCGCAGCCGCGGTGGTGCCAGGACGGAGCTGGAGGACCCGTACGGCGTCGCGGTGGAGCTCGCCTCGCTCCTCGGTTCCGAGCTGCTCGTACCTCGCCGCCTGGACGAGGGCATGGACGAACCGCCATCGGCCCGGTGTCGCCGGCACCGGCTCGAGCAGGCGCGCTGCCGTCGCCTCGTCGAGCAGCTCGGCCACGTCGGATCCCGCGAGCTCCGCGAGGTCCCGCTCGTCGAGCTCCGCACCCAGGACGGCCGCGGCACCGAGCACGCGGTCACAGGCGGCGGACACCCTGGCCAGCCGGCGCTCGAGGATGTCGCGCACCCCGCTCGGCAGCGTCGGGACGCCGAGGTGGAGCAACCGCGCGACCTGGGTCACGAACAGCGGGTTGCCTGAGGTCTGTCGCTCGACGAGCTCCACCTCCTCGTCGGTGGGGCGCCGCCCGACCACGTCCTCGAGCACGGCCCTCACGCTCTCCCCGTCGAGACCCCCCAGCCACAGCCGGTCGCCGCCCCCACCGACGGAGGCGATCGGCCCGACGCGGGGGAGCTCGTCGTCTCGATAGGTCGCGATCACGAGGACCCGCATCCTGGGGAGGTGGGCGGCGAGCGCGGCGAGCAGCTCGAGGGAGGGCTCGTCCGCCCAGTGGAGGTCCTCGAGGAGGACCACCTGCGGGCTGTCCCGCGCATCGGTCGCCAGCGCGTCCACGATGTCGCCGAAGCGCCGACTGACGGCGCGGCGCGCGCTCGGCGCATCGATCGACTCGGTGTCGTCAGCGGCCAGATGCGAGGCCGCGGCCGCACATGCGTCACCCCCCGGACGGCGGAGCGCGTCGAGCCAGGGCGCCAGCGCGGGGAGGCCGTCACCCTCCCAGCACGCCCCCACGCGCACCACGGCGCCACAGGACGCGGCACGCTCGAGCAGCGCCGTCGCGAGGGCGGTCTTGCCGATGCCCGCCTCGCCGAGGAGCAGCAGGAGCCGCCCGTGTCCGCCGAGCGCCTCTCGCAGGGCGCGCTCCCCTGCCTCCAGCAGGACACTCCGGCCCACCAGCACGTCCGCACCCTACTGCCGGGTGTCCGCCGGCTGGCTGGTCAGCTGGGCGTCGAACGCTCCCGCTTCGCGACGTACATGGCCGCGTCCGCGGCGGCCAGGAGCTCGTCGGCGTCGACGGTGGCGTCGGTCGTGGCCACGCCCGTGCTCATCGTCACCCTGACCCGTGTGCCGTCGGGGAGCTCCACCGGAGCGTCGAGCGCCGATCGGATCCGCTCACGGACGTCCTCGATGACGCGCGGCTTGGTGGTGGGAACCAGCATCACGAACTCGTCACCGCTCACTCGGGCGACGAAGTCGCCCTCGCGCATGACGCTGCGAAGACGGGCCGCGACCTGCGCCAGCACGGCGTCACCCGCTCGGTGGCCGTACCGGTCGTTGATCGCCTTGAGGGTGTCGACGTCCCCGAACAGGAGCGAGTGGCCCCGCGAACCCTGGCTCAGGATCATGGCAAGGCGCTCCCGCAGGTTCGTGCGGTTCGGGAGGCCCGTGAGGTCGTCGTGGCTGGCGAGGTGGCGCAGCTCGGCCCGTGCCTCGACGAGCGAGGAGATGTCGGACGCCGCGACGACGAGCCCGCGCACGGCGTCGTCGTCCACGAGGTCGACCACGGTGAGGCTCATGGGGATCTCCGTGCCGTCCCCGGCGAGGAGCCTGGCCTCGAACTGACGGGTGCCGCCGGACCCGGCGACCTCGTGGAGCACCGCGCCGACCGCGGCGCGGTCTGCGGGTGTCACGAGGTCGAGCAGAGGGTGTGTGAGCGTCCCTTCGAGCGGGCGATGCAGGGAACGCGTGAGCGCTCGGTTGGCCCCGCGGATCGACCCGTCGGCGTCGAGGAGCATCGAGATGGTGGGCGTGGCGTCGAGGATCGCACCCAACATCCGGTGGTCACCGGCACCGAGCTCCCACCGTCGGCGCTCGGTGCTGTCACGCAGGTTGAGGATCACCGCCCCGGCGATCGGGCCGTCGTCCCACCCACCACCACGGACCTCGAACCACGCGTAGCGACCGCCGGCGTCGCGGATGCGGATCTCCACCAGCGTGCCCACGTCCTTGGCGGCCACCGACGCCAGCGACAGGAGAGCCGTGTCGAGGTCGTCGGGATGGACCAGCCCGTGCAGGGGACGCCCCCGGACGGCGTCGAGCGAGAAGCCGAAGCGCAGCAGCGCGGCAGGGTTCGCCCACAAGAGCGCGGCGTCGGGCCCGAGCACCACGACGGGGTCGGGTTGGCGCGCGAGGACGGCGGCGCCGATGACCTCGTCGCTCGGGCCGTCGGTCATCAGGTCGACGTCGGGTCCGATGGCCGCGTGTTGAACCGGTGCATGGCCACGTCGATGCCTTCGGTCAGGATCACCTCGACGGCGTCGGCGGCCTCGGCCACCACCACGTCGAGCTCGGCCCGGTCCTGCTTGCCCGGTCGCTTCAGGACGTGGTTGACGCCCTCGGAGCGGCCGGGCGGCTTGCCGATGCCGATGCGGACCCGCGCGAAGCCGTCGGTGTGCAGGTGCGCCTTCACGGACTTCAGCCCGTTGTTCCCCGCCAGGCCCCCACCGAGCTTGAGCTTGAGCCTGCCCACGGGCAGATCGAGCTCGTCGTGGACGATCACGAGGTGCCTCGGGTCGTCGATGCCGTACCGGCGCACGAGGGGCGCCACAGCCTCCCCGGAGAGGTTCATGTAGGTGAGCGGCACGGCGAGCGCCAGGCGCCGACCGCCGACGACGACCTCGTCGACCATCGCTCGTTCCTTGCCCTTGCGCAGCTTGGCGCCGTGCCGGTGTGCGAGGAGGTGCACCACCTCCGCGCCCACGTTGTGGCGGGTGCCCTCGTACTCCGCGCCGGGGTTCGCCAGGCCGACCACGAGGAGATCGGCAGCGGTGCCGCGGCGCTCGGCCGCCTCACCCCGCCGCCGGAGCATCAGCCCTCGTCGTCACCTTCGGCGGAACCGGCGCCGTCGGCGGCGGCCTCTGCGCCCTCGCCCTCGTCGCCAGCGGCCTCCGCAGCCTCACCCTCGGCCTCGGCGCCCTCCTCGGGCTCGCCGGCCACCTCGGCCTCGGCGGCCTCGAGCTCGGCCTCGGACACGCCGTGGGACGCCGTGACCACCGCCTCCTCGGGGTCGACCGAGGTGGTGACCCCAGCGGGCAGCACGATGTCGCTCACGCGCAGGGCATGGCCGATCTCGAGGCCGGAGATGTCGACGGTGAGCTGGGAGGGGATGTCGTCGGGCTTCGCCTCGATGAGGAGCGCCGTGAGGACCTGATCGACCACACCGTCTTCGCGGGTGACCGCCTCGGCCTCGCCCTCGAGGTGCACGGGCACCTCGACCTCCACGGTCTTGCTCAGGTCGACCCTGATGAAGTCGACGTGCAGGACGTCGCGGCGCACCTTGTGGCGCTGGATCTCCTTGACCAGCGTCGGCGTGGTGGAGCCGTCGATGTCGAGGTGGATGACGGCGTTGAGGCCCTGCTCGGTGACCAGCGCAGCCCGCAGCTCGCGCCAGTCGACCGCGAGGGTGACGGGATCGGCCCCGAGGCCGTACACCACCCCCGGGATCTTGCCCTCGGCACGCAGGCGGCGGGCGGGTCGGGTGCCCTGGGGCGGGCGCGGGGTGGCATGGAGGATGATCTCGGCCATCGGAAGGCTCCTACGTCGGAGATCGCGCCGGAGCGCAACTGATCGGTTGGGGGACGATGCAGGGTACTGGAACCGGTTCTGTGCACACCAACGCGCGCCATGCGCGCGTGGGTGTGCACAGAACCGGTCAGTTCTGGTTGGCGCCGCCGAAGATCTCGCTGACGCTGTTGTCCTCGAACACGGCGTCGATCGTCTCGGCCAGCACCTTGGCGATGGAGAGCACCTCGATCTTGTCGATCTGCTTCTCCGCCGGCAGGGGCAAGGTGTTGGTGACGACCACCTTGGTGATCACCGAGTTCTTGATGCGGTCGATCGCGGGGCCGGACAGCACCCCGTGGGTGGCGACGGCGTAGATGTCGGCCGCGCCGCGGGCCTTGAGCTGCTCGGCGGCAGCGCACAGCGTGCCACCGGTGTCGATCATGTCGTCGATGAGCACGCAGGTGCGCCCCTCGACGTCACCCACGATCTCGACCGCTTCGACCGTGTTCTTCAGGCCCTTCACCCTGCGCTTGTGCACGATCGCGAGGTCGGCGTGGAGGGTGTTGGTGTAGCGCTCGGCCACCTTCACCCGACCGGCGTCAGGTGACACGACGACGAGGTCGTCGGGGAGGTGCGACCGGATGTAGTCGACGAGCACCGGCATCGCCGTGAGGTGGTCGACCGGTCCGTCGAAGAACCCCTGGATCTGCCCGGAGTGCAGGTCGACCGACATGAGCCGGTTGGCGCCGACCGCAGCGAACATGTTGGCGACGAGCTTCGCGGTGATGGGCTCGCGGCCCTCGGCCTTGCGGTCCTGACGGGCGTAGCCGTAGTTCGGGATGACCGCCGTGATCCGCTTGGCCGAGGCGCGCCGAGC
>Ga0190269_10000988_pt1 | contig 13886 bp, 14 predicted proteins | sample Popmic249IS_FD_133749 | JGI IMG/M metagenome (GOLD analysis project Ga0190269, IMG submission 133749) | Populus adjacent soil microbial communities from riparian zone of Blue River, Arizona, USA - 249 IS | ecosystem: Environmental > Terrestrial > Soil > Riparian zone | place: USA: Arizona...
CGACTCGGTGGTGTTGAGGAACAGCACCTGAGCCGCCGGCCGGGTGTCCACGGGGCTCGGCGACGGGCGCGGCGACCGGGTCGGGGAAGGGGTAGTGGACGGAGTTGGGGAGGGAGTGGGCGAGGGGGTCGGTCGGGGCGTGGCGCGCGGGGAAGCGGTCGTCGGCACCGCGGTGGGTGACGGGGTCTCGGAGGCGGGCGTGGACGTCTCGGCCGGGTCGGTGCCGAGAGCGTCCTGGCCGCCTCCGCCGCCACAGCCGGCGACGAGCAGCAGGGCCAGCACCACGGGAGCAGTCTTCATGAGAGAGGAGCGTCGCAGGAGGAGGAGGGCGGCGGGGCCGAACGCGAGAAACCGGGCGCTACCCGGCTGAGCCGATCTGGCCGAGCTTGCCGGCCATGCCGCCGGCCGCGCGGAGTGCCGCTCCCGGCTCGAAGGGCGCCGGCGCGGCGAGCCGGAACAGCTGCTTGGCCTCCTCCACCGAGGCCATGAGCATCTGCGCGGCGTTCGTGCCGGAGGGCCAGAGGTAGAGGCCCATCGAGCCGGGGATGGTGTTGATCTCGTTGACGTGCAGCTTCTTGCCGATCAGCAGGAAGTCCAGCCGGCCCACGCCCCGGATGCCCGTGGCCGTCAGCACGGCGCGGGTGAGGCGCTCGGCCTCCTTCAGCACGCTGGCGGGCACCTTGGCGGGGAGCTCGCGGGGCGCGGCCACCAGGCCCTCGGCCTGCAGGTACTTCTGCCCGTAGGAGTAGATGCCCTCACCGGAGGCCGGTGCGAGCGGCTTCTCGAGCAGCGACACCTCGACGGCCGGGTGCGTGCGGTAGCCCATGTTGAGGTCGACCGCCTTGGCGCTGAACGGCTCGATCACGGCGCCCTGGCGCAGGTGCACCGAGGACTTCGCCAGGGCCTCGGCGGTGGCGAGGTCCTCGACCACCTCGATGCCGATCGACGAGCCACCGAAGCGCGGCTTCACGATGTAGGGCCCCTCGAACGGGACCTCCGCCCCGACGGCGAACCGCGGCAGCGTCGGGATGCCGTGCGCCTGCAGCACCGCGCCGAAGGCCAGCTTGTCCATGCCGAGCGAGGCCATCGCGGCCGGGCCGCCGGTCAGCGGGATGCCGAGCTGCTCGAAGACCGCGTTGAGGCCGCCGTTCTCGCCGGCGCCTCCGTGGCAGCAGTTGACCGCGGCGTCGAGGGCGACCGGCTTGGCGCCGCCCAGCCCCTTCTTCACCGTCTGCACGCCCTTGCCCAGCACGAGCTCGACCGGCGTCGCGCCGCGCGGCGCGCCCTCCAGGAAGTCCTTCGCCTCGGAGCGCGCCGGGCACTGCACCCAGTCGCCGGTGCGGGTCCAGTAGAGCGGTACGACGTCCTGCCCGGCGTCGCGAAGGACGCGCTCGCAGAGCAGGCCGGTCAGGATGCTGATGTCGTGCTCGGGCGAGGGGCCGCCGAAGACGATGCCGAGCAAGGGAGGGTCCTCACGGGTAGTGGTCGGGCAGGTCGTTCTCGAACAGTACGACGTCACCTGCCCGTGACCGCTGCTCGACCAACCTCACGGCCTCCTCGCGGGTGGTGACGTCGACCACGTCCGTGCTGCCGCCCTCGCCGCCCCGGCGCAGGGCACGCCCGTTCGTGCGGCCCACCACGACGAGGGTGGCAGCGCCGGCGGCCTTCACCGCCCTGCCGAGGGCCTCGTTGCGCTCGTCCTGGACCGGCCCGAGCTCGACCATCCCGGGCGTCACCACGTGCACGCGCCCGCCGCTCGCCTCCACGAGGGCCGCGGCGCGGCGTACCGCCTCGGCGGCGCCCACCGGGTTGGAGTTGTAGGTGTCGTCGAGGATCCAGCTGCCACCGGGTTGCTCGACCGGCTCGAGCCGGTGCGCCACGGAGGGCAGCGACTTGAGCCGCTTGACGACCTCCTTGGGGTCCTCGCCGAGCGCGACCGCGGCGCCGAGGGCGAGCGCGGCGTTGAGGGGGTGCACGCTCGGGGGCAGGTTCGCGGCGCCGAGCGCCTTGCCCTCGACCCGCACCTTGCCGTCCACGATCGCGGCGTCGGCCCCCGCGTCCGTGATCGAGCAGCGCACGACCCGCTTCCCCTGCGCCGCAAGGCTCTCCGCCAGCCCGGCCAGCAGTGGCTCGTCGATGTCGAGCACGACCGTCGCGGCCTTCTCGGTGATCTCCGACTTCGCCGCGAGGATGTTCTCCCGGCTCCGCATCCGCTGCAGGTGCACCTCGCCGATCGCCGTGAGCACCGCGACGTCGGGCGGGAACACCTCGCACAGCGCGCGGATCTCACCCTTGCCGTAGGTCCCCATCTCGGCGACGAACACCTCGGTGCCCGGGACGAGCCCCTCGTTCACAGCGCGCGAGAGGCCCATGGCGTTGTTGAACGACGCCGGGCTGGCGAGCACCGACCGGGTCCCCGACAGCAGGTGGGCGAGGTAGTTCTTCGTCGTCGTCTTGCCGTAGGAGCCGGTGATCGCCACCACGGTCGGCCGGGCCCGGGCGACCTTCGTGCGGGCCTGCTCCAGGTAGGTCGCGGACAGCCGCTTCTCCAGCGGCTTCACCAGCCACAGCGCCAGGTCGACGAGGGCGACGAGGAACAATGACGCCAGCGGCGCGACCACGGGCGACCAGACGACCAGCAGGACGAGCAGGACCAGCAGCACGAGCGCCAGCCGCCGCAGCCGCGGCGTCCAGGCGAGCTTGGAGGTGCGGCCGCGGTAGGGGAGGCCGAGCGGGCTCAGCTGCGCCAGGGCGGCGGCGAGCAGGAAGAACCAGTCGCTGCCGAACAGGCCGAGCGCGTAGGCGACCAGCACCGCACCCCACACGCCGATGGACGCGCGCGACCGGGACAGCCACAGCTGCTCTGTCCAGGTGACGGAGCCCGGGAGGTAGTGCTCGCGCTGTGCCACGCGCAGCCAGCGCGGTGCTCCCGCCACGGCGACGAGCAGGCACAGCAGCTGGATCACGCGACACGCTCCTTCAGCAGCGCCACCAGCGCCGGGTCGAGCAGGTGGCCGCTGGTCTCGCTCACGACCAGCTCCACCTGCGGGAACAGGGTGACCGCCTCGCGCACCATCTCGAGCGGTGCTGCGGTGTCGGCCGCTCCCCACACCAAGGAGGTCGGGGCGGTGATGCGCGGCAGCAGGTCGCGGTAGTCCTCGTTCACCAGCCGCACCAAGGTGTCGCGCATGACGCCCTCGGCGGCCCGGTAGTCGGCCGAGCCGCGCTTGCGCCGCTCGGCCTCCATCCGCTCGTCGGACAGGATCCCCTTGCCGTGCAGCCACTTCGCCGCCCGGAACGCCACCGGGGCCTTGCCCCCCGCGGTACGCCGGAGCAGGGGCACGCCGGTCAGCACCAGCCGGTCGACCCGGTCGGCCCAGCCGGCCGCGAGCTGCACCGCCACCCGGCCGCCGAAGGAGTGACCGACGAGGGTCCAGCCGCCGTCGACGAGGAGCGGGGCGAGCAGCTCGGCGTACTCACGGCTCCCCCAACCCGTTCGCGGCAGCGGGGAGGCGCCGAACCCCGGAAGGTCGACGGCCAGCGAGGGAATGCCGGTGAGCACCGGCGTCCAGTCGGCACGCGTGCGGCCCCAGCCGTGCAGCGCCAGCAGGCGCGGCTCGTCGCCGCTCCGCTCCGCCAGCACCGCGCCGTCCAGCAGAGCGGTGAGCGCCACCGTCAGCCGCCGCGCTTCTTCGCGTTGGCCACGAGGGTGGCGTAGACCTGCGCGAGGTCGAGCCCCGCCTCGGTCACGGCCAGCGGGAAGCTGGACGTCTCGGTGAGGCCAGGTGTCACAGCCGCCTCGAGCACCTGCGGTACGCCGTCGCGGCCGACCACCACGTCGACCCGCGACAGGTCGCGGAGACCGAGCAGCTGGTGCACCCGCACCGCCACCTCGCGCACGGCCGGGACGTCCATGCGGGCGTCGTCGTCGCGCAGCGAGGTGTACCGGACGTTCGAGGAGGCGTCGTACCTCGCCTGGTAGTCGTAGGTCGTGCCCTCGGGGACCTCGATGAGGACGGGAGGCAGCGCGCGCGGCCCCTCGCCGAGGTCGACGACCGGTACGGCGACCTCGAGCCCGTCGACCCAGGCTTCGAGCAGCACCTCGGGCGCGTAGGAGAACGCCTGCACCAACGCTGCCGGCAGCTCGCTCTCCTCGTGCACGACCGAGACGCCGAGCGCCGAGCCGCCGGCGACCGGCTTGACCACCAGCGGCAGCCCGATCACGGAGTCGACCAGGTGGTAGAGGTTCTCCGGGCCGACCTCGCGGAAGATCGTGCTCGGCAGGGTCACCCAGCGCGGCGTGGCGAGGCCGGCCTCGACCATGCGCGTCTTGGCGATCGCCTTGTCGTAGGCGCCGCGGCAGGCGCCGGCGCTCGAGCCGACGAAGGGCAGGCCAGCGAGCTCCAGCAGGGCCTGCACGGTGCCGTTCTCGCCCGAGCCTCCATGCAGGGCGACGAAGGCGACATCGGCGTCACGCGTCGAGAGCAGCCCGACGAAGCGCTCGTCCACGTCCCAGTGGTCGACGTCCAGCCCGGCTTTGACGAGCTGCTCGGCGAGCCGCCGTCCGGAGCGGACGGAGACGTCCCGCTCGTGGGAGAGCCCGCCCGAGATCACCGCTACCTGGTGCACCACGACGCAGAGGCTAGTGGGCCAGGCCGTGATCACACGACTGCGTTCCGTGTGGCGGGAGGCCGGCAGCACGACGGCCCGCACCGGGGGCTGCGCGGGCCGTCGTGGTCAGGGGTCGCAGCAGGCCACGACCAGCGCCATGTTAGCGAACGTTCACTTCCGGTAGGAGCCCTTCGCCCGCAGCAGGGGGCCATAGGTCTGACGCACCACGTAGCCCTTAGCGCCGGAGCTGCCCACGGTGTCGTCGTGCTCGCACCTGCCCACGCAGCCGTCGGCGAAGGCGACGAGCACGCGGCCCTGCGAGTCGATCGTGATGTCGTTGAAGTCGAGCAGATTGCGCTGCCCGCACTTCTCGGCATCCTGCAGGGTCTTGTTGGACAGCCCCTGCATCCAGATGCAGCCGCGCTGAACCACGTTGTGCGGCGTCGCGTCGACGGTCTTCCAGCTCTTCCCCCCGTCAGTGGTCGTGGCGACGTAGAGATGCCACGTGCCCTTGAAGCCGCGGCGCTGGTCGTCACCGACGCTCTTGGTGCCCAGGAAGGCGAAGGCGGCCCGGCCGCGGTCGCCCGCGATGACCTCGGGGAACATCACGTTCTTGAGCCCGAGGGCCGAGCTGACGTCGTACGGCTTGGTCCAGGTCCGGCCGTGGTCGCGCGAGACCGCGATCTTGGCCTGGCTGACCTTGCTGTACTCCGTCTCAGAGGGCGCGATGCCGTCCTGCCAGCCGAAGTAGACGGTGCTGTCCTCGTCGAAGGAGACCGACGGGTCGGACTCCTCCGGGTTGTGGCCCCCGGGGACCCGGCGGACCGTCCAGGTCACGCCGTTGTCCTCGCTGACCGAGACGGCCGGGCCGCCGCCGAAGAACTCGGAGTTCGTGAGGTTGCCCGCCGTCGGCGTACCGCCGCAGCCCTTGTTCGGCAGGTAGACGACACCGTCCGGTGCCACCCGGACATGGCCGTGGATGGCCGAGCAGGCCCCGCCGTAGGGGTCGTCGGACGCGTTCGCCGGCGTGTTGTATGCCGGGACGCCGGGGCCGAAGGTGAGTCCGCCGTCGTCGCTGCGGGCACAGGTGCCGTGGTAGCTGCTCTGTGCGCAGTAGTAGACGGCGTTCGGGTAGCCAGTTAGCCCGGCCGTCGGCGGCGCGGCCTCGCGACGGTAGGGCCCGCCGCCCACGGTCTGGTGGTCGAGCAGCGCGCCCGGACCGCAGCCCTCGGAGGGCGTCCAGCTCTCCCCCGCGTCGTCGGTGAAGGCCAGGAAGCTGCAGGCAAGGTAGAGCTGCGAGACGAAGGTCCGGTGCGTCTGCGGGTCCGTGAACACGATCGGGTCGAAGGTCTCCTGCGACGTCAGGTCGCTCGCGACGTTCTCGCTGGTGAGACGCCCCTTGGCGTCCCACCTCATCCGCATGGTCTTCAAGCCCGACTGGTAGAGCGCCACGCCGGCCTTAGGGTCCCAGCCGATCGTGGGCTCACCGCTGCTGGCGCCGACCGCGTGGAGCTTGTAGGTCGCCTGCTGCGGGGCGGCGGCCGAGCCGCTGGCCAGGGGCACAGCCAGGGCCGGGAGGACGAACAACGGCAGGAGACGGGCGCGGCGCAGGCGCAAGGAGCACTCCGAGGTCGACGGGCTGGTGCGCTGACCAGTTCGACGGCCGGGGGTGTGGTCCTGCCTAGACGACGTCGAGAGCGAGGGGACTGCTGCCGAGCACCCTCACGTCGCCCTCGCGGGCGCCGGTGAGCGGGACGCCGAGGGTGCCGTCGTACCGGGCGAAGAAGGCGTCGAGGTAGTCGTCGTCGTGGGACGGGTCGTGGTGGAACGCGACCAGCTCCCTCACGCCCGCGAGCTTGGCGAAGGCGATGGCCGCGCCCAGCGTCGAGTGGCCCCAGCCGACCCGGCCGGCGTACTCGAGGTCGTCGTACTGCGCGTCGTGCAGCAGCAGGTCCACACCGTGGGCGAGCTCGAAACCGGAGGTCCACGCGCTCTCCCCCGGGAAGAAGCGCATCCCCAGCGCCGGCTCGTGGTCGGGGAGGTAGGCAAGAGAGCCGCTGGGCGAGGACAGCCGGTAGCCGACGGTCGGACCGGGGTGGCACACCAGGGCTGCCCGGCAGGACACCCCCGGCAGCTCGAAGGAGCCGAGGGTGCTCTCGTGCAGCGTCAGCCGGCAGGGCAGGTCGCGGAGCGCGACCGGGAAGAGTGGCGGGGACAGGTAGCGGGTGAGCCGCGGCCGGAGGCCCACCGTCGGGGACGCCGGACCCCAGATGTGCACGTCGCAGGTCTCGTCGAAGAGCGGCGCGAAGAAGCCCAGTCCCTGGATGTGGTCCAGGTGCAGGTGCGTCAGCAGGATGTCGACCCGCTCCTCGCGGCCGAGCGAGCGGCCGAGGGCGGCGATGCCGCTGCCGGCGTCGAGGACCACGAGGTTGCCCTCGTCGGTGCGGACGGCGGCGCACGAGGTGTTGCCGCCGTACCGCGTGGTCGTGGGTCCGGCCGTCGGCAGGGAGCCGCGCACGCCCCAGAGCTCGACCCTCATCCCGGCGCCGTCCAGAACAGCGCCACGGCACCCAGGTCGCGCCCGGCCTGGCCCACGACCGGGAAGGCCGTGACCTCGACGGGAAGCCGCTCCCCGGTGGCCTGCTGGGTGACGAGGAGCTTGGCGTGCGTCGGGCGCTGCTGCTCCAGCGCGCAGACGAGCGGCCGCTCGTGGTGCGGCAGCGGCTCCCCGTCGCGGCCGGTGGGTTCCAGCAGGGCCGACCACTCGTCGAGCGCCAGCTCCTCGGTCTCCTCGAAGCGGCGCGAGATGAGCACCTCGGCCGGCTCGTTGAAGTAGATCAGCGTGCCCTTGGTGTCCACGACGAAGATCGGGATCGTCAGGTAGCTGGCGAGCTGCCTGACCAGGATCAGCTCGACCTCGCGCTGCGCCACGGCCGGATGGTGAGGCCAGAGCCTGCGAAGATCAACCCTTGTGACAGCCACCCGACGCTCGTTCGTGGCGACCCGCACCTCGTCCGCGCCACCTGAGGCGGTCTTCGCGCTGCTGGCCGCCGGCGACCGCTGGTCGGAGTGGGCGGGACCCGTCGTGCCTCGCTCCCGCTGGGCCGTGCCCGGGGACCCCGTGGGGAGCGTGGGAGCCGTCCGTCGCCTGGGGATCGGGCCGCTGAGCAGCCGGGAGCGGATCGTCGAGCACGAGCCCCCACGACGGCTCGCCTACGTGGTGGAGGGCCCCGCCCCGATGCGCGGCTACCGCGCCGTGGTCGACCTCGCGCCCCGTCTCGACGGCGGCACCGACATCACGTGGTCGGCGTCCTTCGAGCCGGTGGTGCCGGGCACGGGCCCGCTGCTGCACGTGGCGCTGCGGGGGATCGTGCGCGGTTTCGCCAAGCGGGTGGCCCGCGCCGCTGCTTGACTGGCCCCGTGGACATCCGGCCGGCCACCCCCGACGACGTCGACGCCGTCGTGGCGCTGGTCGAGTCGGCGTACCGGGGTGACTCTTCACGGGCCGGCTGGACGACCGAGGCGGACCTGCTCGACGGGCAGCGCACCGATGCCGACGAGGTGCGCGGCGTCCTGCCTGACCTTCTGCTCGCGCTCGACGACGGCGAGCTGGTCGGGTGCTGCGTCCTGGCCCACAAGGGGTCGGTGGGGTACTTCGGGATGTTCGCCGTGCGGCCTGCCCTCCAGGGCGGCGGCGTCGGCTCGGCGCTGCTGACCGCTGCCGAGCACCGCGCCAAGGAGCTCGGGCTCCCGGTGGTGGAGATGACGGTGCTCTCCGGCCGGCGCGAGCTCGTCGCCTACTACGAGCGCCGCGGGTACGCCGACACGGGCGCGCGCCGTCCCTTCCCCTACGGGGACGAGCGGTTCGGAGTCCCGCGCACGGACGACCTCGAGTTCGCCGTCCTGCAGAAGAGGCTGTGAGCGCGCCAGGCAACCTCCCGGGCCTCCCACGTCGTCCTGAGGGCGACGAGGGAGGGGCACCGCATGACGTCCGACGGGACGCTCGCGACCGCGCCCCTGGCGCTGCGGTCGCCGGCGGGCCGGGGAGACGCCGTGGACCGGGCTGACCGGGAGGCCTTCGAGGCTCTGGTCGAGACGCGTTCCACCGGCCTGCTGCGGACGGCGTACCTGCTCACGGGCGACTGGGGCACTGCCGAGGACCTGCTGCAGACGGCGCTGGCCAAGACCTGGTTCCACTGGTCGAGCATCCGGGACCACGGCGCGGCCGAGGCCTACGTTCGCAAGGTCATGAGCCGCACCAGCGCGACCTGGTGGCGGCGGAAGTGGCACGGCGAGCGCCCGACCGAGGCGCTGCCGGAGGTGCTCTCCGGGGACGACGTGTTCCACGACGCCGACCGGCGCGAGCTGCTGCGCCAGGCGCTCGCGGCCCTGCCGCCCAAGCAGCGAGCCATCGTCGTGCTGCGCTTCTACGAGGACCTGAGCGAGGTACAGGTGGCTGAGCTGCTGGGCTGCTCGCTCGGGACCGTCAAGAGCACGACGTCGCGGGCCCTCGCCCGGTTGCGCACGAGCGGGCTGCTCCAGGAGCAGGAAGGCACGCGATCATGAGCGACAACGAGCTCCGCCGGCTGCTGGGCGACCTCGCCGGCGACCCGCCCGCCAACCCCGGCCGCAGCGAGGCGGTGCGCCACCGGATCGCGCTCGAGGGACGACGCCGGGCGACGCTGCGCGCCACGGCCACCGCTGCCGCCGTTGTCCTCGTCGTCGCGGGCGGAGCGAGCCTGAACGCGAACCTCGACCGGACGTCCTCCGCACCAGACCGGCTCGGCGCCGCGCCGGGCAGCAGCACCACGACGGCCCCGGCGGCGACACCGAGCACGACCGGCGCCCCGAGCCCCAGCCCGTCCGGAGAAGGCACCGCCGGTCCAGTCGCGACGGCGTCGCCCGCTCCCCGGGCGCTGGAGGTGAGAACGAGCGCGCTGCTCAGCAGCTCGTTCGTGGAGGAGGCCTTCGCCGCGAGCCAGCCCTCGCTCGTCCAGAGCTACGGCGAGGCCGAGCAGCCGGTCGGCGGCTGTGCCGCGGCCGAGCCGGCGGACCTGCGGCGGAGCGCCGGCCGCAGCTGGTCGTGGCCGGACGAGGTCGTCGTGTCCGAGACCCTGCTCGAGCTGGGCTCCGCAAGGGCGGCGGAGGCATTCCTGCAGGACTGCAGCCAGGCCGACCCTGCGTCGCAGCCGCTCGTCGAGCCGCTCCAGGTCGGGGACGAGGCGGTCCTCGTGCAGCAGCGGTGGCCGCTCTACCGGCAGCTGCACGCTGCCGCGCGAGTGGGCCGCGTCGTGGTGCTGGTGCAGTGGCGGCAGAGCGGCTCGGTCCCCTCGGCCGCGCCGGTGGTGCGAGCCCTCCGAGCCGCCGTCGCCAAGGCGCTCGGCGACGCAGCCCTCACACCGATCGTGGCGGATCCGCCGCGCCCGGACCCGCAGCTCCGCGGCTACCTCACCCGCGCCGGCTTCCCCGACGACGTCGCCGGGGTGACCGACGGTGGCAGCCCTTACGAGTGGCTGCGCGACATGGCCGTCGCCGAGCTCCGGTGCGGCGACGCGGGCACCCTCCCGACCGCCGCCACACCGGTCCTGCGCGTCTGGCAGGGCCCGTCGGTCGTGAGCCTCGTCGTGGCCCAGGCCCCTGCGCAGGCCGACGCCGCGCAGGACTTCGCCTCCTGCCGCGCTGCCCAGAGCGGTACGCCGGAGGAGCTCGCCGGCCTCGGGGACGAGGCCTACCACGTCGCAGCCGGGGACGAGGCCGCCGTGCACGTGCGCTCCGGGTCGACGTACCTGGTCGTCCGCGGCATCGGGATGGAGCGCAGCGCCGTCGAGCTGATCGCCGGCGCGGCCCTCGGCGCCTGGCAGGAGGCACAGCCATGACCGGGCCACGCGTACCCCACCTCGGCTGGCGGGTGTGGCTGCAGGTCGCGCTGATCCTGCTGAGCGTCGGCGCCGTCTTCGCGGCCCTGGTCGAGGCCTAGATCACCGGGCCGAAGGGCGGGGCGACGAGCGCCTGGCAGCCGACCTGGATGGCGCTCCGCGTCGGCCAGGCCACCGGGTCCGGCGCCGGGACCGGCGTCTTGGTGTCGTCGAGGTAGGCGCCCTGCTTCCAGGCGCCCCAGATGTGCTGGCGGCACTGGGAGTCGACCCGGAACCAGTCGGTCTCACCCTGCGGCCGCGCCGGAGCGGCCTTGGCGCCCCGCAGCACGTCCCAGAAGCGGCCGTCGAACTCCTTCAGCCACTTCGCGGTGCCGTCGAGCTTGCCGCGGTAGGTGCCGTAGCCCTCGGACGCCATCCTGGCGTCGGCCACCGGCGGGGTGGTCACGAACGGCACCGGCGCGCCGCCGACCGGCGCCGGGACGGGCACGAGCCCGAGCACCGAGGCCGGGACGGTACGGCGTCCGGCGAAGCCGCCCTTGGTCGGCGTCGCCCCGAGGAAGAGCCGGGTCTGCAGCTCGGCCCGGGTGAGGATGCCGTCGCCGAGCTCGCACGCCTTGCGCGCCTTGCCGCAGGCCACCTTGCCGCCCCTGGCGATGACGCCGGCCTGCTGGCCGCGGCTCGGGCCGGCGAGTACCTCACGGGCCTTCCACAGCGCGCGCCCGTAGGTGCCGGCGATGACGGGGGTCGCGTTCGACGTACCGCCGAAGTTGCCCTTGCCGCTGATCGTGGTGGCGGAGTACGCGGTGGGGTAGAGCGTGCCGATGGCCGCGACGTCGGCCGGCTTGCCGGAGCCCGAGTAGTCCACGCCGGTCGGATCGGTGGCGCCGACCGTGACGATCCAGTCGGGGCCCTCCTGCGACGACAGCAGCGTCCCGTTGGGCGTGATGAAGTCGTTGGTGACCCCGTTGCCGGCGCTGAAGAAGACGGTCTGGCCCCGCTCGGTCGCCTTGCGCATCAACGCGACGTCGGAGCCGTTGTAGACCCGGTCGCGCACGACGAGTCCGGTGCTGATGCCGTAGCTGTTGCTGACGGCGTCGATCCAGGTCTGCTTCATCGCCCAGCTCAGGGCTGCCTCGTACTCCGCGCCGGTGCTGGCCTGCAGGAAGACCAGGACGCATTCGGGGCAGGCGCCGTAGATGTTGCCGACCGAGGCGCTGGTCGTGCCCATGCCGTGCTCCCCGCCACCGGTGCCGTAGACACGCGGGGTGTCCGCCGCGAAGCTGGCGGCGCCGATGACCTTGGTGCCCGGGATCCAGCGCAGGTGGACCTTGCTGCCCTCGCTCTGGGTGATGCCGGCCCAGCTGTCGATGTCCTCGCGCTGCAGCGCCGCCATGTCCGCCTTGGGGTCCTTCGGCAGTGTGAGGGGCATCGCCTTGTAGGACGCGAAAGCGCTCGGCTTCGGGAAGCCGGACAGCCACGTGTGGGGAGCCTTGCTCAGGGGCAGGTCGTCCGCCTTGCTGCGTGTCTTCGCCTGCGGCATCCCGTCGGCCCGGAAGTCCAGGTGGTACGGCGAGAAGCCGGAGTCGATCACGGCGATCACCACGGCGTCGTCCCCGGGCGTCGTCGTCGGGGCAGCGGTCGCGGCGTGGACGGCCGCACCGGCGACCAGGGCGGTGGCGACGAGCGGGGCAAGGCGGGTCAGGCGCATGCCCCGGGACTTCGACACGGGCGTCGCGGCACCTCCTGCCCTGGCGTGTGAGGCGCCTCAACCGTTCACTCGTCCCAGGTCGTCCTCAGAGCAGGACGAAGGGGGTGGTCATGGCCGGACCGCCACGGGCGGTGCTGCGAGGCGGCAACCGCGGGTACCTGGTGCTGGCGGCCGGGGTGGTCGGCCTGGTGGTCGTGGTCGTCCTCGTCGTATCGGGGGGTGAGGGGTCGCAGGACACCGTGCTGAGCACGGCGGACGCGACACCCACGGCGACGGTAGCCCCGACGCGGACGACCACGCCCACGCCCACGGCGGAGCCCACGCCGACACCGACCGAGGTCGCCCCCACAACGACAGCAGCGCCCACCACCTCGCCCGGACCGAGCTTCTCGGTGAGCCGGGAGGCGATGCTCAGCGACCCCTACGTCGAGGCGACGTTCGCCGAGGGCCGGCCCGCCCGGGTGCGCCACAGCGAGGACCGCTGGGGCGATGAGCGGGCGAAGCCGAGCGCCGTCGGCGGGCAGCACTCCTGCCTCCGGCCGCTCGCAGACAGCTCTGCCGCACCGATCAGCCACCTCGTCTCCACGGACTGGTCCTGGGCCGGGGAGACCGTGGTCTCCGAGCACCTTGCCGAAGCCGGCACCCTCGCGGGCGCGAAGCAGCGGTTCGACGTGTGCGCGGACCCCTCCGAGCCGGGCTTCGACCCGGACGCGAGGTTCTTCCGGCAGGACGGCGGGCAGGCGACGACCCGTCGTCTCGCGCTCGGAGACGAGGCCTACCTCGTCGTCGTTCGCCGGCCGCTGGAGACCTCCGTGTACGCCGGTGTGCGCCGTGGCGCCTTCCTGCTCGTGGTGACCTGGCGGGCGAGCGGGGCGATCACGAGCCCCGACGCGCTCCAGCGCGTGCTCAGCGACGCCCTCGACCGAGTGCTCGGACGCGCCGAGCCACCGCCCTCCGCGGCCGAGCCCGTGGCGCGCCACCCCGATCTCCAGGGCTTCCCGGTGTGGGACGAGCTGCCGGAGGTGTACGGCCGGGACCAGGCCCGGATGATCTGGAACGGCGACCTACGCCTTCCGGCCTCTCAGCCCCTCTGCCAGGACGGGCTCGCCCTGCGCGAAGAGCCGGTCCTCCGCTTCTGGTCCGACCTGTTCACCGGCGGCGAGAGTCCGAGATCAGTCTCCGTCGCCCTAGCCCCAGCGGCCGAGGGCGCCGACGTCGAGCAGGACTTCGAGGCCTGCCGGGAAGTGTTCAGGCGCAGCAACGGCGGCGTGAAAGACGTCTCGGGCGCCGGTGACGAGGCCTTCGTCTCCGTTGACATCACCTCGACCTCGTTCCCTCGCGGAAACGGCTTCGCGCGTGTGGGCACCTGGTACGTCCACGTGAGCGCACCGTGGCTGGACGAGGAGCAGCTGACGGTGCTGCTCCGCGCGACGGTCCAGGGCTTCCAGGCCTCGGGGCGGTGGGCATGAGGCTCCTTCCGGCACGCGAGTCCTGGCCGTCCGGCTGGCGGGTGTACGCCGCTGCGGCGGCTGCCCTGCTCGCCGTCGTGGTGGCGGTGGTGCTCGTCGTACCGGGTGGCGGGTCGACGGACGAGCTGATCGCCGAGGGCCCGACACCCACGCCGACCGCGAGCGACGAAGCGACGTCGACCCCGACCGCCGCACCAGCGCCGAGCGCTTCCGCGTCGGAAG
>Ga0190269_10000989_pt1 | contig 13883 bp, 12 predicted proteins | sample Popmic249IS_FD_133749 | JGI IMG/M metagenome (GOLD analysis project Ga0190269, IMG submission 133749) | Populus adjacent soil microbial communities from riparian zone of Blue River, Arizona, USA - 249 IS | ecosystem: Environmental > Terrestrial > Soil > Riparian zone | place: USA: Arizona...
GCAAGTTGGGCGCGGCGCCCGCGCCGATCGCGTCGGCGCGCAGGGAGTCCACGGTGAGGAGCAAGACCGAGAGCTGCTCGGGTACGCTCGCGCACAGCCGTTGCGACGCAGGCTTGGGCGGAGGCGCGGCTGCCGCGTCTGCACCGCTGCAATCCTGATCGATGCCGTCGCCGGCCACCTCGCGCTCGAGCGGGCCGACGCGCGCGTCGAATGGAGCACAGTCGTTGCCGAGGGCCCAGCTCGGTGCGCTGCCGTCGCGGTCGAAGTCGAGCGCGTCGCGCAGCCGCGCGGCCAGTGCGCCGGCCAGCGAGGCGTGGTTGTGGACGAGGAAGCGCGTGTCGTGCGCATCGGCGACGGTGACGCCCAGCGCGATCAACAGACCTAAGCTTGCCGGGCCCAGCCGGCGGGACGCAGCGGCCACGGGAACGCTGCCGAGTAAGCGGACCGCGAGGAGCACGAGCACGTTCGCCGCCAGCGCCGGACCGAGGACGGCGCGCCCGAGGTGAATGGGCGACAGCCCGTAGTAAGCGAGCCACATCGCGCGGCCTGCCAGCACAAGGCCCGTCGCGCCGAGCACCACGTGCGGCGCGTCGAGCCGTGGCGCCCGGTCGAGCAGCCAGCGCAGGAGGCGCTCCGCAAGCAAGGCCGCGGAAAGGCCCAGCACGAGGAACGCGAGCGTCCAGGCGCGCTCGATCTCGGCGAGCGCGTCGCCGAAGTCCGGCCGGATATTGTCGAGCCAGAGGTCGGCGCGGTGGATCGCGTGCGTGCACAGCCAGAGGTAAGCGAGCCCTGCGAGCAGCGCGGGCGTGCGGGGCAGCGGCAGGCGCGCGACGCGCGGCTCGAGCCAGGCAAACGACAACGCGAACGGCACCGTGCACAGCGCGTGGTACGCGAAGAGGTTGAGCCAAAGCCGTAACAGGCCAAGGCCCGCCGCGCTCGCGTAGGGCACGAGGATGGCGACGAACATGGCCTCGACCAGCGCTACGATCGAGAGCGAGAGCGTCGCGAGCGCGAGGTATCCGACGAAGTCAGCACGGGGTCTCCGTTCGTCGCCGGAGGACCATTCGCTCATCGCGTGAGCCTAACACGGGTGGTCGACCCGCCCGCAGAAGCGAGGCTACGGAGGCAGCGGCTCGGTGACGATGCGATAGCGCACGTCGCTCTGCTGTCCGCCGCGCCGCACCGTCAGCACGAGCTCGCTCGACAGCGCGAGGCTGTCCCAGACGGTCTTGAGCTGCTCGGGCCGCTCCACCGACTGACCGTTCACGCGCAGCAACGTGTCGCCGGCCACGAGCGGCGAGCCCATGTCGCTCTCGCCCGGGAACAGCTGCACGATCTGCCAGCCCGCGAAGCGGCCCTTGTCGTCGAGCACGCGCACCACCTTCACGCGCTGCAAGAACCTTCCCGGTCCCGCCGAGAGCACCTTGAGCAGGGCTTGCCTCTGGATCTCGCCGGCCTCGAGGCTCGGCGGCAACGTCGCAGGGGCGGCCGCGCTCTCGGGCGCCGCTGCAGCCGGCGCGGCGGGCTCTGCCGCGGGCTGAGGCTTCGGCGCGGGTGGCTTCTTCGCGGTGCTGGCTTGTTGCGCCGTCGATGCGCCGCAGCCCGCGATCACCAACACGCGGATCAGGACTATCGAGAGAGCGCGCATGCGCGATTCTTGCCCGCCGGCCGGCGCCACCGTCCACTTATTGATGCGTCTCGAGGATGCGCACGCCGATGTCGCCCTCGAGGTCGACCAGCTCACCGCGGGCGACCGCGCGGCCGTTCGCCGTGAGCACCACGCGCTCGCCGATCGCGCGGCCCGTGTGCAGCACCTCGCCTGCACGAAGTCCGAGCACGTCTTCGAGGCGCAGCGTGAAACGCGCCATCTCCACGCACAGCTCGATCGGCGCGTCGCTCACGAGCGCCTGCGGATTGTCGTCGTCGATCATCGCTTGCTCCCCAGGCTCGATCGCCGCGACGCGCAGGCCGCGGTCTTCGAGCGTGCAGCGCGCGTGCGGGCCGTTGGGTCGCCCGAGCGCGTGCAGCGTGGCTTCGCCGTACCAGCCCCCGTCGCGGTGCGAAAGGGCCGTGCGGTCGGGAAACACGGCGTCCCCGGGCGCGAGCTGGCTCAGCTCGCCTGCCGTCAGCCGAACGGTCGCCGCGTGCGCGCACAGCGCGATCGGCAAGCCGAGCCACGCGCTCGGTACATCGAAGCGCCGCGGCGGCGCTGCGCGGGTCGCGAGCGAGCGCGTCGCTTCCGGAGACAGCAACACGCGGGCGTGGCCCCCGACGCTCTCCAGCTCGAGCTCGAGCGGCCAGGTCAGCACGGTGAGAGCCTCTGGACCGAGCGCATCGAGCCAGCGCGATCCATCGGTCGTCACGCTGGCGACACGCAGCCGCCCGCCGGTCGCTGCGCACGCCCGCGCGGCCAGGTAGCCGAGCGCGCCCAGCTCCAGCTCGTCGAGCCCTAGGCCGTGCGGCCGCACGCCGCCCGCGCCGCCCAGCGCGCGTTCCACGAGCACACCCGCGAGCTCGACCGTCAGCTCGAGCACCAGCGCGCGGTCGACGCCGTCGTGGCGCTCCAGCAGCGCGACGGCCACGCGCGGCTCCTCGGGCGCGGACAGCTGGCCGCGGCGCAGCACCTGCGCCGCGCTCGCCGTCACCCGCAGCTCGGCTCGGATCGCGGACGCGATGGCCTCGATCATGCGGGCCGCGCGCGACCCTTCGGCGTGCAGCGGGATGCGCGCGAGCGCGGACGCCGCGGCCGCCTCGCTGCGGCTCAGCGCAGGCCAGCGTTCATAGGGGTAGGGCGCTGCTCGGCGCGGCCGCATTCGGGCCGAGAAAGTAGCAAAAGCGGAAGGCCGCGGGGCCGTGTTAGCATCCCCAGCCGATGGCGGACTCCCTGATCGGTACTTCGGTCGACAACGGCGAATACAAGATCCTCGAGCGTATCGGCGTGGGCGGCATGGGTTCCGTCTACAAAGCCGAGCAGCCGAACATGAATCGCCTCGTGGCGATCAAGGTGCTGCATGCGCGCTTCGCAGGCCGCGACGACCTCGTCGCGCGCTTCCGGCGTGAGGCCCGAGCGATGAGCCAGCTCTCGCACCCGAACACGGCGCGCGTCTACAAGTTCGGCCAGCTCGCGGACGGCTCGGCTTACTTCGTGATGGATTACATGGAGGGCAAGAACCTCGCGCATACCGTGCGCGAGCAAGGCCCGATGGAGCCGGACCGCGCGATCCAGATCATGTTGCAGGTGTGCGGTGCGCTCGAAGAGGCGCACCGCGCCGGCATCATCCACCGCGATCTGAAGCCCGAGAACATCTTCCTCACGCAGCAGGCGGGCAACAGCGACTTCCCCAAGGTGCTGGACTTCGGCCTCGCCAAGGTGAGCGAGAAGCAGATGGGTCGCGGCTCGATGATGCTCACGCAGCAGGGCATGGTGTTCGGCACGCCCGAGTTCATGAGCCCCGAGCAGACGCAGGGCGACACGCTCGATCGCCGCAGCGACATCTACTCGCTGGGCTTGATCCTGTACGAGCTGCTCACCGGCAAGCTCCCGTTCGACGCGACCAAGCCGATCGACATCATGCGCGCGCACGTGCAGGAGCCGCCCATCCCGCTCAACAACCGGGTGCCGGGCCGGCAGTTCTCGCCGCTGCTGTGTGACACGATCGCCAAGGCGCTCGAGAAGAAGCGCGACAACCGCTACGCGACCGCGCTCGAGTTCGGCGACGCGCTGAAACGATGCCTGACGAACCCACCGGTGTCGGCGCGGCCGGCGGCACCGGTGGCCACCTCCGCGCAGGCCGCAACCCAGAGCGACCCCGAAGTCTCCGACCCGCCGGCCGCCATCAGGCGCGCGTCCGAGCCGACCGAGCCGCCGAGCGTGCCAGTCGCGCGAGGTCCGATGATCGTGCTCGCGATCGGCGCCGCGCTGCTGGTCCTGGCCGTCGGCGTATGGCTCGGCTCGTTCATCAGCCAGTAAAGCCGGGTTTTTGCGCAATATCGGGCCGACACGAGGCGTGCTCGTCGGCCTTGACCTGCTATGGGGGTTCCTACAACATGCGCCCCCGCATGCCGGCCGACCGCTTGCGCGGCCAGGCCAAACGACCCTAGTGCTCGGGCCCGATGTCCGAGCCTAACAAGCACGGCTGAGCGCTCGGCACAGCCAATCAGTTCTCAAGATCCGATGAGCACCGTAGCAGCGACATCGCGGGCCTGGCCTGTGATCGTGGACCTTGTGGCTTTGACCAAGCCGCGGGTGACCGCGCTCGTGCTCGCGACCGCTGCGGTCGGCATGGGGCTCGCCCCGGGCCCCGTAGACCTGACCAAGGCGCTCGTGATGCTCGGCGCCACCGTGCTCTTGGTGGGCTCCGCCAACGCGCTCAACTGCTGGCTCGAGCGCGACACGGACGCGTTCATGAAGCGCACCTGCGACCGCCCGCTCCCGGCCGGTCGCCTCGACCCATTCATCGCCGTGGTCTTCGCCGTGGCGCTGGCCGCGGTCGCGCTGCCGGTCCTGTCGTTCGCGATCAACCCCGTCACGGGCCTGCTTGGCGCGGGCGCGATCGTCAGCTACGTGGCCATCTACACGCCGCTCAAGTACCGCGGTCCGGTCGCGCTGCTCGTCGGCGCCGTGCCGGGTGCGCTGCCGCCGCTCATGGGCTGGACCTCGGTCACGGGCAGCCTCGGTTGGGGCGGCCTCGCGCTCTTCGCGATCGTGTTCGCGTGGCAGATGCCGCACGTGATCGGGCTGTCGACGTACCGGCGCAATGACTACGCCGCCGCCGGCATCCGCGTGCTGCCCTTGGTCGCGGGCGTGCCCACGGCGCGCCGCCATGCGATCGCCTGGGCGGTCGCGATGCTGCCGATCGGCGCTGCGCCGTACTTGCTCGGGCTCGCCGGCGTCTACTACCTCGTCGTGTCGCTCGCGCTCGGCGGCTCCTACGTAGCGGCGGCCATGGGCCAGCTCGGTGAGGGTGACGACGGCGCCGATCGCTGGGGCCGGCGCGTGTTCCTCGTCTCGCTGCTGTACATCCCCATCGCATTCACCGCGTTGATGCTCAACGTGGCGGGCTGAGCCGGTGACGGCGCTCTTGCCAGTGGAAGCGCAGAGCGGTGCAGCTGGAGGCGCTGGCAGCCTGCTCGAGGTCCGCGGCCTCGCGCACCGCTTCGGCGATCGGGTCGTGCTCGAGGGCTTCTCGTTCGCCGTCGCGCCGGGCGAGATCGTGGGCCTGCTCGGCCCGAACGGCAGCGGCAAGTCCACGACGTTCCGCGTGCTCACGGGCTTGCTCGTGCCGGACCGCGGCGAGCTGCTGCTGCGCGGCGCGAAGGTAGAGCCCGGCGGTCGCGCGCTGCGCCAGAGCATGGGCGTCGTGTTCCAGGCGCCGAGCCTCGACGCGCGGCTGACCGTGCTCGAGAACCTGCAGATGAGCGCGGCGCTCTACGGCATCCACGGCGCTGCCGCGGCCCGACGTATCCAAGAGCACCTCGACGTCGCGGGCCTCGCGGACCGCGCGCGCGATCGCGTGCTCGAGCTGTCGGGCGGCATGAAGCGGCGCATCGAGCTGTGCCGGGCGCTGCTGCACGAGCCCGCGCTGCTGGTCATGGACGAGCCGACGACGGGCCTCGACGAGACCTCGTTCCGGCACACCTGGGAGCGCCTCGAGCAGCTGCGCGCGGCGCGCGGCTTGACCGTGCTGCTGTCCACCCACCGCGCCGACGAGGCCGAGCGCTGTGACCGCGTCGTGGTGATCGACGGCGGCAGGGCGATCGCCGAGGGCACGCCGGACGAGCTGCGCAAGCGCGTCTCCGGCGACGTGCTGTCGCTCACCGCGCGCGATCCCGAGGCGCTGTGCCAGGACATTCGGCGCTCGTTCGCCATCGAGGCGCGCGTGCTCGAGGGCCGCGTGGTGCTCGAGCACGAGCGCGGCCACGAGCTCATCCCGCGGCTGGTCGAGGCCCTGCCCAAGGGCCGGCTCGACGCGCTGTCGATGCACCGGCCGACCCTGGCCGACGTGTTCGTGAAGCTCACCGGTCGCGCGCTCGGCGTCGACGTTGAAGCCCTCTCGCGCGAGGAACCGCGCGGCTATCCGAAGAAGGGCTGAGCCGATGCACAACGCCGACGCGACGCGCTCGCCCGTCCAGGAAGACCTGAGCACCATCGCCGTGCTGGCCAAGCGCGACCTCGTGAGGTTCTTCCGCGAGAAGAGCCGGGTGGTCGGCGCGCTGGTCCAGCCGCTGATCTTCTGGCTCGTGATCGGCTCGGGCATGGCGGGCACGTTCGTGCTGCAGAGCTCGCGCGGCCTCGGCTATCAGCAGTACTTCTACCCGGGCGTCGTGGTCATGGTGGTGTTGTTCTCGGCCATCTTCGCCACCATGAGCGTGATCGAGGATCGCCACAGCGGGTTCCTGCAGGCGGTGATGGTCGCGCCGGGCTCGCGCGCCTCGCTCGTGATCGGCAAGAGCTTGGGCGCGACGCTCGTGGCGCTGTCGCAGAGCGCGCTGTTCGTGCTGCTCGCGCCGGTCGCCGGCTTCTCGCTCGGCGAGGTCGACTGGGCCACGCTGTGCGGCGCCCTGCTCCTCGGGGCGTTCGGCCTGTGCGCGCTCGGCTTCTCGATCGCGTGGTGGCTCGACTCCACAGCGGGCTACCACGTGGTGATGAGCCTCGTGCTCTTGCCGATGTGGATCCTATCGGGCGCGATGTTCCCGGCGCCGAGCTCCGGTGCGCTGGGCGTGATCGAGCGCCTCAACCCGATCTCGTACGCGGTCAGCGCGGTGCGCCGCGCGCTCCACGGCGGCGTCGCGCCGAGCGGCACCGGCATTGCGCAGGCGTCCGCGGGCTACGAGCTGGCGGTGCTGCTCGCGTTCGCGGTCGTCACGGTCTCCATCGCGCTGTTCGCGTGCCACAGGCGGCGGTGATCATGCGGACATGGCTCGCCGTGATCGCGCTGGCGCTGCTCGGGGCGTGCCGGCCCGGCGAGCCGCTGCCCAAGATCACGGCGGTGCCCGCGCTCGAGATGCAGGACCAAGACGGTACGCCCTTCACCGAGCGCGACCTCAAGGGCCACATCGCCATCGTCAGCTTCATGTTCACGAGCTGCCCGGACGTCTGCCCGATCCTGACCAACACGCTGTCCGGCCTGCGCACCCAGCTGTTGCCCCAGCGCCAGCACGTCCGCTTCGTGTCGATCAGCGTCGACCCGGAGAAAGACACGCCCGCGGTGCTCAAGGACTTCGCGCAGAAGCACGGCGCCGACTATCCGGACTGGCGCTTTTTGACCGGGCCCATCGCCAAGCTGCGGGACGTGGTGGTGCAGGGCTTCAAGCAGTCGCTCGATCGCGGCGACGGCTCGCCGCACGGCATCATGCACGGCAGCCACCTCGTGCTCGTCGATCGCGCCGGCATGATCCGCGGCTTCTATCGCAGCGACCAAGAGGGCGTGCTGAAGATCGCCCGCGACGCGCGGCTCTTGGTCGCGGGCAAGGAATAGATCGATGTCCGGCTTCGCGCTCGCCTCGCTCAACGCCACGCTCAACATGACGGCGTTCGTCCTGATGGGCCTCGGCTGGCTCGCCATCAAGCGCGGCCAGCGCGAGCGCCACAAGCGGCTGATGATCGCGGCGTTCGCGACCTCGTGCGCGTTCTTGGCCTCGTACTTGACGCGCTACGCGCTGTACGGCGACACGCGCTTCCAAGGCGAGGGCGCGATCCGGATCGTGTACTTCGCGATCCTGATCCCGCACATCCTGCTGGCCGTGGCGGTCGCGCCGATGGTGATCGTGACGCTCAACCACGGGCTCAAGGAGCGCTTCGACCGGCATCGCAAGATCGCCAAGATCACGTTCCCGATCTGGGCCTACGTCTCGGTCACCGGCGTGATCGTGTACGCGATGCTCTATCATTGGTGAATCGCAACTCGGACCGGCAACCTGGAAGGCCGCCGCTACTGGCTGATCGCGCTGGCGCTGCTCGCGCTCGGCACGTGGCTGCGAGCGCCCGCGCTGCACGCCACGATGGCGAGCGACGACTGGGACCATTACGCGATGGCGTCCGGCGCCTATCCCGTGGCTCGGGCGCCGTGGGACTTCTACCGCTTCATCAGCGCTGATCCGATCGAGCGGCAGGCGCTGTCCGCGAGCGGGCGCCTGCCGTGGTGGTCGGATCCCGAGATCCGGATCGCGTTCCTGCGCCCGCTCGCGAGCGTATCGATCTGGGGCGATCATGCGCTGCTCGGTACGAGCCAGCGGCTCGCGCACGTGCATTCGCTCCTCTGGTGGTGGCTGGGCGCGCTCGCAGCAGCGGCCGTGCTGCGGCGGCTGTTACCGAGTGGTGTCGCGTTGCTCGCCGTAGCCCTGTACGCCGTCGACGACGCGCACGCGCTGCCGGTCGCGTGGAGCGCGAGCCGGGCCGAGCTGATCGCGGTGGCCGCCATGACGTGGGCGCTGTGGGCGCAGCTCGAGCACCAGCGGCTCGGCGGCGCCCGCCATCGCTGGCTGGCCGTCGCGCTCGTCGCGGTCGGCATGCTGAGCGGCGAGCACGCGGTCGCGCTCGTGCCGCTCGTGCTCGCCTGCGCGCTCGCCGAGCGCGACAAGCCGCTGCGGAACCGGTTGCTCGAGTCGCTCGCGCTGATCGCGCCGGTGCTGGTCTACCTCGGCGCGCGCGCGGTCATGGGCTATGGCACGGCCGGCTCGCGCTACTACCTCGACCCGTTCGGCGAGCCGATGCGCTTCGTGCGCTCGCTCGACGTCCATGTGCCGCTGCTCGCGGCCGACCTGTTGCTCGGCTACGCAGCCGACTATTGGTACAGCGAGCCGCCGTGGCGTGATGGCCTCTTGGACCTCGGGCTCGTGCCGCGCGCCTGGCTCGACGCCGGGCCGCTGCACGAGCTGCAGCGGGGCCTTGGCCTCTTGTCGTTGGGCGTCGTGATCCTCGCTTGGCTCGCGCTCGGCCGCGCGTCACCGGCGAGCGCGCGACCGCTGAGATGGCTGCTCGCGGGCGCGTTGCTGTCGCTCGTGCCGCTCGCGGCGGCGCTGCCGATGACGCGCCTCACCGTGGGTCCTTCGCTCGCGTTCCACGCCGCGTTCGCGTGGCTCGTGGCTACGGCGTTCGATGAGCTGCGGAGCGCTGGACCGCTCGTGCGGCGAGCGGGTGCCGCCGTGCTGTGCATCGCGCCACTCGCGGTGCATGGCGTGCACGCCGCCGTGCGCGCTCGCGAGCTGACGGAGCACTACGCAGCCGACTCGCGCACGCAGATGGCGTGGGTCGCGCGCGCCCCGCTCGGTGACCGCTTGAACGGCCGCCACGTGTTCGTGCTCGGCTCGAGCGACCTCGCGGCCAGCTTCTCGCTGCCGTTCATCCGCCGCTTCGCCGGCGCGAGCGCGCCCGCGACCAGCGAGCTCTTGCTGCCGCCGTTCAGCGGCCCGTTGCTGCTCCAGCGCATCAGCCCCAGCATCCTCGACGTGTCGAGCCGCTCCAAGCACGGCTTCACGGAGTTTCGAGCGTCGGCCTATCGCCGTGAGGATCGCGACCTCAAGGTCGGCGAGTACCTCGCCGGTCCGCGCTTTTCCGTCGTGGTCATGGCCGAGCGGCACGGCGTGCCGACGCGGCTGCGCTTCGTGTTCGCGCGGCCGCTCGAGGATCCCGCGCACCTCTTCGTCTACCCGACCGACGCCGGCCTCTTGCCGCTGTCGCTGCCCGTGGTCGGGCAGAGCCGCCGCTTGCCCGCGCCGGCCTGGCCCCGACCGCAGTGATCGGTCGAGCTACTGGCAGGAGCTCTTGGGCGCCTTCTTGATGTCGGCCGCCAGCTTCTTGATGCGGTCGAGCAGCGCCTTGTCGGGCTTGCGCTTGATCAGCGCGTCGGCCGCGCTGCTCGCGTCCGTGCACGCCTTGAGCCGAAAGAACGCGTCGGCCATGCCGAACAGCGCGACGTTCACGGCCGTGCTCTTGGCGTGATCCGAGATCACCTTGCGCAGCTCGCCGAGGGCGGCTGCCGGCTTGTTCTCTTGCAGGTAGCTCGCGCCGATCCAGTACTGCGCGTTGCCGGCCTTGGCGTCGCTCGGGTAGCGGACGAGGAACTCGCGGAATAGCGCGCGCGCCTTCTCGTGCTCGTTGGCTTGGTAGGCGGCTTGGCCAGCTTTGTAGTGGCCTTCGGCGTCGGGCGGGATCTGCGCCGGGTCGAGGACGGGCCTCGCACCTGGCTTTACGGGACCCGTGGCGAGGCGACCTTCGAGGTCGGCCTTGTACGCGGCCTGCTCGGCCGTGAACGCGTCCAGCCTGTGGCGCAGCTCTTCGACCACGCCCTCGAGCTTGGCCAGCTGCTCGCGCATCGCCTCGACCTGCGCGCCGGCGTCCGCGCTGTTGCGCGTGACCACCTGCGTCGCGCGCTCCAGCACCTGCTCGAGCTCGCGGACCTTCGCGTCGATCTCTTCGCGGTTCTGGACCGACGCCTGCTCGAGGGTGGCGATGCGCTCCTCTTGCGCGCGCGCCGTCGAGCGAATCTCGTCGCCGGCGCTCGTGGTCAAGCAGCCGGTAAGGCAACCCGAGAGAGCCAGGCCGATCAAAAGCACGAACCCCGCGCGCCGGTGCGCCGTACGTGCGTACGCGGCGCGGGCGAGCGGGGTCGAGCTCGAAGACAGCAAGTCAGTCGTGCGGTGCATGCGAGCGCTTATACCAGCGCTCGCGACCGATATCAGCGCTCGCGGACATCCACGCGGCGATCGCGGCTCCAGCCGCCCTCGTCCGCGCCGCTCGCCAGCTCCTCGCCCATCGACGAGGCCGAGACCTCGGCGGCGACGCCGAGCGACTTCAAGTACGTCTTGGCCGACTGCGCGCGGCGATCGCCGAGCGCCATGTTGTACTCCTCGGTGCCGCGCGGGTCGGTGAGGCCGGTCAGGTGCACGGCCTTGAGGCCGCGCGACTGGACACATGAGGCGACCGCGCTCAGCTGGTTGCGTGCGGCGTCGTCGAGCGTGCTCGAGTCGAAGCCGAAGTAGACCGCTTCGAGCGTGCACGCGCCGCCGGTCGAGGGCGGGGGCGGGGCGACCTCCGAGGTCGTCCGATCGACGCACACGTTGTTCTGGCACTCCTGGCCCTCGCCGCAGTCGGCGTTCGAGGCGCAGTAGCCGGGCGTCGGCTGGCAAGCGCCGGACGCGCAGGTTTGCCCCGGTCCGCAGTCCTCGTTGGTCCGGCACTGCTGGCAAAGGTTGTTCACGCAGAACTCACCTTGCTTGCAGTCGCCGTCTTCCTCGCACGCGGGGTAGTCGGGCCCGCAACCGGCGATCGTCAACAGCGCGGCACCGCAAGCAAGGGCGAAGAGATTGACTCGAACCATGTTCATGATCGTGCTCCCTCAGCTGCATCACGCCGCGCTCGCGCCACTTCACACAAAGGAGGGCGAGGCTCTGGCGGGATCAGCAAAACCTAGCGCCGCTGGCTAGACCACATCCTCCAGCTTGTCAACGCGGTGAGCGGCCCATAGAGTCCGCGCGCCAATGCAGTCCGAGGCCGAAGCCAAGCCCCGATCGTTCCTCGCTTGGGCGGACGTCAAACGTATCCTCTATTTGGCGCTGCCGGCTCAGCTCGCGCTGCTGACCCAGACCGCCATTAACATCGTCGACACCTGGTTCATCGGCCTGCTCGACGAGCCCGAGCGCAGCGATGGCCAAGCCATGCTGTCCTTCTCGCTCGCGCTGCTCTGGGCGGTGGGCGGGTTCCTGTCCGCGATTTCGGTCGGAACCCAAGCTTTGGTGGCGCGCTGCGAGGGCCGCGAGGAGCCCGCCGCTGGCGGGGCCGTGTTGCTGAACGCACTCGTAGTCGCCGGCACCAGCGCGGCCGTCATGACGTTCGTCTGCCTGCCCTTCGTGCCGATGGTCTTCGAGGCGGCCTCGAACGACCCCGACTACATCCGGATCGGCACCGGCTACACGCAGTGGCGGTTCGTCGGCATCGTCTCGATGGTCATGACCGCCGCGTACAAGGCGTTCTACGACGGCCGGGGCATGACCTACATGCATCTGCTCGCGGCCATCGTGATGAACGTCCTGAACTTCGCCCTGTGCTGGCTCCTGATCTTTGGGAACCTGGGCGCGCCGCGAATGGGCGTCGAGGGCGCGGGCGTCGCAGCGGCCGCCTCGTCCTGGCTGGGCCTCGTGATGATGGCGTTGTTCTCGTTCCGGCGGCGCGACCGCGAGCGCTACACCCCCTATCGTAGGGAAGCTCTTTCGCGCGCCACCATGTGGCGGCTGATCAAGCTCTCGGTGCCCTCGGGCATCGCCACGATGGTGGTGATGACCGGCTTCATCCTGTTCATCGCGATCGTCGGCGTCTTCGACGCGGCTCACACGAAGGACGGGGGCTCCGAGTCGATCTACGGCGCCGCGACGACCATCATCATCAACGTCCTGAGCCTGACGTTCTTCTCCTGCATGGCCTTCGGCGTCGCGACGGCGACGCTGGTCTCGCAGAGCCTCGGCGCCAGCAAGCCCGACGACGCCGAGCGCTACGCGTGGAGCAGCGTCAAGATCGGCGCGCTGCTCTTCGGCGTCCTGGGCTCCACCGAGATCGCATTCCCAGGTTGGTGGATCGGCATCTTCAACGACTCGCCCGCGGTCATCGCGGCGGGCTCGTCGTCGATGCGGCTGATGGGCGCGTGCGGTCCGCTGATCGCGGTCGGCATGATCCTGACCCAAGCCCTGTTCGGCGCCGGTAACCCGCGCTTCGTGATGATCGTCGAGGTGCTGCTGCACTTCTTCGTGCTGCTGCCGGTCGCCTACCTGCTCGGCGTGACGCTCGGCTATGGCCTGATCGGCGTTTGGTCATCGGCGGCCATTTACGTCGTGCTGCTCACGGTCATCATGGCGTTCAAGTTCCGCGAAGGCTCGTGGAAGCACATCAAGCTGTGAGGGGCCGATGAGCAGCGCGCTCGCCGCACGGATGGGTCGGATCGCCGAGTCGGCGACGGCGGTGATGCTGCGGCGGGTGATCGAGCTACGCCGGCAAGGGGTAGACGTCGTCTCGCTGTCGGTCGGCGAGCCTGACGCCGCGCCGCCGGAGCACGTGCGCGCCGCCATGAAGCGCGCGATCGACGAGGGCGCGAGCCGCTACACCGAGGTGGCCGGGATGCGGTCGCTGCGCGAGGCGATCGTCCAAGACTCGCAGCGCCGCCGCGGCGTCGCGCACGCCGTCGACGAGGTGGTGGTCAGCGCGGGTGCCAAGCACGCGCTGTTCAACATCGCGCAGGCGCTGTTCGATCACGGCGACGAGGTCGTGATCCCGACGCCGGCGTGGGTCAGCTATGCGGAGCAAGCGCGGCTGTGCGGCGCGACCCCGGTGCTCGTGCCGTGCGCCGAGGCCGATGGCTTTTTGATCCGTCCGGAGGCGCTCGCCAACGCGATCAACACGCGCACCAAGGCGGTGGTCTTGTGCACGCCCAGTAACCCGACCGGCGCCGCGTACGACGGCGCCGCGCTCGCCGCGCTGGCCGTGGTGCTGCGCAACACGAGCGCGCTCACGATCGTCGACGAGATCTACGGCGAGCTGCTGTACGACGGCCGCTCGCGCACGTCGCTGCTCAGCATCGCGCCCGATCTGCGCGAGCGGCTCGCGATCGTCGATGGCGTGAGCAAGCGCTTCGCCATGACGGGCTATCGCGTCGGCTGGGCGCTCATGCCTCGACCGCTGGCTAAGGCGTGCGAAGCGGTGCAGAGCCAGGCCACGACCAGCATCGCGGCGCCGGCGCAGCTCGCGGCGCAGGCCGCGCTGCTCGGCCCCGAGGCTCGCGATGGCGCAGGCGGCATCGAGTACGGCGACCCGGACGCCAGCGTGCGCGCGATGCGCGACGACCTGAGCAAGCGTCGGGACTTCCTCGCGCAGGCGCTCTCGGGCATCGACGGCCTGC
>Ga0190269_10000990_pt1 | contig 13874 bp, 15 predicted proteins | sample Popmic249IS_FD_133749 | JGI IMG/M metagenome (GOLD analysis project Ga0190269, IMG submission 133749) | Populus adjacent soil microbial communities from riparian zone of Blue River, Arizona, USA - 249 IS | ecosystem: Environmental > Terrestrial > Soil > Riparian zone | place: USA: Arizona...
CGAAGCCGCTGATGCCGGGGTATGCTCGCGCCATGCGCCTGACGGATCGGCAGTTTGCGCGAATCGCTCGGGCGCTCGCCGAGCCACGACGGGTGCGGATCTTGAAGGAGATCGGCGCGCGCAAGGAGGCTTTGCCCTGCAGCGTGCTGCACGAGTCGCATCGCATCAGCGCGGCCACCATCTCACATCATCTGAAAGAGCTCGAGACGGCGGGGCTGATCGAGATCGTCCGCGAGGGCAAGTTCGCGAGCTTGGTGCTGCAGCGCGACGTGCTGCGGGCTTATCTGGATCGGCTCTCGGAAATTTGAGTCGCAGGCTTGACGGGGTCAGTCCGGTCCCTAGAACAACCCGCATCAACATTTCGATAATTATCTAACTATCGAAACAACAACAAGGCAGGGTCGAATGGCGAAACTGAAGGGGAAAGTTGCGATCGTGACCGGTGCATCCAAGGGGATCGGCGCGGAAATAGCGCGTGCGATGGGCGCCGCGGGCGCAGCCGTCGCAGTGAACTACGCATCGGACGAAGCGGGGGCAAAGCGCGTAGTTGCCGACATCGTGCACGCTGACGGTCGCGCGCTGGCGATTCAAGGCGATGTGGCGAAGCGCGCGGACGTGGAGCGCCTGTTCGACGAGACACGGCGCGCGTTCGGTCCGGTCGACGTGCTTGTGAACAACGCGGGAATCCACAGGTTCGCTCCGATCGATGAGCTCGCCGAAGCCGAGTTCCATAAGCAGTTCGACACCAACGTGCTCGGTCCACTCCTCGCGATCCAAGCAGCCGTGAAACAGTTCGGGGACAAGGGCGGCAGCATCATCAATGTCGGCTCGGCGGCGAGCCGGAGCCCGACACCCGGGAGCGTCGTGTACAGCGCGACCAAACACGCGCTCGACGGCATCACGAGTGTGCTCGCGCAGGAGCTCGGTGCGCGCAAGATTCGCGTAAACTCATTGAACCCAGGCCCAGTCGAGACCGAAGGCACACATGCGGGCGGGCTGATCGGCACCGACTTCATGAACCAAATGGTCCAGCGTATTCCGCTCGGTCGCATCGGTCAGCCACAGGACATCGGTCCAGCGGCCGTGTTTCTCGCATCGGACGACTCGGCGTGGCTCACCGGCGAGCTGCTCTACGCAGCAGGCGGATTGCGCTGATTCGTACATCGCAAACGCGAACGACCCTGCAGTCAGCAGCAGCCGCGAGCTCATCCCGAACCGCGAAGGGAATGAGCATGCATGACGTACATCCAACAGTATGACAACTGTTTGATGACACAATGAGTCACGGCGTCGGTGAGTTGCGATCGAGGAATGCTCTCACAGCGTCGTAGGTTGCGTCTGCGGCTTCTTCCGCGAGGAAGTGGCCGCAGTCGAGCCCGTGACCTTCTACTGAGCTTGCCCACTTACGCCAGACGCTCAGCGTGTCGTAGCACTGCTCGAGCAAGCCGCGCTTGCCCCATAACACTTGCAGCGGACACTGGATGCGAGTGCCTGCGAGCTTGTCGGCCTCGTCGAGCCGGCGATCGATCCCTGCTGCCGCGCGGTAGTCCTCGCACATCGCGTGGATCGTAGCGGGGTCTCTGACCGCCCGCAGATACTCGTTCAGCGCCTCTGGCGCGAACAAGGACCTCGTGCGCTGGAAGTAATACGCCTCAGGGTCGCTCCCGATCAGGCGCTCCGGCAGATCGAACGGCTGCGCGAGGAAGAACCAGTGGTAATACGTGAGCGCGAAGCGCATGTCGATGCGCGCGAAATGCTCGAACGTCGGCAGGATATCGAGCACGGACAGCGCCCAGACGCGGTCCGGATGGTCGAGCGCGAGTCGATAGGCACAGCGCCCGCCGCGGTCGTGGCCGACCACAGCGAAGCGCTCGAAGCCGAGATGCGCCATCACTTCGATCTGCTCGCGTGCCATCACGCGTTTGCTATAAGCCGCGTGCGTCTCATCGCTCGCTGGCTTGCCGCTGTCGCCGTAGCCTCGCAGGTCTGGACACACGACGGTGTAGTGCTCAGCCAGACGTGGCGCGACCAGGTGCCACATCACGTGGGTTTGCGGATGCCCGTGCAGCAAGAGAACTGCTGGCCCGCTGCCCTTGTGACGGACCGCGATCGTCGTCTCGGTCGTGGTGATGGTCGAGCGCTGGAATCCTTCGAACATATGCCCTCGGTACTACAGGTTGCCGGCCGCTGCACGGATGATCGCGCGCAGCCAACGCACGCCGGGGTCGTCGCCTGCGTGACTGCGCCAATACTGTGAGAGCACGAGCGGCTGCATCGCGAACGGCAGCTCGCGGCACAAGAGGCCCTCTTGCGGCACGACGGCACGCGGGGCTGCGAGCACACAATCGGTCGCGCGCACGACACTGAGCGCGGGCATGAGGTGCGGAAAGCGCATGATCGGCGTCAAGCGAAAGCCGGCGCGCCGCGCCGCCTCTTCGATGTTGCTGCGCCCCGTGCGGCGACTCGTCACCGCGATGTGCTGAAGCTCCTGAAAGCGTTCGATCGTGAGCTTGGCGCGCCCGTCGGGATGGCCCTTGCGCATCACCAGCACGAACGACTCCTCGCGCAACGGCTCGCGCTCGAGCTCCGCGCTCGCGAGCTCGGGCGTGTCGATCGCGAGATCGAGCCGCCCTGACGCGAGCTCGACGCCGATGCGCGGCCGCTCCAGCTGGCTGTAGTGCAGCCGCACCAAAGGCGCAGCGCTGCGCACGCGCTGCGCCACCTCTGCAGCTATCAGCAGCACGCCCGCATCGCGCACAGCGATGTTGAACACGCGCGCCGAGGTCTCGGGGCTGAACGCGGTGCGTGGCTCGAGGCCGCGTCGCAAACAGTCGAGCGCCTCGCGCACGCTGACGATCAGCGCGTCGGCGGTGGAGGTCGGCTTTACGCCGCGGCCGGCGCGCACGAACAGCGGATCTCCGAAGTGCGCGCGCAGCCGCGCGAGCGCATTGCTCACCGCAGGTGGTGTAATGTGCAGCTCCGCGCTCGCACGGGCCAAGTTACGCGACACATAGATCGCCTCGAACACAGGCAGCAAGTTCAGATCTATCCCACGAAGATTCATGCTCGCCCTCAACATTCACGCGCCGTGATGTTCATGCTTCACCCAATCAACTGGAAAGCCTTGCAGCGTCAGACAAGCTTACTTGACCATGACAGCGCAAGCAGACATCGCATCGCTCTTTCAGCGCATACCGTTTCAGCGTCACACCCGACTGGAGCTCCTCCATGATCTGCGCGTGCGCGCGCCTGACGACGCCGAGCTCAAGAATCACCTCGGCACCATGCACGGAGGCATGTTGTACGTGCTCGGCGAGGTAGCTGGTGCCGTCGCGATGGCCGAGCTCTTGGCGCCGGACAGCGCGGCGCTGTACGCGATCACGCGCCGTGGTGAGATCGATTACTTGAAGCCAGCGCGCGGGCCGATCACAGCGTCCGGCCGGGTCGCGCTGACCCGTGCCGAGATCCTGGAGAAGCTCGAACGGCAACGCTCGCTCGACGTTCACGTCAGCGTCACGCTCAGCGACCATGCGGCCGTGACAGTCGCTGAGCTCAGCTTCACCTGGTATGTCGCACCGCTTCGGCGCTGAGACTAGTGGACGTAGTCTAGATAGCCGTGGTGGATGTCGTCGTCGCGCTTTTGCGCGGGCATCAGGCGCATGAACACTTCGCCGCGGCAGTGCGCAGGGTCGACCTCGCCAAACTCGCGGCTGTCATTGTAACGCTCGGCGCGATTGTCGCCGAGCAAGAAAAAGCCGCGCTGTACGGTGTACGGGCGCATCGCGAAACCGTAGCCATCTTCCACGAAGAACTCGTGACGATGCTTGCGGTTGTAGTCGATGCTCGCGCGCTGCATCGTGAACAGCTTGTCGCGCGTGGCGTCGAAGAAGCGCACGGTGCCGAGGCTTTCGACGCTGGCGCGGCTCTCGCCGACGAACAACTGCCCGCGCGCGTCCGTGCTCACGACGTGCCCAGCGGAAGCCACCACGCGTCCGATTACGTGCATGCCCGGCCGCGCCGGATGCTCACAGAGGACAATATCCCCCATGTCCGGCTTCGCACGCCGCCAGACAAGCAGCCGTTCGCCATACACCAGGGTGGGCGCCATACCGTTGTGCCACATCACGAAGCTATCGACGTAAAACAGATGCAAGATCGCGGCGGCCAGCGCAGCGAACGTGACCAGCCTGAAGATCAAACGCAGCAAGCCACCCAGTGCACCCATTTACAAAGCGTCAGGCGCAGGAGGACATATGTCAAATAGGCTAGTCGCCGTTGATGGCGGCGGAGACCAGGTAACCATACCAACGTGACAGAAAATCATTGGGATGGTTGAGCCCGTTGCCAGTCATATCGACGTAACGCTTGCGTGCTAACAGCGCTTCGTGGGTTGTCGTCATGTCGACGAGGACGGCAGCGTTGCGCGCCGCGATCTCGCGCAGCACCGGTAGATACAAGCGCTGGTCCCCGGCGCACGACCACCCGGGATTTGCGAGCATAGGTGCGATCAAGACGATCTCAGTATCAGCCCGCGCGGCTCGGAGCACATCGATCATGGCCTGAATGTTCGCTCCAAAGCTACCAGGCGACACCTCGTATGCCGCATCGTTCATACCGAACGCGATCGCGACGACATCGGGTTGTGTCACCGCAACGGCGTCGTTAGCGACGCTCCTACCCCAAGCCGACGTGGTTCCTGCGACCGATGCATTGTTCAACGCCACACTGACCCCGTATCGCTGCTGCAAGCGGCAGCTTACGACCGTGGGCCAAGGCATGAGATACGGCGCAGCTGGCTCGAAGTCGGTCGTGCCATGCCCGCTCGCGCTGTATCCGACCGAGATGCTGTCGCCAAGAATTGCGAGCGTGATCTGCGCGCCAGGCACAAGCTTGGCGCGCAAGCGCTCGAGCCCAGCGCCCGGCAGAGGGCCACGCCATAACCCGGGCTCATGACGGTACGTCACGGCGAGCTGCACGGTGTGGTACCAGTGGTTTTCCTCGAAGCGCGGCTGACCCGAGGACCGCAGATCGGCCTCGCGCACGGACGCGGCGTGCGAGCCCTCGGTCAAGCGCAGCACACCATCCTCGTAAGTCCAATCTACGTCGCGCTCCAGCTCGACCGCGAGCGAGGAATCGCGCACAGATACGATCTCCGTCGCAGGCCAGAGCAGTGGTGCTTCTGGCAGCCCTCCGCTCGCGGGCGCGATCATCACGACAGACTCGTCGCTCATCACATCCGACTGCCAAAACGCTTCGTCAGCCTGCCATTCGTGCGGATCGCACTGCGCAGACGCCGCCTCGGCACTCGCATACGATAGCGCCAACCCCAGTAGGCACGAGCTCAAACCACTTCGCTGCATAGCCCCGAAGTCGTTCGTATCATCGAAAGGCGCAGCGCTAAACCTGTGCGCAGTCGGCGACGCTGACCCACGTACAGCAGTCTGCAGCTCACAGCTGCGGGCCGGAGGCCTGCGCGCCTTACACTGCAGATTGTTCGCGCAGCGTGGGCTCGAGCAGCCTTTCGCGAAACAGTGCGAGGACTTGATCGAGCGCGTCGCGCGTCGGCTGACCGGGTTCGTCGATAAGGTCGTTGGTGAGAACTGAGTGCGCTTGGGGGAGAGCGCCGTCTGGATGGCGCGCAGCTTGGGGGATCTCTACTGCGATGAAGCCCTCGCCGAGTTTTTCCTTCAGGTAGTGGAAGCGCTCCGCGGTCACGTGTGGGTCGCCTTTGAAACGCAGGCCGAGCACGCGCAAACCTTCTTTGGAACAGCGGCCTGAGACGGTCGCGAGGTCGCTGTCGCTGCAGTCGATCGAGCGCTTGTGCCGCGCGGAGATGCCGAACGGCAGAGACGGTTGCGAGAGCACAGGCGCGAGCACCCGCGGATCTGTCGCCATCGCAAGCGCAAAGCCGCCGGTGAAGCACATCCCGACGACCCCGACACCCGGGCCACCACAGCGCGCGTGCTCATGTTCGACCAAGCTACGGAGCCACCCGACGATCGGCGACGATTTGCCGAGGGCAAACGCGCTGAACTCTCGGCTGATGCAGGCGCGAGCCATCGTGCGCGCTGCGTACGCGATCGTGCGCAGACGATTCGCCTGGAGCAGCTCGCGACCTGCTTCGCCGAACATGTCCGGCAACACCGCCGTGCAGCCCAAGCTGACGACGCGATCCGCAAAGCCAAGCACCTGCGCCGAGATGCCGGGCATTTCGGTCAGCACGAGCACCGCAGGGCCTGCCCCTTTGCGGTACACTGCGTGCGCAAAGCCGTCGCGTTCGAAATGGTAGCGCTCGTAGGTGCTGAGATCACCGAGGGGTGCGGCAGTGGGCTTGGCCATGTCGCGAAGATAGGGGGTCCAGAGCGGCCTGAACACCACGGAGCGGCTACACTGCGCAAACGGACGATGTTCGACTGGTGGCAGGACAAGAAGCGCGAGAAGCTGTTGGAGCGGCCGTTTCCAGCGGAGCATGTCGCTGTGCTCGAGCGCAATGTGAAGCACTACCTACGGCTCACGCCCGCCGAGCAGAAGCGGCTGCGCGATCTGGTGCAGGTGTTCATCGCGGAGAAGCACTGGGAGGGCTGCGGCGGGCTCGTGCTCACGGACGAGATGAAGGTCACGATCGCTGCGCAAGCTTGCCTGCTCGTGCTCGAGCTGCCGCACCGTTTGTATGAGAACGTCGAGTCGATCCTGGTGTACCCGAGCACTGTGGTGCGGCCTGCGCCGCGCGATGGCGTGTTTGTGCGAACGGGCACGTTGATCGCCGAAGGTCCGAGCACGCTCTGGGGCGAGGCTCATCATCATGGCCCGGTGATCCTCGCGTGGGATCGCGTGCTGCGCGACGGACAGCGCCCGTGCGATGGACACAACCTCGTCTATCACGAGCTCGCGCACAAGCTCGACATGCTCGATGGCCACGCGGACGGCACACCACCGCTCGTATCGCGCGAAGAGCGACGGCGCTGGCATGAAGTCTTCGAGGCAGAGTTCCTGCAGCTACGCGAGCGCGCCGAGCGCGGCGAGCGCACCTTCATCGACGAGTACGCGAGCGTCGATGAAGCGGAGTTCTTCGCTGTCGTCACCGAGCACTTCTTCGATCAGCCTGCCGAGCTGCGCGCCGAACACCCCGCGCTGTATGACGCGCTGAGCTCGTTCTACAGGCAGGACCCTGCGGCTCGTTGCGAGTAAAGCGCGCGCAACGAGCCGCGGCTCGCGCTGTCAGCGCGCGGGGTTCAGCGTCTTCGTGAACAGCGCGTTGTTGTCGATGTCGCGCAGCGTGACTGTGAGCGTCTCGTCGTCGGCAGCGATGTTCACCTCGCCGAAGAACTGCAGACCCGCGAGCGGAGAGTAGCCCGCTGCAGGGGGGAACTTGTTGAACACCACCTGCTGGCCAAACGTGTCGTCCGTCTCGCCCGGCCCGAACGAGCCTGCGTGGATCGGGCCTGCGACGAACTCCCAGAACGGATCGAAGTCGCTGAACTGCGCGTGGCTCGGATCGTAGTAGTGAGCCGCGGTGTAGTGCACATCCGCAGTCAGCCAGAGCGTGTTGCGGATGCCTTGCTGCTTGATGAAGCGCAAGAGCTGGGCGATCTCCAGCTCGCGGCCGGCTACTGGGCCATTGCCATTTGCGATGCCCTCGAACTTGTCGCGACCCTCGGCGTCGGTGCCGTCCTTGACCAAGAGACCAGTCGGCATATCCGCTGCGATGACCTTCCAGGTCGCGCGCGACGCGCGCAGCCCGTCCTTCAGCCATTGCAGCTGTGGGCGGCCGAGGAAGACTGCCTCTTCATTGAGCTCGGTCTGCAGGTTCGTGGTGTTCGGCCCGCGGTAGCTGCGCATATCGACGACAAACACATCGAGCAACGGACCGTACGGGATGTGGCGATACAAGCGCTGGCTCTCTGCATCCGAGTGGCGGCGCAGCGGCGCGTACTCCAGAAACGCGCGCTGGCCACGTGCAGCCAGCAGCGGCACGTTCTTCTCGGTGTAGGCGTCGTTCGCAGACAGATCATTCGAGTCCGAGTAGTTGTTCGTGACCTCGTGGTCGTCCCAATGCCAGATCTGTGGAACCTGCGCGTTGAAGCGGCGTACGTTCTCGTCCAGCAAGTTGTAGCGATAGTTGCCGCGGAACTCGTCCAGCGTCTCCGCGACCTTGCTCTTTTCGGGCGTCACGATGTTGCGCCAGATCTTGCCTTCTTCGACGGTGAGCTCGGCAGGAATCACGCCGTCGGCGTAGATCGTGTCGCCGCAATGCAGAAAAAAGTGCGGCTCGCGCAGGCGCATCGCCTCGTAGCCGCGCATGCCACCGAAATCGGGGTTGATGCCGAAACCCTGACCGGCCGTATCGCCAGTCCAGACGAAGCGAATGTCAGAAGGCTCAGACGGAGCAGACGCGAAGCTGCCGAGGACCGGCTCGCTCAGCGCGCGATCGTTGTTCAAGCTCTGGAACGCGACGCGCACGAAGATCCGCTGGTCGGGTGGCAGCTGCGTGAGATCGAGACGCGCGGTGAAGTCGCTGTCTTCCAGCGCGTACGGGCCGATCACACGGCGCGGATTTGCGAAGCGCTCGGTCGTGTCCCACTCGACTTGCAGGCGCGCGGGGCGGTCGGAGCGAGCCCACACGATCGCGCGATCGCCCATCACGTCGCCAAAGGCGATGCCCTGCTCGAGCAGCGGGCGGTCCGCCAGTGAGGGACGGCGCGCGCGCAAGATCCCCGGCGTGCTGGCGTAGCAAGCCGTCGCAGCCACTATCAGCCCACCTCGTACGATGAAGTCACGTCGGTCGCGTCGGAAATCACTCATAGTCATGCCCCTTTTCGCAACAAGCGAACGAGCACGCTAGGTGTCAGTCGACACGTTGAGTTGAGCGCTCTGTGACAACTTCATCGCGAGCGCACGCAGCGCACGTTGTGCCGCTCGCCGGATGCGTGATCGTGCCCGGGTGGCGTCCAACGGGCGGCACACTGTTCAAGGAATGTTCTTCGATTTCAGCACGGCCCAGTCCTGGTTTTCCTTGCACACACCGCAGTCGGCCGGCGTCGCGCCTTTGAACAGGTTGCAGGCGATCGCATCGTCGGCGAGAAAGCAGCGGAACCATGCTGCGTACAGGCGCTGCATGGCCAGTGTGCCGGGATCGCGCGAGATGTAGCCCGCGAGCGTTTGCGTGGCGAAGTGATCCCCTTTGTTCCAGCTCGCCGTGAAAAAAGGGCCTTGCGCACGGTCGACGGCGCTCGGGCAGGTTTCGGCCGCGATGTCTTCGGTGCCAGTCAAACACAAGCTCGCGTGTTGAGCTGCACCCGAGGCGCCACCGCCCACGCCGACGTTCACACTGACGTTGGGATGCGCTGCACCCTGCACCGAGCCGAATGCACCTTGCGAGTGGCCTGACGTTCCAGCGCGCGTGCTGAGCTTTTTGTGGAACATGCTGCTGCTGTCTTCATTTTGCTTCAGCAGGTAGTCGATGCCCGCTTTATGGAAAGCACCCGAGCCCGTATTGGGATCGTGCGATGCGATCACGACCAAGCCCCAGCTCGCCGCGTTGTCGTTGAAGAACGCGTACGTCGTGGCGTCGTTCACGCCCGTGCCGTTGCCCCACGCGACGATCGGGTGCAAGCACTCCGCTTCGAGCGGCATGGGGTAGAAGATCGTGAACTTGCCTGTGGTTTGATCGGGTTGGACCATGCCGAGGTCCACATCCATCGTGCCGACTCGATACGGGCCGGGCTCGCCGAACTGTCCGCTGCCGGGCTGCAGGCAAGTGGTCGCGGTGGTGTTCCACGGGCGCGCAGCCGGCTCGGGCGTCGCGGGCATTGCGGGCGTAGTCGGTGTGCTCGGCGTGCTCGGTGTTGTAGGCGCAGGCGCTCTGGGCACGATAGGCGGCGCGGCCTGACCCGCGACAGGCGCAGGGGGCGAGATCGGCGCCGCTGCCGCTGTTGGCGGCGTGCCTGGGCTCGTGCCTCTCGCCACTGGCTGCGACATCGGCACGAGCGGGGTGGCTGCATTACCGGTGCTGGACGGAATAACCGAGCTGCTGCCCGCGGCGCTCGACGACCCCGAGCTACTCGACGGCGCTGGCTGTCCGCCACAACCTAACAGCGCTGACAACACTGCAAATCGCACGATGGTTTTCACGACATGCTCTCCCGCCAAGGGTGTGATTTGCACGTTGCCAGCACGCCGCGCCGCCTGACAGACACGGGCGGCGATATTCGCTGACTACATGAATGACCGTGCTCATCCACATGCTCGAAGTGTCAGGCACGCTGAGCAGCTGAAGAGACCAGTTTGGCCCAGACTAACAAACCGCAAACGTGCCCGGGCTATCCACACCAGGTCGTGCGCTCGCAAGTGCGCGGACCAGCACCGACAGCGGCGCGCTCACGCACGAGCCAGTCGCCTCGATCAGCTTGTAACGGCACACAGCATAGAGCAACGCGAGGAGGTGCCAGCGGAGATGTCAATTGCGCTCGAACGGGATGATAGATATGCCGCCGGAGCGCTCGAGCACGGCATATTTGATCTGATCTAAGCGCTCGATGCCCTGACGCTCGCGCGCCGCCGCCATGACATCGTCTTTCGCTACCCGCGCTTTCAGCATGCTATCTTCGAGCATGCGACCGTGATCGACGACGACGAGCGGTCGCCCCTCGAGCCAGTCGTCCACCTTCGCGAACCGAGCTTTGAGCCACGCGAGCACATATCCATGACGATCAAAGTAGTCGCGATCAAGAGCGCGTTGGTGACTGAGTGATCTTGACCTGTTAGACCTTGCGAGACACCTTCGCTGACGATCAACGCAAGGATCAGGTCGAAGCTCGTCATTTGTGCGACGGTACGCCTGCCTGAAAGGCGAAAGACCACGAGCAGCACGAGATAGATCGCCGCTGCGCGAAATACGGATGTCATCGCGATTGCTCTGTCATGGGTATACAAACTGTGAGATGGGGAGCGGCGTGCCTGCTTCGACCGCGACGCTCCCCTCGAGCACGCCGGGCGATTCGGGCTCGAAGTGCAGGCTGACGTGCGTGGGCGAGCCGCGACGCTGCACGCTCATCGTGTAGCGCACGCGTCCGCCTTCGCTGCGCACGCGCGCAGGCTGGGGCTGCACGGTCTCTAGATGCACGCCGTGGATCCACGCTGCGTCGATCAAGAAGTCTTGCTCATCCGCCGCCACGGCCGGCAGCTCGAGGTGCAACGTGGCTGGTGCCTCGTAGCGCACGAAGCGATCGTACTCGAGGCGCAAGCCTGTGCTGTCTACCTCACTCACAGTGCTGATCACGCCAGGACCAAACGCACCGAGCACAGCTGACACTAAGACCGCTACCAAAACGCACCAGCCAACACGTTGGGCTCGCCAGGTACGCACCTGTGACGCGTAGTAATCGTTGATGTCCGCGATCGGTTCGGTGCCCATGCCTGCTCTGTTCAAGTCACCTTCGCTGAAGGTGGGATCTTGGCACGGATGTCGCCTGCCTCCTAGACCTCTCGAACCTACGAACGTCCCGGTGCATTGCGCCTCGACAGACAGGAGCGACACATGTCCATTGGCAAGGTTACAGAGATCACGGCCGAATCGAACGAGAGCTTCGATGCAGCGATCCGTGAAGGGCTCGCGCGCGCGAGCAAGACCATCGACAACATCCGGAGTGTTTGGATCAAAGACCAAGAGATCCTGATCAAGAACAACAAGCCGGAGAGCTACCGAGTGACGATGAAGCTCACCTTCATCCTCAACAGCTAAGAGAAACGTCGCGCACGTGTGCTCGGAGTGAGTCGTAGGTGCGTGTGTCGGAGCACAGTGCGTTCATCTATCAGATCACGACGCAACCGATTGGGAGGACTTATGTCACGTGAGAGCAACGACCCGAAAGCCAAACATCCAAGCCCACCGCAGAAGGAGCCCACCCAGGCCCATCCCGGCCACGACAGTCAGATGCAGCAACAGCCGGACTACGGCGAGCGTTCATACAAGGGTCACGGCAAGCTCACTGGCAAGGTTGCGCTGATCACAGGTGCTGACAGCGGCATCGGTCGCGCCGTCGCGCTCGCTTATGCCCGAGAGGGCGCCGATGTTGCGATCGCGTACTTGAATGAGCACGAAGACGCCAAAGCCACAGAGCGTCTGGTGCGCGAGGCTGGCCGCCGTGCGCTGCTTCTGCCCGGCGACCTCGCGGAGCCGCAAGTTTGCCGCGAGATCGTGGCGCGCACGGCGCGCGAGCTGGGCCGCCTCGACATCTTGGTCAACAATGCGGCGTTTCAAGGCAAGGCCGTCGAGAGCTTCGACGAGCTCGACGAGGAGCGCTGGGAGCGCACGTTCCGCGTGAACATCATCGCGATGTTCTACACGGTCAAGGCCGCGATCGAGCACCTGCCGAAAGGCGGCTCGATCATCAACACTGCCTCCATCCAGGCATACAAACCGAGCGCACCGATCCTCGATTACGCCACGACGAAGGGCGCCATCGTGGCGTTTACGAAGGGTCTCGCGCAGGAGCTCATCGAGCAGCGCGGGGTCCGCGTCAACTGCGTCGCGCCGGGTCCGGTGTGGACCCCGCTCATCCCACAGTCTTTCTCCGGCGAAAAGCTGGAAAACTTCGGCAAGCAGTCGCCGACGGGACGCGCAGCGCAGCCGGCCGAGCTCGCGCCATCGTATGTGTTTTTGGCGAGCGAAGATGCCAGCTTCATCAACGGTGAGGTGCTCGGTGTAACCGGAGGCACGCCACTCTCGTGAGCTGGTCCAAAATGTGCAAAGATCCGCGGCTATGAGCCCGAGATTGTGGTTGGGACTCGCCGGTTCAGCCGTTGGTTTCGTCGCCGCGACTCGTTGGCTGTACAAGCGCAACGAGCGCGGCGCACTGGCGCGCGAGGATGCGCGCTTTCATCGGGCATACGATGCGCTGCGACAAGACGCAGCGCATCGCACCCCCACGCTCGTGCTGTTTGGCGGGCAGTTCATCTTCAGCGACAGCGGGCAACGTGTAGAGTATCCGGCCTCCGCACCCGCGAGCCAGTTGCTCAAGGCTTCGGCGCACGCACCGCTCGGTGTGTACACGCTGCTCTTGCCGCTGGTCCAGCACAACGCGCGCGCTGAGCTGCCCCCTCAGCTCAAGATCAAGCTGATCGACTCGCAAACTACACTCGCGCGCGCGGAGCGTGAGCTCGTGAAGCAGGGCGCGCGCGAGGGTTTGCGTGCAGAGGCTTGTGCAGACAGTCAGGAAGTCTTGCGGGCGACCCGTGAGCTCACCGAACATGTCATCGCGCACGGGCACGTCGAAGCGGAGCGCCTGGCTGCGTTTGCGCGCACACTCGGGCCACGCCTCTTGCAGCTGACGGAATATGCGACCGAGCTCGAGCTGCTCGCGCTCCATGAAGCGACTGAAGCCGCGCTGCAAGACATGACGCCGGCGCAGCGAGCGAGCTTCGAGGTGGTTGTGGCGGGTGCTCACCAGGCACGCGACCGCAGCTTGCCGCTGCAGTATTTTCAGAAGCGCTTCGGCGAAGCGCCAGGCGAAGAGCGTCGCGTCGCGTATGCGGAAAGTGTGAGCGGCCCGAGCGAAGCGCGCGAGCTCGTAGGCACGCGCCTGCGATCGCGCGATCGCAGCTGCGTTTTTCGGTAATGCCGAGCGCTTGCAGCGTGACGTGTTGGGCGATGCCGCGGCGCGCTTGCTGGAGCGCCAGATGTTCAAGCGCATTCTTGCGGCGACGAGTGAGGCGGACAGTCAAGCCACGGAGCAGCGAACCTGCCCCACTCGGTCGTCCACCACATAAGCAACTAGTAAGCACGCGTCACCTCGGCACGTACGCTGCATGCGCAAGCACGCCGCGCGAAAGTCGCGCGACGTTACCGAGGGGCTACCTCATGAAGCTCAGCTTGA
>Ga0190269_10000991_pt1 | contig 13855 bp, 12 predicted proteins | sample Popmic249IS_FD_133749 | JGI IMG/M metagenome (GOLD analysis project Ga0190269, IMG submission 133749) | Populus adjacent soil microbial communities from riparian zone of Blue River, Arizona, USA - 249 IS | ecosystem: Environmental > Terrestrial > Soil > Riparian zone | place: USA: Arizona...
CGAGCGCGCTCACGAAGCGCGCGGGCTCGACATGCAGCCGGGTGACGCCTTGCTCCTGCGCGCGCTGCTGCTCGGCCCCACGCACGCCCAGCACGAGCGCGAGCGCGAGCGGCAGACCGAGCCCGAGCCCCGCAGGCACACGCCGCAGCTCCGCGGCGCCCGCCGCAGCTGCGAGCGGCAGGAGCCACAAGAGCGGCGCAAAGTAGCGGCTCTGCGCGAACTGCACGCCGGGATACTGGACGCGCGTCGACGCGGTCGCGAGCAGGCACAGACCTGCAGCGCCGAGCAGCGCCGCGAGCACTCCGTGCGCACGCCCCGCGCGCCACAGGCCGTAGAGGCAGAGCACCGCACCCACGCCGGACAGCACGTACGGCTGCGCGGGCAGCACCTCACCGGCCAGATACGCGAGCTGCTCCAGCGCAAACGGCCGGCCCTTCACGTAGTACGTGTTCGGCAGCGGATGACCCGAGACGGCCTGGCAGTAGAGGGCGGTGGCCGCGCTGGCGCACGCTGCAGCCAACAGCGTCAGGAGCGCGGCGCGCGATCTGCGCACTAGCGCCACCCCGACGCTTGCAGCTGTAGCGAACACCGCCAGCTCGGGGCGGGTCCAAGAAGCCAGCGCGGCAAGCAGCGCAGCGGCCCCATATCGAGCGCGGGCCAGCAAGAGCGCCAGGCCGAGCGCAAGCGCAGTGGCCAGCGAAACCTCCATGCCGCTCGTAGCTGCCTGGAGCGCCAACGGATCGACAGCGAAAGACGATGCGGCCAACGCCGCTAAGAGCGGCGCCTTCACTCGCGCCCCGCTCGTGCTCACGCGAACGTTCGCGCCGGCGCTAGGTCCCGCGGTGAGGCTTGCCTGCAGCATCTCCAGCGTCAAACACGCGAGCACCCCCGTGGCGAGCGCATGGAACACCAGGCCGACCAGCTTGACCCCAACCCCATCCGGCAACGCCCCAGGCCACAACGCCAGCAACACCACCCAGAGCGGGCTCGTCGCCCCGGTCTCCCAGTCGAAAGGGTTGTAGCTCAACCCCTCCCCGAGCCGCAGGCTGCGCGCATAGGCCAGGTGAATGTAGCTGTCGTCCAGACACAGCTCGGGCGAGCGCACGCGCAGCGCGCCGCAGGCGAGCGCGAGCGCCACGGGCACGAGCACGTGCAGCGAGCTGCCTTCACGCAGGGCGCGTAGCACTGCGCGAGCTTACACCGCGAGCGTGCGGCGCGTCCGTGTCAGGCACACGCCGACATCTCGCCACTCACGGCAGCAGCAGCTCGCGCTCGATGGCGCTCGCGATCTCCGGCGCTTGCGGCGACACGCTACTGGGCCAGGCCTCCACCGGCCGACCGCGCTTGTCGATCAGGTACTTGTGGAAGTTCCACTTCGGCGCGCCCTTCGCCTCGGACAGCAGCGCGTACAGCGGGGCGCGTTCGCTGCCCAACGTCTTCGTCTTCTGGAACAGCGGGAAGCTGACGCCGTATTTGCTCTTGCAGAACGTGGCGATCTGCTCGGCGCTGCCGGGCTCCTGGCCACCGAAGTCGTTCGATGGAAAGCCCAGCACGCTGAAGCCGCGCGCCTGGTACTTCTCCTGCAGCGCCTCGAGCCCCGCGTACTGCGGCGTGAACCCGCACTCCGAGGCCGTGTTCACGATCAACAGCACCTTGCCCGCGAAGCTCGACAGCGGCACGTTCGCCCCATCCAGGCGCTTGACCGCGAGCGCGTGGATCGAGCGCGCCTTGGCGTCCGCAGCCGGCTTCGGGCTCGCGCCGGGGCCCGCCTGCGCCTGACTGTCCGTGCAGCCACTCGCGGCGAACAGCGCGAGCGCGAGACTTCCAATGGCGACGCGGCTCAGCATGCGGATACCTCCTCGTGTGTTCATCGTGCCGTGCGCTCCGCACGCAAGTGGGTAGCGGGCGAGAGCCGCATACCGGGGGTGTGATGTCCTGCATTATACCTACGTAACAGTGACAGTGCTCACCTCGTTAGCCAGGGACGCCTAGCTTGACCGGCTTACGGTGCACTGTCACCGTGGTTGCGTGCTAACGAGACCGCGCGAGCCGCTCTCTGACGCAGCGCAGCGTCACAAACAGGACATCTCGACGGCGGCGCTCTCCGAAGGACGTCGCTCCATCCCCGCGAACGACACCCGGCTGCGCCTGCCACGCATCGAGCTCGCTCTCTGGTGTGTGGCGCTGGTGCTGTTCGTGGCGTTCAACGCCGCGATCAGCCTGGATCTCCAGCCGGTGTGGCTGGACGAGGTCACCGTCGCCGATCCCGCGGTGAACCTGTACCTGGGCAAGGGCTTCACCTCCACGGGCTGGCAATACCAGACCAAGGAAGAGTTCTGGGCCAGCAACGCGCCGCTGCACCAGATCCTGTTGTTCCACTGGCTCAAGCTGTTCAAGTTGTCGCCGCTCAGCGTGCGCTCCATGAACTTCGTGTTGATGGCGGGCATCATCTTGATGACCTGGCTCGCCGTCGTGCGCATGTCGCTCGTGCGCACCTGGCAAGGGCGGGCGGCGATGTTCGCGCTCTTGACCTGCACGGCGGGTCTGACATTCAACTATTGCGCCGGCCGCTATGACTGCATCGGCATCTTGTTGTGCGTCACCATCTTCTTCGGGTTTTCGCTGCAGAAGGAGTGGCAGCGCTGGGGCACCATGGTCGCCGCGGCGACGTTCATTCCCCTCGCCGGCGTGAACCTGCTGCCGTACGTGGCGCTCATGGGCGGTATGTGCGTGGCGATGTTCGGCCTGCGCTACGTGCGCGAGCTGGGCTTCGTGGTGCTCGGGCTCGTGATCGGCGCATCGTTTCTATACATGCTGTACGCGACCAATCAGGTCGCGAACGTGATCTTGACCTCTGCGGGCGGTCACGCGCTCTACGACGTGGTCGACAAGTCCGCAGCCGTGCGCGACGGCAACACCGCGAGCAAGGTGCTCTACACCCTGACGCACCTGCCGCACATGCTCGCGTTGCGTCTCAAGGATCTGGGCACGTGGTACACGCACGACCGCAGTTACGTGCTGCTCGCGCTGTTCGTCGTCGGCAGCGCGGTGTACGCGTTTCGCAAGCGCGCGCTGCCGCGCATCTCGGTGCTGACGTTCGGCGCCGCCGCTGCGCTGCTCGTGCCGTTCGGTCTCGGCCTCGCGCGCAACTATCCGTTCTACTACAGCTGGATGTCGCTCTTGCCGCTCGCGATCACGGCCGGGCACCTCGTGTCGCGCCGCTTCGAAGAGCGCAGCGTGCTGTGGGAGCGGCTCGCGCTCGGCGGGCTGCTCGTGTTCGCGTGCTACTGGGGCATGCCGCAGCGCATGGTGCGCATGCACCAGGAGGCCGAGCTGAGCGGACCGTACCAGCGCCTCGACGCGTTCCTCGCGGCGCAGACCAAGCCAGGCGACTGCGCCTACGCCGACTTCGAGCCGTATTACGGCCTCATCGCGCGCACCCGCTACACGCTGCTGCCGACGTACAAAGACATGATGAACGAGACGGAGCGCCGCGAGCTGTCGCTGATCGTCGTGCGGCGCGAGAACGCCGACAAGGCGCAGCAGATCGTGGGCGGCGAGTGGCAGAAGACCGCCGAGCTGAACGAGCCCGCGCCGTACGACCTCGTCGTGTTCCGGCGCGCTCATCCGGTCGCGCAGCGCTGAGCTGCGTCAGCGGACGATGTCGAGCAGCGCGGCCAGGGTCGCAATCTCGTGATCCGCGGCGCCGGAAGGCGCGTCGGGGAGCGTGCGCATGAAGACCGTGCGGCAACCCGCGGCGCGACCAGCCGCGATGTCCGTCGCGCGGTCGCCCACCATCCACGACTCGGACAGCTCGACGCCGAAGTCGCGCTGCGCTTGCAGCAACATGCCCGGCTCCGGCTTGCGGCACACGCAGGCGTGGTGATTGTCGTGATAGCAAACGTACACGCGCTGCACCGGCAGCTCCTGCGCGATCAGCGCGTGAAACGCCTCGACCTGCTCTCGCGTCTGCGCGCCGCGCGCGACGTCCGGCTGGTTCGTGCACACGAGCAGCAGGTAGCCGCGCGCGGACAGCTCGCGCAAGGTGGCGTGCACGCCGTCCATCCACGCCCACTCGCCGAGATCTTGCGGCGGACGCTGCTCGCCGCCGCGGAGCACGGTCCGATTGATCACGCCATCGCGATCCAGAAACACGGCTTTGATCGGACCAGCCATGTGCTCAGCGCGAGCCCCAGTCGAGCCCGCGGTCGCCGGGCACGATGCGGCGCAACGTGAAGACGTCGCTCTTTTCCAGCTCGCTCTTGTGCGCGGGAAAGTTTTCCCAGTCGTCCCAGAGCGCGCTGATCAGTTTGCCCGTGATGCCGTCGCTCGCCGCAGACGCGAGAAACGTGGCGAGCTCTGCGCCGCGGCGCAGCGGCGCGCCGCCCTTCTTCTGCTGCTCGAGCGCACGCGCGTAAAACGCTTCGCCCACCCGCTCGGGCCCCGCCTCGAGCACCTCGTCGAGCAAGCGCGTGTTGAGCGCGCCCGGCGCGATGCAGTTGACGTCGATGTGCTGCGGCTTGAGCTCCTCCGCCAGGGTCTCGGCAAAGCGCACGACGGCGGCCTTCGACGCGGCGTACGCGCTCAGGCGCGGTAGCGGAGCGGTCGCGCCGCCGCCGGAGAGCTGGATGATCTTGCCGTGACCGCGCGCGCTCATGTGCGGCACGAGCGCGGCGCACATGCGCACCGAGCCGGTGAGGTTGATGTCGATCGCGCGCAGCCACTCGTCGAGCGAGGTCTCGGAGAGCGCGCCTTTCGGCCCGTAGACCCCGGCGTTGTTCACCAGGATGTCGAGCTGCGGGAGCGCTCGCAACGTCTCGCTCACCAGGCGCTCGACGTCTCCCGCACGAGACACGTCGGCCTGCTGGAACAGGACACGCTGCTCGGGGCGCGCGCTCGCGCGCAGCTTGGCCGCTGCAGCTTCCAGCGGCGCGGGGTCCCGCGCGCACAGCATCAGATCGGCACCGGCTTCGAGGTACGCCTCGGCGATCGCGAGCCCCAGCCCCTGGCTCGCACCCGTGACGAGCGCAGCGCGCCCGGATAGGTCCCACACTTGTGTCACTTCCGTCCCTCCGGCCGACCGACCGCACAATATTCGATAGTCGAGTCTCGCAGCGTCTTGGCGAGCACCCCGTGCGGGTCGAAAACCACGCGCGGGGCCAGATCCGCGGGCCCGAGCCTCGCATAGTCGGGCCAAGGCGTCGCGATCACCACGCCCTCGGCGCGGGCGATCGCCTCGGCCGCGCTGTCGCAGAGCCGCACCTGCGGTAGCGTTTCGCTCGCCGCCGAGCGCTGCACCTTCGGGTCGTGCGCGCTCACCTCCGCGCCTTGCTCCACGAGCCAGCGGCAGAGCTCGACCGCCGCCGAGCGCCGCAAGGTGTCCGTGCCGGGCTTGTAGGTCAGCCCCAGCACGGCGATGCCGCGTCCGCGCAGCTCGGGCCAGCGCCGGCGCAGACGCCGCTGCACCCAGTGCCGGTGCTGATCGTTACTCTCCTTGATCGCGTGCAGGAGCGCGCTCGGCTGATCGTGCTCGACCGCGAGCGCACGCAGATACTGGACGTCGCGCGCCAAGGTGCCGCCCGCAAACGCAGGACCGGGGCCGAGGTAGGCGCCCGGCCCGATGCGACGCTCGCTCTTGAGGCCGCGCTCCACCTCTTTCGCGTCTGCACCGACGCGCTCGCAGATCCCGGCGACCTCGTTTGCGAACGCGATCGACAGCGCCAGAAACGCATTGAGCGCGTGTTTGGTGACCTCGGCCGCCTCGATCCCCATCCACTCGACGCGTGCGGCGAGATCGCCGAACATCGCGCGGAGGCGCTCGCGCGTGCGCGCGTCGTCGACGCCGACCACGATGCGGTCCGGATCCAAAAACACCGAGAGCGCCTTTCCGAGGCGCAGGTTCTCCGGCGAATACGCGAAACCCAAGCTGCGCCCGGGCTGCTCTCGCTGCCAGCGCTCGCGTAGCTCGCGCGTCGTGCCCGCTCGCAGCTGCGACGAGATGAGCAGCACCGCGCCGTCCCGCAGCTGCGAAAATAGGCGCGCGATGCGCTCGACGACGAACGCCTCGTCGGCCACGTCGTCTTCGTCGACCGGCGTGTCGTAGGTGATCCAAAGTACGTCGGCCTGCGCGAGCGCGCGCGCCGGATCGTTCGTGAAAGACAGGCGACCGGCCGCGATCCCCTGCTGGACGAGCTCGGCGAGCCCCGGCTCGAACAGCGGTGGTTGGCCCCCTTGCAGGTTGGACACCACGCTGGCGTCGTCGTCGAGGCCGATCACTTCCAGCCCGCGCGACGCGAGGCAGGCCGCGGTCACGCTGCCCAGGTGCCAGAGTCCGAACACGCAGACTTTCATGCGCCGCACGCTACTCGGCGCGCTGTCGCAGCTCAACCGCCCACCCGGCCTGCTGGCGGGGGCGCTGTTGTTCAGTGACGGGCTCCTTCGTATACTGCCGCGTCCGCGGGATCGGAGAATGAATGTCATTTAGTCAGCAATTCCTGGCCGAGGCAGCCCAGATCGCTTCGCAAGCCGATTTCGAGCGACTCGACGCCATCGCCCAGGGCCTGTCCGAGGTGCGCGCTCGAGGCGGCCGACTGTTTTTTCTCGGGGTCGGTGGCTCGGCCGGCAACTGCAGCCACGCCGTGAACGATTTCCGCAAGTTGTGCGGCTTCGAAGCGTACGCTCCGACCGACAACGTGAGCGAGTTGACGGCGCGCATCAACGACGAGGGCTGGGAGACCATCTTCGTGGAGTGGCTGCGCGGCTCGCGCCTCGCGGCCAAAGATGCGCTGTTCATCTTTTCGGTCGGCGGCGGCGATCTCGAGAAGAACGTGAGCCCCAACCTCGTGCGCGCGATTCAGTACGCGCAGGAGCAGGGCGCGGGCATCTTCGGCGTGGTCGGGCGCGCGGAGGGCTTTGCCGCCCGTGCCTCGAAGCTCGTCGCCGTCGTGCCGACGGTCGCGGCCGCCCATGTTACGCCGCACACCGAGGCGTTTCAGGCCGTGTTCTGGCACCTGCTGGTCAGCCATCCCGCGCTGAAGCAGAACGCCACGAAGTGGGAGTCGCTGACGGGCCGCTGAGTGTCCGGTCGGCTCAGCGCTCGGCTGCCTTGCGCGTTGCGCGCGGGCAGCGCTGCAATTCACGAACTAAGAGAGTACCGAATAGATGGCGCGCGAACTCAAGATCAAGCTCTTCGCCGACGGGGCCGAGCACAAGGGCATGCTCGAGATGTACAGAAACCCGCGGATCGCGGGCTTCACGACGAACCCCACCTTGATGCGCAAGGCGGGCATCAGCGATTACCGCGCGTTCGCTCACGGCATCTTGCAGGCGATCCCCGATCGCCCGATCTCGTTCGAGGTGTTCGCGGATGAATTCGACGAGATGGAGCGGCAAGCCCGCGAGATTCAGTCCTGGGGCAAGAACGTCTACGTCAAGATCCCCGTGATGAACACGCGCAAGCTGCCGAGCTACGAGCTCGTGGAGCGCCTGAGCCACGCGGGCGTGCAGCTCAACGTGACGGCGCTCTTGACGCTCGATCAGGTGCGCGCAGTGACGCAAGCGCTGCGCGGGGGCGCGCCGAGCGTCGTCTCGGTGTTCGCCGGGCGCATCGCGGACACCGGGCTCGACCCCGTGCCGCTGATGAAGAGCGCGCTCGAGATCGTGCGTGTGGAGCCACGCATCGAGCTGCTGTGGGCCAGCCCGCGTGAAGTGTTGAACGTGTATCAGGCCGACGAGATCGGCTGTCACATCATCACGGCCACCAACGACCTGATCAAGAAGCTGTCGCTCGGGGGCAAGGATCTCCACGAGTTCTCGCACGAGACCGTGCAGATGTTCCACGATGACGCGCGCGCGGCCGGCTACCAGCTATGAGGGTCTTCGTCACCGGAGGGGCAGGCTTCATCGGCAGTAACCTCGTCGATCGCCTGCTGCAGGACGGCCACCAGGTCACGGCGTACGACAACCTGTCGACTGGCCAGCCGCGTTTTCTGCAGGACGCGCTGAAGCAGCCGGGCTTCGCGCTGATCGAGGGCGACATCCTCGACGCCGAGCGCTTGACGCACAGCATGCGCGAGCACGAGCTGGTGTTTCACTTCGCTGCGAACGCCGACGTGCGCTTCGGCACGAATCATCCGAAGCGCGACCTGGAGCAGAACACGATCGGCACGTGGCAGGTGCTCGAAGCCATGCGTGCGAATGGTGTGAAGCGTCTCGCGTTCTCCTCGACGGGCTCGGTCTACGGCGAGCCGAACGTGGTGCCGACGCCGGAGGACGCGCCTTTTCCGATCCAGACGTCGCTGTACGCGGCGTCCAAGCTGGCCGGGGAAGGGCAGATCGCGGCTTACTGCGAAGGCTTCGGGATGCAGGCGTGGATCTTTCGCTTCGTGTCGATCCTCGGTGAGCGCTACAGCCACGGCCACGTGTTCGACTTCTACAAACAGCTGCAGGAGCACCCGGAGCGGCTGGCCGTGCTCGGAGACGGACATCAAAAGAAGTCGTATCTGTACGTGCAGGATTGCATCGACGCGATGTTGCTGGCGCTCCGCCAGGCGACCGCGCGCGTGAACATCTTGAACCTCGGCACGGACGAATACGTCGAGGTGAACGACTCGATCGACGAGATCGTGAGTGAGCTGGGCCTCTCGCCAGCTCGCAGCTACAGCGGCGGCATCCGCGGCTGGGTCGGCGACAGCCCATTGATCCATCTCGACTGTGCGCGCATGCGGCAGCTGGGCTGGGCGCCGCGGCTCGACATTCGGCAGAGCGTACGGGAGACGGTGCGCTGGTTGCAGGCGAACCCCTGGGTGTACGAGCTGCGGGGGGAGACATGAAGGTCGGGATCATCGGCTGTGGTTTGATCGGCAAAAAGCGCGCGGCGGCGCTCGCGAAGCACGATCGTCTGGTCGCCGTCGCGGACTCCGTGCCGGAGCGCGCCACTGCGCTCGCTGCGGAATTCGGCGCCGTCGCCAGAGATGCGCGCGTCGTCCTCGGCGATGCGGAGATCGAGGCGGTGGTGATCGCGACCACGCACGATCATCTCGCGGGCCTGGCACTACAGGCCATCGAGAGCGGCAAACACGTGCTGCTGGAGAAGCCGGGCGCGCGCCGGCCGGCAGAGCTCACGCCGCTCGTGGCTGCAGCCGCGCGCCGCGGAGTCAGCGTGCACGTGGGCTTCAACCACCGCTTCCATCCGGCGCTGCAGAAGGCGAAGCAGCTGATCAGCGCGGGTGAGCTCGGCGAGCTCTTCTTCATCCGCGGCCGCTACGGGCATGGCGGCCGGCTCGGCTACGATCGCGAGTGGCGCGCCCAGCCGGAGATCAGCGGCGGTGGCGAGCTGCTCGATCAGGGTGCGCATCTGATCGATCTCGCAGGCTGGTTCTTCGACGAGCCGTTCGAGAAGGTCCATGGCGCGATCGCGACCTACTACTGGCAGATGGTCGTGGAAGACAACGCGTTTTTGACCCTGCAGACGCCGCGCGGGCGCACAGCGCAGCTGCACGTCACGTGGACCGAGTGGAAGAACATGTTCTCGCTCGAGGTCACCGGTCGCAACGCGAAGCTGCACATCGAGGGCCTGGGCGGCAGCTACGGCACCGAGCGTCTGGCGTTTTATCAGATGCGCCCCGAGCTCGGTCCACCCGACACGACGATCTGGGAATATCCAGGTGCCGACCGCTCGTGGCACGCCGAGTGGGCGCACTTCCAGGCGCAGATCGCGGCGAAGCAGGTGAGCGGGGCGCCGGGCCTGGAGTCCACGCAGGCGGTGCTGTCCGTGGTCGAGCGGGTGTACGAACAGAATGACGTCAGCTGGTATGCGAGCCGGCAGGGGACACAATCATGATCATCACGCGCAGTCCGCTCCGCATCTCGCTCGGGGGAGGCGGCACCGATCTGCCCTCGTATTATCGCGACTACTCCGGCTTCGTGATCGCCGCGGCGATCGATCGCTACGTGTACGTGACGTTGCACCACACGTTCACCGGCAAGCTGATCTTGAAGTACTCGAAGATGGAGCGGCCGGACGAGATCGCGGACATCCAGCACCCGATCATCAAGGCCGCGCTGCAGCACGTCGGTTTCACCGAGCGCCCGCACCTCGAGATCACCAGCATGGCCGACATCCCGGCGGGCACCGGGCTCGGGTCCTCCGGCAGCTTCACGACGGCGCTCCTCAAGGCGCTGCACACCTACCGCAAGAACCTCGTCCACCCTCACGATCTGGCCACGGAAGCGTGTCACGTCGAGCTCGACATGTTGAATGAGCCGATCGGCAAGCAGGACCAGTTCATCGCAGCCTACGGCGGCTTGACCTGCTTCCGCTTCATGCCGAACGGCGAGGTCGAGGCCGAGCCGCTGAAGCTGTCCGAGCAGACATTATTCGACCTCGAAGACGGCCTCTTGCTGTTCTACACCGGCATCACGAGCAGCGCGTCGGACGTGCTGAGCGATCAGGACACGCGCACCAAGTCGCGCGATCCGCAGATGATTCGCAACCTGCACGACATCAAGGAGATGGGGCTGCGCTCGCGCAGCGCGCTCGAGGCCGGCGAGCTGCGCGAGTTCGCTGCGATCATGAACGAGCACTGGCAGCGCAAGAAGGAACGCTCGGCGGGCATGAGCAACCCGCAGATCGACGCCTGGTACGACGTGGCGATCCAGAACGGCGCGCTCGGGGGCAAGCTGATCGGCGCGGGCGGCCGGGGATTCCTCTTGTTCTACACGGAGGACAAGCGCCGGCTGCGCCATGCGATGTCGGCGGCGGGCATGATCGAGGTGCGCTTCCGCTTCGACTTCGAAGGCACGAAGCTGGTCACGCAGACATGAGCTCCGAGCTCCCAGCGCTCGCGATCCTCGCAGGAGGCAAGGCGAGCCGGCTCGGCGAGCTGGCCGCGTCGACGCCGAAAGCGCTGCAGCCAGTGGGCGATCGGCCGTTTCTCGCGTGGCAGCTCGAGCTGGTGAGCGCGCAGGGCTTTCGCGACGTGGTGCTGTGCGTCGGGCATCTCGGTGAGCAGATCGAGCGCGCGCTGCCGGGCATCACGCCGGCAGGGCTTCGCGTGCGCTGCAGCACGGACGGCGAGCGCGCGCTGGGCACGGGCGGCGCGCTCGCTCGCGCGCTGCCGCTCCTGAGCGATCCGTTCATGGTGTTGTACGGCGACAGTTACCTGCGTGGAGACTACGCGCGCGTCTACCGCGCGTTTGCGAGCGATCCGGCCGCGCTCGGCCTGATGAGCGTGTTCCGCAACGAAAATCGCCTCGGGCCCAGCAACATCGAGCTCGAGCACGGGCGGCTCGTGCGCTACGACAAGAGCGTGCGCGACGCGCGCATGCTGCACATCGACTGGGGCCTCGGCGTGCTGCGCCACGCAGCGTTCGACGGCTTTTCGGGCGCGTTCGATCTGGCCGAGGTGTACCAGCGACTGCTCGGCCAAAAGCGCCTGCTCGCCTGCGAAGTCACGGAGCGATTCTACGAGATCGGCAGCCCGGCAGCGCTGGAAGAGCTGCGGCATCTGCTAGTGTTGGGAAACGCTTGAGACTGCATGCGCAACCAGCCCCGTACGTTCGTCTTTTATCATCACGAGCCGTTTGGCCCGTTCTCGATCGAACAGCTGTGGCGCGGGCAGGCGCGCTTCGGGGGCAGCGTCGCACGGCTGCGGCTCCTGTTTGCGCTCGCGCGCCGCGGCCATGCGGTGATCATCGCAGGCAACGTCTCGGCCTCTGAGTACGAGGGGGTGCGCGGCGTGCCGGTCGCGCGGCTGCGCGAGCTCGATCTGTGTGCGCTCGAGCCAGCCGCCGTGTTGGTGCTCAACAATCCGCCGTCCGAGGACGACTGGGAAGAGCACCTCGCGACGCGGCGCGGACGTGTGCCGAGCCTGATCTGGGCGGGCAATCACTTCGCGGACACGTGGCTCGAGCGCCTGCAGCGGCAGGAGATCGATCGCATCGTGTGCGTCAGCCGCTGGCACCGCGAGTGTTACCGCATGTTCGCGGGGTTCGAGCGGCTCGAGGTGTCGTACTCGGGTGTGGACAAGGACTTCCTCGCGCCGCGCCGCGCGCCTGAGGAAGAGCGGCTGCTCTCGCTCTCGGTGCCGCGGCGCACCAAGGGCATCGATCGCCTGCTCGCGGCCTGGCGCCTGGTGCACGTTGCACGACCGAAGGCGCGTTTGCTGATCTCCGGCGCGGCTTCCATGCACGATCCGCGCGCCGCGCTCGGCCCGAGTGGTCTGCTCGATGCGGACGTCGAGGCGGAGTTCGCCGATCTGCTCACGGAGCCGCAGCGGAGCGGCATCGAGCTGCTCGGCGCGCGCGACGCGACGGAAGTGTACAGCACGCTCGCCGGCGCGACGCTGGCCATCGTCAACCCGTCTTTCACGGGCGCAGAGACGTTCTGCCGCTCCGCCGTCGAGGCGCAGGCCTCCGGCGTGCCGGTGCTCGGCGCGAGCTGCGGCGCGCTGCCCGAGGTCATCGCGGCCGGGCGCACGGGCGCGCTGTACACGCGCGACGACCCGCACGCGCTCGCCGACGCGATCCTGGAGCTCTTGCGCGATCGCAGCTTGCTCGCGGACATGGGCCGGTTCGGACCGGCGTGGGCCAACTGGCTCGCGGACTACGACCTGATCGCACCGGACTGGGAGGCGATGAGCGAGCGGGCCGAGCGCGATCAGCCTGCGCCCGCCGAGCCGCGACCGCTGGAGGATCGCTTGCGCACGCTCGGCTACGGTCGCGTGCGCTCGCGGCTACGAGCGGCGCTCACACCGCAGGCCCGTGCGCTCTTGCGCCGCGCGCTGTCATGACGAGCGCGGCCTTTTCGGGCGGACGCGTCACGCGCGCCTTTGCGTCGTCGCTGCTCGCGCAGATCATCGGCGTCGCGCAGACGTATCTGCTCGTGCCGCTCTATCTCGCCGCTTGGGGCGGCGAGACCTACGGGCGTTGGTTGGCGCTGACCGCGCTGACCTCGTATCTCGGGTTGATCGATCTCGGCGGCCAGGTCTACATCGGCAATCACCTGGCCGTGGCCTATGCACAGCAGCGCCACACGGACTTCGTGACGTTGTTGCGGCGCGGCTTCAGCGTCTTCGCGTTGCTCGGGCTGGGCGTGTGGGTGGTGGTGCTGGCGGTGCTGCTCACGCCGCTCACGAGCTGGAGCTTCAGCGAGAAGCTCGTCGTGTTCTTCACTGCGTCGAACGTGGTGCTCGCCGTGCCCGGAGGCGTGCTCGTCAGCTGTTACGCGGCGACGGGGCGCGTGACGCGCGGCGCGATGGTGGGAAACATCACGCGGCTCGTCGGCCTGGCGCTGTACCTCGTCGCGCTCAGCTTGAAGCTCGATATCGCGCGCTATGCGGCGCTGTATTTGCTGTCGGGGGTGCTCGGCACGCTCGGCGCGATCATCGACCTGCGACGGCAGCTGCCGGAGCTGTTTCGGCCGCGCTTTTCGCCCGCGCTGCTGCACGACGCCTGGCCGCTCGTACGATCCTCGCTGCCGTTTTGGGTGTTTGCACTGTCGGGTGCGCTGAGCGTGCAGGGCGTCGTGTCGATCCTCTCTGTCACGACGGATGGTGCGACGGTGGCTGCGTACTCCACGCATCGCGCAGCGGCGAGCCTGATTCTATACGCGGGGTTGCTGCTGCGCACGGCGCTCTGGACCGAGCTGACGTTCCTTGCGGCGCGCTCGGATTTCAGTCGGATCCGGCAGGTCGTCAGCCTGGCGGTGCGCAGCAACACCTGGGTGGCCGCGGTCGCCGGCTCCGGGATCTGCCTCGCCGCGCCGTTCGGCTACGCGCTGTGGACGCGCTCGAAGCTCACGCTCGACGTGCCGCTGCTCGTGATCTTCGCGACCCAGGCCGTGCTCGCGTCCGGA
>Ga0190269_10000992_pt1 | contig 13853 bp, 11 predicted proteins | sample Popmic249IS_FD_133749 | JGI IMG/M metagenome (GOLD analysis project Ga0190269, IMG submission 133749) | Populus adjacent soil microbial communities from riparian zone of Blue River, Arizona, USA - 249 IS | ecosystem: Environmental > Terrestrial > Soil > Riparian zone | place: USA: Arizona...
AGCGCCTGCAGGATGCGCTGGGGCATTTCCGCAGCCGCTTTACGCGTGAACGTAATCGCGACGATTTGCTCGGGCGCTTCAACTGTTGCAAGCAGTCGCAGATAGCGCTGCGTCAGCAGTTCTGTTTTGCCGGATCCCGCAGGCGCCTGAACGATGAACGATTCGCGCGGATCGAGCGCACGAAGACGCGCTGCGCCATCGACGAGCCGATCACTCATCGTTGGCCTCACTGCGTTCGGCGGCCCCCATCTCGTGAATGCGACACAACGTACTCAAATGACAGTGATCGCACTCGCCGGGCAGCGGATCGACCGCTGCCTCACCTGCGACGAACCGCTCCGCGAGTCGCGTCAGCGTGTCGCGCCACTGACTTTGTAGTCCCGGCCAATCCATCGGATCGCCCAAGTCGACCCGCAGTCGCTTCGGCGGATAAGGATCGACACCGGGCGCGACCTGCGCGCCATCGCTCCAGCCTCGGTACTCGACCTTCCCCGCCGCAAGCACGACGAAAGCGAGCGCACGTAACTCGGCACCATGCGCCAGACCATACAGAGGAAGTTGCGGGCTACGCGGTCGACCCGGCGTGCGATCGAGCCAGTGCGCTGGCAAATGCGACGCGCCTAGCTTGTAGTCGATCAAAAGCTCGCCGCCTTCCTGAAGCTCATCGATACGATCGGGTCGCAACGTCACGTTCAGACCGCCGATCGAATAGCGTTCCGCGGCTTCCGCGAAACGCACGCGAAACGGCGGCCGGAGCCGTTCGATCGCGAGCAGTGCCATCACTTGCCGGACGGTACTTTCGATTTCCAACGCAGCGAGCCGCTCGCGTACGCGCGAATCGGGCTCCAAGGCAGCGGCTGCACGGCGTTGCGCCGAATCGCGAACACGCTGCCCGAGCTCGTCGTCGCTCATTGCAAGCAACGCTTCTTGCGTTCCGAGCTGGCCCCAAACGTCCTGCAGCACCGAATGCAAAATGCCGCCGCGATCCGCTGGCTCGACACCGAGCGAAACTCGCGACAACGGCTGGGCCTTCAATCGCAATTGCGCATGCGCCTTGAACGGACACCGCGATTGCAATTCTAAGATCGCTGCACCTCCCGATGCGGTCGCACCGGAGAATGCAGGAGCACGGTCGTCGCGCAACATCTCAATTGCAGGTCGCTGTGCGAACAGCGACTCGCGCAGCGAAGGTGTCGTCTTCGCAATTGCAACGCCTTTATCGAACTGCGCGATCAACGGACTGATCGTGAGCTCAGCATCGCCTTCACGCTCAGGCCAACTGAGAACGACCGTCGGTGCGCTGCGAACCCAGCGATCGAGCTGCAACTTCGACAACTCGAGCGCCCCACCCGGAGTTGCTTCGGGCATTCCAGCGGCATGTTGCAGCTCAAGCGGTATGAGTGGATCTGGATTCAACGGCGCCGGCATACGATCGGCCTGCAAACCAACAACCCACAGCGCATCGAACTGCATGCCCGCACTCGTCGTCGCGTCGATAACGATGACACTGGCGTTTGCGGTTTCCGGCTCGAATGGCGTGTCACGCAGCAACTCTTGAAAGCGATGTAACGCCTGACGCGCACCCAAGCGCGGCGCGACCGCATCGAGTGCACCGAAGTCTGCGAGGATGTCTTGGAACTTCGCGAGCGTCTGATGTTCGACGCTCGACAACGTCCGCTCGCCGGGCCAACCCATACGCAGCAACGTCGTCTGAAATCGCTCGGCCCATTCACTTGGCGACGCGGCACCGAATCCACCGCGCAACATCGTCGTGAGTTCACGTGCAGCGAGGCTCAGTCGCTCGCATTGAGTTACAGCGGCCCATCGCTCGAACGCAGCCCAATCCCAGCGATCGCGCTGTTCGTCTCGCAAGCGTAAATCGGCGAGCGCGCGTCGACTGCGCTCCTCTTCGGCCCCGACGATGAATGGCGAGCGCAAGAGTCGGCCCGCGAGCGCGCTGTCAGCGTGACCCATCGCCATTCGCAAGATGAGCGCTGCCGCATCGACGATCGGATACGAATTCAACGGCGCTGGCGCTGCAACAACGACCGGCACCGCGGCGCTGTCCGATAGTGTGTGACGCTGACCCGGTGCGAAGACGTTATCGAAGACGCGACGCACTTCTTCGCGGCGCGATTGCAGGTCCGCCACGATGACGCCGATGTCCTTCATGCCCCGCTCGAGCTTCGCGCGTGCCCAGTGAGCGGCAAGCTCGATCTCATCGGCGGCATCGGCGGCTGCGATCACCTCTACCGATGCTTCGGAACGCGGCGGTCCAGCAGATGCAATGCGATCAGCAACGCGCCATCGATCAACAAGACGTTGTGTCGCTGGAACGAGCACGTCGAAGCCAGCGAACACGAGCTTCTCATCGGGGATGAGCCCGCTATCGAACATCCACTGACTCAAGCGCGCATCGTCGGTCGCACGAATCGAGACACAGCGCCTTTCGAACTCGCGACACCATACGAGCAAGGCCTGCGCTTCGGGTGAATCGAATTCGCCGAGACGATCGACAGGAATCAGGTAGTCGTGCAGCCGTTGCCAACTTCGCGCAGCGATGCGTGCTGCTTGCGACGGGGCCAGCAATTCACGTCCGACTTTGCTCGTCGAGACGATGTCATCCCACAAGACGCGCGTTTGTGCCGGAGTGAGCAGACGATTGAAGGACTGCTGGGCGGAGACACGACTTGTGAGTCGTTGCTCGCGAAGCCACGCGGACCAGGGCATAACTTGAGGTGTGCGCCAGACATTGAGCCCCTTTGCTTGCGCGTAATGGGCGTACTGAAGCCGCAGCGCATGCGCGAGACGTCGACTCGCAGTGAGCGCGACGACGCCTTGTTCAAGAAGGGAGTTCAAATGCACGCGCGGAAAATACCAAACACGGGCGCGTCATGCCCGGGTCGATGAGACGGCGTCGCGTCAGGCAGGAAGACGTGGGGCCTTCCTACGACTCTCTCTTCGCGCGATCGTCTTATTTCGCGACGACTTTCAGATCTGGCGCCGGTCTTGAGATGGGTTGCGCGCCGCTCGCGTAGCTGTCGAGCAATTCCTCGATGCGGCGGAACACTTCACCGATAACTTCGGAGGTTGGCAGGTTCGTGATCCGGAAATGCGTCTTGTACGGCGTGTTGAAACTCGTGCCCGGCGCGATCAGCACATGCTTGTGCTCGAGGAGATCCATCGCGAATTGCTGGTCGACGAAGTCCGGCAGCACGCCATTCTTCAACCCGATGAAGGCGTAGATCGCGCCGCGCGGAGCGACGACTTCGAGGTATTTGCTGTTCGCAACGCTGTCGAGAATCGCCTGGCGTGACTGGAACAAACGTCCACCCGGACGGGTGAGCTCATAGATGCTTTGATAACCACCGAGCGCTGTCTGCACGGCCCATTGACCGGGAACATTGCTGCACAGACGGAGCGATGACAGCTTGTCCAACGCGGTCAAATATTCGCGTGCAGGTTCGACCTCACCCGAGAACGACACCCAACCCACGCGATAGCCGCAAGCGCGATAGACCTTCGACAAGCCCGAGAGCGTCGCGCACAACGTGCCGTGCGCGAGCGTCGCCATCGGCACGAACTCGGCATCGCCATAAAGAATCTGATCGTAGATTTCGTCGCAAAACAAAATCAGTTGATGACGTTCGGCGATGCGTGCAATCGCTTCGAGCGTCGCACGCGAATACACGGCACCGGTCGGGTTGTTCGGATTGATGACGACGATCGCGCGCGTGCGGCTCGTGATCAGCGCCTCGATGTCCTCAGGCTTTGGCTCGAAGCCATTCTCTGGGCGGCAGGGATAGTGAACCGCACGTCCACGATTGAGATTCACGGCGGCCGTCCACAATGGATAGTCAGGGCTCGGCACGAGCACTTCATCGTCGGTCGACAGCAAGGCGCGCAGCACGAGATCAATGAGCTCGCTGACGCCATTGCCCATGTAGACCTCATCGGCCGTCACACCGCGTACACCGCGGCTCTGCTGTTGCATGACGACCGCTTCGCGCGCCGGGAAGATGCCCTTCTGATGGCTATAGGCCTCACTCGCACGCAGGTTTTCGATCATGGCGAGCCGCATCGTTTCCGGCGTACGGAAACCGAACACACCGGGATTGCCGATGTTGAGCGGGATGATGTCGTAACCCATCCGCTCCATCTCGTTGGCGCGACGGGCCAGATCACCACGAATCTCGTACTTAACGTTGGTGAGCGTGGCACTCGGGCGAATCGGACGCATGACGGGTTCTCAGTGAGCGGACAGGCAGGCGAAGATAACAGAAGCTCGAGAGTGCAATGTCGTACAGAGGACTGCTGTGGCTGCCATCACAGAAGCCCTTTTTAACTGCCTAATGATCGAGCAACAGCGAACCGAAGCCGTCGATCTTGTCATCGATCCCCAGGCTCCGGAGCGTGTGCCAGTAAGTGCAGGTATTTACAGCAAGCACCGGCTTGCCGAGCCAGTGCTCCGCTTCAGCAGCAATCTTCGCGAAAGCGAGGTTCGTGCCGACCTGAAGAATCAGCTCAACGCTCGGATCGTCGACTTCACGAACCGCACGGCGCAGCCGCTCAGGTGACTCATGTGCCATCAGCAACGGACTGTTTGATTTCAGTCCGAGCAGGTTCACGACCTCGAAACCGCTATCGCTGAATGAACGCCGCACTTGGGCGTCGCCGGCCGGCATGTAAGGCGTAATCAAACTGATCCGACGGACACCGCCGTAGCGTTGCATCGCGGCGAAGCATGCCTGGGCCCCGAGAATCACTTTCACATGCGCACGTGCTTCGAGATGTGACTGCAATGCATTCGTGTCTAGCGTGCCTTCCCAGAACGTCTCGGCTGACATCGCCATCGCAATCGCGGAGGGTGAACAAGCCAGGATGCCGTCGATCGCACTCTCGATCGACGTGCGTACAGAACCCATCATGTGCGCGAACTCTTCATCCGTGCCGACCGGTGTGTCGGGGATGACAACGCGCATCATTTGATTCGTCACACCGCGCGGTCGCATGGCGTCGAACTCGGGTTGCACGATCGTGTTGCTTGCAGGAGCGATCACGCCAACCTTAAGTCGAGGAGCAAGAGCGTCAGGCATGAGTGCGTTCGCGATTAGTGAAGAGAGGTTTCAATTGCGGCGTAGTGTACATGCCGATTTCAGGCGTCCAGTTACGTCATTTCCATGGATCGGAACGTGAGTCACTGCATGAAGCAATCGCCCGGATTTTCCTAGTGTTTTGGTTTGACTCGGGAGCCCTCATCCGTTAGCGTGCCCCGCCGCTGCCCGGCGGGCGGCAACCCCTGTATTTGTCGGTGTTTCGGCTGTGCAAATCGGCGCTCTCCGTGACCCATTCACGTGATGCAAGCGCTCTGACAGTCACCTCGTTGAATTTCCGAAATGGAGCATGGCGTGAGCAAAATCTTGGTAGGCCTGAAGCGAGTCGTGGACTACAACGTCCGCGTCCGCGTGAAACCCGACGGCACGGGCGTCGTGACCGAAGGCGTGAAGATGAGCATCAACCCCTTCGATGAAATTGCTCTCGAAGAAGCGCTGCGCATCAAAGAGAAAGGCGGCGCTACCGAAGTGATCGTCGTGAGCATCGGTCCTGCGGATACGCAGCAACAACTGCGAACAGGTCTCGCGATGGGTGCCGATCGCGCAATCCTCGTGCAGAGCGACGCCGCCGTCGAACCGCTCGCCGCTGCGAAGGTGTTCGTCAAGCTCATCGAGAAAGAGCAGCCGCAAATCGTTCTGCTCGGCAAGCAAGGCATCGATGACGACAACAACCAGACGGGTCAAATGCTCGCTGCGTTGTGGAATCGCCCGCAGGCAACGTTCGCATCGAAGGTGGAACTCGATGGCGCGAAGGCAAAGGTCACGCGCGAAGTCGATGCTGGTCTCGAAACGATCGAAGTCGATCTGCCCGCCGTGCTCACGACCGATCTGCGTTTGAACGAGCCACGTTACGTGAAGCTTCCGGACATCATGAAGGCGAAGAAAAAGCCGCTCGACACCGTCGCAATCGCTTCACTCGGCGTCGACACCGCGCCGCAATTCAAAACCACGAAGTACGAACCGCCCGCCTCGCGCTCGAAGGGCATCATGGTCAAAGACGTGAATGAGTTGGTCGCGGCGCTCAAGCAGAAGGGGTTGGTCTAATGGCGAAGATTCTCATCGTTGCCGAACACTCGGGCGGCAAACTCAATCCAGCGACGGCGAAGTCCGTCACTTGCGCAAGCAAGATCTCTGGGGCCGATATCGAAGTCGCCGTGTTCGCGGCCTCGGCTGGCGAAGTGGCACAGCAAGCGGCGGCGATTCAGGGCGTGAAGAAAGTCATCACGGTCGAGAACGCTGCGAATGCTGAACCACTCGCCGCTGTGCTCGCACCGCAAGTCGCGGCGCTCGCCTCGAACTACACGCACGTGTTCGCGCCATCGACGACATTCGGTAAGGATCTGTTGCCTCGCGTCGCCGCCCTCCTTGGCGTTGGTCAATTGAGCGACATCATGGCGGTCGAGTCCGAGTACAAGTTCCGGCGACCGATTTATGCAGGCAACGCGATCATCACGGTCGAAGCGCCTCAGGATAAGAAAGTCGTCGCGACGGTTCGTACGGCATCGTTCGAAGCCGCAGGCCAAGGCGGCAGTGCTGCGATTGAAGCTGCAAACGTGTCTGCCGAGATTCCGACGCACACGCGTTTCGTGACGCGCTCTGCTGCAACGAGCGGTCGTCCTGATCTGCAAACTGCGCCGCGTGTCGTTTCCGGCGGTCGCGCTGTCGGTAGCGCCGACAACTTCAAGGTGATCTTCAGTCTTGCCGACAAGCTCGGGGCTGCGGTCGGCGCGTCGCGCGCTGCCGTCGACTCGGGCTATGCAGCGAACGAACTGCAAGTGGGTCAGACTGGCAAGATCATCGCTCCGGAGTTGTACATCGCTGTCGGCATCTCCGGCGCGATCCAACATCTCACCGGTATCAAGGACGCGCGCACGATCGTTGCGATCAACAAGGATGCGGAGGCACCCATTTTCGAAGTGGCCGACATCGGCTTGGTGGGCGACTTGTTCACGATCCTGCCCGACCTCGAAAAAGCGCTCAGCTGATCGGGTTCTTGAGCTTAAAACAAAAAGGGGCGGCCTCGCGGTCGCCCCTTTTTCGTTTCACCTGCTGCGTGCAGTTACGCGAGTTGCTCGATCACGAAATCGGCGCTCGATACTTTGAATTCGCCCTTCGCTTCAACGTTCACCTGCTTCACGACTCCGTTGTCGACGACGATGGCGAAACGTTGACCGCGCGTGCCCATGCCGAATCCGGTGGCGTCGAAATCCAAGCCCAGCGCTTTGGTGTACTCGGCGTTGCCATCGGCAACCATCTCAACCTTGCCCTCCACCCCCTGAGCTTTGCCCCAGGCCTTCATCACGAACGCATCGTTGACGGCCATGCAGGCGATCGTGTCGATGCCCTTTGCTCGCAGATCGCCCGCACGCTCGACGAATCCAGGGAGATGTTTGGCATCACAGGTTGGTGTGAAGGCGCCCGGTACGGAGAAGAGCACGACTTTCCTACCAGCAAAGAACTCGTCTGCACTGACCTTTTGTGGGCCGTCCTTCGTGACAACAGTGAGTGTTCCAGAAGGCATCTTGTCGCCGACTTTGATCGCCATGGGTGCGTCCTCGCGAGAAATGAAAAGAAGTTTCGGTTCCAGAAATGATAAAGGCGGGTGCTCCGTCGGAACACCCGCCTTCAATTGGTCGGTCTTAGAGAACGCGCAGAACGCCGCGAGCGCCAAGAATGTGCGAGCGCATCAACGCTGCACTCCAATCGCCGTCGCGAGCTTCGAGCGCGCGCACGATTTCCAAATGATGTGATGCACTGCGGACAAGGTCGTCGTCCTGATACGTCTCGAACGTCTTCATCATGAGCGGCGCTTCGATCAATGAGTTCAAAGCACTCACCAAACGCGAGCTGCCGGCGAACTCATGAATACGACGATGAAACTGACTGTTGAGATCCCCGATGCGAAGCAGATAACCCGGGGCCTTCGCTATCGTCTCGTGATACTGATCTTCAGCCAGCTGACGCAGCTCAGCGATGCCCGCTTCGCTCATACGTCGTGCGGCGCGCGCTGCCCCATACGATTCCAACAATGCTCGCAACTCGAACACATCATCACGATCTTCAGATGTCCACTCGGTAACGATCGCGCCTTGATGCGGGATGAACTCGAGCAACCCTTCAGCGTGAAGCTTGCGCAACGCTTCGCGAACCGGTGTGCGACTGACCCCTGCAGCCGCGGCCACTTCCTGTTCGGTGATACGTGACGAGGCGGGATACACGCCGCGCACAATGCGCTCGCGAACAGTTTGATAGGCCTTATCTACTGCTTTCGCCATGACGAACCTTCAGAATTTTGTAGAGGGCGCAGTGCCCCGAGGCCGGCAAGTGTATACGCCTGGATACAGCGTAGGACAGAGCCTCTAGGGCTCGCACCGCCGGATTGTCCGACAATCTGCCGGAACGTGCGGGCTAGAACAGTGCGGCCGAAACGTATGCCGCACTGCAACGGATCAAGCGCGCTGCGCAGTCACTTTCGGAAAGCCACCTGCCTTCGACACCATGCTCGGCACGATGCGACCGCGCCGTTCTTGCAGCCAATTTGCGGTGTCGATCAAGGCGTTGAGATCAATGCCCGTATCGAACCCTGCTCGCGACAACATGTAGACCAGGTCTTCAGTCGCGACGTTGCCCGTTGCGTTCGGCGCAAACGGACAACCGCCAACGCCACCGACGCTCGAATCGAGCGTTGTCACACCTGCCAATACGGCCGCATACGCATTTGCCACAGCGGTGTTGCGAGTGTTGTGGAAGTGGCAACGGAGACTTATCTCGGGTACCGCTTGCTTGATTCGATCGACAAGCTCACTCACTTGATTTGGGACCGCAACACCGATCGTGTCCGCGATCGCGATCTCGAGCGGTCGCGCCTCCGCAAGTCGCTTCACAATGTCGACGACACGCTGCGGTTCGACCTCCCCTTCGAACGGACAACCGAACGCCACGGAGACGGTCACCTGCGCGCGGATGTTCGCCTCATGAGCGAGCGGCGCGATTTCATTCCAAGCTGCAATTGTGTCGTCAATAGAAGCGCCTTGATTTCGTTGAGCGAAGCTATCCGTCGCCGCAGTCACCATGCCGATCTCTTTGCATCCGGCGGCACGCGCGCGATCGAAACCCTTCTTGTTCAACACGAGTCCGACGTAATGAACGTCTGTGCGCGGCGTCAATTCCGAAAGCACTGCTTCAGCGTCTGCCATCTGCGGCACGCGCTTCGGATTGACGAAGCTCGCAACCTCGATGCGCTTGAGCCCAGCTGCAACCAAGCGATTGATCAATTCGACTTTCACACCGGTCGCGATAACTTCCGGCTCGCTTTGCAAGCCATCTCGCGGTCCCACTTCAACGATCTCGACTTTGCGATTCATAGGTTCTCGACTCGTTATGTGCCCGTGTCGATCAAACGCTTCTCGCGAATCAACACGATCAATACGCCAGCTAGTGTGATGGCGCCGCCCAGCAGCATGCGCCAGGTCAATTGATCATCCAACAAGGTAACGCCGAAGAACACGCCGAACAGCGGCGAGAGCAGCGTCAACGGTGACAAGCTGGTGACGGGATAACGACTTACAAGGTAGTACCAAGCCGTGTGTGCAATCAGGCTGGACATGATCGTCGTGAAAAACAGCGCAGCCCAAGCGCGCCAATCGGCGTTGATCGTCGCCTCGAGCTGCTTCGTCTCCGTGAGCAAACTGAACGCGAACAAGATCGGTCCACCGACGATTCCGATCCATGCCTGCAATTCGAGCGCTTTGATGTCCCTCAGTCGCTTGACGAACACGAGACCCAGCGAGCCCATGAAGCAAGACAAGACCACTAGCATCAAACCTTCGCCATAGGCGAACGCGCGAGGATCGAAACCAATGATGGCGATGCCGCCGAACGCGAGTGCAATGCCGAGTCGCCGTCGCCACCGAATTGTTTCACCGAGCAGCCACACTGATAACAGCGTCGAAAACGGCACGCCCATTTGACTCGCGATTGCGACCATCGATGCATCAGCCACAAGGAAGACGCCGATGAACAACAATGCAAATGTGAGCGGCCCCGTGAGCACCGCTGCCGCCAGCAGATTCTTCATCTGACCGCGATGCAACCGGAGAAACGGAATCAACAGCAACCCGAGCGCCGTGAAACGCAGCGCGGTGAACAACACCGGCGGCAATTGCGCGACACCGATCTTCGAGGCAATCAAGTTCAGGCCCCAGATCAGATTCATGCCAATCAGCAGTGACAGATCGCGCGAGCTGATCGATGGCGGGTCCGAATCGACGGTGACCGGACTGGCGGGCGCTTGTTGCACTTCTTCTGCTTTTTATTCGGACTAGTTAGCGACCGTAGCGGCTCTTCAGATAGGCATACACGGCACGTAAGCATTGCGGCTCCGCGCCAACAGGACGTCCCGGACGATCCTTGCTGTTCCAAGCGTAGAGGTCGAAATGAAGCCACGACTTTGTGTCTGTCACGAAGCGCTTCAGAAATAGCGCGCCGAAGATTGCACCGGAAAAACCTGAACTCGATACGTTATTCAGATCGGCCACTTTGCTCGACAACTCGTCTTCGTAATTTGTCCATAACGGCATCAGCCATACTGGATCGTGCTCCCCATGCGAGGCTTTGACGACGCTGGCCGCAAGCGCTTCATCATTACTGAACAAGGCCGGCAGCTCAGGACCGAGCGCAACGCGCGCCGCGCCCGTCAATGTTGCGAAGTCAATGAGGAGATCTGGTTGCTCTTCGTCTGCGAGCGCAAGACCATCGCAAAGAATCAGTCGACCTTCGGCGTCCGTGTTACCGACTTCGACCGAAAGTCCCTTGCGAGTCGAGAGCACATCACCCGGTCGAAAAGCGTTGCCCGCAATCGCGTTCTCAACGGCTGGAATGATGAGCCGTAAACGCACTGGCAATTTCGCATCCATGATCGCCTGTGCCGTGCCGAGCGCAACGGCTGCGCCGCCCATGTCCTTCTTCATGAGCAACATTGACGCGCCGGGCTTGATGTCGAGGCCGCCCGTATCGAAGCACACCCCTTTGCCGACGATCGTGACTTTCGGATGCGAGGCATCGCCCCACTCCATGTCGACGACGCGCGGTGCGACGGCGCTCGCGCGACCGACGGCGTGCACCGCGGGGAAACGTTCGCTCAACAGCGCGTCGCCAATGATCTGACGATGGCGACAACCATAACGACGGCCAACATCGATCGCCGCATTCGCGAGCGCCTCAGGCGTCATGTCGTTTGCGGGTGTATTGATAAGATCACGCGCTAAGGCCGTTGCTGCTCTCAACCGCTCGATCTCTGCAACGTTCACGTTCGTTAGCGCGCGCAACTCGACCTTACGAACCGGTGTCGCTTTGCGATAGCGATCGAACCGGTATTGGCCATACGCCCATCCGAGCGCGACCTGTGCTGCCGCGTTTGGACTCAACTCCGACGCAATGTGATATCGGCCCTCGCTGAGCCGATCAGGCAGTCCGCTGGACGACCAACATGACAAGTCGTCCTTCGCTGAACGTTTGCCAAGACCTACGAGAACTGCTTGCGGGCGGCCCGATGCATTCGGGATCAGCAGGACTTTGTTGCGCTCACCTTTGAACGAGTTCGCCGCAGCCCAGTTGCGCGTGAGTTCATCTTGGGCGGCGATCCATGCCTCGAAACCATCCTCGTAAACCAAATGAATTGGTGTTGAGGCAACGCTCGCGTGGGTAAAGAACATAAGGTGCAGGTTGTGTCAGAGAAAAGCAGCGGAGCAATTACTTCCGCGTGAACAGGTATGAGCGTATCGCGCGGTGAATAGCGATGCATGCATGAATACCGAACGAGCATTCGCCGCATGCGATGGAACGCTCGCGAACGATCATGTCGCGACTGACCTTCAGGGGTTGACAACATTCGCGACCGTGTGATGGTATCCGCCTGATTTTTCAGACCGTATCGCTCCCCTCACACATACATGTTCGTCGTCGTTGCAGAGCCTGCGGAAGGCGTGATCGTACGCACCCAGGTACCGGACCGAAACGCGAATCGCGGGTGCGGGATCAACGGCTGACGCCACGGGCGTAAAGCAACGAACACAGATACCGAACCCCGCAGCGGCAGGCCCGAGGCGGGGTTCTTTCATTTCAAAACGCGTTAGGAGCGCACATGCAGATCTACTCGCAGAAGGACGTCAATAAGAAAGCCTTGAAGGGCGCACGCATCGCCATCCTCGGCTACGGTAGCCAGGGTCGTGCGCATGCACTGAATCTCAAAGACAGCGGATATGACGTCATTGTCGGTGTGCGTAAGAGCGGCGACAGCTGGGCGAAGGCAAAGAAAGATGGCTTGGCGGTTGCTGAACCGGCTGAGGCCGTTAAAGACGCCGAGCTCGTTGCAGTCCTCACGCCGGATCTCACGCAGAAGGACCTGTACAAGCAGGTTATCGGCAACATCAAACAAGGCGCGACGCTGCTGTTCGCGCACGGCTTCAACGTGCACTTCGGCTTGATCAAGCCCCGCAAGGATCTCGATGTCGTGCTGATCGCACCGAAGGGCCCAGGCGGCCTCGTGCGCCGTCAGTATCAGCAGGGCCGCGGCGTGCCGAGCTTGATGGCGATTTATCAGAACGTATCGAAGAAGGCGAAGGACAAGGCGCTCGCCTACGCCGACGGCATCGGCGGCACACGTGGCGGCGTGTTGACGACGACCTTCGCGGAAGAAACCGAGACCGATCTGTTCGGCGAACAGGCCGTGTTGTGCGGCGGCGCAACCGAACTCGTCGTGAAGGGTTTCGAGACGTTGGTTGAAGCCGGCTATCAGCCCGAAGTTGCCTACTACGAGTGCTTACACGAATTGAAACTGATCGTGGATCTGCTGCATGAAGGCGGTCTCGCGAAGATGCACAAGTTCATCTCTGAGACGGCGAAGTACGGCGATCTGACTCGCGGTCCGCGTATCGTGAATCGCGATACGAAGAAAGAGATGCGCAAAATCCTCAAGGAAATCCAAGACGGTAAGTTTGCCCGTCAGTGGATGGCTGAGAACAAGCGCGGTCGTAAGAAATACGATCAAATGATGAACAAAGATCTGAAACACAAGATCGAAAAGGTTGGCGTCAAGCTTCGCGAGCGCATGCCTTGGCTCGAGGAAGAACGCGCCTAACCAATCAAGTAAGAGGTCGCAATGGTCACACCCGATCCGAATCGCGTCTTGATCTTCGACACCACGCTGCGCGATGGCGAGCAATCGCCGGGATGCAGCATGACGCAGCCGGAAAAGCTGCGAGTCGCAAAAGCGTTGGCCGAGTTGGGTGTGGACATCATCGAAGCGGGTTTCCCGATCGCCTCGCGGGGCGATTGGGAATCCGTGAATACGATTGCGAAGGAGGTGCAAGGCCCGATCATCGCGGGCCTCGCACGCTGCAATCGCGAAGACATCACCCAAGCATGGAAGGCATTGAAGGACGCAGCGCGCCCGCGCATCCACGTTTTCCTCGCCACGAGCGCGATCCATCGCGAGTTCAAGCTCAACATGGCGAAGGAAGAAATCATCCGCACCGCCGTCGAAGGCGTGAAATACGCGAAGAGCTTGTGCGAAGACGTCGAGTTTTCTCCCGAAGACGCATCTCGCACCGAACTCGAATTCCTTGCTGAAGTCGTCGAAGCAGTCGTTGAAGCGGGCGCGACAACCGTCAACGTTCCGGACACCGTCGGCTACACCGTGCCGCAAGAGTTCTACGAGCTCTTTGCGTATCTGAAACAGAA
>Ga0190269_10000993_pt1 | contig 13847 bp, 9 predicted proteins | sample Popmic249IS_FD_133749 | JGI IMG/M metagenome (GOLD analysis project Ga0190269, IMG submission 133749) | Populus adjacent soil microbial communities from riparian zone of Blue River, Arizona, USA - 249 IS | ecosystem: Environmental > Terrestrial > Soil > Riparian zone | place: USA: Arizona...
CAGCAGATGACCGCCGAAGGGCTGAACCTGGCCGGGGTGGAAACGGTGCTGACGCTGGAAGCCCAGGTGCAGAAGCTGCGGGCCGAAGGCGAGCGGCTGCGCAAGCGGATCGCGGAACTGGAGAGCAAGAGGAACGGAGAGACGGGCTGATGCAGGCGGACAGGTTCACGGAGAAATCGCGCGAGGCGGTGGCGGCGGCACAGGAGCTGGCGCGGACCCGGCGCAACCCCGAGATCGCCTCCGCCCACCTGCTGCTGGCGCTGCTCGACCAGGCCGAAGGGATGGCGATCCCGGTCCTGCAGAAGGTCGGGGTCGACCCGGCGACGGCGCGGAGGGAGGCCGAGGCGGCGCTTGCCGCGCTGCCGACCCTCGGCGACGGCGCCGACCCGCAGATGTCCTCGAACCTAGCCCGGGTGCTGCGCGGAGCGGAGCAGGCGATGGCGAAGCTCGGCGACAGCTACATCACCGTCGGCCACCTGCTGCTGGCCCTGGCCGAGGACGGCTCCGGCGTCTCCGACCTGCTGCCCGACCGCGACGAGTTGGAGCGGGCGGTGAAGGCGGTCCAGGGCCCGGCCAAGGTGACTTCGCCAAACGCCGAGGACAACGCCCAGGCGCTGGAGAAGTTCGGCCGCGACCTCACCGCCGAGGCCGAGAGCGGCAAGCTCGACCCGGTGATCGGGCGCGACGAGGAGATCCGCCGCGTGATCCAGGTCCTCTCCCGCCGGACCAAGAACAACCCGGTGCTGATCGGCGACCCCGGCGTCGGCAAGACCGCGATCGTCGAGGGGCTGGCGCAGCGGATCGTCAAAGGCGACGTCCCCGAGAGCCTGCGCGACCGCCGCGTGATCGCGCTCGACATCGGCTCCCTGCTCGCCGGCTCCAAATACCGGGGCGAGTTCGAGGAGCGGCTGAAAGCGGTCCTGAACGAGGTCCAACAGGCGGAGGGCCAGATCGTCCTCTTCCTCGACGAGCTCCACACGATCGTCGGCGCCGGCGCGGCCGAAGGGGCGGTCGACGCAGCCAACTTGCTGAAGCCGATGCTGGCTCGCGGCGAGCTGCGCGCGGTCGGTGCGACCACGCTCGACGAGTACCGCAAGCACATCGAGAAAGACGCGGCGCTGGAGCGGCGCTTCCAGCCGGTCCTGGTCGGCGAGCCCGACATGAACGACACGATTGCGATCCTCCGCGGGCTGAAACCGCGCTACGAACAGCACCACGGCGTCCGCATCTCAGACTCGGCGATCGTCGCCGCGGCGACCCTCTCGGAGCGCTACATCGCCGACCGCTTCCTCCCCGACAAGGCGATCGACCTGATCGACGAGGCGGCCTCGCGGCTGAAGATCGAGATCGACTCGGTGCCGACCGAGATCGACGAGGTCGAGCGGCGGATCCAGCAGCTGGAGATCGAGCGCGAGGCGCTGAAGAAGGAGACCGACGAGGCATCGAAGGCGCGGCTGCAGGCGCTGGAGGGCGACCTCGCCAACCTGGGCGAGGAGGCGGCCGAGCTGCGCACCCGCTGGCAGAACGAGAAAGAGCCGCTGGAGCAGATCAAAGCCGCGAAGGAACAGCTGGAGGAGGCCCGGCGCGAGGCCGAGCGGGCCGAGCGCGAGACCGACCTCGAGCGGGCGGCGAAGCTGCGCTACGGGGAGATCCCGGAGCTGGAGGCGCAGGTCAAGGAGCAGGAGGCGCGGCTGGAGGAGCTGCACGCCGGCGGCGAAGTGATGCTCGCCGACGAAGTCACCGAGGAGGACGTGGCCGAGGTCGTCGCCAAATGGACCGGGATCCCGGTCAGCCGGCTGATGGAGGGCGAGGTGCAGAAGCTGATCCAGATGGAGGAGCGGCTGCACGACCGGGTGATCGGCCAGGACGAGGCGATCGCCGCCGTCTCCAACGCGCTGCGACGCTCGCGCGCCGGCCTCTCCGACCCCGACCGGCCGATCGGCTCCTTCCTTTTCCTCGGCCCAACCGGGGTCGGCAAGACCGAGCTGGCGAAGGCGCTGGCCGAGTTCATGTTCGACTCCGAGCAGGCGATCGTCCGCCTCGACATGTCCGAGTACATGGAGAAGCACACGGTCGCGCGGCTGATCGGCGCGCCCCCGGGCTACGTCGGCTACGAGGAGGGCGGGCAGCTGACCGAGGCGGTGCGGCGGCGGCCCTACGCGGTGGTGCTGCTGGACGAGATCGAGAAGGCCCACCCCGACGTCTTCAACACGCTTCTGCAGCTGATGGATGACGGGCGCCTGACCGACGGCCAGGGCCGCACCGTCAGCTTCACCAACACGGTCCTGATCATGACCTCGAACGTCGGCTCCGACCGGATCGTCGGCGAGGCGGTCGACGAGAAGATCCGCGAGGGGATCGAAGAGGTGCTGGCGGCGACCTTCAAGCCGGAGTTCCTCAACCGGATCGACGACACGGTGATCTTCCACCGCCTCTCGAAGTCCGACATCGGTCGCATCGTGCAGCTCCAGGTCGAACAGCTGGTCGGGCGGGTGCGCGAGCGCGGGATCTCGATCGAGCTCTCCGACGACGCCCGCACCCTGCTCGGCAACCTCGGCTACGACCCCACCTACGGGGCGCGGCCGTTGAAGCGGGTGATCCAGAAGCAGCTGGTCGACAAGCTGGCGCTGAAGATCCTCGAGGGCGAGTTCGGCGAGGGCGACGCCGTTCGCGTCGACGCCCGCGACGGCGGGATCGTCTTCGAGCTGGTGGGGACCCCGGCGGCCGCGGCGGCATAGGGACGCCCTACCGCATTTCAGGGCTCATTTTCCCGGCCCTTTCTGCCGAAACAAGAACCTCATGAAGGTGCTCTTTAATTGGGCCAGGCAATCTAGGCTGTGGGAGAGCACCTACAGGATTCGATGAACGACGACCAGACCCCGATCAACGCGCGCCCGCGGCGGCGCCGGGAGGAGGCCCTCGAGGACCTCTCGCTGGCCCTGCGCGATCGCCTTCTCTGGCCGGCCCAGGACTACTTCCGAAGCTTCAGCGATGCAGGCCGTGTCGCGGTCGCCGGCGGCGCCGTCGTCCTCGCCCTGGGGCTCGGCATCGGCGGCTACTCGCTAGCCGCCTCGGGAGGGAGCGAGCCCGCCCCCGCCCCGCAGGTCGCGGTGACGAGCCCCCCGGCCCCCGAGCCGGCGCCGGTGAAGAATGCGCCGAAGCCCGTGGCCGACCCGACCCTGCAGGGGGCGACCCCCGTCTTCAAGGCCCCCGCCGGGGACGGCTCCAAGGTCGATAGCTCGAAGGCGGTCGCGAGCGAGGCGCCCGTCGCCGCCACCGCCAACACCGGCAACCCCGCCACCGACACCTTCTCCACCAACCCCGCAGCCCAACCTGCCGCCGGCGCCGCCGCCTCGGCCGCCGCCGCCGTCGACGGCCCTCCGGCCGGTCCCGCGGCGATTGCCGTCGCCCGCAAGTTCGCCGACGCCTTCGTCGTCTACGAGACCGGCGCCGATAAGACCACGGTCCGCAAGGCCTTCAAGGCGACCGCCGTCCCCGACGTGACCAAGGCGCTGCTGCAGCGGCCGCCGCGCCAGCCGGCAGGGCTCAAGGTGCCGAAGGCGAAGGTCCTCAACGTCGTCCCCGCGCCGTCCCACGACCGCATCTATCCCGTCAGCGTCTCGCTGCTGCGGGTCGGCACCACCAGCGAGCTGCGGCTGGAGCTGGAACAGCTGAAGAACAAGCAGTGGCGAGTGGTCAACGTCCTCGGCTGATGGAGCAGGCACAGAAGATCAAGACGGTGATCGCGGCCGCGGCGGCGACCGCGGCGCTGGCCGCGCCGGTCGCGGTGGCCCGGGGCGAAGCGGCGACCCCCGCCAGCGGTCTGGTGCCGGGGTCGGCCCTAGAAGCCCCGGCAGCGCCCGGAGCGGACGATGCGGCCGCCGAGGCCCCGCTGAAGCAGAACGAGACCCTGGTCCCGCCGCCGGCTCCGGCGACGGAATCGCCGGCCCCCAGCGGCGGGGTGGGCGCCGGCGAAGGCGGGGCCGAAGCACCCGAAGAATCCGCGCCCGAAGCGGGGGCTACCCCCGCGCCTGGCCCCGGCTCCTTCACGATCCCCTCCCTGCCGAGCTCCACCTGCGCGATCAACGGCGTGCCGCCGGTGCTGATCCCGATCTACCACCACGCCTCCGACCAGTACGCCCTCGGGCCGCAGGGGCCGGCGATCCTGGCCGGGATCAACGCGATCGAGACCGCCTTCGGGACCAACCTCGGCCCCTCCTACGCCGGGGCCGTCGGCTGGATGCAATTCATGCCGGAAACCTGGGCGATGTACGGGGTCGACGCCAACGGCGACGGGGTCAAGGACCCGAACAACCCCGAAGACGCGATCCACGCCGCCGCCCGCTACCTCAGCGCCGCCGGCATGCCGGAGGACGTCTGGGGCGCGATCTTCGCGTACAACCACGCCGACTGGTACGTCGAAGACGTGCTGGAGCACGCCGGCTGCTACGCCGACGAGGTCGGGGGCAGCTACACGACCCTCACCCTCTCCCCCCAGATCAAGGTCTTCCAGTGCATGCCGGCCGACGACTGGAAGAAGCAGATCCCGGAGGACTACCTGAACGCCTTCGAGACGGCCGCGGGCCGCTACGAACTCGGCAAGCGCGGGGTCTGGACCCTCGCCGCGATCGCCCGCCTGGAGTCGGATTTCGGCCGGGGCATGAACGCGAAGCAGCTGCGCACGCTCGGTCCGCTCGGTCTCGACAAGGTGGAGTGGAGCCGGTACGCGGTCGACGGGGACGAAGACGGGCGCATCCGCCGCGGCGACGTGGACGACTCGGCGGCGACCCTGGCGCGGCTGATGTGGTCCCGCGGCTCAATCGACGCCGGCGTCTTCACCCACAACCAGGCCGCCTGGTACGTCGACGCCGTCGCCAACGAGGCCGACCAGCTCGCCGGCAAGTGCGCCGTGACCAGCAAAGAGTGGACGATCGTCCTCCCGGGCGACACGGCCTCCCAGATCAACTGGGGGAACCTCACCCTCTCCAGCGACCTCGAGCTGCGGGACATCCAGGCCGGGATGCTCGACCAGCGCGTCGTCGGCCTGCTGGCGCTGATGACCAGGGACCATCAGATCACGATCAGCTCCCTGCGCTCCGACCACTCGCAGATGACCGCCTCGGGCAACGTCTCCAACCACTTCTACGGCCGGGCGATGGACATCGCCGCCGTCGACGGCGTCTCCTGCACCGACACCTCGAGCACCGCCCCCTGCGCCCAGCTCGGCTACGCCCTCGCCCAGCTGCCGGACCCGCTGCACCCGACCGAGCTGATCTACTGCTTCGACCTCGACGGCCTCGGCCCGGCCTTCGCCCTGCCGGACCACTGCGACCACATCCACGCCGGCTACTACGCGTACTAGCTGCCGTCGTAGTGAGTCGCACTGCGCCGCCCGACCAGGCTCCGCCATGGGCGGTACCGCCTTCTTCCCTTAATCGATTCGGTTCCAAATACCCACATTTTCTACGCCCTAACCTATCTTGACTAATCAGTTTTCTGTGTTAGAAATTTTCCCTTCAGGCCTTCGATTTGCGAAGACCTGCCGGTCCTCCCGAAGCATCGGGACTAACACCGACTCCTGTCGGAAAAGGAGAAAACATGAAACACATCAAGATGCTGGGGATCGCAGTCGTCGCGTCCCTTGCCGTTATGGGCGTAGCCGGCGTAGCCAGCGCCTCCGCCAACGCGATCCTGTGCTCGACGAACACGAACCCCTGCACCGGGACGAAATACGGAAGTGGTACGAAAATCAGCGCGCAGCTGAAAAGCGGAACTCACGCCACGCTGACAACGTCGATCGCGAACGTCACATGCACTAAATCGACCGTGGCTGGCTCAACCACCAACGCCGAAGGCCACGGTGAAATCAGCACCTTCACCTTCAGCGGCTGCACCAGCGGCAGCACCCCGTGCACCGTCAAAGCAGTCAACCTGAACTACACAGCTACAGCTAAAGCAAGCGGCGGCGGCAACGGGACGTTGACCATCTCGCCGAAAGCGGGCGGCGGAAAACCGGGCGCGTCCGTCGAATGCGGGAGTCTGATCAACTGCACCTTCACGGTCAGCTCCATCACCCTCGGTGTCACCGGCGGTAACCCGGCGACCATCGTCGCGAACAATGAGACGCTCGAAAGGACCGGCGGCCTCTGCCCGTCCACCGCGACTTGGCACGCCACCTACGAAGTAACGGCGCCGAAACCGCTGTTCCTCGTCTAACAGAAGTCCGAATCAACTAGCGACAGGAGAGCGGCCGCGCAGCGTCCGCTCTCCTGTCCTTCCGAGGGCGTTGCGGTCGACGCGCCCGGTGACTCACGGTCCCGCAAGAGTCCTTGACAGGTACCGTGGCGGTAGTAAAGTCGTCGGCGTTGAGGGACCGCACACCGGGCGGGAAGGCCACCCGGGGAAATGATCTCTCGGACTCAGGGGAATGTTGCAGAGAGGGGAGCGCAGCGTGAGTCGAAACGAAGATGCGGCGATGCCGGGGAAACGCAGGGTCAGGCGAAGGTTTGCGGCCAGTCTGCTTGCTCTCTGCTTTGCCTCCGGCTTGGGCCTGGGGGACACCGAGGCCTATGCGGACACCTGCCCTAACGCCGCGGCCCGCACGGGGCCCTCGGCCGCCCTCGAGGACTGCCGCGCCTACGAGCTGGTCACTCCCGCCGACACGGTCAACACGCCGCAGTTCCTGGTCAGCGGGCAGAGCGGAGGGTTCAACACCCCGACCAGCCGGGACACGGGGGACGAGGTCCTCTTCGCGATCCGGGGAGAAGCTCTGCAAGGCACCGATGCCACCGGGACCGGCGATCGCTACATCAGCGAACGGACCGGCTCGGGCTGGGTGTCCCGCCTGGCAGGCCCGACCGCGGCGCAGGCTGAAAGCGCCGACCCCGGAGGCGCTTCGAGCGATTTCGGATCCTCGTTTTGGCAGTTGACCGAACCAGGGGTTGCCGGCAGGAAAAGCTACCTGCGCCACCCCGACGGCTCCCTCAGCCTCCTGGGCGAGGGGAGCCTCACCGACGACCCCCTGGCTTTGGGACGATGGATCTCGCCCGGCGGGGAGCACGTCATCTTCACCAGCTTTGAACGACTCGAGCCCGAGGCGCCCGAAGAAGTAGGTTGCTGCCCCTTCGGCTTCTGGGGAAGCGTGGTGAACGAACCTGTGAACGCCGTTTACGAGTGGACGCCGGCTGGGCCGGAAGTGCTGTCGCTCCTTCCCGGCGATGTAACCCCAGCGCCCGAATCGGTGACCTACTACTGGGGAAGCTCGAAAGACGGGTCCTCGGTCGTGTTCACCGTTGGCGAACGTTTCTTCGGCGAAGAAGCCACCATGTACGTGCGACGCGAAGGGACCACCCACCCGATTGTGGAGGTCCCCTGGGCCGAAGAAGCGATCTTCATGGGCGCCAGCAGCTCCGGAGACAAAATCTTCTATTTGGTCTCGCCGAACATCTTCTTCGGCGCGACCACCGGTGCCTTCTATGTGTATGACGTGAACACCGAAGAATCCGAACAGATCTCGGCCGCCTCGGACGTTGGAGTGGTGAACGTCTCGGACGACGGCTCGCACGCCTACTTCATCTCCGAAGAACAGCTCGACGCCCCAGAGGGGACCCAGGGCGCGCTCAACTTCTACGTGTGGGACGGAGCCGACATCGAGTTCATCGCAGAGCTGGCGCCGGAGGACGTCAACTTCCAGCCCCAGAACGACGAGCTGCGCCTGGTGGATTGGCCCTTGGTCGTCTCGCTGGCGCAACAAGCCACTCTTGCGGGCCCGGGGATCGAGCCCTCCCGTACCACTTCCGACGGGGCGACGCTGGTCTTCGAGGCGCGGTCGAACCTCACCTCCTACGACAGCGAAGGGCACCTGCAGGTGTACCGCTACTCCGCAGCGAGCGACGAGCTGGAATGCGTCTCCTGCGACCCGACGGGAGCGCCACCCACCGCAGACGCGAAACTCCAGGGCGTCTCCCACATCGAGCGCGATGCTCCGACCTCGGCGCCGGCCGAAGTCAGGAATCTGACGGCGGACGGGAGCGCGGTGTTCTACGTGACCGCGAACCGGCTGGTCCCAGGCGACACCGACGGTCAGGTGGACGTGTACGAATGGAAGGAAGACGACATCGCACTCATCTCCTACGGCCACAGCGCCGGCACCGCCGAGTGGCTGTACGGGGTGAGCCCGGACGGGGGCGACGTCTTCTTCACCTCGGCCGATCGGCTCGTCCCCGAGAAGACGAGCAACTCGATCTCCATCTACGACGCTCGGGTAAACGGGGGCTTCCCCCTGGCCCCCAAGGAGATCCCCTGCGCAATCGGTAGCTGTCAGGGCCCGCCATCGCTGCCGCCCCCAATTCCGGCGATCGGAAGCTCCCATGCCGTTGGGTCCGGGAACGTCAAGCCGCGCCCTCGCCCGTGCAAGAAGCTGCGGGGCAAGAAGAAGAAGCGTTGCCTACGGGCTCACCGAAAGCAGAAAAGAAGCGCCAGCGCGGACCGGAGGGCAGGCCGATGATCGACAGCACGACCCCTCGACCGCGGCTCGGCAGCTGCCTCGGTCTCGCCCTGTGGATTGCGGCTGCGATGTCGGTGGTCTTCGCGCCGGGGGCAAAGGCCGCTCCGATCGACGAATACGGCATCGCGAAAGCGGAAGCTTCTCTTTCGAGCATCCAGGCCGGAGCGCATCCGGATCTGGAGACGTTCGTCGAAATCAAAACGGACCCCACCTCGACGCCCGACGGCGACGGAGATCTCAAACCCTGGGCCCCGACTAGAGATGTCCTAATCGAGCTCCCCACCGGCCTCACGGGGAACCCTAAATCCGTCGCGACCTGCACCCTGCTGCAGTTCGCCACGGCACTCGAAGCCGACGGCGGCTGCCCGGCGGATTCTCAGGTCGGCATCGTCGTCCTCCACCTCTACGGCATCAACACTCCGATCCACGAGCCGATCTACAGCCTCGAGGCCCCGGGCGGCGACATGGTCGCCCGCCTCGGCTTCTTCGGGTACAACGTCCCGGTCGTCGTAGACGTGCAGTTGCGCTCAGAAGACGACTACGGCCTCACCACTCTCAGTCAGAACCTGGCCTCCAGCTTCCCGCTGGTATCGGCTTCCGTGAACATCTGGGGCGTCCCAGCGGCTTCCGTCCACGACACGGAAAAGCAGACTCCGAAAGAGGTCCTCGATTCCGGAGGGCTGACCACGAGCTCGCCGCCCCGGCCGAGCGGACTGAAACCCGAAGCCTTCCTCACCAACCCGACCAGCTGCGGCGAACCGTTGGTCGTGGAGTTCGCCGCCGCCAGCTATCAGCGGCCGGACGACTTCGAGAACGCGTCCGCGCAACTGCCGCCGATCGAAGGCTGCGATGACCTCGACTTCCCCACCGGGTCCTCCTTCCAGCTCACCTCCAACGAAGCCGATTCGCCGAGCGGTCTGGAGGCTGTGCTGACGATGGACCAGTCGAACTTGAAGCAGCCGACCCAGACGGCCCCGGCGGCCTTGAGGCGGGCGCAGGTCACGCTGCCCGAGGGGGTCGCGATCAACCCGTCCTCCGCAGACGGACTCAGCGGCTGCTCGGAGGAGCAGTTCGGCCTCCTCTCGGAGAATCCCCTTCGCTTCAGGGCGACGCCGCCCGGGTGCCCTGAGTCGTCAAAGATCGGCACCGTCGAGATCCGAAGCCCGGTTCTGGATGACGCATTGGAGGGATGGCTATACGTCGCCAGCCAGTTCGACAACCCGTTCGGCTCGTTCCTTGCCGGCTACCTCTACGCCGAGGGCGGGGGCGCCACGATCAAGCTCGCCGCAAGGTTCGAGCTCGACCCGAGCACCGGGCAGATCACCGCCACCTTCGACGAAAACCCGCAGCAGCCGTTCGAAGAGATCAGGCTTCGGTTCAAGGAGGGCAACCAGGGTGTCCTGGTGACTCCTCCGCAGTGTGGGACCTACGGGGTCGAGGCCGCGCTGTCGGCCTGGTCGGCTGAGACGAAGCTGGAAACGAGCACCGTCCAGATCACGAGCGGGCCCGCCGGCACCTCCTGCCCGAACCCGCCGGCGTTCGCCCCCGGCTTCGAAGCGGGGACCGTCACCCCCTTGGCGGCCGAATACTCGCCGCTGGTCGTCAAGGCCTCCCGCCCCGACGGCAGCCAGACCCTGCGGGCGGTTGACGTTCGATTGCCCGCCGGCCTCACCGCCAAGCTCGCGGGGGTCCCCTACTGCCCGGAGGCCGCGATCGCAGCTGCCGCGCAGAAGAGCGGGCGCGCCGAGGAGGTAAGCCCGAGTTGTCCGTCGGCTTCCCGGGTGGGCGCGGTCACGGTGAGCTCGGGGGCTGGTAACAACCCGGTCCACGTCGGCGGGAGCGCCTATCTGGCCGGCCCCTATAAGGGAGCGCCGTTGAGCCTGGTGACGATCACGCCGGCGGTGACGGGGCCCTTCGACCTTGGAACGGTCGTGGTGAGGACCGCCCTGGAGGTCGACCCGACGACTGCTCGGGTCCGCGCGATCTCAGACCAGTTCCCGACGATCCTCAACGGCATCCCGCTTCATCTGCGGTCGATCGTCGTCGACGCAAACAGGCCGAGCTTCAGCCGTAACCCGACCTCTTGCGAGCCGATGCAGGTCGAGGGCGTACTGCTCGGCACTCCCGACCTCAAATCGTTCGTCGAGCGCTTCCAGGTGGGCGGCTGCGGCGATCTGGGCTTCAGGCCCAAACTGAGGCTGCGGCTCAAGGGGGGAACCAGGAGAGCCGCCTACCCGGCACTGCGCGCGACCCTCACCGCTAAGGACGGTGAAGCGAACATAAAACGGATCTCGGTCGCTCTGCCGAGGTCTGAGTTCCTTGCGCAGGAGCACATCGACACGGTCTGCACCCGCGTCCAGTACGCCGCAAACGAATGTCCTCGGGGCTCGATCTACGGCAGGGCCCGAGCGTTCAGCCCGCTGCTGGACAACCCGCTTGAAGGACCCGTCTACCTGCGGTCCTCCGACAACGATCTGCCCGACTTGGTGGCCGCCCTGAAAGGGCAGGTCGAGATCGACCTGGTCGGCCGCATCGACTCCGTCGACGGCGGGATCCGGACGACCTTCGCCACGGCGCCGGACGTGCCGGTGAGGAAGTTCGTCTTGCGGATGAGGGGCGGCAGGAAGAGCCTGCTCGTCAACTCGGTGGACATCTGCGAGTCGAGGCATCGAGCCCGGGTCAAGATGGTCGCCCACAGCGGCAAGTCGAAGGTTGCACGACCGGTGCTCCACGGCAAGTGCGGCAAGAAGCCCCGGAAGAAGTAGGAGCAGGCCGCCCGCCCCCGGCGCTCCCGTAGAAGCAGTACGGTTGAGCCGGAGCTCGACCTATAGCCGAAGGGGACGCATATGCCGACTTATTTGATGCTGACCAACCTCACCGCCGAGGGCGTGCGGACGCTGAAGAACAACCCGGGGCGAATCGACGAGGTGAACCGCGAGGTCGAACAGATGGGGGTGAAGGTGGTCTCGCAGTACGCCACGCTCGGGCAGTACGACTTCGTCACCGTGGTCGAGGCGCCGGATGACAAGACGATGGCGAAGGTCTCGGTGGAGCTCGGCTCGCGCGGGACGATGACCAGCCAGACCCTTGCCGCGATTCCGGCCGGCGACCTGGCCGGCGCGCTCTAGCCGCGCCTTGAAGGCGCTGGTCGTAGGCGGTGGCGGGCGCGAGCACGCAATCGTGCGGGCGCTGCGGCGCTCGCCGCAGGTGAGCGACCTCCTCTGCGCGCCCGGCAACGCGGGGATCGCGGCGGACGCGGCCTGCCTGCCGAACGTCGCGGCCGACGACGCCGCCGCGATCGTCGCCGCGGCAAAGGAGAACGCCGTCGACCTGGCCGTGATCGGGCCCGAGGCGGGGCTGGTGGCGGGAGCGGTCGACGCGCTGGAGGGATCGGGCATCCCCGCCTTCGGCCCGCTCAGGGACGCGGCCGCTTTGGAGGGATCGAAGGCGTTCGCCAAGGAGCTGATGGAGGAGGCCGGCGTACCGACCGCCTCCCACGTGCTGCTGCGCAGCCGCGAGGAAGCGTTGGAGCGGCTCGGCAGCTGCTCCTACCCGACCGTGCTCAAGGCCGACGGGCTCGCCGCGGGCAAGGGCGTGATCATCTGCCAGGACGAAGGCGAGGCCCGTGCCGCCGTCGACGTCTTCTTCACCGAGCAGCGCTTCGGCTCAACCACGGTCGTGCTCGAGGACTTCCTCGAGGGCGAGGAGCTCTCGCTGCTGGCCCTCTGCGACGGCGAGAACGTCGTCCCCCTCGCTCCGGCCCAGGACTACAAGCGGATCTTCGACGGCGACGAGGGACCCAACACCGGCGGCATGGGCAGCTACTCCCCGGTTCCCGGCTTCGGCGCCGCCGAGGTCGAGGAGATCGTCGAACAGGTCCACCGGCCGGTGGTGGCGGCGATGGCCGCCCGCGGCGTCCCCTTCCACGGCGTCCTCTACGCAGGCCTGATGATCGGAGCCGAGGGACCGAAGGTGCTCGAGTTCAACGCCCGCTTCGGCGACCCCGAGACCCAGGCGGTGCTGCCGCGCCTGCGCTCCGACCTCGCCGAGCTCTTCCTCGCCTCGCGCGAGCCGGGCGGCCTCGCCGGCATGACCGCCGAGTTCGACGACGACTGGGCGGTGACCGTCGTCCTCGCCTCCGCCGGCTACCCCGAGTCCTCGTCCAAGGGCGACGTGATCGGCGGCCTCGCCGAGGCGGCGGAGATCGCCGAGGTGACCCACGCGGGCACCGTCGAGCGCGATGGCGAGATCGTCACCGCCGGCGGCCGGGTGCTGAACGTGACCGGGCTGGGTAGCAGTCCCGCCGAGGCGCGCGATCGTGCATACGATGCCGCCAGCCGGATCTCCTTCGAAGGAATGCAGATCCGCACCGACATCGCCGCCCGCGCCGTCGAGCGCGTCCCCAGCTAACACCAACAGAATCCGAAGGAGCGAGATGAGCGAGATCTCAGAGGAGCCGCAGCCGACCGGGACCGCGACGCCCGCAGGGGGCGGACCCGCCGACCCCACCGAGACGGCGACGATGGCGACCGTCGAGGAAGCCTTCACCGAAATCGACGTCGACGAGCCCCACGTCGGGATCATCATGGGCTCGAAGAACGACAAGCCGAAGATGGAACCGGCCGGCAAAGCCCTCGAGGAAGCGGGGATCCGCTACGAGGTGCGGGTGATGAGCGCCCACCGCGACCCCGAGCTGGTCCGCGAGTACTGCCAGAACGCCCGCATGCGGGGACTGAAGGTGATCATCGCCGGTGCCGGGATGTCGGCGGCGCTGCCGGGAGTCGCCGCCGCCCACACCGACCTGCCGGTGATCGGGGTGCCGATCCTCGGCAAGAGCCTCGGCGGTCTCGACGCGCTGCTCTCGGCGGTGCAGATGCCGCCGGGGATCCCGGTTGCCTGCGTCGCCATCGACGGGGCGAAAAATGCCGGCGTGCTCGCCGGGCGGATAATCAACGCGTGATCCCGCGCTACACCCGCCCCGAGATCGGGGCGGTCTGGACGCCGCAGGCGAAGCTGGAGAGCTGGCTCGAGGTCGAGCTTGCGGCCACCGAGGCCTGGGCGGCGGCGGGCGTGGTCCCCGAGGAGGCGGCGCGCGAGGCGCGGGAGAGGGCGGCCTTCACGGTCGAGGCGGTGGACGAGCGCGAGAAGGTGACCGACCACGACGTCGCCGCCTTCGTCTACGTCGTCGCCGCCTCGGTCGGTGAGCACGGGCGCTGGATCCACTACGGCCTCACCTCCTCCGACGTCCTCGACACGGCGCTGGCACTGCAGCTGCGCCGCGCCGGCGAAGTCGTCCTCGCCAGCGCCTGCGGCTTCCGCGACGCCCTGGTGACGCGGGCAC
>Ga0190269_10000994_pt1 | contig 13846 bp, 15 predicted proteins | sample Popmic249IS_FD_133749 | JGI IMG/M metagenome (GOLD analysis project Ga0190269, IMG submission 133749) | Populus adjacent soil microbial communities from riparian zone of Blue River, Arizona, USA - 249 IS | ecosystem: Environmental > Terrestrial > Soil > Riparian zone | place: USA: Arizona...
CTCCAGGGCGTCACCGTGCCCGAGGACGGGCCGTGCGGCGGCCGGCCCACCCAGGTCTGGCTCGTCGAGCGCGCCGCCTGGATTTCGGAGCGGCCCTCGGTCGCCTCGTAGCCTTCGCCGGGTGGACGATCGCCCGATCGGCATGTTCGACAGCGGCTTCGGCGGTCTCACCGTGGCTCGGGCGCTGATCGACCTCCTCCCGGCCGAGCACCTCGTGTACCTCGGCGACACCGGTCGCTACCCCTACGGGCCGCGGCCCCTCGAGGAGGTCCGTCGCTTCGCCGAGCAGATCACCGACCTGCTCGTGCGCGAGCACGACGTGAAGCTGGTCATCGTCGCCTGCAACACGGCCGCTGCCACCGGGCTCGAGCGCCTCGAGCAACGGGCCGGGGTGCCGGTGGTCGGGGTGATCGATCCTGGTGTCCGGGCCCTCACCCGGGCCACCCGCAGCGGACGGGCCGGCGTGATCGGCACCGTCGGCACGATCGGCTCCGGCGCCTACCAGCAGGCCATGGCCGAGGTCGCGCCCGCCATCGAGCTCGCCTGCGCGGCCTGCCCCGGCTTCGTGGAGTTCGTCGAGCGGGGAGAGACCCGCAGCGACCAGGTGGCCGTGCTGGCCGAGCGGCTCCTCGCCCCGGTGCGGGAGGCCAAGGTCGACGCCCTCCTCCTCGGCTGCACCCACTACCCGTTCCTGGCCCGCACCATCAGCGACGTCATGGGCCGCGAGGTGACCCTCGTGTCCTCGGCCGACGAGACCGCCTTCGAGGTCCGGCGCCTCCTGGAGGGCACCGAGCTGGCTCGGGACCCTGCGGCCGGACCAGGCACCCACCGGTTCCTCTCCAGCGGCGACGTCGCCTGGTTCCAGCGCCTGGGCCGCCAGCTCCTCGGTCCCGAGCTGGACGATGTCGCGGCGGTCACCTGGCCCGACTGACCATCCGGCTGGGGCCAGCCGAGGCCCGGCTGCGAGGATGCGAGCATGACGACCACTGACACCCGGCCCGACGGGCGGGCCGCCGACGAGCTGCGCCCCATCACCTTCGAGCGCGACTTCACCCGCATGGCCGAGGGGTCCTGCCTCGTCAGCTTCGGGGAGACCCGGGTCCTGTGCACGGCCTCGATCGACGAGGACGTGCCCCGCTGGATGAAGGGCCGCGGCAAGGGCTGGGTGACCGCCGAGTACTCGATGCTGCCGGGCTCGTCCCCCGAGCGGATCCGGCGCGAGGTGAAGGACGGCAAGCCCTCCGGGCGGACCCAGGAGATCCAGCGCCTCATCGGCCGGTCCCTTCGGGCCGTGTGCGACATGCAGCTCCTGGGCGAGCGGCAGGTGATCGTGGACTGCGACGTGCTCCAGGCCGACGGCGGCACCCGCACGGCATCGATCTGCGGTGGCTACGTGGCCCTCCACGACGCCCTCAGCCGCCTCGTCCACGCCGGGATCATCAAGACCCACCCCCTCACGGCCTTCTGCGCCGCCATCTCCGTGGGGATCGTCAACGGCGTCCCCGTGCTCGACCTCCCGTACGTGGAGGACTCCCGGGCCGAGGTCGACATGAACGTCGTCATGACCTCCCTCGGCGGCTTCGTCGAGGTGCAGGGCACCGCCGAGGGCGAGCCGTACTCCCGCGACGGGCTGACCACCCTGCTCGACCTGGCCGAGAAGGGCATCAACGAGCTCATCGCCCTCCAGCAGGAGGTCGTGAGCGAGCCGCCTGCCCCCCGATGAGCCGCCTCTGGCTGGCCACCGGCAACGCCCACAAGGTCGAGGAGGTGCAGGTCATCCTCGGCCCCGGGTTCGAGGTCGAGGCCCGGGATCCTGGCGTCGAGGAGACGGGGACGACCTTCGAGGAGAACGCGCTGCTCAAGGCCCGCGCCCTGGCCGAGACCACCGGCGAGGCGGCCGTGGCCGACGACTCGGGCATCGAGATCGACCACCTGGACGGTGCCCCCGGCGTGCGGTCGGCCCGCTGGACCGAGGAGGGGGACTGGATCCCCCGCGTCCTGCGCGAGCTCGACGGCGTCCCCACCGAGGGTCGACGGTGCCGCTACGTCTGCGCAGCCGCCGTCGTCTGGCCCGACGGCCGCGAGGTCGTGGTCCGCGGCACCGTCGAGGGCCACGTCGCCGACGCCCCCCGGGGCACCGGCGGCTTCGGCTACGACCCGATCGTCGTCCCGGACGAGGGCGACGGCCGCACCTTCGCCGAGATGACCCCGGCCGAGAAGCACGCCATCAGCCACCGCTCGAGAGCCTTCACCACCCTGGCCCAGCACCTCTGACACAAGATCTGTGCGTCCTTTCGAGCGATAGGTGCGCAAGAACACGCACAGATCTTGTTGTGCTCACCAGTGGCGGAGGTCGACCTCCCAGACCTCGAGGACGTCGTCGCCGTCGACGAGGTGGAGGCGCTCGTGCTGGCTGACCGTCGGGTCGACGTGGGCGGGCAGCACGCGGACCTTGTCGCCCACCGCCACCGTGGCGTCCTCGCCGACGCCGAAGGTGAGGTGCTCGTCGGACACGAACCAGCAGTCGCCGGCGTCGACCACGGTGGGGTCGCCGTGGTCCATCCCGAAGCACTTGAGGCCGGTGTCGAGCACAGCCCAGCCCTTGGCTGACCGCGAGATCACGGTCCCGAGGGCGAAGAGGGCGTTCTCGAAGCCGGGGGCGTGCGGGACGTACTCGCTGTCCATGAGGCAGTAGGAACCGGCCTGCAGCTCGGTGACCCAGGTGTTCACGTCCCAGGTGCCGGTGCCGCCGCCTGACACGATGTCACCGCCCACCTCGCCGTGCGCCTCGAGCAGCACCGCCATGGAGCGCTCGACGAGGTCGGCCTTGGTGTCGCCCGACTCGCGCATGAGGTGGCCCTCGTAGCCCATCACCCCCCGTACCTCCATGCCCTTGGCCCGGGCCAGCTCGGCCAGGCGGCCGGCGTCGGCCGGGTCGCACCCGCAGCGGGGGAGGCCCACCTCGACGTCGATCAGCACCTCCCGGATGCGGGCCGCGGCCGCCGCCTCGATCGTCTCGGGGGAGTCGACCGCCACGGTGATCCGGGCCCGCTCGGCCTCCACGATCGGGGTCAGGCGGTGCAGGTCGAGGCTCTCGTTGGCCAGCAGCAGGTCCTCGCCCAGCCCGGCCGCAGCCATCCCCGCCACCTCCTTGACCGTGGCGCAGCAGAACCCCTTGTGCCCCGCCTCGGCCAGCCGTCCGGCCAGCGCGGTCGACTTGAACGCCTTCACGTGCGGACGCAGCGACCGCCCGGGCCACCGCTGCGCCATCTTGTCCACGTTGCGGTCGAACGCATGGACATCCACCAGCAGCGCTGGCGTCGGCAGCTCGTGCACCTTCATGCCCGGACCCTACGCAACGTCAGCGTCCCTCGGGGGAGGCCCGGTGCCTCCGGGCGAGGTGGTGCACCAGGTGGGAGTCGAACCCACACGGGCCTGAGCCCACGGGGACCTAAACCCCGCGCGTCTGCCTGTTCCGCCACTGGTGCGGCGGGCGAATCGTAGGCCGTGCGGGGGATCGGCTCGGCGCCGCTAGCCTCCGTCGGGATGACCCAGATGACCGACCTGCCGCCGATGCCCCACGCCCAGCAGTCGATGGGCAACCCGACCTCGGAGATCTTCAACCGGCTCCTGAAGGACCGGATCATCATCCTCGGGACCGACGTCAACGACGACATCGCCAACATCATCTGCGCCCAGATGCTGTTCCTCGAGGGCGAGGACCCCGACAAGGACATCTGGCTCTACGTCAACAGCCCCGGCGGGTCGGTGTCGGCCGGCATGGCCATCTACGACACGATGCAGTTCATCGGCCCGGACGTCGCCACCGTCTGCATGGGCATGGCCGCCTCCATGGGCCAGTTCCTCCTGGCCGCCGGCGCCCCCGGCAAGCGCTTCGCCCTGCCGCACGCCCGGATCATGATGCACCAGCCCTCGGGCGGCGTCCGGGGCCAGGCCAGCGACATCGCCATCCAGGCCGAGCAGCTCATCTACATCAAGCGGCTGATGGCCGAGCGCATCGCGCACCACACCGGCCAGACCGTCGAGCAGGTGCAGGCCGACTCCGAGCGGGACCGCTGGTTCACGGCCGAGCAGGCCAAGGAGTACGGCATCATCGACCACGTCCGCGAGCGCCGGGCCGACGTCGTCGCCAGCTGACCGGCCGACCGCTCAGCGGCAGGTCGACTCGCTGAACGAGGACAGCTCGGCGGCCGCCCCCTCGACCTCGGGGTGGTCGGCCGTCACCTGCTGCACAGCGGCCACGATGTCGACCGCATCGGCTCCCGTGAGCGGCTCCAGCGCGTCGATCAGCGCCTGCACGTAGTCGATCTCGACGGTCAGGTCGTCGCGCAGGTCCGAGGGGGCGGCGTCGCGCAGGTCGCCGAGGGCCACCCGGGCGGAGCGCAGCTGCTCGAGGGCGCCGTCCACATCGGTGGGGTCGAAGCCCTCGAAGGTGGTGGCGATCGACGGCTGGTCGCGCAGCGCCGCGCACAGCTCCTCGGCGCTGCCCTCGTCATCGCCGCTGCAGGCGCCCGCTGCGGGGAGCGCCACCGAGGCCGCCAGGAGCAGCACCGCCGCCCGGCGGCCTCGGCCACCCATCACGTAGACGGGTCGTCGTCGATCTTGTCGACCAGGTCCTTGGCCTTCTCGGCTGCCTGGTCGATCTTGTCGGTGTGCTTGCCGCCCGTCTTGTCGTCGACGACGTCGGCCACCTTGTCGATGCCCTGGTCGATCTGCTTGCCCCGCCCCTTGGCGAGGTCCTTCAGCTTGTCCATCAAGCCCATGGTGGGCCCCTTCCTGTTGTCGAGCGGTCAGCCCCGCGTGGCCTCGGCCAGCGCCCGGAGCTCGCTCACCGCATGGGCGAGGCCCTGCGGGTCCCGGTAGAGGGCGGATCCGGCGACGAGCACGTTGGCCCCGGCGGCGGCGGCACCTTGGACGGTGGCGGGACCGATGCCGCCGTCGACCTCGAGGTCGACGTCATGGCCGCCCTCCTCGATCAGCCGCCGGACGGCGGCGACCTTGGGCTCCATGGTGGCGATGTAGTCCTGCCCGCCGAACCCGGGGTTGACGGTCATCACGAGCACCAGGTCGCAGAGGTCGAGGACGTGCTCCACCACCTCCGGCGGGGTGGCCGGGTTGAGGGCCACCCCGGTCCGGGCGCCGAGCGAGCGGATGTACCCGAGGCTGCGATGGAGGTGGCGGGTGGCCTCGGCGTGGACGATGAGCAGCCCGCAGCCGGCCTCGACGTACCGGCTGGCGAGCTCGTCGGGCTCCTCGACCATGAGGTGCGCCTCGAAGAGGATCGACGAGTGGGGGCGACAGGCGGCGATCACGTCGGGCCCGAACGTGAGGTTGGGCACGAACCGCCCGTCCATCACGTCCCACTGGATGCGGTCGACGCCGGCTGCTTCGAGTGCCGCGACCTCCTCGCCGAGTCGGGCGAAGTCGGCCGGGAGCACGGACGGGGCGATCTCGATCGGGCGGTCGGATCCAGGACGGTCGCTCATCGCCCCCATCCTCGCACAGGCATCCGCCTCTCCCGCACCTACGCTGCCCCGGTGGAGCCTGCCGCGCCCCCGACGAGCGAGGTGCTGGAGCTCGACGTGACCGCCGTGGTGGCGGGCGGGGACGGCTTGGCCCGTGACGCCGACGGGCGCGTCGTCTTCGTCGCCGGTGCCCTGCCCGGCGAGCGGGTTGCCGCCGAGGTCCGTGAACGGCGCAAGGACTTCGCCCGGGCCAGCGTGGTGAGCGTGCGACGGCCCTCACCGGTCCGGGTGGCCCCGCCCTGCCCGTTCGTGGCCGCCGGCTGCGGCGGGTGCGACTGGCAGCACGTCGACCCCACCGCCCAGCGGCGCCTCAAGGCCGACGTGGTGGCCGACGCGCTGCGCCGTCAGGCCCGCCTCGAGGTCCCGGTGGACCTCGGCCCCGACCTGCCGGCGACGGGGTACCGGACGACCCTGCGAGGCGAGGCGGTCGACGGCCGGTTCGCGCTGCGCCACCGGGGCAGCCACGACCTGGTGCCCATCGGACCGTGCCTGGTGGCCCACCCGCTGATCGACGAGCTCGTCCGAGACGGCCGCTTCCCCGACGGTGAGGTGACCTTGCGGGCCGGGGCCGCCACGGGCGAGCGCCTCGTCGTGGTCGACGGGGACCCGGCCGATGCCATGGTGCCGGCGGGCGTGCGGGTCGTCGGCGCGGCCGAGCTCCACGCCGGGCACCGCGCCTGGTACTTCGACGAGGTGGCCGGCCGTCGGTGGCGCATCTCCGCCCGGTCGTTCTTCCAGGCCCGACCTGACGGCGCCGAGGCCCTGGTCGCCGCCGCCCGGGCCGCCCTCGACGGTGCGCTCGGGCCGAGCGACCACCTCGTCGACCTCTACGGCGGCGTGGGCCTCCTCGCGGGCACGCTGGGCACGGGCTCCGTGACCGTCGTCGAGAGCAGCGGCTCGTCGGCTGCGGACGCCCGAGTGAACCTGGCGGACCTCGACGCTCGCGTCGTCCGGGGCGACGCCGCCCGCTGGCGAGGGCGCCGCGCCGCCGCGGTGGTGGCGGACCCGCCTCGGAGCGGGCTGGGCCGCGACGGCGTGAAGGCGGTGGCAGCCACCCGGGCGCGGCGCGCCGTGCTGGTCAGCTGCGACGCCGGCAGCCTCGGGCGCGACGCCCGGCTCATGGCCGAAGCCGGCTTCCAGCTGCGGACGGCCACCCTCGTCGACCTCTTCCCCCACACCTCGCACCTCGAGGTCGTCACCCGGTTCGACCAACGATGAGGGCGTCATCCGGGATCCCCAGCCGCTCCGAACTCCTGCTGCCATGGACGAGCTCGACGACCGGGAGCTGACCGCGGCCAGCGACGCCGTGCTGGTCGTGGCCGTCAGCCGCTACCAGCAGGCGGCGCTGGCCGAGGCCTACCGCCGCCATGCGGGCGCGGTGTTCGCCCTCGCCCGCCGGCTCCTGCGCGACGCCACCCTGGCCGAAGAGGTCGTGCAAGAGGTGTTCCTGAGGCTGTGGAACCAGCCCGAGAAGTTCGACCCGGCCCGGGGCAGCCTGCGGTCGTACCTGCTGGCCCAGTGCCATGGCCGGGCGGTCGACCTGCTGCGCTCGGAGTCCTCCCGGCGCCAGCGCGAGGAGCGCGACGTCCGGCGCACCGCGGAGGGCGGCTACGACCTCGAGCACGAGGTGGTCGACCTCGCCGTGGCCGAGCGGGTCAAGGAGGCGCTGCAGGTGCTCCCAGAGGGAGAGCGACAGGCGATCGCCCTCGCCTACTTCGGTGGCCACACCTACCGTGAGGTGGCCGACCTGCTCGGGGAGCCCGAGGGCACGGTCAAGAGCCGCATCCGGTCCGGGCTGAAGCGCATGAAGGGTGAGCTGGCGGGCGCCGGCTTGGGAGGTGACCTGTGACCGGTCCGCGCACGCACGACGAGATCGCCGAGCTCCTGGGCGCCTACGCGCTCCACGCGGTCGACCCCGACGAGGCCAAGGCCGTGGAGGACCACCTGGCCGAGTGCCCCCGGTGCCGGGCCGAGGTGGCCGATCACCGTGATGTCGCCGCCCTGTTGGGCAACAGCGGCGGCGCCGCCCCCGAAGGCCTCTGGGACCGGATCGCAGGGTCGCTGGAGGAGCCGGCCCCCCCGATGCGCCTGGACCTGCCCTTCCCCGGATCCGCTCCCGCCTCCGTCGTTCCGCTCGCCCGGGCCCGCCGCGGGCGTGGCCGTGGACGATCGTCCTGGCTCCCGGCGGCCGCCCTGGGCGCCGCGGCCGCCGTCGTGATCGCCGTGCTCGGCGTCCGCGTCGTGGACCAGCAGGACCAGCTGGACGACATGGAGGCGGCGCTGGTCGATGCGGACCTCGAACGGGCGGCCCAGGCCGCGCTCGTGGACTCGCGGGCCACCCGCACCACGCTGCAGTCCTCGGACGGCGACGTGACCGTGGTCGCGGTGCTGCTCCCGGACGGCACCGGCTACCTGATGGCCGACGACCTCCCGGACCTGCCCGACGACCGGATCTACCAGCTCTGGGGGCAGACCGAGGGCGGGCTCATCTCGCTCGGCGTGTTCCGGACCGACACCACCGTGGTGCCCTTCCAATCGACCGGTTCGCTGGAGCTCCTCGCCGTCACCGAGGAGGACGCCGGCGGGGTGGTCGCCTCGGAGAACCCGCCGGTCGTCGCCGGCGAGCCGGCCTGACTCACCAGGGCGGCCCCTTGGCCAGCCACGACCGGGTCCAGGACAGGGAGTCGCCCTCGCAGGGAGGCAGCCCGTGGCTGGGCTCGCTGATCCCCGTGAAGGCGGTGGCCACGCAGTCCGCCCAGGCCTCCTCAGGCCGGTTGCTGTAGGCCGGCCAGCCCTCGGGGGCGGCGCCGTTGTACTCGCGGGAGCCGTAGCGGAAGGCGATGAGGTGGCCGAACTCGTGGGCCAGGACGGCGGTCAGCCGGTGCTGGGGGCCGGTGGCGTGCGCCTCGCTCACCAGGATGCGCCCCGCGGGGTCGGCCCACGAGACGTTGCCGGCCACCACCTCGAGGCGCACGGAGATGGCGGCCCGCCACCGCGCCGGGACCGCCCCCGGGTAGCTGGCCTCGACGCGCTGCTGCGGGGACTGCGCCGGCGCGGGGGCCGGGGCGGGAGCGGGAGCCGGGGGCGGCGGGGCGGGGGCGGGAGGCGGAGGCGCCGTCGAGCTGGTCGGGGCGGGCGCCGGAGCGGGGCTCGGCTGCGGAGCGGACCGCGCGGGGGCCGGCGCCGTGGTCGCCGGCGGCGCCTCGGTCGTGCTCGGCGGTGGCGGGACGGTGGTGTCAGCGCCCTGCTCCGGGACCCGGGTGTCGAGGGTCGCCTCGGCGGCCGACTCGGCGGTGTCGACCACGACGCCGGCGGGGGCCGGCCCCTCCACGGCCGAGCGGGCGGGCGGGTCGACGTCCTCGAGGGCGACCGCGCTCACCACCCCGGCGAGCTGCAGGCCGACGGCGGCGAGGCCGAGGAGGACGGGCGGACGAGGGCGGCGGAAACGGGACGAACCGGACATGCCCAAGACGTCGGCTCCGGAGGCGGAGGTCGCGCAGAGGCCTCCGGACCATCCGCACGGGTCGTTGGTCCCCCTGCCTCCGGTCTCGCTGCACTAGGTCCGTCGGCCCACTCCTGCGCTGATCGACCGATTTCTCCTAAAGGGGACGATCAGGGCGGTCGATGGTGCATCAGCACCAAGGGTGGGGGATGCCATGCACGACCACGATGAGCCACGGAGACCATGTCGAGTCGTCGTCATCGACGACCACGAGCTGCTCTCGTCAGCGCTGCAGATCGCGCTGGCCGCCGACGGCAGGGCCCACGTGGTCGCCACCGCGGCCACCCTCGCCGAAGGACGTGAGGTGGTCGCCACCCACCGCCCGGACGTCGTCCTGACGGACCGGCTCCTCCCCGATGGAGAGGTCGACCAGCACATCGGAGCGCTTCTCGACGGTTCGCCGACGTCGAGGGTGCTCCTCATGACCGGGTGGCCCACCGAGCGCTCGTCCCAGACCGCGCTGGAGTCCGGAGCCCACGGGGTGATCGCGAAGACGGAGTCGGTGACCCGCATCGTGGAGGCGGTGCAACGGGTGGCGGCCGGGGAGCTCGTGCTCCCGTCCGAGGTCGCCTTGCGGCTGCTGCGCCGTCCCGAGCGCGGCGCTCGCGGCGACCTGTCGGACCGGGAGCTGCAGGTCCTCGAGGCGCTGGCCTCGGGGGACACCTCCCGGGTGGCGGCGGAGCGGCTCTGCATGAGCCACAACACGCTCCGGAACCACCTCAGTCGGGCCATGCTCAAGCTGGGCGTCCACGATCGCCTCGGCGCGGTCACCGAGGCGATGCGCAGAGGCCTCATCGCACCTGCCCGGCCGAGCGGATCGGCCGAGGTCGCGGAGGGGGTCGCCCGGTGACGAGCCTCCCGGAGGTGCAGCCCGTCAGCCACGACCTGGTGCACGCCCTCGCAGAGGCCGTCGCAGCCGGCGAGGTCGAGGTCCACTACCTGCCCATCGTCGGGCTCGTCGACGGCGCGGTGACCGGGGTCGAGGCCCTGGCCCGCTGGTGCACCGACGGCCAGGTGATCGAGGCGGAGGTGTTCCTCGAGCTGGCCGAGCGCTCGGGAGCGATCGTCGCCATCGGCCGCCACGTGGTGGAGGTGGCCTGTGCCCGCGTGGCGTCGTGGAACGCCGACCACGTCCAGCGGGCGCCCCTGCGGCTCTCGGTGAACCTCTCCCTCGCCCAGGCCCTGGAGGCCGACGTCGTCGACCACCTGGCCGCCGTGATCAGCGAGACCGGCCTCGACCCCGCCCTGCTCAGCGTCGAGCTGAGCGAGGTCACGCTCCGGGACCTCGGCCCCCGGGCCGGAGGGCTGCTGCGCTCGATCGTCGCACTCGGCGTGCGCATCGCCGTCGACGACTTCGGCACAGGCGCCACCTCGCTCGTGATGCTGCAGCAGCACCGGATCCACGAGCTCAAGATCGACCGGTCGTTCGTGGCCCAGATGGACGAGGATCCCGCCGCCGCGGCCCTCGTCCGGGGTGTGATCTCCCTGGCCCACTCGCTCGGGCTCGAGGTCGTGGCCGAGGGCGTGGAGCGCCCGACCCAGGAGCAGATGCTCCGCTCCCTGCGCTGCCAGCGCGCCCAGGGGTGGCTCTACGCCCGTCCGGAGGCCGACCTGGACGGTGCCCTGCACGCCGCGGGTGCCGAGGCGGCGCAGTCCCTCGAGCGACGCCTGCCGATCCACGAAGAGCTGTGGGCCGGCGTCGCCACCCCGGGGTCGGCCGCCCGGTTCGTGGAGGCGGTCTTCGAGTCCGCACCGATCGGGATGGTGCTCGTCGACGGCACCGGGCAGCACGTCGCTGTGAACCCGGCCGCGGCCGAGATCCTGGGGCACCCGGTGGAGGAGCTCACCGGGCGCTCGTGCTGGGAGGTCGTCCACCCAGCCGACCTGGACGCCGACCTGGCCGGGACCGACCGCCTCCTGCGCGGCGAGGCCACGAGCTACCGGATGGAGCAGCGGGCCCTGGCCGCCGACGGCACCGAGCGGTGGGTCGAGGTGACCGTCAGCGGCATCGCCGGCGACCACCGGGCGCGGGGCGAGGCCCCCCGCCTCCTGCGCCAGGTCCGCAGCATCGAGGACGAGCGGCGCTCCGGTGAAGACGCAGCGCTGCTCCGCAGCATCATCGACGCCTCGCCCGACGCGCTCGTGATCACCGACGTGACGGGCCGCTGCACGCACTGGAACCGTGCCGCCCAGCTGATGTTCGGGTGGACGGCCGAGGAGATGGTGGGGTCGCCCCTGGGCCGGCTCGTCTCGACGGCGGGGAGGATGGCCCTCGCCCGGGCCATCGCCCATGCCGTGCAGGGGCGGGTCGGGCGCTGGCCCGACGCCGAGCTGGTCGCAGCCGACGGCGACCAGCGCGAGGTCGACGTCACCCTCGGCCCGGTGCTCGACCGGGATGGCGCCGTGGTCGGGATCGTGGCGCTCGCCCGCGACGTGTCCGAGCAGCGAGCCGCGACCCGGGCGCTGCGCGAGGCCCACGGCGCGCTGGCGGCCCACGCCTCCGACCTGAGCGCGAGCAACGACCGCCTGGCGTCGTTCGCATCCACCTTGACCCACGACCTCCTCCAGCCGGTGGCGGCCGTGGACGGCTTCCTCGGGTTGCTCCAGGCGCACGCCGACGAGCTCACGGCCGAGCACAGCGACTGGCTCGAGCGGGCCATCCGCGGCAAGGAGCGGATCTCCGAGGCCATCCAGGCCCTGCACCGGGCGGCCAGCGAGGCCGAGCTCGAGCTCGTGCCCCTGGCCGTCGGTCCCGCCGTCGAGGAGGTGGCGCGCGACCTCGGCCTGCCGGCAGGCACCGTCGACGTCTCCGGCGTGGCGAGCCTGCTGGTGCGGGCCGACCACGGCCTCCTCACCCGGGTCCTGACGAACCTCCTCCAGAACTCGGCGCGGTACCGCCACCCGGAGCGGGCGCTGACGGTCGCGGTCACCGCCCGGGTCGACGGGGACGACGGGTTCCGCACGGTGGTCGTCACCGACAACGGCCTGGGGCTGGCCGACGACGAGCTCGAGTCGGTCTTCGTGCGGGGGGTGCGGGGTCAGGCAGCGGGCGCGACGATCGGCACCGGGACCGGTCTGGCCACCGTCCGGAGCCTCGTGGAGCGCATGGGAGGCCAGGTGTGGGCCGAGCGCCACCCCGACGGAGCCTGCGTCTGCCTGCGCATGCGGTCGTCCAGCCCGGCCGCCGGCTGACCCCAGGGCGCGCACCAGGCCAGGTGCTGGACCTCGCGGTCCGGGCACCTGGCCTGGGCCCTGTACCCCCCCTGGGACTCGAACCCAGAACCTGCGGATTAAGAGTCCGACGCTCTGACCAATTGAGCTAGAGGGGCAGGTGGACTTCGCAGTCTAGGCGCTCACGCGCTTGCTCAGCGAAGGCCTTGGGGTGACTGAGGGGACTCGAACCCCCGGCCTTCAGGGCCACAACCTGACGCTCTAACCACCTGAGCTACAGCCACCATGGGAGCGGTCAGCATAGGCCGCCACGCCGCCCCCGCCCCAACCGTCAGGCGCGCCCTCGGCAGGACTCGAACCTGCGACCTCGTCATTAGAAGTGACCTGCTCTATCCAGCTGAGCTACGAGGGCCCCTCGCAGACTACGGGCTGTCACACCGCGTCCCTAGCGTGCGTGACGTGGCCTTTGATCACCACACCAAGGCCAAGGGCGACCTCGGCGTCGCGAAGGCCCACGCCGACCTGGTGGGGCAGGGCTACCTCGTGCTCTTCCCGGCCTCGGAGCACGCCCCCTTCGATCTCGTCGCCTATGCAGACGGCCGGTTCGCTCGGATCCAGGTCAAGTACCGCACGATCCGACGGGGCGTGCTGACCGTTCACTTCCGGGGTAGCTGGGCTGACAGCCGGGGGGTTCACACACAGCCGATGGACAAGGCGCACGTCGACCTGGTGTGCGTCTACAGCCCGGAGCTCGACCAGTGCTTCTACGTCCGTCCTGAGGAGCATCGTGCGTCGGTCTCCATCCGGGTGGAGCCAGCGAGGAACGGGCAGTCGTGCGGTGTTCAGTCAGCGCAAGGGATGACGTCTGCGCGCATCGCGCTGAACCGCGCTGGGACTCCCGACTGAACGAGCGCCCCCGCGAGGCGCTGGGTGTCAGGGGGTGGGGCGGAGGCGGCGGAGGGCCAGGCCGAGCGCAGCAAGGCCGGCGCCAGCGCCGAGCAGGGACTCGTGGCCGGTGTCGGCGAGGCCGCGGGCGCCGCCGCTGGGCGTGCCGCCGCCGCCGATGCCGCTGCCGGCGATCGTGGTGGTCGTGGAGCCGTCGCCGGGCTCGGTGGGCTCGCCGGGCAGCGTCGTGTCGCTCGGCTGGCTGGCCGGCCCGACGGTGGTGGCGGACGCCTCGGTGGTGGTCGTGACCTCGACGGTGGTGGTCGTCTCGTCCGCAGTCGTCGAGGTGGTCTCCTCGAGCGTGGTGGTCGTTCCGCCGGCGGCCTCGGTCGGGTCGTCGTCGCCGAGGTCGCCGGGCTGGGCGATGGCCAGCACGCCGCCCGCCGCCAGCAGCGCGGCGGCAGCACCCAGGATGAGCTTCTCGGGGGTGTTCAGGACGGGGACCTCGGAGGAGAGTGGAGCGGGCGACGGGAATCGAACCCGCACCACCAGCTTGGAAGGCTGGGGCTCTAGCCGTTGAGCTACGCCCGCAGGTTGGGTTCGACGGTAGCGGTCCGAGCGCGTCGTACTCCAACAGATGGTCCGCACCACCAGGATGGCGCGGCCGGCGGCGACGGTGGTGGACCCCGGAGGGGCCGAGTCGGGGAGGGGGGATTTGAACCCCCGACCTCCTGCTCCCAAA
>Ga0190269_10000995_pt1 | contig 13831 bp, 11 predicted proteins | sample Popmic249IS_FD_133749 | JGI IMG/M metagenome (GOLD analysis project Ga0190269, IMG submission 133749) | Populus adjacent soil microbial communities from riparian zone of Blue River, Arizona, USA - 249 IS | ecosystem: Environmental > Terrestrial > Soil > Riparian zone | place: USA: Arizona...
AGAAGCTGTTGCTGATTCGCATGCAGATCGTTGTACCAGCCTCGATGCGACACGACAATGGGTGACGCGCCATGTAGTGTCACAAAATGTCATGTCTGGCTTGAGAAATACACTACATCATACCGATATCACTTGGGAATTCGGAACGTAAGAAAAATGCGAATAGATCGCCTCAATCGCCCTCCGGAAGGTCTCCGGGGTCGTCGAGGGCGCTGCGGATGGATCAAACGCGATCCGCTGCATGCGATCGTGCATGAACACGCGGATCACACGTGTCACTTACGATCGTAAGTGGCCGCGATCTCGAACCTCAAACGAGCGATCGTGATCCGCCGCAGCCGTGCGCGGCGATCGTCCTCAGCTCTTATCCGAAACCGTGACGCGCACCACTTCCTCGACGGTCGTTACACCTTCGAGGATCTTACTGATGCCGGACAAACGTAGCGTGTTCACGCCTTCCGCGATCATCTCCTGCTTGAGCTCTGCGGACGAAGCGCCCTGCAGCACCATCTCTTTGAGGCGATCCGTCATCGGCATCACCTCGTAGAGAGCGATGCGGCCCTTATAGCCCGAGTCACCGCAGGTTCTGCAACCGGCGCCTTTGAATAGGCGTGCGCGTTGGATCTGTTCGTCGCTGAAACCCGCCTGAGCGAGCACTTCCGGCTCGATCGCCGCCTCGACCTTGCACTCGCTGCAGATCTTACGAGCCAAGCGTTGCGCCAAGATCAGATTCACAGACGCCGTAACGAGGAACGGCTCGACGCCCATGTTCAGCAAGCGCGACACGGTGCCGGGTGCATCGTTCGTGTGCAGCGTCGAGAGCACGAGGTGGCCTGTGAGCGCGGCTTTGACCGCGATCTCGCCGGTCTCGAAGTCACGAATCTCACCGACCATGATGATGTCGGGGTCTTGACGCAGAAACGCACGCAACGCGGCTGCAAAGTTCAGCCCGATGTCGTCGTGCATCTGCACCTGATTGATGCCCATCAAGTTGTACTCGACCGGATCTTCCGCTGTCGAAATATTGGTCGTGACCTTGTTGAGATCGCTCAGCGCCGAATACAGCGTCGTCGTCTTACCCGAACCGGTCGGACCCGTAACGAGCACCATGCCGAACGGCTTGTGGATCGCGGCTTGGAAATCGACGAGCTGCTTGTGCTCGAAGCCGAGCTTCGTCATGTCGAGCTGGAGGTTGCCCTTGTCCAGCAAGCGCATGACGATCTTCTCACCCCAGATCGTCGGCAGCGCGTTGACGCGGAAGTCCATCTCGCGGCCCTTGCCGAGCTTGAGCTTGATGCGACCGTCTTGCGGCAAGCGGCGCTCGGAGATGTCGAGCGAGGCCATGATCTTGAAGCGGCTCGAGATCGCGTTCTTGAGCTTCAGCGGCGGATGCATTTCGTCATGCAACACACCGTCGATGCGGTAACGGACCCGCAACACCTTCTCGTACGGCTCGAGGTGGATGTCCGATGCGCCCTTCTTGATCGCGCTCAGCAAGATCGCATTGCACAGGCGGATGACCGGGGCGTCTGCGGAGAGCTTCTCGATGTCGATCGACTCGCCGTCGAGATCGTCTTCGGCGAACTCGATCTCCTCCTCGTCGAAACCCTCCATGATCTCGTCGTACGAGATGTTGGTTTCCTGCGAGAAGTAGCGGACGATCGCTTCCGTGATCGAGCTCTCGGAGGCGACCACAGGCTCGACGTTGTAGCCGGTGGTGAACTTGATGTCGTCGATCGCGTGCAGGTTCGACGGATCGGCCATCGCGACGATCAGCGCCGAGCCCGCGCGGGACACCGGCAGGATCTTGTGGCGCTCGCACATCTCCTGAGAGATCAGCTTGATCACCTCCGGGTCGATCTCGAACTCCTTGAGGTCGATCGCCTGGACCCGGTACTGCTGGCTCAGGAAGTCGGTGATCTGCTCGTCGGAGATGAACCCCATCTTCGCGAGCGCGTACCCGAGGCTGGTGCCCTCTTTGCGCTGCGTCTCCTGAGCCTTGCGCAGCTGCTGCAGGCTGATCAGCTTCTGTCGGACAAGCAACTCGCCAATGCGATCGGAAGACATCGGGCGCTATGTGCTCCTCGTATTGCTGCGCCCAAGCAGGCGAGCCACAACGATTTAAGGGTCCCGGATAGGGCTCTGCCTTGTCAAGGTTGCGCACTTTCAGCCCACAACAGCGTGGGGTGTGCGCTCTGACTACGCACGGCGTGTTGTGCTCGAGGGTGGGGTGGGCTGCGGTACGAACCCGCTCGCCGCTTGCCGCCGCGCTGCTTCCGCGTTAAGAGGCCCCGAGCCCATACCCTGAGAGAAGCTGCGTGACCAACCCCAAGAAGCGTTCCTTCGCCCCCAAGGACCCGGCCGAGGCGCTCTCCAAGATCGAAGTCCCGGAGATCAAATGGACTGCCATCGCCCAGATTGCGGGTGGCTTGGCCGTGCTCTGGGTGACCGCCTTTATAGCGGTGCCCTATATCTCCTACTTCGGCGTCGGCGTGGTCGGTTTGCTCACGCTCGCAGCCATTGGCTTCGGGATCTACGTGTGGCGCCTGACCACGCGCCAGCGCTCGATCCTTCAGATCATGAAGGGCGCGACCGACGAGGAAGGTCGCAAAAAGGCGCTGGACGCGCTCGGCGAAGGCGGCAACAGCGACGCGATGCGCGCGCTCGCAAAGGCGCAGCTCCTGGCGGCGAGCGATCCCGCGGAGGCGCAGCGTGTGCTCGAGGGCATCGACCTGAAAAAGGCCCCGATGGTCGTGCAGGACGAGGTGCGGGCGCAGCTCGCGCTCATGCACCTGCGCGGTGCGCGTGTGCGCGAAGCGCGTGCGCTGGCCGACGAGATGCGGCTCGATCGCCAGCCGCAGCCGAAGGCCAAGGCGTTTTACGCCGCCGTCATGGCGGAGTCGTTTGCGCGCACAGGCAAGGCCGACGAGGCCAAGAAGCTGCTCGACACGTACAGCGCGGATGATCCTGCGTTCACCGAGGTCCGCGCGATGCTGTTGCGCGCGCAGGTATTCACGTACTTCCAGCTGAAGAAGCGCGGGCTCGCGACCAAGGCGCTGCAGACGCTGGCCGAGGTCGAGCCTGGCATGGTCGCGGCGTTTACCTTGAAGGGCACGCCGCCGGAGATCATCCAGCTGGCGCGTCAGACGCTCGCGCAAGCGGGCTTCGCGCCCAAGATGAAGATCAAGCGCGGTCCGTAGTCTTCATGACAGACGTTTGGACGGCGCGGCGCCTGCTGGCGTGGATGACGCAGGACTTCAAGGCGCAGGAGCTCGGGACGCCCAGGCTCGACGCGGAGCTGCTGATCTCGCACGTCCTGGGCGTGGATCGCGTGCGTTTGTACATGGACCTGGAGCGGCCGCTGAGCGCGCCGGAGCTGGCTGCGGTCAAGGCGCTGGTGGTGCGACGACGGCAGCGCGAGCCGGTCGCATACTTGATCGGGCATCGAGAGTTTTATCGGCGCGAGCTCAAGGTGACGCCCGCTGTGCTCATCCCCCGGCCAGATACCGAGACCCTGATCGAGCGCGCGTGCGTGCTCCTGCCGGAGGACCAGCCGCGGCGCGTGCTCGACCTGTGCACGGGCAGCGGCGCGATCGCTGTGACGCTGGCAGCGGAGCGGCCTCTGGTGCACGTGGTGGCGACGGATCTCTCAGACGCTGCGCTTGCGATCGCTGGCGAAAACGCCCGTACGCATGCAGTCGACGCGCGCGTCGAGCTGCGCCAGGGTGACTTGTTTGGCGCGCTCGCCGACGACGCGGGCTTCGACCTGGTGGTGGCGAATCCGCCGTACATCCGGGACGACGAGCTGCCGCAGCTGGCTGCAGAGCTGCAGCACGAGCCGCGCATGGCGCTGACTTCGGGGACTGAAGGGCTCGATGTGCTGACGCGGTTGTGTGCCGAGGTGGACCGCTTTCTGCTGCCTGGTGGAGCGCTGTTGTTCGAGATCGGGGCCCGGCAGGCTGAACGCGTGATGCAGCTGTTGGCTGCAAACGCGCGGCTTACGGGCGTGACCACGCATCGTGACCTTGGTGGGATCGAGCGTGTGGTCGAAGCCACGCTCGCTTCAGTGTGATAGGCGCTCACCCCAGCGCTTACGCGCGCGCAGTACGCCTTCGAGAGCGACCAGGCAGAATACGATGAGCCAGAGCCAGGGGCTCAGCGATGCGTGCACCGATACTGGCGTTGCTGCGCTGCCGCCTTCTTGGTTCGCGGCCTGCTGTGGCACGGGGCCGGCGCTGAGATCGCTCTCTTCGCGCGGCGGGTCGACGACGAAAGTCGCTCGCAAGCGCGGCTCGGCGCTGTCGCCTTCGCGCCCGGTTCGCACCTCGAACATGCCGAGCGCGTCGGTCGCGGCAAAGCGAATGACATCCCTCTGGCCGGGCGCGGTGTAACGCCAGGCTTTACCGTTCGGCCCGCGCACCTCCACGAGGTGGCCCGGCTTGGGCGCCGGTAGCGTGACGCTGTCGCCCGGCGCGATCCTGCCGCGCGCAGCTGCGGTCGCGCCTGCAGCTTCACGGATCATCGCAGCCAAGAGCGGCAAGTAGCCAGGCCGTAATGGCAGGTCGCTGTAGTCCGCGTCCAGGCTCGCAGAGAGGAGCAGCGTGCGGCCGTCGCCGGCAGCGCGGCTCGCGAGCGCGGGCGCGTCGTCTTCGAACTGCAGCAGGGTCGTGGCGTCCGGGAACAGATCGACGAGCAGCCGCTGTTGGCTGCGTGCCTCACGCAGCCCGACCATGCCTTCTGGCAGGAAGTTGTTGTCGGCTGCCGCTTTTAGCTGCAGGTCACGACAGCCGGCTGAGCCGCGGATGTGACCGGGTAGGAGCGCGGAGAGCCGCGCGTTGTACAACGCCGAGTCGATGCGTGTCCCTGCCGCGACGATCAAGCCGCCGCCCGCTTGCACGAACTCCACCAGCCGTTCGGCGGCACCTGGTCCTGGTGCTGCGACATTCGCGAGCACGATCACATCGCTGTCTTCCAGGCGAGCGTGCTCGAAGCTCATCGGGTCGACGGTCTGAACGCGCATCGCAAGCTGGTTTTCCGAGAGCAGCGCGAGCGCGCGCGATGCATAGAACAGCTCGTCTGCGCGGCTCGACGGGTGAGGGTCGCCGTTCACAAGCAAGAGCTGTAGGGCGTCGGCGTGACCGAGCACGACGGACATCTCGTTGTCTTCGGCCAGCGCGTCGTCTGCGACGATGCGCACGCGCGCTTCGAGCGTCTGCGAGGGCAGAGGCGTGGGCACGCGCAACGTGGCTTCTGCGCCAGCTCGCTCGATCGTCACGGCCTGGGTGTGGGCGACCTTGCCTTGCAGCTCGACTTCGACGCGTGCATCCACGCGCTCGGGAGCCTGCGCGCCGAACGTCGCGCGCAGCTCGACCGCGATCGAGGTCTCTGTCGGGCGCGCTGGATCGACGCTGGCCTGGGCCTGCGCGATGAACAGGTTGGGTTTGGCGGGAGGCGAGCCGATACGCTCGAAGCTCGCGACTACAGTGTCCGGCAGCGTTTTGCTCTCGAACGCCGCGTGGCGCGCGAAATCGGACAGCACGAGCATGCGCTGGGGCGTGACGAGACCGCGGTGTTGCTGGCGCAGCGCGAGCTCCAACGCCTCGGTCATGTCGTTGGAGCGCACGGCCGGCAGCTCCGCTTCGCGCAGCGTGCGCTGCGCGCTGCCGAGATCGCGGGCCAGCGGAACCAACACGCGCGCGGGTTTTCCCGCCAGCACGACGGCAAGCTCCGAACCTTCCGGCAGAGCGCGCACAACGTCCAGCGCGCGGGTGCGCGCCTGCTCGATCAAGCTCGTACCGCCGTCGACCCGCGCCATCGACAGCGAGTCGTCGATGACGATCACTACGTTCGCGAGCTGGCCATCGCCGAAGGTCAGCTGCTTGGTGAGAAAGGGTACGGCCAGCGCGAGCGCAGCCACTGCGATGAGCGCGATGCGCAGCACGAGCAGCCAGATGTCCGTGAATGCCTGACGTTGCCGCGAGCGGGCTAGCGCGCGGGTCAGCAGCGCAAACGTGGGCAGCACGACGCGCGGCAGCTCGCGCTTCTTCATGCGGTGCAAGATCAGCGGCAGGAGCACGCCGAGCAAACCGAGCAGCGCGAGCGGTGCCTCTAGCCCCATCCGGCACGCCTCGCAGGCAAGAGCACGTTCGCGATGATCGACTCGACCTTGCTGTCCGTGCGCGCCAGCACGTAGCGCGCGCCTGCGGCCAAGCAGCGTTGCTTGGCGTGGCTCAAAAACGTGTCCAGCTCAGCGAGGTACGCGCGGCGCACGACGTCCGCGTCGGCCTCGACGGTGGCAGGACTCTCGGCATCCTCGAAGCACAAACCCTGCTTGAACGGGAACTCGAGCTCGTAGGGGTGCATGATGTGCAGCACCATCACGTCGTGTCCGAGCGCAGCCATGCGCGACAGCGGCGCGAGCGCGTCGGGATCGGTGTCGAGCAGATCGCTCGCGAGGATCACGAGGCCGCGTCGACCGACGCGCTCGCCGAGCGCTGTCAGCGAGTGCGCGAGCTTCGCGGGTTGTGCGTCGCGGCCGCGCTCGGCGGTGGGCAGCGCCAGCACGGAGAGGAGGGCATCGAGGTGATCAGGACGATTGCGAGGCGCGAGCGCTTTTCGCAGATCACTGTCGAATGCAAACGCGCCGACCGCATCGCCTTGGCCGAGCAAGAGCCAACCGAAAGCGGCGAGCATCGTCGCTGCGAAGCCGGCCTTGTGCGTCGCGGGCTTGCCGCCGTCGAAGCCCATCGACGCTGACAAATCCAGCATGAGGTGCGCCCGCAGGTGCGTCTCCTGCTCGAAGTGCTTGATCGTGTAGCGATCGTTGCGCGCGTACGCTCGCCAGTCGAGCATGCGCAGGTCATCGCCGGGGCGATAATCGCGGTGCTCCGCGAAGATCACGCTGGCGCCGCGGTGCGGGCTCTTGTGCAGCCCGGAGCGTATGCCTTCGACTGCGTGACTTGCGCGCACACGCAAGCTGGCGATGCGCTCCGTGAGCTCCTGATCGAGCAGTGGCTTTCGCGCGTGGGCTCTGTCGGACACGAGGATCTCAGGCGCGTTCGGCGCGCAAGAGGGCGTCGATGATATCGGCTGGCCGCACGTTCTCGGCTTCGGCGCGGAAGCTCATGACCAGGCGATGGCGCAAGATCGGCAGCGCCAGCGCGCGCACGTCCTCGAGCTCGGCGGCGAACCTTCCCGCAAGCACCGCGCGGGCTTTGGCAGCCAAGATCAGCGCCTGGCTGGCGCGCGGACCTGCACCAAAGGCGACATAGTGCTTGACGCGCTCGGCGGCAGAAGGCTCGCTCGGTCGCGTCGCGCGCACCAGCTTCACAGCGTGCTCGATGACATGCGGCGCGACGGGAACGCGGCGCACCAACGCTTGCAGCTCCAAGATTTCATTGCGCTCCAGCACCGCTTGCAGCGGCGCAGGCTCGGGCGCGGTCGTGCGCCGCACGATCTCGAGCTCTTCGTCGGCCGCGGGATAGCCCATCTCGACTTGCAGCATGAAGCGATCGAGCTGCGCTTCCGGCAACGGATACGTGCCTTCTTGCTCGATCGGGTTCTGCGTCGCAAACACGAGATAAGGCGCTTCGATGCGATGGGTCGTGCCGGACGCTGTGACGCGCTGCTCTTCCATGGCTTGCAAGAGCGCAGCTTGGGTCTTCGGCGGCGTGCGGTTGATCTCGTCTGCGAGCAAGATGTTCGTGAAGATCGGCCCACGCAGAAAGCGAAAGCGCCGCTCGCCGGTGTTCGCGTCCTGCTCCAGCACGTCGGTGCCGGTGATGTCACTCGGCATGAGATCGGGCGTGAACTGGATGCGGTTCGACTCGAGCGAGAGCGTCTGCGCGAGGCTCGTGACGAGCGATGTCTTCGCCAAGCCGGGCACACCTACGAGCAGCCCGTGGCCGCGCGCGAACAGCGCGACGAGCAGCAGCTCGACGGCGTTTTCTTGGCCAACGATGCGGCGCCGGAGCTGCTCGATGACTTGCTGTTTGGCTCGCGCGAGAGCACGGACGCGCTCCACGTCGTCGTCCGATCGCGGCTCGCTGACTGTTGACTGTAAGATGTCGTGAGATGAATCCATCGTAAACACGCGCAACCAGAGGGGCTGCGTCCTACAGCCTAGCACTCCTGTCAGGCCGCTGTCGGCTGAGTTGTTTCAGCGGTTCCTGGGGCTCGCTCCGCGACTCCCGACCTAGGTGAAGGGGGAGGGGGTTTGACGCAGCAGCAGACAGTGCCTAGCATTTTCGATCTCGAGGCTGGAGCTTGCGCCCTCAAACGCTTGCGTTGTGGCTGTCAGCAGGTGTGCCGTGCATCGCCTACATCATGACGGCGAGCGCATACGCCTATTGGCTCGATTCTGGTGAGTTCGTGGCGGCTGCCGTGCAGCTCGACATCGCGCACCCGCCTGGACACCCGCTGTCAGCCCTGTACGGCAAGCTGCTTTCGCTCATACCGCTCGGCTCGCTGAGCTTTCGTGTGGCGATCGGGCAGGCCATCGCGACCGCGGTTGCGTGTGCGTTGTGCTGCCGCGCCAACGCAGCCGCCCTGCGCGGCATGCAGCTCGATCCGCAAGTGACCTGGGCGCTGGCTGTGTTCGGCGCTTGGCTGAGCGCGTTCACGTACGCCCTGTGGTTTCAAGCGGTGCGCCCCGAGGTCTACGCATTGCAGACGTTGGGCGTGGCGCTCGTGTACGAACGCCTCATGCACGCGGCCAGCGCGCCCCGCGATCGTGGCCGCGCGCTGCTGACAGCCGCGTTCGCACTGGGCCTCGCGCTTACGAACCATCACTTGATCGCGCTCCTGCTCACGCCTGCGTTTTTGCCCGTGCTTGCGGAGGTCGTGCGCGGGCGCAGATGGGATCAGCTAGGTGTCGCGTGCCTACTCGGTGCGCTAGCGCTGCTGACATATCTCTATCTGCCAGTGAGAGCGCTGCGGGATCCGCCGCTGAACCTGGGCGATCCGAGCAACTGGGAGCGCTTCTTCTGGGTCGTGAGCGCTCAGGTGTATGCGCACGACATGGGCTCAGAAGCCGCGGAGCCCATGGCTCTGCGTGTGCTCGATGTAATCAGTTTGTGGTTCGACGACCTCGGTTGGTTCCCGCTCGTGCTTGCGTGCTTGGGCTTGTACGTCGGGCTCCGCCTGGCGGCCACGCGTCGGCCATGCGCGATCGCTCTGATCGCGCTCGCGAGCGATGGTTTTGCCCGTGCATGGCTTGGTCCGGTGCGCGCGAATCCGGATATGTTGGGCTATCTCGCACCGAGCTACTTCGCTCTTGGAACACTCGCCGCTTCTTGCTTGGGCGCGCTGGCTTGGGCCTGGAAAGCCAGACATCGCGCCAGCTGGTTGCAGGCGCGGCGGGCCGCGCTGCTCGTGCCGTTGAGCGCGCTGGTGCTGATTCCCGATACGTCGGCCCGCGCATCGCTCACGACGTTCACTGCGACCGACGCGCTCGATGAGCTCAGGTTTCGCGAGCTGCCGCCCCGCGCGGTCGTGCTCGAGAGCTCACCACAGACAGTATTCCGAGGTCAGGAGTTGAGCGCCGTCGAGGGCGCGCGGCCGGATCTGGTGCACGTGCCGCTGCCGTTTCTGCGCTACCCGAACGCCGCGCAGCACCTGCTCGCACGACAGCCCGCGCTCGGCCCGATCGTAGAGGCCTATCAGCGTGACCACGACAGGCTGAGCGACGCGGCAGCGCTGCAGGTGCTTGCGCAAGCCCGGCCGGTTTTCATCGAGCTCGACACGCGCGTGGATCCCGAGCTGTACGCGCAGCTCGAAGCGCATGGTGTCTACGCACAGGTGGGCGCGGCGCGGGGCGGCGGATCGCTGCAGCACTTCTATGGCGCGCTCGAGCAGCTGGGCGAACAACGACGCGAGAGCGAGACCGCGCGCCAGCTCTTGTGGATCCACTACATGAACGCAGTTCATCTCGGCGCGACGGGCCATGCGGCTGCCGCGCGGCACGCGCTCGCACGCGCTTACGAGCTACAGCCCACCGAACGTCGCCTCTCGGCCTTGCGAGATGCCCTCGACGCGGACAAACCACTCGACGCAAGCGCTTTCCTGCAGTTCTGAAGCGCGTCAGCGCACGACGCCGAGTGCTCCAAGCGCAGATCGCCATGACCGACGGGTCGGCCGCGAAACAGCGCCGGTGTGTTCTGGTACAGACTCGTCCAGGTAGCCTGCGCCGCCCAAGCACTCCTGGCGCGAGCTCACTGGCAAAGCTCTGCAAACAAGAGCTCGCGCGCGCGGCGCCGCTCGTGCGGCAGGGTCAGCACGAGCTTGTAGGCCTCGTTGTCTTGTATAACGGACGATCTCTTGTTATCCAGTGGCCTAGAGGCGGATGAACACTGCGCGCGCTACAAGCATCGGGCTGCTCGCGGATGAGGTGGTAAAGCGCTCGCGTCGCAACCCGCAGGGGGTCTTGCGGGTGGCGGTCACGGGCATCACCGCGAGCGGGAAGTCGACCCTCGCGGCGGAGCTGACCGGATATCTGCAGGCGCGCGGCATCGCGTGCTTCCAAGTGCACGTCGATGGGTTTCACAACGCACGCGCGATCCGACATCGCCGCGGACGAGACTCGGCGGAGGGCTACTACCGCGATGCGTATGACTATCCTCTACTGCTAGAGCGCGCGCTGCATCCGCTCGGCCCGGGTGGAGATCGTCGCTATGTGGCGCGCGCGTTCGATGTCGAAACAGATGCGAAGGTCGACTCGCCGCTGCTGCAAGCGCCACCCGGCAGCGTAGGCATCTTCGACGCGAGCTTCCTACTGCGCCCTGAGATTCGCGACGCGTTCGACTATCGCATCTTCGTGCAGACTTCCTTCGAGAGGGCTGAGCAGCGCGGTGTACGCAGAGACGCTGCAGCCCTCGGCGGCGAAGAGCAGGCCCGCCGTCTGTTCCGCACACGCTACCATGCAGCGCAGCGCATCTACTTTCAAGAAGCGCAGCCGTTGCAGCATAGCGATGTGCTGTTCATCAACGACGACCTCGACCATCCGCTCGTGTTCTTGCGAGCTCACTCACAGGAGGCGTCGTGAGCTTCGCGTCAAACGCTGAGATCAAGGGGTTACTTTTCGATCTCGACGGGACGTTGTTCGATCGCGATCGCTGTGTCGCCGAGCTGGTCGCGGCCCAGTTTGACGCTTTTCGCCGCGAGCTCGCTGGCATCGCACCGGAGCGGTACAGCGCGCGTGTGCTGACTTTAGACGCACACGGCTACGGCAAGAAGGACGCCGTGTACCGGCAGATCATCGAGGAGCTCGCGCTGCCGGCCGCGCTCGCGCCGACGTTGGTCGAAGATTTCTGGGAGCGCTATCGAGATGCGTCGGTGTTGTTCGACGACGTGCTTCCCGCACTGCGCGCGTTTCGCAGTGCCGGACTCGCTATGGCGATCATCACCAACGGTGCGACCGCTCGGCAGCAAGCCAAGATCGATCGGCTCGGCCTCAGCGAGTTCTTTCCGGTGGTGCAGATCTCAGAGCGCGAAGGTGTGCGTAAACCCGAGCGCGAGGCGTTCGATCGCGCGCTGCGGAAGCTCGGCTTGCAGGCGACAGAAGCTTGGCACATCGGCGATCATCCTGAGCTGGACGTACGCGGCGCCACCGCCGCGGGCATTGCAGCTGTGTGGCGGCGCAATGACCACTGGCCGGAGCCGTCCGTTCCACATTCTGCGATCGACCAGCTCACTGACATTGTCCACTTTTTTGCCGCGTCTTGAGTGGTCGGCTCAATATCAGCGCATGCTCGTCGGATATGTTCGATCAACGGTTTCGTCGGCGGAGGGCGCCTCTCTTCGCGATGCTGGCTGTGAGCTTGTCTTTGCAGACTCATGTGTGGGGAGCGCCGCGGAGCCACAGCCCGAGCTCGGCAAAGCGCTGGACAGCCTGCGCCCGCAGGATGTCTTGCTGGTCACCGGGCTGGACCGTCTCGCGGGCGACTTGGGTGAGCTGATCGCACGCATGGTGCAGGTGCAGGCCAAGGGCGCGAGCGTCCGGACCCTGCCACAGCAAGGCTCGATCGAGGCGGGCGCTGCGAACGCGAAAGAGCTGCTCGATGCGCTGCTTGCGTTCGAGGGACAGCGCGCGAAAGCCCGAAAGCAGCAGAAGACCAACACGCCGCAGGAGCCGAGCGAACAGCTCGAGCGGCCGCGGCTGCTCGACGATGCAGCCACGCGCCTCGTCGCTTCTCGCGCACACCCGCCGGAGTCAGCGCGCGCGACGGGCGGCTCTGCGCGCCCCGTTCGGCGCACCGACAGCCATATTGACGCAAAGCGTCGCCGATCCTGAACCGCTCAGCCGGGCTTCTTGGCGACGATGAACGCGACGATCTTCTCCGCGCCGACGTCGTGCTCCTGAACCTGCGTGAAACCGGCCTCGCGCAGCTCACGCATGATCGTCTCGCGGTCGTAGCTATGGACCACCGGCGCTTGTCCGAGCCAGTGAGCCACGCGGATGAGAGGGCGATACGGTATCCAAGAATCGCTGAGACAGACATTCGAGGAGATGAGCGAGCCACCTGGTTTCAGCAGCTCCCACACGTTCCGCAGGACATGCTGGCGATTCGCGACTAGATGCAGGATGGAGAACGCCAGCGCGCAATCGAATGTCGAGCTCGCGAACGGAGCCGCTCCATCCAGCGTGCCTTGCTGGAAGGTCACGTTGCTTACTCCTTGTGCCTGCTGCTTCTGGCTCGCGATCCGGACCATCTCGCTCGAGAAGTCGAGCGCGTGGATATGCCCCGCGAAGCCAGAGAGCGCCAGCGCGAGTGATCCTGTACCGCAGCCGATCTCGAGCACCTTCGCGTCTGAACGCAGATGCTCGCGCGTGATGGCCTGCTTGCGCTCGAACGCCGAGACGTCTTTCACAGGCGATGCGGCGTACTTGTCAGCGATGTTGTCCCAGAACTTGGCTTCGGTGCTCATGGTCATCGAGCATTGTACGAGCAGGCGGGGTCTTCGGCGTGGTGCATGTTCGGGACGCAGAGGCGCAGATTCGCGCCAGTCAGCGCCAGTCACTCGCCGCGAAACAACGGCGCTCGGGCGGTCACGGCAGTGCCGATGTGCTCACGCACCGCGCGCACGCGTGCGTTGTCACGCAAGTCGCCATGGCTGAGCAGCCAGAAGTCAGCCACATAGCGCACGTCGGGTTCTGCAAGCCGCTGCAAGCGCGGCTCCAGGTCACCGACGTACGTCGGCAACATCACCAGGCCGAGCCCAGCATGTGCGGCCTCGATCATCACAGGCATCGAGTCGAAGCTCCCCCACAGCGGAACACCGGGATAGCTCGACGTCCCCACGATCGCCTCCATGACCTTGCGCTGATGCGAGCTGAGCCAGCGCACGCCGCTGTCGTTGCGCTCCGGATCGAGCCGCGCAGCGTGCGCCGTCGCGACGTAGCTGCACAACGTGATCGGGACGAGGCGCCTGCCGATCAAGTGCTCGGGCGGCAACACACCTGGACCGAGCGCGCGCACCGCGACATCTGCCTCGCGCTTCGATAGATCCAAGTACTTGGCATCGGCATCCAGCTCGAGCTCGATGCCAGGATGCTGCGCGCACAACTCGGAAAGAGCTGTCAGCAAGATCTTGGCAAGGTAAGGGTCGGTGCACGTCACGCGCACCGGTCCGGAAAGCCGCGCGTCTTGCCCAGCGAGACTGCGCTCGAGCGCGATCATCTCACGCTCCACGCGGTCCGCAGCTGCGACCATCTCGTTGCCTGCATCCGTGAGCAGATAACCATCGCGGTTGCGATCGAACAGCTTCACGCCCAGCCGCGACTCGAGCGCTTCGATCCGACGCGCGACCGTCGAGTGACTCACGCTCAGCGCCG
>Ga0190269_10000996_pt1 | contig 13814 bp, 11 predicted proteins | sample Popmic249IS_FD_133749 | JGI IMG/M metagenome (GOLD analysis project Ga0190269, IMG submission 133749) | Populus adjacent soil microbial communities from riparian zone of Blue River, Arizona, USA - 249 IS | ecosystem: Environmental > Terrestrial > Soil > Riparian zone | place: USA: Arizona...
CCGCCATTGCCTTGCAAGAGCAGCGGAGGGGTCGAGGGCGAAGACCCTCGTTGGACAGAGGGCGAAGACCCGCGCTGCGTAGGCTCAGCCATCACACCGGCACGGGCAACGAGGCCAGCAGCTCGCGGATCACGCGCTCGCCGTCGGACGCGGCCGGCATCCCATCGCGCGCGCCGGACGCGCGGACGCGATGCGCGAGCACCGCCACCGCGACGGCCTTCACGTCATCGGGGATCGCATAGCTGCGGCCGAGCACCAGCGCGTACGCCCGCACCGCGCGCTCGAGCGCCAGCGCGCCGCGCGTCGACACGCCGATCGAGAGCAGCGGGGTCGTGCGCGTCGCGAGCACGATCGAGTGCAGGTAATCGAGCAGGTCATCCGTCGTGCGCACGCGATCGACCGCCTCCTGCGTCGCCAAGAGGTCGCGCTCGCTGGCCACCGGCTCGAGCTCGTCGATCGGGTCCGCCACGCGCCTGCGCGACAGCACCTGCCGCTCGACGTCTTGAGGCGGGTAGCCGATGCGCAGCCGCATCAAGAAGCGATCGAGCTGCGACTCGGGCAGCGGATACGTGCCGTAGAACTCTTCAGGGTTCTGCGTCGCGAGCACGAAGAACGGCTCGGGCAAGATGTGCGTCTCGCCATCGATCGACACGCGGTGCTCGCCCATCGCCTCGAGCAGCGCGCTCTGCGTCTTGGGCGTCGTGCGGTTGATCTCGTCCGCAAGCAGCACGTTCGTGAACACGGGGCCTTTGCGGAACGTGAACTGCCCCGTCTGGCCCGAGTAGATGCTGCCGCCGAGCACGTCGGCGGGCATCAAGTCGGACGTGAACTGGATGCGCCGGAAGTCGAGGCCCACGCTGGCCGCGAGCGAACGAGCGAGCGTGGTCTTGCCCACACCCGGCACGTCCTCGATCAGCAGGTGGCCGCGGGCGAGCAGCGAAGCGACCGCCAGCTCGATGACCTCGCGCTTGCCTTCGAGCACGCGCTCGACGTTGGCGCGGATGCGCTGCGCGACCTCGACGGTCGATGTCGCGGCAAAGCCACGCGACGGCGGAGAGGACGTGGTGGAGCGTGCTTCCATAGGAGAGGTCAATTTATCGTGATCGCGCGGTAACCCGCCATCACGACGTAGTCATTCCCCGCCGGCGGGCGTTTCATGCCCGTCGAGCGGAATCGACAGCGTGAACGTGGTCCCCGTGTCGACCCTGCTGGATAACCACACATCCCCACCGTGTGCCCGGACGAGCGCGCGCGCCAGTGCCGGGCCGACCCCGAGGCCGGCGATCCGCTGGCCCGAGGGCGCGAACGATGGCCGGAATGCCTCGAAGAAGCCCTCCTGATCGTCGTCGCGCACGCGTAAGCCCCGGTCGCGCAGATGAAAAAGGATGTGCCGCATGCCCAGCTCATCGGCGAGCGGTCGCTCCAGCTCGAGGGTGATCTCGGCCGCGCGCCCGCTGCGGATGGACGGGTCCAAAAGGCCCATGATCGCCGCGAGCAGCTGCTTCTTGTCGACGTGCAAGGTCAGAGCCGGCATGGGCGGTGCTCGCAGGACGACCTTGCGACTGGCGGCGCGGCGCTCGGTCTCGGCTCGCACGAGCTGGATCAGCTCTCCGATGAGCAGTGGCTTGCGGTCCAGCGGCAGCGGGCCGGATTGCAAGCGCGCCCAGGCGATCGTCTGCTCGAGCAGCGCGAGCAGGTCCTGCGCGGCACAGCGGATGATCTCGACGCTGGGCCGCTGGCTCTCGCGCACGCCCCGCATGTCGCCGACCGCGTCCATCACGAGCAGGTCGGCGAAGCCCACGATGTTGTTCAACGGCCCGCGCAGGTCGTGGCCCATCGACGCGAGGAAGCTGGCGCTCAGCTGCTCGGCTTCTTCGATCGCCGCGCGCGCCTCGGCACCCTCCTCCTCCACCATGCGCGCGCGGCGCGCCAGCTTGACCAGCGCGTAGTAGGCCTGCTCGAGCTCCTCGTGGACGGGCGCCTCGGTGCTGTCGTCGGGGACCCGGCCGCTGCCGGGCAGGATGCGCGACAGCGCGAGCGCGTCGCTGCGCAAGCGATTGAGCCAAACCAGCGCGAGGCCGACGACGCCGGCCGCGATACCAAACAGCGCCGCCGCCACGGAGTAGGTCTCCGAGCCCTTGGGCAAGAGCATCCACAGCACCGCCGCGTGCACGGCGAGCACGGCCATCACACGCGCGACGAGCATGCGCGTGATGCGCTCGGCGCTCATGTCGAAACCGCCTTCTCGCTGCTCGGCTGCGGCGCGGGCGTAGCTCCGCCGGGGGGCAGCGGCAGCCACAGGCCGAAGCGCGTGCCCTCCTCGGGGTTACTCTCGATCCGTGCGAAGCCGCCGTGCTCTTCGGCCACTCGATCGCACAAGCGCACGAGCAGCCGCGCATCGTCGCCCAGGCCCTTGCGGCGCGTGCGCGCTCCGCTGCCTACCCCTTGAAGCTGAGCCAGCTCTTCGGCGGTGAGCACTCGGCCCGGATCGCGCACGTACAGCACCTCGTGCGCTTGCTCGAGCTGATTGCCCAGCACGAGCACGTGGCCACCGGCGTGCTCGAGCGCGTGGCTCGCGAGCGCGAGGAGCAGCTTGTGCAGCCGCTCCGGATCGCCGTGCAGCGCTTGCTTGCGCGCCGGCACTCCACGCGGGCGATCGAGCAGCGAGTCCGGCGCCGCCTGCACGCGCCGGATGTGCACGGGCCGGTCGCCGCGTACGGCCTCGAGCGCCTCGGCTACATTGTCGATGAGCTCGATCAGGTCGAGCTCGACCTGCTTGCGCGGGCTCTGATCGGCCGCGAGCAGCGTCAGCTCAATCACCTCTTCGAACAGCTGCGACAGGCGAGCTGCGGAGCGCCGGATCATGACCAGGCTCTCGCGCTGATCCTCGCTGAGCGGCCCTTCGAGCCCGCCGAGCAGCACGTCGGCGAAGCCCAGGATCGAGTTGAGCGGCGTGCGCAGCTCGTGCCGAATCGAGCGCAGAAAGCCGGCCTTGTACGAGCTGGCCTCCTTCGCGCGCATGCGCAGCGCCCGGTGCTGCTCCAGCTTGCGCGCGGCGTCGACGAGGCCTGGCGCGAGGGAGCCGAGGCTGGCGCGCTCGATCGTCTCGACGGCCGGCTCCGCGCTGTCGGTGATCGCGCGCAGGCGCCGGCCGAGCATGCGCAGAGCGTGACCGCCGCGCGCGATCCAAAGTCCGCCGAGCACGCCGACCGTCACGGAGGCGAGCAGCGCGCCGAGCGATCGCAGCGGCGAGCCGTCCATCACCGCGACGAACAGCACGTGCTGCGCGAGCACGCCCCCGCCGATCAACCACAGCAGACGCAGCGTCGCCGAAGGCCTGCCCGCTACGCTCGACGGCCGCCCTGAAGCCATCCACCTATCGTATGGCCGAGCTGCTCTACACCGCCAGCATCGGGGTGGAGTCCGTGCCCGCCATGACCACGCGATCGCGCCCGGAGCTCTTCGCGCGGTAGAGCGCGCGGTCGGCGGCGCGGATCAAGCCGTCCGCTGTGTCCACTTGACCTACACCCAAGGTCGCTACACCGATGCTTACGGTCAGGCGAATCTGCTCGCCCTCCCAGAGGATGCGCTCCTCGGCCACGGCTCGGCGCACGCGCTCCGCGAGCACCCCCGCGCCGTGCAAGCCGGTCTCGGGCAGCATGATGGCGATCTCCTCGCCGCCGTAGCGCCCGACCACGTCGTTGGTTCGCACGCTGTCCGCGAGCAAGCTGCCGAGCCGGACCAAGACCTGATCGCCGGCTTGGTGACCGAAGGTGTCGTTCAGGTGCTTGAAGCGATCCACGTCGAGCATCGCGAAGCTGACGGTGCGGCCGTAGCGGGTGCAGCGCGCGATCTCGGCGTCGAGCGCTTCGCGCAGCGAGCGGCGATTGGCGAGGCCCGTAAGCGCGTCGGTGTTGCACAGCCGCTCGAGCTCGGCGGTCTTGCGCATGAGCTCGTCGTGCGTTTGCTTGAGCCGCAGGTGCACGGCGATGCGCGCGGCGAGCTCGGCGGGCGCAGCGGCTTTACCGACGTAGTCGCACGCGCCCAGCTCGAGGGCAGCGATCTTGCTCTCGTTGTCGGTCGAGCCCGTGAGCACGATGACCGGCAGGCCGCGCAGCGCGGCGTTCGCGGCGCGCAAGCGCAGGAAGCCGATGCCGTCGCAGCGCGGCATGTTCAGGTCGCACAGCACGACGTCGAAGCTGCGCGACACGAGCGCCTGGTACGCGGCGAAGCCGTCCGAGACGGTCTCGATGCGGTCGAACATATTGAGCGTGCCGAGCGTGTGGGTGAGCGCCGCGCAGATCGCGGGCGAGTCATCGATCACGAGCACGCTCGCCTTGGGCATGGCGCGCGTTCCGCCGTAGGGGGCGGGCGCGGAAGACGTAGCGGCGGTGGAGCGCTGTTCCATCGGAGAACCTCGTTGGTGCCGCATAGCTAGAGCATGGTGCGTGCCACGTAAGCGCCCGGAGCCTCTGGCCCAAAACGAGCCCCGCCGGGCCGACGCGAACGAGCGCTCGTAGCGCTGCCGTCCACTCGTATGGTGAACCGCGCTACTCCGACCTCGCGCGCGCTGCCCGTACACCCGAGATCAAGCGGTTCGAGCGCGTTGGCGTGACGCACCACGGTTGTGGCCATGCGTCGACACGTGCTTCGTGCCGCGCGCTAACCCGTAGCGATCGCGTCCACGCGAGTGGTGGCGATCGCCATGCGAGCGCGCTGTTCGCGAGCGACGCGTGGTGCCGTAGACCACGCGCGTGGTGGAGCCGTCCACGCGCGAAATTTCACTGGTTTCAAAGGGTTTCTCGGCACGACGGCTGCAATCGACACCTCGCGAGAAAGAGGTTGTCGATGCGAGCTCTGGCGATGGTGATGTGGATGGGGATGCTGCTCGGGATGACGAACGAAGCGCACGCCTTCGCGCTCAAGACCACCGACGCGGGTAAGCCGGTACGCTGGCAGCAAGACCGCGTCGAGCTCCGCATCGACCCCGCCCTCGAGGCTCAGTTCGGCCGCCAAGCCGTCCGCCGTGCCGCTGAGGTCGCGAGCGAAGCTTGGCGCGGCCTCGCCCACGTGCCCGACGTCGTGATCGCCGACGGCGAGCCGGCAGCGTACGACGCCGACGCCCGCAACAACGGCATCTACCTCCTCACCGACTGGCCGTTCGAGGACGCGCAGGTCGCGATGACGGTCACCACCTACACGACCACCGGCGACATCGTCGGCGTCGACATCCTCGTGAACGGCGAGCGCTCGTTCGAGATGCTGCCGGAGCCGGCGCTGGGCGCGCAGCAGCACGACCTCGCAGCCGTGCTGACCCACGAGGTCGGCCATGCCTTGGGCCTTGCGCACAGCGACGACGACCCGGAGGCGACGATGTACGCCCACATCCGCGTGGGCGAGACTCACCAGCGCACGCTGACCACCGACGATGAGGCCGCGATCATGGAGGCGTACTCGGCGCCCGTCGCGGACACGGCGGCGATGGCGGCCGGCTGCACGGTGGCGCGCGGGGCGAGCGGCTCGAGCTCGCTGGTCAGCGTCGGGATGGCGATGCTCGCGGCGGTGCTGTTCGTGCGCCGCAAGTAGAGAGGGTCGCGTAGCGGACGGGTGGCGCGGGTGGCGCGGGTCGAAGGACTCGCGCTTTTTCGTTTGCGCGCGGCTTGGGTAGGGCTCGTGTACGCGGCTCGCGTATGGGTCTCGTGTACGAGAGCTTCCGCCGCTTAAAGCATAACGCCCGCAGCTCTCGCCGCGGGCGCATCACTCGGGCTCGCTTGCCGCTCAGACCTTCGTCGCGGCGAACATCGACCCCACCACGGACATGAGCTGCCGCCCCGTGAACGGCTTCGGCAAGAACATCGTGTCCGGCACCTGCAGCGCCGTGTTGTTGTGCTCGCTCTCCATGCCCAGGTACCCCGAGCTCACCACGACGCGCAGCCTCGGAGCACGCGCGCGCAGCTGCTCGGCGAGCTTCACGCCCGTGACGCCCGGCAGCACGACGTCGGTCACCAGCAGGTCGACCTGTGCATTCAGGTCCTCGACCAGCGACAGCGCCTCCTCGGCCGACGAGGCCTCCAAGACCTGCAGGCCGAGCTCTTTCAGGCTGCGCGCCATGGTGCGGCGAATCGCCGGCTGATCTTCGACCACGAGGGCGAGGCCCTGCACCAGCGAAGGCCGCGGCGCGCTCGCGCCCAGACCCTCGGGCGCCTTCGGCTGCTCGTCGCGGGCGGCTTGCGGCAAGAGCACCGTGAAGCACGCTCCGGCACCGGGGGTGCTCTCCACCTCGATATGACCGCCGGCCTGGCGGACGATGCCGTAACACGTCGCGAGGCCTAGGCCCGTGCCCTGCTCGCCCTTCGTGGTGAAGAACGGCTCGAACACCTGCTGGCGCACCTCTTCGTTCATGCCCATGCCGGTGTCGCGCACGGACAGGGCGATGTACTCGCCTGGCGCGAGCAGGGGGTGCGCCTCGAGCACGCGCCGCTCGACCGAGATCGCGAGCGTTCCGCCCTCGGGCATCGCGTCCTTGGCGTTGACCGCGAGGTTCATCAGGACTTGGTCGAGCTGACCGGGATCGATCAGCACGTTGGCGTGCTTGAGGTTGGCCTTGATCTCGAGGCGCGTGCGCTCGCCGACGACGCGGTTGAGCAGCTGGCCGAGCGTGGCGACCGCCGCGTTCAAGTCGATGCAGCGCGGCTCGACGGGCCGCTTGCGCGAGAACGCGAGCAGCTGGCTCGTTAGCTTGGAGGCGCTGTCGGCGGCGCGGAGCACTTCGACCAGGTCGGCGCGGCGGGGGTCGTTGGGCGCGAGGTCGTCCATCACGAAACGCGAGAACGAGATGATGGAGGTCAGCAGGTTGTTGAAGTCGTGGGCCACGCCGCCAGCCAGCCGCCCGAGCGACTCGAACTTCTGCGCGTGGTCTGCAGCGCGCCGCGAGGCTTCCAGCTGACTGGCCGTACGCGCCAGCTCTTGCTGCGCCGCCTCGCGCTCCGTCACGTCGCTCAGGAAGATGACCGCGCGCTTGCCGCTGCGAGTCTCGAGCGCGCGCATGCGCACGCTGAACCAGCGCTCGCCGTTGGCCGACGCCGCGCTAAAGGTTCGTTCCGGGATCGTCTTACCGGCGAGCACGCGCGCGATCTGTCCGCGCACCGCGTCCGGAGTCGTCCCGAGGTGCAGCCAAGCACCCGTGCCCAGCACGTCCTCACTCCGCAGCGGCGGATCCACACGGTTGACCAGCTCGATCAAACCGCTGGGGTCGACCACGAACACGTAGTCGGGCGATTGGGCGACGATCTCGGCCATCATGTCGGTCGATGCCGGCAGACCAGCGGTCTCCACGACGAGCGGCCGCGATACGCGACTGATGTCGCTCGCACGCTCGTTTCGAAGGCTGGTTTGCATGCGGTCCTCCCTTGTCATGAGCACGCAAGAGTGAGCACCAGGAGGCGGACATCCCACACGCGTGTCATCGCGCGTGCAACCTTCGCCGATCTCATAGCTATTTCCTGGCATCGCCCTGTGGAACACAGCGGTGGTGTACCGCTCTCGAGTCTCGACAGACGCCGTTGCATCGCTCGTGCCGACTCCGATCGATGGCGCGATCGCGAGCGCGCGCGATTCATGCTGTTTAGCTCGTGGCAATTTCAACCACAGTCGTGGAACATCTTTCCTCAACCGGCTCTCGGCGCGTAAGCGATCGACGGGTAAGGGGTTTAGCCGTGGCGTGGCATGTGCCTTGCGATGTTATGGGGTCGACGAGCGAGCGGTTCGCTGCGCTCTCGATAGGGGACATCGTGGCCAATCCCGAGCTGACTCGAACCTTCATCATGGACGCGCCTGAAACCGTGGACGTGCCGCCGGCACCATCGGATCGCGAGGCGACGTTGGTGGTGCTCACTGGAACGCGGATGGGCCTCGTCCACACGCTGCGCGACGCGACGTGCGAGCTCGGCCGAAGCCCCGAGTGCCAGATTCAGCTCGATGACGACGGCATCTCGCGCAAGCACGCGCGGATCACGATGCGCAACGGCCACCCCGAGATCGAAGATCTCAGGAGCACCAACGGCACCTACGTGGACGGCCACCGCGTGTCGACGAGCTTCCGCCTTCAGGAAGGCTCGCGCGTGCGCATGGGCGGGCTGACGATGAAGTTCGCCTGGCAGGACAAAGACGCGCTGCGCGCCCACCAGCATATGTACGACATGAGCGTGCGCGACGGCCTCACCGGCCTGTTCAACCGCCGCTACTTCGACGAGCGCCTCGAGAGCGAGCATGCATTCGCGGTCCGCCACCGCTCCGCGCTCGCCGTACTGCTCTGCGACATCGATCACTTCAAGAAGGTCAACGACGACCACGGCCACCAAGCCGGCGACGCGGTCTTGCGCGCCGTCGCGACCGAGCTGCGCGAGCGCGTGCGGACGGAAGACGTCGTGGCACGCTTCGGCGGCGAGGAGCTCGCGGTGATCGCGCGCGGCGTGGACGTCAACGGCACGCGCGCGTTTGCGGAGCGCCTGCGATCCATCGTCGCGGCGCTGCGCATCGAGGTCGACGGTACGATCATCCCCGTGACCGTCAGCATCGGCGTCGCGCACTCGCATGCCGGCCCGACCTGCCACCGGCCCGAAGGCCTCGTCGCCTCGGCCGACACGGCGCTGTACGCAGCCAAGCGAGCCGGGCGCAACCGCGCGCTGCTCGCCGAGTCGGTCGGCAAGTACAGCGTGCAAGGTGAATTCGAAGAAGTCGCAACGCCGCGCATGCCTCGCGAGCGCGCGCAAACCGCACCCCAACGCGTTAGCGAGCGACCCGCTTCGAACAAGTCGGTCGCCGAAGCTCGAATAAGGAGAATTCAGTGACGCACAAGATCCTCGTGGTCGATGACGATCCCGATCTGGTCACCGCGTTCGGTCGCATGCTCTCGCACGAGGGCTACGACGTGGAGCGCGCCAGCAGCGGATCGCTCGCGCTCGAGGCCTTGGACCGCGGCGGCATCGACATGATCTTGCTCGACGTGCACATGCCCGAGATGGACGGCCTGGAATTGCTGACCCGCGTACGTGATCGCGGCTTGCAGATTCCCGCGGTCGTGGTCTCGGGCGCGGGCACGATCGAGCAGGCGGTGCAAGCCACGCGGCTCGGCGCGTTCGACTTCGTGCAGAAGCCGGTGCAGCGCGATCGTTTGCTCGTCACCGTGCACAACGCGCTGCGCTTCAGCCGTTTGCAAGACGCGCACACCCGCCTGCAAGACGAGATGACGCAGGGCGCGGAGCTGGTCGGCGAGAGCCGCGCCATGCAGACGCTCAAGGGACTCATCTCGAAGGTCGCGCCCTCGGACGGCCGCGTGCTGATCCTCGGTGAAAACGGCACGGGTAAGGAGCTCGTCGCGGCCGCGATCCACGCCGCGTCCTCGCGCCGTCACGGACCGTTCATCAAGCTCAACTGCGGCGCGGTCGCGCGCGATCTCGCCGAGAGCGAGCTGTTCGGCCATGAGAAGGGGTCGTTTACCGGTGCGCTCGCGTCGCGCAAGGGCCGCTTCGAGCTGGCCGACGGCGGCACGCTCTTGCTCGACGAGATCGGCGACATGCCGATGCCCATGCAGGTGAAGCTCCTGCGCGTACTACAGGAAGGCGTGCTCGAGCGCGTCGGCGGCACGCGGAGCATCACCGTCGACGTGCGCGTGCTCGCCGCGACCAACCGCGACCTGCGCGCGATGGTCGAGGACGGCAGCTTCCGCGAAGACCTCTACTACCGCCTGAACGTGCTGACGCTGCGCGTCCCGCCGCTGCGCGAGCGCAAGGACGACATCGGCTTGTTGGTCCAGCACATGTGCAAGCCGGGCAGCTCCGCGAGCGGGCTCGTGTTCTCGGACGAGGCGATCTCCGCGCTGCGCGCGCACGACTACCCAGGCAACGTCCGCGAGCTGCACAACCTCGTCGAGCGGCTCGCCATCCTGCACCCGGGCAAGATCACCGCCGAGCACGTCCAAGAGATCTTGACGATGGGCACGGCCGGCGGGCCGCGCTCGGCCGGTCGCGGCTCGCTGTACCGCTTCGGCGAGAGCCTGCGCGACTTGATGACCGAGCTCGAGAAGCAAGTGATCGCCGAGGCGATCGCCGCGCACGGCAACAGCAAGAGCGCGGCCGCGGAGGCGCTCGGCACCGAGCGCTCCCACTTCTACAAAAAATGCCGGCAACTCGGGTTGACCGATCCAGGAGAACGTCATGGACTTGAAGGCTGAGATCTCGACCGGGAACGGCGCGATGACCTCGATATCGAACGACCAAGGCCGGCAAATCCTCGTCGTCGACGACGAAGACGGCGTGCGCAACGCGCTGGCCCGAGCGCTGCGCAACGCTGGCTACACCGTCACCCCGGTGTCCTCGGTCCACGAGGCCAAGGCCAAGCTCACGAGCATGATGTTCGACCTCGTCATCTCGGACTTGCACATGCCTATCGAGGGGGGCCTCGAGCTGCTCCAGTCGATCCGCGAGAGCGACCCGGAGCTGCCGGTCATCTTGATCACCGGCGCGCCCACGACGGAGAGCGCCGTCGGCGCGCTGCAGCTGAAGGCCACCGGCTACTTCACGAAGCCGATCGACCCGCCGCGGCTGTTGGCGGAGATCACGCGCGTGCTGAAGATGCGCGAGCTGGCCGAGGTGCGGCGCCACGCGCACGAGGTCACGCGCAAGGACAGCGCCGAGCGGGGTGAGCTCGGGCGCGTCTTCGATAGCGCGCTCGAGCAGCTCTACATGGTGTTCCACCCGGTCGTGGTGTGGCCCGGCCGCGAGGTCTACGGCTACGAGGCGCTGATGCGTACGAAGGAGCGCGAGCTGGGCAATCCGGCGCTCTTGCTCGACGCAGCGCAGCGGCTCGGGCGCTTGAACGATCTCGGCCGCACGGTCCGCCGCTTATGCGCGAAGGCCGTGAAGGAAGCGCCCGAGGGCGTGCCGCTGCTCGTCAACCTGCACCCAATCGATCTCGCCGATCCGGAGATGTACTCACCGGCGTCGCCGCTGGCCGAGGTCGCTGCGCGCGTCGTGCTCGAGATCACCGAGCGCGCTCAGCTCGAGACGGTGCCCGACGTCGAGAAGCGGATCGCAACGCTGCGCGAGATGGGCTTTCGCATCGCCATCGACGACATCGGCGCGGGCTATTCGGGCTTGAACAGCTTCGCGCTCATGCGCCCCGACTTCGTGAAGATCGACATGGCGCTCGTGCGAGGCATCGATAGCGATCCCGTGAAGCGCCGCCTCACCACGCTGTTGGTTCAGCTGTGCACCGATCTGAACATCGGCGTGATCGCCGAGGGCGTCGAGACACGCGCCGAGCGCGACACGCTCAGTGAGATCGGTTGTGATCTGCTCCAGGGCTATCTGTTCGCCAAGCCGAGCGCGCCGTTCCCTGCGCCGAGCTGGTAGGAAGTCCGCCGCACGAGCTCCGCGCTCTCGACGCGCGCCTGCGTCTGTCTTAGGCGGAACCGATCCGCCAGAGATGACGGAGAAGACAAATTGCCCGACAACGCGTAAATCCGCGTCATTCCACCACAACTAGCCTTGTGCTGTAAATTTGTTCAGTTACCCTAGGGATGGCAGACGTAGCCAAAACCCGCTTGGTACTTTTTCCCTCTATGCAAGTGCACGACATCGCCACCCTCGCGACTCACGTTCGATCGTTCGCTCGCAATGCGAGCCTCACGCCTCGTGAGCAAGACGTCTTGCTCCTGCTCGCCACGGGCACATGCAGCGTCGGCGAGCTCGCGCGCGCGCTCGGCATCAAAGCCAACACCGTGAACAATCACTTGAAGGGCATCTTCGAGCGGACCGGTGTGGCGAGCAAAGCCGAGCTGCTCGCCGTGCTATTCGCGGACGCTACTGCGCGTCACGCGGCCACCCAGCTGTTCTCGCGTCCTCCGCGCGTCCTGGTCGCGGAGCGTGGCCCTAAGGAACAACAGGCGCTGGAGCAGCAGCTCGAGCGTCATGGATTGGCAGTGCAGCGCTTCCCGGACTCACGACCGCTCACGTACGAAGAGGTCTCGCGCTTGCGCGTCGACGTCGTCGTCGCCGATGAGAAAGTCGCCCGTGCCGTGATGCCTCGCTACACCCACGACGAAGGCGGCGACGACCTCGGTGGCCATCAGGGCCCGGGCTACGTCGTGCTCGGCTCGCAGATGAATGGCAATGAGAACGCGTACGGTCGCTTCGCGTGGCTGCGCCGGCCGGTGAGCAACGAGCGCATCGTGTTCGCGACGCTCGAGACGAGCCTGTCGTCGCCGTACGAGCGCAGCCGCCTCGTCCGCGTGCCGACCGATGTCTCTGCGATCGTCGCTGGATCGATGTGGTCGCGGATCTCGAACCTGAGCTATGGCGGTGCCTTCGTAGAGCTGGCGCACGAGCACTTGCGTGACTCGCGCAACGCCGAGATCGGCACCACCATGCAGCTCACGTTCGAGCTCGCGCCGCGCGAGCCGATCCACGCGCAAGCGACGGTCCTGTGGCGCCGCGACGCGCCGGGCGGCGGGCGCGGCGCTGGCTGCGGCATCCGCTTCGAGAGCCTGAGCGCAGAGAACGCCGAGCGGATCCAGAGCTTCGTCAGGACGCGCCGGCTCGAGGCACTCGCCGCGGCCGTGGAGACGAGGCCGCGCCGCGCGGTTGAGCCGCTCGCGCCGCAGGTTGCGGCGACGTTGACGGTGTAGTCGACTGCTGCGCCGCCAACACCGCGAACGTGAGATCGGACAGGCGCGTCGAGCCGCTGCGGCTCAGCACGCGCCGTACGAGCGTCTTGCAGGAGGCCTCGGAGATACCGAGGGCCTTCGATAGATCGGCCCTCCGCGTGCCTTGCGCCGTGAAGCGCAGCAGCTCCGCCTGACGTGGCGTGAAGCGATAGCGGCGGACGAGCTCCTGGAGCGCATGCTCGGCCTCGGGCGAAAGCGCCCGCTCGCCACTCAGGAGCTGTGCTCGCGCGTCGCAGGCGTCGCGCAGGCAGCGCTCCAGCTCCGGCAGGCCAAACGGTTTCACCAGGAACGCGACGGCGCCGGCACGCGCCAGATCGAAAGCCTCCGTCGCCGACGCCACACCGCTGATGGCGATCAAGACAGGCACGGGCGAGAACCGCAGCGCGCCTCGAATCACCGCTTGGCCCGTGCCATCCGGCAACCGAACGTCGACCACCACTAGATCGAGCGGGGGCACGAGCAAAGACGTAGCCTGCTTGAGAGTCGATGCGTGCTGCGTCTCCACACCGAAGCCTTCGAGCGTGCGCACGATCGTGCGCCGAATCGCGGGCTCGTCCTCGACTACCAGCGCGCGCTTCACGCCCGCGAGCGTGCGCGGGCGCTCTTCAGCGTCGCGCTGCTCCGCGGTCGTTTGCGTATCGGATGCTCGCTGCGACGACACTCCGGCCTCGCCCTGTGGGCGAACGGATCCTGGCGCAGTCCGCCCTCGGCTTCCAGGTGCAAGTGCACGGATCAGCTCACGAGCTCAGCCGGCCATCGGGACGAGCACGGTGAAGGTCGCGCCTTCACCGACCGTGCTCTCCACGCTGATGACACCACCCGTGCGGCGCAGGATGTGCGTAACGACGGACAAACCAAGGCCTGCCGCGCCCGGCTTCGTCGTGAAGTACGCGTCGAAGGCACGCTCTTGTACCTCGGGGCTCATGCCCGGACCGTGATCTAGAACACAGATCTCGGCCTGGTCAGCGCGCTCCGCCACCCGCACCACGATCACGCGGTCCGCGCTCTGACCTGCCTCGAGGGCTTGCGCGGCGTTCACCAGCAGGTGAGTGAGCACCTGACCAAGATCAGCTGGATCGATGCGCGCGCG
>Ga0190269_10000997_pt1 | contig 13810 bp, 6 predicted proteins | sample Popmic249IS_FD_133749 | JGI IMG/M metagenome (GOLD analysis project Ga0190269, IMG submission 133749) | Populus adjacent soil microbial communities from riparian zone of Blue River, Arizona, USA - 249 IS | ecosystem: Environmental > Terrestrial > Soil > Riparian zone | place: USA: Arizona...
ATCCTCGCCAAGACCGCCGTCCGTGATCCCGCGCTGCTGGCCCTGCTGTCCGCGGACGCCGTCGCCGAGCCGCGGACGCCACCGCGGGACCTCGGCCGCAGCACCACCGCCCCGCCCGACGAGGCCGCGGCGGCCGAGCCTGCCGCGCCCGAGCGCCGGGTCGTGCCGCAGTCGGTCATCTCCCGGCAGCTGGCCAACCCCTTCCTGGCCCCCGACTTCTCCGCCCCGCGCCCGGTGGTGGCCCGGCCGCGCCGGCTGGGCGGCTGGGAGCTGCTCGGCCCGCTGCTCAGCTCCTTCGAGCGCGCCGGCAGCGGGGACGCGGCGTGCATGACGCTGCCCGCGCCCTCCGCGCTGCGCCGGACGACGAGCCGGGAGCTGATGCCCCACCAGGCACAGCTGGTCGCCGCGGCCGCAGCCGGTCACCGGACCTTTCTGCTCGCCGACGAGCCGGGCCTGGGCAAGACGGCGCAGGCACTGCTCGCCGCGGAGGCCGCCGACGCGTATCCGCTGCTCGCGGTCGTGCCCAACGTCGTGAAGACGAACTGGGCCCGCGAAGCCGGCCTCTGGACGCCGCACCGCCCGGCCACCGTCGTGCAGGGCAACGGCGACACCGTCGACGGCTACGCCGACATCATCGTCGTCAACTACGAGGTGCTCGACCGCCACGTGGGCTGGCTGGGTGACTTCGGTTTCCGCGGGATGGTCGTCGACGAGGCGCACTTCATCAAGAACAAGACGTCGCAGCGCTCGCAGCACGTCCTCGAGCTGGCCGAGCGCATCCGGTCGCGCACCCCGCAGCCGCTGCTGATGGCTCTGACCGGTACCCCGCTGATCAACGACATCGACGACTTCCGGGCCATCTGGCAGTTCCTCGGCTGGATCGACGACTCCAAGCCGCTCGGCGAGCTGATGGACGCGCTGGAGGAGATCGGGCTGACCCCCGCCGACCCGGGCTTCTACCCGGCCGCCCGCCGGTGCGTCATCGACCGCGGCATCGTCCGGCGCCGCAAGATCGACGTCGCCGCCGACATTCCGGGCCGCCGCGTCGCCGACCTGCCCGTCGAGCTGGACGGACCCACCGGCCGGTCGATCCGGGCGGCCGAGCGCGACCTGGTCCGCCGGATGGTGGAGCAGTACGAACGGGCTCGCACGTCCGAGGGCATCGACCCCGAGCTCGTCCGGCGGGTGGCCCGGGCCGAGCTCAAGGACTCCACGACGACGTCCGGCGAGAACGTGTTCAGCATGATGCGGCGCATCGGCCGGGCGAAGGCGAACCTCGCCGCCGACTACGCTGCCCAGCTGGCCCGCAGCGCGGGCAAGGTGGTCTTCTTCGCCAAGCACGTCGACGTGATGGACGCTGCCGAGGAGACGTTCGCCAAGCAGGGCGTGCGGTTCTCCTCGATCCGCGGCGACCAGACGCCGAAGGCCCGGCAGCGCAACATCGACGCGTTCGTCAACGATCCGGAGGTCGCCGTCGCGGTCTGCTCCCTGACCGCGGCCGGGGTGGGGCTGAACCTGCAGGTCGCCTCGAACGTCGTCCTCGCGGAGCTGTCCTGGACCGACGCGGAGCAGACGCAGGCCATCGACCGCAGCCACCGCATCGGCCAGACCGAGCCGGTCACCGCGTGGCGCATCATCGCCGCGCAGACCGTCGACGCGCGGATCGCCGAGCTGATCGACACCAAGGCCGGGCTCGCCGCCCGGGCGCTGGACGGGTCGGACGAAGAGGTCGTTCCCTCGGCCGACGTGCAGCTCGAGGCACTGGTGGCGCTGCTGACCGACGCGCTGGAGGAGGCGTACTGAGGGGGCGGCGTTGGCCGGGCGCCGGGGCCGGCGTTCCAGCGGGATCGGGCTGACCGGGTCAGCGGGGTGGGGCTGACCGGTCCGCGGGTGGTGGCCGAGCCTGGCGGGTCCGACCCGTCAGTCGAACCGGAGCACCAGCCGGCCGCGGGTGCCGCCCGCCTCGAGCCGCCGGATGACGGGCCGCGAGCCCGGTCATCGGCGGCGCCGCCGCCTCCACGTCCCTGACGGTGCAGGGGACGCGCGTCACCGATCGCGCGCGCAGCACCAGGTCCTCCCGGTAGGCCGCTCGCGTTCCCGACGGCCCATGTGCCCAGCACCCCGACGTCGAGCCCCGCGCGTCGCCCACCTCGGTCACCACCCGCGACGTCCGTCCCGGTACGTCGGCGCCCCGGCCGGCCGGTCACCGGATGCCCGTCTCGGTGGGGCCGACCGCCGCCGCGGTCACCCGAGCCCGCACCCGGCGGGGTCCCAGCGGCTCGATCGGGAGATCGAGAACCTGCGGGCCTGCGGACCGCAGGACCCGAGTCGCACCGACAGCGCACGGGCTCCACCGATACGCGGCGGTCCGGCCGTCGGATCCGTCGCGAAGGCCGAATAATTCCTGACAGGTTCTGTCAGGGGCCGTCCCTAGGCTCGGGGTATGCGAGTTACCGGAACATTCGACGTTGTGACGTTCACCCCTACCCAGCTGGTCCCCGAGCCGGCGATCGCCACCGCACTGCCGGTCGGCGTCGCCACGCTGGAGAAGCGCTTCGACGGTGCGATCACCGGGCGCTCCGCGACGATCTTCACCTCCGCGTTCGACCAGTCCACCGGCGTCGGCACCTACGTGGCGATGGAGTCGTTCGAGGGAGCGCTGGACGGACGCGAGGGAGCGTTCAACTTCGTCCACGTGGCCAGCACCTCCGGCACCGACCGCACCGGCGAGTACTTCGTCATCGTCCCCGGCAGCGGCACCGGCGCGTTGGCCGGCATCACCGGCACCGGCGGAATCTCCGTCGACGACGACGGAACCCACCACATCCGCTTCGACTACGAGCTGCCGAGCTAGCACCGCAGGCGGGGCCGCCGCGCGGCGACGCGGGGGAGGGGAACCCGACTTGGGAGTTCGAACGGGCATTGGGTAAGGTTTCCCCAGCGGTCGCCGAGAGGCGGTCCCGCGTCCGGGTGGCGGAATGGCAGACGCGCTAGCTTGAGGTGCTAGTGCCCGAAAGGGCGTGGGGGTTCAAGTCCCCCCTCGGACACTGTTTGTGGTGGATTTCCACCACCGGACACCGGTTACAGCACATCCGCAGAGCTGAATCTGTAACACGAGCGACCAGGGATCACTCTGGTCGCTCCTTCGGTGTGTCCGGGGTTGCCTGGGCTGGACGGCGGTCAGGATGGCCGCCGTGAAACGGCCGAAACCGCCTGCCGTGGTGGAAGAGCAGCTGATCGGCGCGTTGATCCCCGCGGCACGGCCTGTTCCGGTGACGGATCCGCCACCGCTTCCCGCGCTGGCTGCGCTGAGGTTGCCCGCCGCCCCGTGGAGCGAGTTGGTGCTGGATCTCGCGCGGGTCGATCGTTCCGGGCGGTTGTCCTCGCGCGGGCTGTTGCGGGCGCTGGGGTGGTCGTCCGGGCATCGGCTCGAGATCGACGCGGTCGAGGGCGCGGTCGTCGTGGGGTCGTCGCCGGCGGGTCGGTGGGTGGTGGGCAGCCGTGGCGACATCGCGATCCCGGCGGCGGTGCGCGGTCTGTGCGGGATCGAGGTCGGCGAATCGGTGGTGCTGGTGGCCTCGGTGGCCGAGGACCGGTTGGTGGCGCATCCGGCGTCGACGGTGTTGCGGCTGATCGCCGGGCATCACGCCCGGCCCGTGAAGGAGGACGACGGTGACTGATCAGGAGAAGGTCGCGGCGGCCCTCGCCGCGTTGAAGGAACTCGGCGTGACGGTGGCCGATCTGGCGGCGGAACCGACCTCCCGGGCGGTCCCGACGGTGGCGGAATACCTGCCGCAGGTACTGGCGGCGGCCGGTCCCGGTGCGCGCCGCACGTACGGGTCGTACTGGGCAAAGATGGCCGCGGTCTGGGGTGATCGGCGGTTGACTGAGATCTTGGCGTCGGATGTGGAGGCGTTGCAGCGTGAGGCACGAGCCACCGCGCGGGTCCGTCGCAATGGCCGCGGCGGTCGGCATGCCGGGGAGCATTTGATCGCCGCGGCGCGGGCGTTCTTCCTCCGGGCGATCGCCGATGGCTATTTGGCGCGGGACGAGAGTCCGGCGCATCGGGTGGCCAAGCCGCGTCGGCTGCCTTCGCCCCGGCGCGCGCTGACCGCCGAGGAGCTGGAGCAGATCAATTTGGTGGCTCGGACGTCCGGCAACGATGTCGTGTTGGACGCGTTGCTGTTGCGGCTGCACACCGAGACGGGGTGCCGCCGTGGCGGGGCGCTGCGACTGCGGCTGATGGATCTGGACTCCCGCGGTGGGTTGGTGCGGTTGCGGGAGAAAGGCGAGACCGAACGGTGGCAGCCGATCAGTCTGGGCTTGGCCACGAGGCTGGCCGAACACGCCCAGGTCCGGTGCGCGGTCCTCCCGTCCGACAGCCTGCTGCGCTATCGGGATGGGAGCCCGTTGACCAGCCGCCGGTACGACAATCTGTGGCACCGGATTGGCGAGGAACTGCCGTGGGTGGCGGCGCAGGGCATCTCGACGCACTGGCTGCGGCACACCACGCTGACCTGGGTCGAGCGGCACTTCGGGTACGGCGTCGCCCGCGCCTACGCGGGGCACACCGACTCGCACGGCGCGGCCACCACGACCTACATCAAGGCCGACGTGCAGGACGTGGCCACCGCGCTCGCGGCGATGACTGGCCAGCCGCATCCGTTGGCGGGCGCGCCGTCAGACCTCCTCGGTAGTGGGGTTTCTGGTTCGAAGGGGTGACGCGAGGAAGCCCACTAAGACAGGCACCAGCGCCTCAGCGAACCTCGTCGGCGACTCTACAAAGTCAACAACGTGATAGGCTTTGTTCGTGGATGTAGACGACGAGGAGTTCCTCGGCGTCCGCGAGGCGGCGCGGCGGCTTGGGGTTCACGAGAACACGGTCCGCAACTGGGCGCGGACGGGGGTCTTGGCGGAGTCGCAGCTGCCTGGTTCCCGCTTTCGCCGATTTCGGGCATCTGAGGTCGCTCGCCTCGTCGCTCAACGGGGTCAAACGGCGCCATCGCTCCAGACTGAACGTCGCGTCGTCAACCCGGAGTTGGTGAACGCGAATCAGCTCAAGCAGTGGCCGTCCACTCGTGCACGCGACGCTCAGGAGAACTTTCCGGAACTCGTGCGTCGGCTGTTGGTCGAGACGCCAGGCATCACGAACATCTCGGTCCGCTCGGGGGACGGCATTGCGCTCCTCGGTTGGGACGGTCGAGCGGATTCCCTAGGCAGCGACTTCCTGCCGTCGGGTGAGCTGGCATTCGAATTCGGAGTGGATAAAGACCCGAAACGCAAGGCGACCGACGACTACGACAACCGGGCCACCGCTACGCCGTCCGCCAAGACTTTCGTCTTCGTGACGCCGCATCGCTGGGCCGGGGGTCCTGCGTGGGCCGACGAGCGGCGCGCGGAGGGGCATTTCGCGGATGTGCGGGTGGTCGATGGCGACGACCTCGAAGGGTGGTTGCGCGCTAGCCCGGGAGCACATCACTGGATCTCCGAGCACTTGGGGCTCCGCCCGCGAGACGCTTCGACACTGGACTCCTGGTGGGACCACTTCAGCACATCGACCGACCCGGTGCTGCCGCCGAACCTCTTCCTCGCCGGCCGCGGGCCTCAGGCTGACGAGCTCGTTAAACGTCTCGTCGATGCCCCCAAGCTGATCGTCGTCGAGTCCGAGTGGACCGACGACGCGCTCGCCTTTATTCATGCTGCCCTGTACTCCCGCGATGCGGAGACGTCCGCCGGTATCGCGCCCGCCCTCGTCGTCCGGTCACCCGAAGTCTGGGGCCGGATCCTAGAACAGCCCGGCACAGCCACGCTGATACCGCAGTTCGACCGTGCGGACGTCGGTGCGGCCCTGGACAAGGGGCATCACGTAATCAGCGTCATCGACCGGACCGCAGCCTCGCTGCGAGCTGTTGACGTGACGCTCCCTCGTCTGGAGCGCCGCGCTGCTGCGGATGCGTTCCAGGCTGGTGGAGTCGAATTCGGCAAAGCTGATCGGCTGGCGACGCAGGGTCGACGCAGCCTGCGCGCGCTCGTTCGGCAGATTTCCCGTAATCCTTCATTTCAGCGTCCAGCCTGGACGCAGCAGCCCGACGCCGCGCTCCTCGCCCCGCTGGTCCTGGTCGGCACCTGGACGACGACCGACGAGGACATCGCCGTGGTCGAGCGGTTCACCGGGCTGTCTTGGACGCTCATCGAACAGACGGTGGACCGACTGTCCTCGTCGGTCGATCCGGTGCTCCGCAAGACCGGCAACCAGTGGGCTTTCGTATCGCCCGAGGAAGCCTTCCTGCTGCTTCGGGACGCGTTGACGTCACGAGCCGTCAAGCGGTGGCGGGCGGAGGTGACGAACGTCCTGCTCGCGTCCGACCCAATGCCGGCTCTGACGCCTGAGGAGCGATTCAACGCTCAGATCACAGGCGATCTTCCCTCGCACTCAGCGACGCTCCGGCGTGGTCTCGCCCAAGGCGTCGCACTCATGGGGACCATGGGGGCTGCGACAACCCCGGACGGCATCACTATGTTGTCGGAGATCGGGGCGAGCGTAGTTCAAAGTCTGCTCTACACGGCGAACGCCGACTCCTCCGGAGGGGTGTGGAAACGACTGGCCGATGTTCTCGCACTTCTCGCAGAAGCAGCGCCTGAGCGATTCCTCGATGCGGTCGAGGACGACCTCACTAGCAACCCACCTGTGCTCCGCCATCTGTTCCGAGATCGGTCCGACTCCGCCGTGTTCGGCCCCACATCGCTGCACCACCACCTACTTTGGGCACTCGAGAGGCTCGCGTGGTCGGAGCAGCATCTCGTCGGGAGCATCCGCGCCCTCGCGCGGTTGGCTGCGGTAGAACCTGGAGGCAAATCAGGCAATAGACCCAGCGAAAGCATGGCGAGCATTTTGTGTGGCTGGATTCGTCACACGTCTGCGCCGATCGATGTTCGACTCCGAGCTCTCGATGTCGCCTTCGGCGTGTCCGACTCGGTCGGTTGGCAACTCGTCCTCGATCTCTTGCCTCAGAACCATGCGCTGGTCATTCCGCCGGCTACTCCTCGCTTCCGCGACGATTGGCTCCCCGGGGGCCTTTCCGTGCCGATGATCGAGTGGGTGACCCTAGTTCATGAACTGGTCGACCGCGCCCTCGACTGCTCGAAGCGCACACCCGCTCGGCTGGCTCAACTGATCGACCGTCTGCCCACCGTGCCGCCGGCGGACCGAGATCGCATCATCACGATGCTCGCGGAGCAGGCGCAGGGCGAACTCGACAGCGACGGCCGACTGCAGGTGTGGGAGACGCTGCAGGCACTCGTCGCGCGTCACGAGCGATTCGCCACCGCCGCATGGGCAATGCCGGAGATCGTGCGGCAGCGTCTGAGCGAACTCGCCTCGCTTTTCGAGCCGCGGACCGACCCGCAGCGATTCGCCTACCTTTTTGAATGGCACCCCGACCTGCGCGGTGTTGATCAGGCCGATTACCAGAGCTACAGCGTCAAGCTCGACGAGCTCAGGAATGACGCCATTCGTAGCATTCTCCGGCTGGACAACGCCTTCGAGCACCTCGCCCGCCTCGCCGCCCGAGTAACCGCACCCACCCATCTCGGCTGGACACTTGCCGAACACGACGAGGCAAACCTTGAACGTCTGCTGCCGTGGCTGGAGTCCGAGGAGCCCGCACTTCGGGAGGCAGCAGCGACCTGGGTGCGGCGCCGGACGATGCGCCAAGGGGTGGAGTGGTTGGAAGCCGCTCTGAATGACCCGCGGCTCCAAGGCGACGCGCGACTGCTTCTAATCCGCCAGATCCCGCCTCGTGCCGAATTCTGGACAGCCCTGTCGAACAGCCCATGCAAAGCCGATGAGCATGAGTACTGGACTACCGCACCCGTCGACGCAGTAGAGCCGGCTGACACCGCGACCGCCCTGGTCCAGCTCCTCGCCCACAAGAGGGCATGGGCCGCCGTCGCTGTCGCCTCCCACGCAATAAGCCACCAGCCCGATGAGGCCGACGCACCTGCCAGCATCGGGCCGGGGGCAATCATCAATGTGCTCGACGCGGCGCTGGCACAACCGCCCGGCGTGGACGAGCTGTCCCAGATGACCGCCTATTACGTCGGCCATCTACTCGATTACCTCGCCGCCACGAAGGAGTGGGACCAAGAGGTAGCGCGGTTCGAATATGCGTACTTCCGCCTGCTCGAACACCATCGCGCGCCAACGGTACTCAACCAGGCCCTGGCAACACAGCCTGAAATTTTTGTCGACTTCGTTGTACGCGCCTATCGGGGCCGCGGCGAGGCGCGCCGGGAGCACGCCGAGACGGAGAGGAACGAAGCGCTTCAGGCGTGGTCGGTACTGGACGGCTGGGAGGGCTTCCCCGGCAGGAAGGCGGATGGCGGAATCGACATCACGATCATGAACGAGTGGGTGAGGACTGCCCGCCTGAACCTGTCCGATGCCGACCGTGCGGATATCGGGGACGAGCTCATTGGTCAGACATTCGCCTACAGTCCGAACGGAACTGACGGTGTATGGCCCGCCGAACCTGTCCGCGACCTTATCGAGACGATCGGCAGCCGCGATCTGGAGAACGGACTTGTCGTCGGTCGGCGCAACAGTCGAGGAGTAACCACTCGAGGAGTCTACGAGGGCGGAGCACAGGAGCGAGTTCTCGCCGGACAATACCGAGAGTGGAGCGCGATCGTCCAAGCAGAATGGCCGCGCACAGCACGAATACTGCGAGATCTTTCCGAAGCGTACGAACGCGAAGCCCGTCGCGAAGATGTCGAAGCAGAGATCGATGCTGACCGCTTCTAGCGTCCTAGGTAGTGGCTTTGACTAAGCGCTGCGGGTGGGCTATCACCCTGAAATGGTCTCGGACCGGTCCCGACCGGCCATGCCACCAGCGGACGGTAAGGCACCCCGGCGGCGAGCGGGCCAGCTACTCGCGATGATCGTTCTACCGGTGCTTCTCGGCGTGCTGAGCAATATCGTTTATCAGTGGCTTACCTAAACGATGTCTCGTAACTTGCTCGGGGTAGCGCCGGCCCGGTTCGGGTCAGCGGGTCAGGGCAAGGTTGTGGAGCAGGGCGATGCCGGCCGGCGATGACCGGGCAGCCCCACCGCTGGCTGTCTGAGATTGATGGACGAACTTCTCGAGCGCGTCTGATCATGGATGATCACGGCTTGGCGAATTTGGTCGCTAGAGCTTACTGCCGATGACGAATAAGTCGGCGCCATAACTAACGGCGGCGGCTCGCGTCGTATTCAGAAGATCATCCAAAAGTTTCATTCGCAATATATTGTGGCTCGTTATTCCTGATTCTCTATAACGCTGAACGGCCTCATGGGATACCGCGCTCACGTGCGGCTGAACGATTATGACTTTGGTGGCATCTGTGGATCTGCGACATGCCAGCATCTCAAGGAATTCTGATCTGTCAGCAGTTCGACGGCCATGGGCCCAGGATGCAGGTCTCGCGAGCTTAGCCGCAGCCAGCCGCTCAGCTAAGAGACTGTAGTGCAGATACTGCAGATTCTTTGAGGCTTGGCTGGCTACTATCTCGTACGGTCCGACAGCAATTTGTCGACTTGTTCCAATGGTCGTTGCCGCCTTCACGTGTATAAGGCTCAGTGTGGCGTTTGGATCGTCGCCGATGTGTACGAAGTCGGCTACTTCGCCAGGCCCATCATCGCAGACCAGCCACCCGGTCGAATACGCCCTTGAAATCCATCCGAATAGCGATGAGTCACCTTCCTCTCCGATGGCATCGTGGATAGCTTGATCGCCTTTAACGGAAGGCTTTTCGAGGTCTAGACGCACGCCCGAAAGGTCCCGGAAATCCCAATTAGGGAACGGGTGAGACCGGATTTCGCGCTTCCATGCCTTGCCGCCGACAACAGTATGACCAGACTCGTAGTAGATGGTCAGTAATTCGTCACCATAGCTGTTCAGTGCATCGAGGATGGTTCTAACTGAAGGTAGGTCGGTTGGATCGGTATCGAGTCCAAATTTGAAGCCAATACTGTCGCTAGTCTTCTGGTAAATTCGACCGGCCAAAGAACCGCCGATCGACCCTCTCAACCCAACACGGAGCGAAAAGCGCGACGTACCTGGCCGACTATCAAGGTAAATTGTCGCGTCGGTGAGAACAGATGCGGCATCGATCCTTTCGGGATCAGCGTCTCTCGCTGCAATGTCATCTGGCCCTAACACGCTGAAATCGAAAGCACCAGCCACCTGGTTGATATCCTTCTCGGCGTGGGCTAGGAGTGGGAAGGGGCGCTCGATACTTAGTCCCGATGCACTCGTGTCCTGAATCAATACCAAGGCATCGTTCGCTTTGGCAAAAAAGTCAAGCATTCCACTCGCCGCCTGGTTCACCCAAATATGCGACTTTCGTGGAGTCGTCCCAACGACGCCCGTTAAGGCAGCTAAGCCGAGGTCATTCGGAAGGGCTGCGCGCGCCGACCCCATTGCGAAAGATGAGTCCGCGTGTGGGAGCAGAGCGTCTTGCAAGCGCGAACCGCTTAGGTTTTTCGCGTCCGCCTTTGTTGACCTTCGCACGTGAGTGCCCCGTAGCCATATTCCTTTTGTGTCGCCGCCGAGGAAGGCGGCGTTCAGCAGGCCGTCTGGGATCCTTCGATACGGCGGAGGCGGAGACTTGTCAAGCCAGGACTGCACCGAATTGCGCAGCGCGTCGAGGTCGGTCTGGATTACGACCAGATTTTCCCGCCGAAACAAGACTACAATTTTATACTCTGTGTCAACGTATGCGGTGCCATTTCTGAGCCACTGTGGGCTTCGTTCGCAACGAACGACGAATGCGTCGGCGTCGTAGATGTCGCTACCCATCCATCGGGCGTCATCTGCCTCGAAGAAGGCGGGTTCGATGCCTTCGGCAACGAAGCAGCGCTGACCCTTCTTTGCCTTCAGCGCCCGAGACTTGAGCTCGTCCACCAGTCGGCGGAAGCCTAAATGGAAGTCTTCTTGGGTGATCTCAACGATCGTCAGCGAAACGAATGGGCTGATCGCCGCAACGGGAATGACTGGGAGCGGCGTCTGGGTGCGAAGCTCCATAAATAATCCAGTGTAAATCCATCATGACGCTTAGTCCACACTCGACAAGACTCGTACATGTGTCCACCAAATCCGATGCCAGCGACCCGATGTGTACGGCCTTGAGGCGTGCGATCGCTTCGCAACCACCTGCGCATACTGCAATGGGTGAGGACGGGCGCTCCTATCTACCGGAGCAGTGGCAACGGCTCTTGAGGAGTGCAGACAGGATCTAGCGAAGGCATCGACGCGAGACGACGAGTTCGATCGATGCTGGCGGGTAGCCCCGTTCGCTGAGCTGTGGCGCTGACTAGATGCGCTCGGCGACCGAGACCGACTCTGCCCCACATCCGGTGCGACCTAGGCCCGGCTGGCACCACGTGGGTCGTCGACGTCGATAGGTCGAGACCGAATTGTGGAATCACACATCGTGTGCGGACGATCTCGTACGATCACTAAGCCGGAAGCGTCGTACGAAGCGCTGCTGGGCACGTTGGGGAGGGACGTGTGGCCGCTATGTGGGATCTGCAGCCGGAAGCGATCGGGTGGGAGATCACCATCCCGACGGACGATGCCTCCATCGCGCGTCGCCGCCGCGCGCTTGCTCCGATCCAGATCCTTACAGACATCGAGCGCACGAAGGCCAGTCTCGACGGGGACTTTTGGCAACGCTACGACCTGTTCAACATCGCCCTGGCCGTCATCGATCAGGTGGCGTTGGCGATGGGGATTTCGGAAGGCCGGACCTGGGAGGAGACCGTCGAATACGCGGTCGGGCAAGCCTGCCGTCAGGCACCGGACGCGGACCCCGGCGAGTGGCGTGCGGTGGCCGATCGGGTCGTCGTCTCTCTCGTGACCACCGAGATGGAAGTCGTGCCGTACCTCCTCCACGGCGACAGCGGTCCGGAGTGGCGGGCGCAGCGGTTCCGTCTCCTCTACGTCCACACCGGAGGCGAGGACCGGACCGAGCAATTACGCGCGTCCGAGCAGGCGATCAACATCTTCGTCGAAGCCCTCGACTTGGACATCGAGGCGGCACAGATCGCTAACGAAGCGCAGTTAGCGGCGCTGATCGCTCGGGGCGCGGTGGACTCGGCAGTGCAGATCGCCCGGCACGCCCGGTACCGGTCGATCCAGTATCAGGAGCGGATCCGGCGGGTCATCGCCGACACCATGATCGACCCGGATACCCATGACTGGGTGGCGGGGGTGCCGGTCCTCCTCGACGCGGCGCTGGCTCACGTCCGTGAGCGGCTCGCGGCCGAGGCCGCGTTGATGGAAGCCGTCGCGGAACGGCGCTTCGAGTTGGCCGACCCGGCGCGACTGGTCGCGGCCAATCAGTTGATCGAGATCCTCCGGGAGTGCCGGCATCGGCACGACGAGCTGCATCGGCATCTCATCGGTGCGCGAGGCCGCTTGCGGGCAGCGCTCGACGACCGCTTGGCACGAGCGCCCCGGACGAGCCGGCGCACCAGCATCGGAACTGATCTCCTGCATCCGTACCTGGCCCGTTCGACTGCGGAATGCGCTGATCTCGCCGACCGGATGCTCGCCGAGGTGGGTGGGATCTCGGCCCGGTGGTGGCCGTCGCTGGCGACGATGACCGACGAGTTGTGTGCTCCGGCGCGAGTTCCTGAGCCCGGTACCGAATTCGTCCCTCCGGTTATCGGTGACGACCACGAGCCCGCGTGGTGGGAGCCGTACGAGACCACCGCCGATGCATTGATCGACGGAATCGCCGGACCCGTTCTGCTCTCTCAGCTGATCGCGCGAGCCGAGGAAGCCGCCGCGCAGACCAGCGACGAGGACGGAGTTTCGCTGGATCCGTGGCGGCTAGTCGCTGCGGTCACCCATGCCGCCCACCGTTGCTGGGCGACTCACCTGGCCGGTCGCTCGGCCGGTGACCGAGTCGTGGTGGCGATCACCACCGGATCCGGGATCGAGACCGACGTCGTCCGGGCGTCCGATCTACTGCTGGTACCGGCCCTCGTGGCCGCCGACATCGCCCGGCCGGTGGAGCGCCGCCACGCTTCGTCCTCCGACGATGATCCCGACGACGTTGACAAGGGACGGGACGGCGTCGATGAATCCTGGTAACGCCGCCGACGTCGGCCGGTTCGTGGGATGGGCAGCCCGTCCCCGCGAGGTGCCGGGCCGGCATGAGGACTACTACCGGCTGGTGGGCCGTTATCGCAGCGACCCGGACTTCGCGTCCGACGTCGATGACTTCTTCAACGGCGCGGGGATGTACCTCACGGTTGACGAGCGCGACGGGATCATCGTGACGGCGCAGGCGGATTCGCCGTTGAGGGTGACCACGGCGGACTTGATGAAGCGGGCGCAGCCACACCACCGCGCGGTGATCGGAGCTGTCCTTCTCGCGGTCGCGCGCGTCGCGTATCCGGAGGCGGTGATGCTCGACGACCCGGACCGCGTGGCGGTCTTCACCACGCAAGCGGTGGTCGATGCCCTTGACCGTGCCGCGCAACGCCACGCGGATTCGTCTCGCGAGGACGCGAGTATCGACGAGAACGACGTGGAGGCGTGGCGCCGCTGGTCGGAGCTGGCCGCCGCGCGCGCCAACGCCCAGCGGCGGTCCACCGGCGACCGGCAAGGCGCGGTGAACCGGGTCTGCAAGTTCCTCGCCGACAGCGGCTACCTGACCTCCCGCGGTGAGGTCGATGGCGGCACATGGCTGGCCCGTCCCCGATTCCGGCACGCCGTCTCCGACCTCGCGGAGGATTCCGAGCTGTACGCGCGGATCA
>Ga0190269_10000999_pt1 | contig 13802 bp, 11 predicted proteins | sample Popmic249IS_FD_133749 | JGI IMG/M metagenome (GOLD analysis project Ga0190269, IMG submission 133749) | Populus adjacent soil microbial communities from riparian zone of Blue River, Arizona, USA - 249 IS | ecosystem: Environmental > Terrestrial > Soil > Riparian zone | place: USA: Arizona...
CGGGTGCAGGGCGGCACCCGGTGCGCACAGGTCAGCTCACGGGAGGCGGTGGCCCTCCGCACGGTTGCGGAGCCGCCAGAGCGCGGCCCCCGCGGCGCCCAGGCCCACCGCGGCGGCGCCCGGGACCGACCCACCCGTGGCGGGCAGGGAACCCCGACCGGCGACGCTGGCGAGCACCGCGGCGTCGCCCATGGCTGCCGTCGAGCCGACGCTGTGCACCTGCGTCGGGGTGCTCTGGGCGCTGTCGAGCGCGCTGCCGCGGAACGGACCGGTGATCTCGTAGAGGACGCCGGGGCCCGGGCCGAGGGGATGGGTTCCCTGGCCCCGCTGGGAGTTGAGGTAGAGCCGCGTGCCGTCGGGCGAGAAGGCGAGGCCGCTCACCTCCGACATCGTCGGGATCGGCGAGGGGTTCTCGAAGCCGTGCTGGGAGCCGGTGAGCCGGACGACCGGGGCCACCACGAGGTCCGGGGTGATGATGCACACCTCGAGGTTGCCGCCGTCCTCGGCCACGTAGAGGTCGTGCGCCGCGGACACCGCGATGTTGTCGACGCCGTTGAGCGCCGGCGGGGTGTGCGCCTTGCCGTCGTAGAGGACCGTGAAGGTCTGGGCGGCGACGTCGAGCACCCAGACGCGATCGTCGCCCTTCGTCGTCACGTACACCCGGCCGTCGTCGTACACCGCGCCCTCGCCGCCGTTGAGCGGCGTCGCACCTGGCACCGCCCGGCGCAGCGGTCCGGTCGGCGCGCCCGGGTTCGGCACGGGCAGCCACGTCACCCCGCCCGAGCCGTCGACCGCCATCGCGTCGAGGGTGCCGCCCTCGAGCGCCGCCCCTGTCCCCCAGGTGTTCGGCTGTGGTGTGTACCGGTAGAGCAAGCCGTCGGTCTGGTCCTCGGTGAGGTAGATCTGCTCCTCCACCGGGTCAACGGCGGCCATCTCGTGCTGGAACCGGCCCAGGGCCGGCCGCTCCACCGCGGGCGCCTCGCCGAAGGGGTCGCACTCCCACACCCGGCCGGCCGCATAGGGGTTGGCCGTCTCCCACTCCTCGCACGACAGCCACGTGCCCCACGGGGTGAGCCCGCCCGCGCAGTTGCTCTGGGTGCGGGTGAGGATGGGGTACGCATCGACGATCGCACCGGTGGCGTCGAAGCGGATGGCGCCGGCACCCCCGAACCCGATCACGGTGGCGAGCGAGGTGGCGACGGGCACGTCCTTGGGCGGCGGGTTCTCGGAGTTGGAGACGTAGATCCAGCCCCCGTCGCCGGCAGGCACGCACGCACCTCCGTCGGGGAACGGGTGCCACACGTGCCCGGTGTCGCCCACCGGCGTGAGCGACACCGCCACGACCCGCGAGGTGAACCCGGGCGGCAGCTGCACCCCGTTCTCGTCAGGAGGCAACAGGTCGCCGTAGGGCGAGGGCCCCGGCAACGCAGGGTCGGCGAGCGCCCGGCTCCAGAAGTCCGTACCAAGCGCCAGCGCAGCACCCATGCCGCTGGCCCCCACGAGAAATCGACGTCGATGCACGTCGTCCAGGTTCGACGCCGAGCGGCGAATCGCCTCGTAACGCCCAGATGAACAGCAACGGACGATCTCAACCCACCGTGGGACCCGTGGCGGGCAGAGGACGTGAGCCGCAGCCTCCACAGGCGAAGGCAACCCCACGGCGGGGGGCGTGGGGGGCAGAGGCTCCAGCCGGAGCCCCCCACCCGCGACGGGGCGGCTCCGCCGACCCCGGAGCGACAAGCCCTCAGCGCGCCGAAGGCGCACCAAGAAGCTCGCCGAGCAAGCTCCGCTTGCGAGGGCGACCCCACGGCGGGGGGCGTGGGGGGCAGAGGCTCCTGCCGGAGCCCCCCACCCGCGACGGGGCGGCTCCGCCGACCCCGGAGCGACAAGCCCTCAGCGCGCCGACGGCGCACCAAGAGGCTCGCCGAGCAAGCTCCGCTTGCGAAGGCGAACTAGTGCTTGATCATCACGTGCTTGAGCTCGGTGTAGTGCTCGACGGCGTAGATCGACATGTCCTTGCCGTAGCCCGACTGCTTGAACCCGCCATGGGGCATCTCGCTCATGATCGGGATGTGGTCGTTGACCCACACGGTGCCGAAGCGCAGCCCGGCCGCCATGCGCATGGCCCGACCCACGTCGCTCGTCCACACGGACGCCGCCAGCCCGTAGTCGACCCCGTTGGCCCAGGCCAGGAGGGTGTCCTCGTCGGGGGCGCGCTGCACGGTGACGACCGGGCCGAACACCTCCCGCTGCACGATCTCGCTGTCCTGCGCGGGGCCGACCACGATGGACGGCACGTAGAAGAACCCGCCGCCGTCAGGGGCGGTCGCGGAGGTGAGCACCTCGGCTCCTGCCTCCTGGGCGCGGCCCACCATGCCGGCCACGCGCGCCAGCTGCTCGGCGGAGACCACCGGTCCCACCTCGGTGTCGGCGTCGGTGGGGTCGCCGAAGGGGATCTGGCTCACCTCGGACTGGAGCGCCGCCACGAGCTCGTCGTGCACGCGCGGCCCGGCGATCACGCGGCACGCGGCGGTGCAGTCCTGGCCTGAGTTGTAGTACCCGGCGGCGCGCACGCCGGCCGCGACCGCGGCCGGGTCGGCGTCGTCGAACACGACCACGGGGGCCTTGCCGCCGAGCTCGAGGTGGACCCGCTTGAGGCTCTCGGACGCGGCCCGGGCCACGGCCTGGCCCGCCGCCACGGAGCCGGTGAGCGACACCATGGCCACGCCCGGGTGCTCCACGAGCGCCACCCCTGCGGTCTCGCCGCGGCCGCACACCACGTTGAGCACGCCGTGTGGCAGCACGTCGGCGGCCAGCTCGGCGAGGCGCAGCGCCGTGTAGGGGGTGAGCTCGGAGGGCTTGAGCACCACGGTGTTGCCCGCGGCGAGCGCCGGCGCCACCTTCCAGGTCGCCATGTTGAGGGGGTAGTTCCACGGTGCGATCGAGCCGACCACCCCGAGGGGCTCGCGCCGCAGCATCGAGGTGTACCCCTCCATGTACTCGCCGGCGGCACGGCCCTCGAGGAAGCGGCCGGCCGAGGCGAAGAACTTCCAGTTGTCGAGCGTGAGGTCCATCTCGAACTCCATGATCGAGACGGGCTTGCCGACGTTCTCCGACTCGATCGCCGAGAGGTTGGCGATGTCGGCCTCGATGCGCCGGGCCAGCTCATGGAGCACCTCGCTGCGCTCCCGCGGGGTCTTCGCGGCCCACGCCGGGAACGCGGCGGCCGCCGCCGCCACGGCGTCGTCGACGTCGAGCGCGTCGCTGGCGGGTGCCGTGCCGATCACCGCTCCCGTGGCAGGGTTGACGATGTCGTCGGTCGCCCCCGACCGGGCGGGGCGCCACTCGTTCGCGATGTAGTTCTGGTCGGGCATGTCGAGCCTCCCTGGCAAGCGATCCGCTTGTGATTCTGGCAGAATCTGAACGATCCGACTGTCGATGATGCACTTGACGACGGATTCCGTTACGAGCCGCCGGGAGGCACCCCCAATGACGATGACCAGCGCCGAGCTGGCGGCGGCCGCGGCCGACCACCTCTGGCTGCACTTCTCGCGCCTCTCGGGCGAGCCCGGCCACGCCCTCACCGTGATCGAGCGGGGCGAGGGCGCCTACGTGTGGGACAGCGACGGGAAGCGCTACCTCGACGGGCTGGCGGGCCTGTTCGTGGTGCAGGCCGGGCACGGCCGCCAGGAGCTGGCGGATGCCGCCGGCGCGCAGGCCGGCAAGCTCGGGTACTTCCCGCTGTGGACCTACGCCCACCCCACGGCCATCGAGCTGGCCGCCCGCCTGGCCGCGCTTGCGCCCGGCGACCTCAACCGCGCCTTCTTCACCACGGGCGGCAGCGAGGCCGTGGAGTCGGCGTGGAAGCTGGCCCGGCAGTACTTCGTGGCCATCGGACAGCCCGAGCGCACGAAGGTGATCGCCCGGGAGACGGCCTACCACGGCACCACGTTGGGGGCGCTCAACGTCACGGGCCTCGAGGCCATCAAGACGCCGTTCACCCCCCTGCTCAACGGTCAGGGCCGCCACGTCCCGAACACGCTCAACGCGCACCGCGCCGATCCCACCGACCCGCTCGCCGGGGCCGACGCCATCGAGGCGATGATCCTGGCGGAGGGACCGGAGACGGTCGCGGCCGTGTACCTCGAGCCGGTGCAGAACGCCGGCGGGTGCCTGGTCGCACCGCCCGGGTACTTCCAGCGGGTGCGAGAGATCTGCGACCGCCACGGGGTGCTGCTCGTGTCCGACGAGGTGATCTGCGCGTTCGGTCGCCTCGGCGACTGGTTCGGCTCGTCGCTGCTCGGCTACGTGCCCGACATGATCACCTTCGCCAAGGGCGTCACCTCGGGGTACGCACCGCTCGGTGGCGTGATGGTGTCCGATCGCATCGCGGCACCCTTCCTCGAGCAGGGCTCCTCGTTCCTGCACGGCATCACCTTCGCCGGCCACCCGGTGAGCTGCGCCGTGGCGCTCGCCAACCTCGACCTCATGGAGCGCGAGGACCTCACCGGTCGGGTGCGGTCCCTCGAGGGCGACTTCCGGGCGCGGCTCGAGGAGCTGACCGACCTCCCGATCGTGGCCGAGGTGCGCGGGATGGGCTACTTCTACGGGATCGAGCTCACCCGCAACGGCGGCGACTTCAGCGACCAGGAGTGCGAGTGGCTCATCCGAGGGTTCCTCTCGAGCCGCCTGCTCGAGCTCGGCCTCATCTGCCGGGCCGACGACCGCGGCGACCCGGTGATCCAGCTGTCGCCGTCGCTCGTCTCCGGCCCCGAGGAGTTCGACCTCATCGCCTCGACGCTGCGCCAGGTGCTGCTCGAAGCGTGGAAGGAGCTCGACCGTTGATCGACTGCCAGGCACGGCTCCGCTGCCGGGAGGCCCGCTGATGGCGCCGCTCGTCGTCGGGGTCCCGACGGAGATCAAGACCGACGAGCGCCGGGTGGCGCTCACCCCGGATGGGGTGCGCGAGCTCGACGCCCACGGGGTGCGGGTCCTGGTGCAGGCCGGCGCTGGCGAAGGGGCCAGCATCCCCGACGACGCCTACCGGGCCGCGGGAGCGGAGATCGTGGCCGGCGCGGCCGACACGTGGGCGCGGGCCGACCTCGTCTGCAAGGTGAAGGAGCCCCAGGTCGCAGAGCTCGAGCACCTGCGCCCGGATCTCACGCTGTTCACCTACCTGCACCTCGCGGCCTACCCGAAGGTGGCCCAGGCCCTCTGCGAGGCCGGCACCACCGGGCTGGCCTACGAGACCGTGATGCGGGCCGACGGGGCACTGCCGCTGCTGGCCCCGATGAGCGAGGTGGCGGGTCGCCTCGCGGTGCAGGCCGGCGCGCGGTTCCTCGAGGCTCCCCAGGGCGGGCGCGGCGTGCTGCTCGGCGGGGCGCCGGGCGTGCAGCCGGCGCGCGTCGTGGTGATCGGCGCGGGGAACGTCGGCTGGAACTCGGCGTGGATCGCAGCGGGCATGGAGGCGGAGGTCAACCTGCTCGACAAGAACCTCGACCGCCTGCGCTTCGTCGACCAGATCCACAAGGGGCGCATCACCACGCTCGCGTCGAACCGGGGAACGGTCGAGCGCTGCATCGCGGAGGCCGACCTCGTGATCGGCGCGGTGCTCGTGGCGGGCGGTCGCGCTCCAGTGGTGATCACCGAGGACATGGTGGCGAGCATGAAGCCGGGGGCCGTCATCGTCGACGTGGCCATCGACCAAGGGGGTTGCGTGGCCACGTCGCGAGAGACCACCCACCACGAGCCCACCTACGTCGAGCACGGCGTCGTGCACTACTGCGTGGGCAACATGCCCGGCGCGGTGCCCGCCACGTCCACCCACGCCCTCACGAACGCCACGCTGCCGTACCTCGTGGAGGTGGCCGTGCACGGCGCCACCGAGGCCTGCCGCCGAGACCCGGCGCTCGCCCACGGCCTGAACACCGAAGGCGGCCACATCGTGAACGCGGTGGTGGCCGAGGCCCTCGACGTGCCCGTCGGAACGCCCAGCTACGCCGTCGGTCCCTGATGGCTGCTCCCAAGGGCGACGGCGGGCCGCACGCGGAGCTCGATCCCACCGACAAGGCGATCATCCGGGCGCTGCAGCTCGACGGCCGCGCCCCCTACTCCAAGCTCGGTCCCGCGGTCGGCCTCTCCCAGGCCGCGGTCCGCCAGCGGGTGCAGCGGCTGATCGAGAGCGGCGTGATGCAGGTGGTCGCCGTCACCGACCCGGCCACCCTCGGCTTCGCCGTGCAGGCCATGGTGGCGATCTCCGTCTCAGGCGACGTGCGCACCGTGGCGGCCACCATCGAGGAGCTCGCCGAGGTGGAGTACGTCGTGATCACGGCCGGTCGCTTCGACCTGCTGGTGGAGGTGGTGTGCACCGACACCCACCACCTCCTCGACGTCGTGAACGACCGGATCCGGGCCATCCCGAACGTGAGCGGCACCGAGGTGTTCACCTACCTCAGCCTCGTCAAGCAGACCTACAGCTGGGGCGTGCGCTGACGGGGGTCACGTCTGGCGGCGACGGACCAGGGCGCCGAGGAGCATCAAGGTCACGCTGACCACCAGGACGATCGTGGCCAGCACGTTGATCTGCGGCGAGATCTCCACTCGCGACGCGCCGAAGATGCGCAGGGGGAACGTCTCCTCGGCACCGGCGTTGAAGAACGTGATGATGAAGTCGTCGATCGACAGGGCGAAGCTGAGCAGCGCGGCAGCCAGGATCCCCGGCGTGATGAGCGGCAGGGTGACCCGGCTGAACGTGCGCCACGGCGTGGCGCCGAGGTCCATGGCCGCGTCCTCGAGGGTCCAGTCGAAGCCGCGGATGCGAGCCTTCACCGTGAGGGCCACGAACGAGGTGCAGAACAGCACGTGGGCGATCACGATCGTGGTGAACCCGCGCTGCACGCCGCGAGTGATGAACAGGGTGGCCAACGACGAGCCCATCACGATCTCGGGCGTGGTGAGGGGCAGAACGAGCAGCAGGTTCACGAGCGTGCCGCCCTTGAACCGGTAGCGCACGAGCGCCAGCGCGATCAGCGAGCCGAGCACGGTGGCGGCGATCGCCGCGATCGCCGCGATCTTCAGCGACAGGTACATGGCGTCGGTGAGGGGCCCGGGAGCGAACGGGTCCTTCCAGTTGTCGAGGGTGAGCTCCTGCCAGATGATGTTGAACTTCCCGCGCGGCTTGTTGAACGAGTAGCCGACGATGACGGCGATCGGCACGAACAGGTAGACGAAGCCCCCGACGGCCAGGGCGGTGAGCCCCCAGCGGCCGGCTCGGCCTGCGGCGGTCTCCGGGGCGCGAGTCGACGAGGCAGCCATCACACGAGGTCGTCCGTGCCCAGGATGCGGGCGTAGACGAGCGTGGCCAGCGTGATGATCACCATGAGGATGAAGCTGAGCGCCGCGGCCGTGGGGTAGTCGAGCTGCACGAGGAAGCGGTCCTGCACCACGGAGCCGATCATCGTGTTGTTCGGCCCTCCCAGGAACCGAGCGTTCACGAAGTCGCCGGCCGCGGGGATGAAGGTGAGGAGACCCCCCGCGAACACCCCGGGCAGCGAGAGCGGCAGCACCACCTTGCGGAACGCCTGCCAGCCGTTGTTGTACAGGTCCTTGGCCGCCTCGGTGAGCCGGAGGTCGATCTTCTCGAGGCTCACGTAGATGGGCAGGATCATGAAGGGCAGGAAGTTGTACGTGAGCCCGCCGATGACCGACGCGTGCGTCTGGAGGAGCCCGCCGTTCCTCGCCACGCCGATGCGCTCGAGCACGCCGACGAGGCTGAGCGAGTCGAGCACCGAGAGGATCGGGCCGCTGTCGAACAGCACGGTCTGCCACGCGAGCGTGCGGATGAGGAACGAGGTGAAGAACGGCACCACCACGAGCCCGAGGAGCACGTTCTTGAAGCGCCCGCCCCGGAAGGCGATGACGTAGGCCATGGGGTAGCCGATGGCGACGCACAGCAGCGTCGCCGCGCCGGCGTAGGCGAAGGAGCGGATGAACTGATCGCTGTAGTCGCGCAGCGCGTCGGTGAAGTTGGCGATGTGCCAGGTGAAGTCCGCGTCGACCGCGAAGCGGCTCTCCTTCTCCGACAGGGAGGTGCGAGCGAGGGTGACCAGCGGCACCAGGAAGAACAGGAGCAGCCACAGCATGCCGGGCGAGAGCAGCGCGTAGGGCACGAGCCCGGCGCGCCGCTTGGAGCGGTCGCCGTCGTCTGCTGCGTCTCGTCCGGCCATGCGGTGGCGGCGCCCGCTCAGGCGCCGACGATCTGGGAGAACCGCTCGTCGAACGCGGCTTCCGCGTCTTCGTCGAGGCTGGCGAACACGTGGAGGCGGGCGTTGGTCGCGTCGTCGGGGAACAAGAGCGGGCTCTCCGACAGCGCCTTCTGGAAGTCGTCGCCGGCGGCGAGGATCTCGCGCACTCCGGCCACCGGCGAGTTGTACCCGACGTACTCCGCGATGCGGGCCGCGTTCTCGGGGTCGTAGACGTAGTCCATCCACACCGCGGCGTTGGCGACGTTCTCGGCGCCGTTGGGCAGCACCATGGTGTCGGACCACCGCATGCCACCCTCCTCCGGGATCGCGAAGCGCAGATCGGGGTTGTCGAGGGCGAGCTGGCCGATGTCGCCCGACCAGCCCACGCACACCGCGAAGTTCCCAGCTGCCAGATCGTCCATGTAGTCGTTGCCGGTGAACTGGCGGATGTGGCCGCTGGCCTTCGCCTCCTCGATCTTCTCGAAGGCCGGGTTCGCGGAGTCCATGGTGGCCGAACCCGGGTCCTCCCCCGTGAGCAGCATCACGAGGCCGAGCGTGTCGCGCATCTCGGTGAGCATCCCCACCTTGCCCTTGAAGGCCGGGTCGAACAGGTCGTTCATGCTCGTGAGCTCGCGGCCGGTGGCGCTGATGTTGTACGCCAGGCCGGTCATGCCCGACTGCCACGGCAAGCTGAACTTGCCCTCGGGGTCCCAGGCCGGCTTCTGCAGCTCCGGGAGGAGGTTCGACGCGTTGGGGATGTCGTCGAAGGGGATCTCCTGGACCCAGCCCAGGGTGATGAGGCGGGCCGCCAGCCAGTAGGTCGGGGCGATGATGTCGGGGCCGATGCTGCGGCCGGCCGCGAGGTCGGCCTGCACCTTGGCGAAGTACTCGTTGTTGTCGTTGTAGTCCTCGGTGTACTTGAGGCTGATCCCGGAGGCCTCGGTGAAGAGGTCGACGGTCTCCTCGTCGATGTAGGCGGGCCAGTTGGCGAACCACAGGTCCTTCGACGCGCCCCCGCCGCCGCCGGTGTCGCCGTCGTCGTCGTCGCCGCACGCGGCGAGGAGCGCGGGTCCCACCACCCCGGCGCCGGCGAGGACGCCGAGGCGGCCGAGGAGCTGGCGCCGGTCGAGGATCGGGCCGCCCCGAGGTGAGCGTCGCGGGCGGGCGGGGTGGGACAGGGTCATGGCGCACCTCCGGTGCGGTCGTCGACGGCATCGAGCTCGTCGAGGGGATCTGCGGGCGCCGGGCTGTGGCCGGCATGGGCGGGGACGAGGTAGGCGACGTCGCGGTCCCAGGTGGCCCAGACCGCGTCGCCCGGGCGCAGGTCGGCGAGGGAGCGGTCGTCGGCGACGTGGGCGACCAAGTCGACGCCATCGGTGGCGACGAGGCCCACGTGCACGGACGGGCCACGGAAGATGACCTCCCGCACGGTGGCCGGGATCCCCTCGCTCCCAGCAGCCGGCTCGTCCCGCCCGACGCGCACCTTCTCCGGGCGCACCATGACGAGCACGGATCCCTCGGCACCGGGGCGATCCGGCACCAGCACCGCGCCGCTGGCGAGCTCGACCGACGCCAGCCGGTCGACGTGGTGATCGAGCCGGCCCGACAGGAGGTTGGCCTCGCCGATGAAGCCGGCGACGAAGGGGGTGGCAGGCCGGTGGTAGATGTCGGCCGGGGTGTCGATCTGCTCCACCCAGCCGTCGCTCATCACCGCGATGCGATCGCTCATGGTGAGCGCCTCTTGCTGGTCGTGGGTGACGAAGATGAACGTCACGGCCGTGTCCCGCTGGATGCGCTTCAGCTCGAGCTGCATCGCCTGGCGGAGCTTGAGGTCGAGCGCGGCGAGGGGCTCGTCGAGCAGCAGCGCCGACGGCTTGTTGACGAGCGCTCGGGCCAGCGCCACCCGCTGCTGCTGCCCGCCCGACAGCTGGACCGGCATGCGTCGGGCGAAGTCGGTCATGCGGACGATCTCGAGGATCTCGCCCACCAGGCCGGTGACCTCGCGCTTGGGGACCTTGCGGCTGCGGAGTCCGAACGCCACGTTGTCGAACACCGACATGTGCGGGAACAGGGCGTACTGCTGGAAGACGGTGTTGACGTTCCGCCGGTAGGGCGGGGTGCGGGACACGTCCTGGCCGTCGAGCACGATCTGACCCGACGTGGGCGACTCGAACCCGGCGATCATCCGCAGCGTCGTCGTCTTGCCGCAGCCCGAGGGGCCGAGCATCGAGAAGAACTCGCCCCGACCGATCGCGAAGCTCGCATCGTGCACGGCGACGAAGTCGCCGAAGCGCTTGGTGACGTGATCGAGCACGATCACGTCCCCGCTCGCCGGACCACCCGGCGCGACCTGCGGGCTGCGGAGCGGGTTCCCCTCGTCCGTCACCGGCGCGATCGCCTCCCTCTCGAGCTTCCGCTGGGTGTCAACGGATTCGCTTGCTCGATCGCTGGATCGTAACCGAATCCATCGTGGGCGATGGGTTCAACGACGGATACCTGTCAGCAAGCGGGCGGCCTGCCACTAGGGTCGGGTCGGTGGGGACACCCCTCAGCGCGCAGTACCGGGCGGCGGTGCTCTGGCACGACACGGCGACGCCCCACCCGGTCCCCCCCTCCCCCGTGCCCGGCTCGGCCGACGCCGTGGTGGTGGGTGGCGGCTACTGCGGGCTGTCGGCCGCCCGAGAGCTCGCCCGGCGCGGCCGGTCGGTCGTCGTGATCGACGCCAAGGACCTCGGCTGGGGTGCGAGCACGCGCAACGGAGGGATGGTCCTCCCCGAGCTCAAGGCCGGCCCCCGCACCCTCGAACGCCGCTACGGGGCGCTGGGCCGCCGACTCCACGCCGCGGTGGAGGCGGCGTTCGACCACGTGGAGGCCCTGGTCGAACGAGACGGGATCGACTGCGCCTACGAGCGGTGCGGACAGCTCTACGTCTCGCACTCGGAGCGCTCGGCGCGCCACCTCGACGACCTGGCCGACGAGCTCCGCGGGGTCGGCGCCCCAGCCCGCGTGGTGCGCGGCTCGGACCTCGCGACCGAGATCGGCTCGTCGCTGTTCGCCGCGGGCCTGGTGGTCGAGCGGAGCGGCGGCCTCCACCCGGCTCGCTTCCACGCCGGCCTCGTGCGCCTGGCGCTCGGCGCGGGCGCGTCCCTCCACCCCCAGACGCCCGCCCTCGACGTCCGGGCGAGCGCGAGCGGGTGGCGCGTCACCACCACCCGGGGGGCGATCGATGCCGCCGACGTGCTCATCGCGACGAACGCCTACACCGACGACCTCGTGCCGGAGCTGCGGCGGCGCGTCCTGCCGATGGGGTCGTTCATCATCGCCACCGAGCCGCTGCACCCGGCCCTTGCCGCGTCGGTCCTGCCCACGGGACGCATGGTGTTCAACGATCGCCACCTGCTCTGGTACTGGCGCCTCGATCCCGAGGGTCGCCTGCTGTTCGGGGGCCGCAAGCGACTCGGACCGGTGTCGCTCGAGGACGCGCGCGACCACCTCCACCGGGCCATGGTCACGGTGCACCCCCAGCTCGACGGCGCGGTGGTGGAGCGGGCCTGGGGCGGCGAGGTGGCGCTGACGCTGGACCGCCTGCCCCACTGCGGCCGCATCGACGGCCTCTGGTACGCCACGGGCTGCAACGGCTCGGGGGTGGCCACCAACACCTGGATGGGCCGGGAGATGGGCGCTGCGATGTGCGGCGAGGCGCTGCCTCCGTTCGCGGAGCTTCCGCACCGCCCGATCCCCCTGCACCGGCTGCGCCGAGCGTGGCTCCCCCTCGTGTCGGCCTGGTTCCGCGCCCAGGACCGCCGCGCGTGATGCGCTCCGGCCCCGGACGGGAGGCACAGGCATGAGGATCCTCGTGGTGGGCAGCGGCGGGGTGGGGTCGGCCTTCGCGATGATCGCCCGGCGGCGCTCGTTCTTCGAGCAGGTGGTCCTGGCCGACCTGGACCCCGAGCGAGCGCTGCGCGCGGCGACGGCCACCGGCGACCCCCGCTTCGCGAGCACGACCCTCGATGCCTCGGACCCCGCGGCCGTGGCCGAGTGCCTCCAGGCGCACGGGTGCACCCACGTGCTCAACGCCGCCGACCCTCGCTTCGTCATGCCGATCTTCGACGGGGCCTTCGACGCCGGTGCCACCTACCTCGACATGGCGATGTCGCTGTCGTCACCTCACCCCACTCGACCTCACGCCCTCCCCGGCGTGAAGCTCGGCGACGAGCAGCTGGCTCGATCCGCCGACTGGGAGGAGCGCGGCCTCCTTGCCCTGGTGGGCATCGGCGTCGAGCCGGGGCTGTCCGACGTGTTCGCCCGCTACGCCGCCGACGAGCTCTTCCAGGAGATCGACGAGATCGGCGTGCGAGACGGCGCGGACCTCGTCGTCGACGGCTACGCCTTCGCGCCCTCCTTCTCGATCTGGACGACGATCGAGGAGTGCCTGAACCCGCCGGTCGTCTGGGAGCGGGACCGAGGCTGGTTCACCACCCCGCCGTTCTCCGAGCCGGAGACCTTCGTGTTCCCCGAGGGCATCGGTCCCGTCGAGTGCGTGAACGTCGAGCACGAGGAGGTGCTGCTCATCCCTCGCTGGATCGACTGCCGGCGCGTCACGTTCAAGTACGGGTTGGGCGCGGAGTTCATCGAGGTCCTCCAGGTCCTGCACAAGGTCGGGCTCGACTCGACCACCCCGGTCCGGGTGCGCGGCGCAGAGGTGTCGCCGCGCGACGTCGTGGCTGCCTGCCTCCCCGACCCGGCCACGCTCGGCGACCGGATGCGCGGGCGCACCTGCGCAGGGACCTGGGTGACCGGCACCGGTGCGGATGGCGCCCCACGCGAGGTGTACCTGTTCCACGTGGCGGACAACGAGGAGACCATGGGGCGCGACGGCTGCCAGGCGGTGGTCTGGCAGACGGCCATCAACCCGGTGATCGCGCTCGAGCTGCTCGCCACCGGGGTGTGGGCCGGCGCCGGCGTGGTGGGCCCGGAGGCGCTGCCGGCGGGGCCGTTCCTCGACCTCCTGGTCGAACACGGCGCTCCCTGGGGCATGGAGGAGCGGGCGGCATCGCGCTGAGAGTCGGCGCGAGGTCGCCGGCAGCCGCATAGGGTGACGCTCGTCACGCCGGTGCCGAGGCAGTGACCAGTCACCTGACCCAGGGAGAAGAGATGATCCGAGCCACACGGGTACCGCTCATCGCCATCGCCGCGGCTGGCATGTTGCTCCTACCCGCCTGCGGGGACGACGACGACGACGCCACCACCACGACCGAGGCCGATGGTGGGGGCACCGAGACCACCGGCGGCGACGGCGGCGCGTGGGCTGTCGACACCGCCGACTGCCCGGACGACGCCACCGCACCCATCGAGGGCACGATCAAGATCGGCACCACCCTGCCGCTGTCGGGTGGGGCGGCTGCAGCCGCGTTCGCGCCCGTGGCCCAGGGCCTGCAGAAGTACATCGACTACGCCAACGAGCAGGAGCTCGTGCCCGGCTACGAGCTCGAGCTCACCATCGAGGACGACCAGTACAACCCCAACCTCACCACCCCGGCGGTCGAGAAGCTGATCGAC
>Ga0190269_10001000_pt1 | contig 13801 bp, 12 predicted proteins | sample Popmic249IS_FD_133749 | JGI IMG/M metagenome (GOLD analysis project Ga0190269, IMG submission 133749) | Populus adjacent soil microbial communities from riparian zone of Blue River, Arizona, USA - 249 IS | ecosystem: Environmental > Terrestrial > Soil > Riparian zone | place: USA: Arizona...
CTCACGGCGTTGTTGTGCGCGCAGCTCGTTTCGCACGCGCCGCAGCTCGCGAGCGACCGGATGTTGGTCTCACATCCGTTGCTGAACGAATCGTCGCAGCTGTCGAAGCCGCTGTTGCAGGTGGGCTGACAGGTGCCGTCGGCGCTGCAGCTTACGGAGGCGTTCGGCACACTACCGCATGCCGCCCCGCACGCGCCGCAGTTGTTCACCGTGCGCAGATCGGTCTCGCACATCACATTGTCGCCGTTGCAGTCGGCGCTGCCCTCGGCGCACACGATCGATGTGCACTTGCCGCCCGTGCAATAGGGCTTGTCGGTCGGGCACTTCTCACCGCAGGCGCCGCAGTTTGCGGGCGCGCTCAAATCAGTCTCACAGCCGTCGCCGCCGTTGGCCTCGTCTGTGTCGTCGTTGCAGTCGCCCCAGCCCGGCTCGCACGCGGAGAACCTGCATGCGCCCGTCGCGCACTCGGTCGTCGCGTGCGTCATGCGGCAGGTCGTGCCGCAGCCGCCGCAGTCCGTCAGCACGTTGAGCTCGCGTTCGCAGCCGTTGGCTGCTTGGCCATCGCAGTCGTCCCAACCCTTGTCGCAGCTCGCGACGGTGCACTGACCTGCGTCACATGCCGGGGTCGCGTGTGCAAGCTCGCAGCGATTGGTGCACAAGCCGCAGTGCTCCACCTCCTCCAGCGTGGACTCGCAGCCGTCCTCAGCGACATCGTTGCAGTCGACGTGGCCTTCGTCGCAGCTCGCGACCAGACAGGTCCCTGACACACACACCGACGTGGCCGCATGCAACTTGCACAGCACACCGGCGCCTGACTCATCGATCAAATTGTCACAATCGTCGTCGAGGCCGTTGCAGCTCTCCGGGCAGCTGACAGGACAGAACTCGGACTCGGCCATGTAGGTGCATTGCGGCTCGGACACAGCTCCATCGCTGCTGCTCGCGTCAGGGATGTCTGCGTCGTGACCCGCGTCCTGTGCAACCGTCGCGTCGGGCTGCATGCGAACGCCCACCAGCGTGGCATCGTATACATCACAGCCGGTGCACACAAACAGCATCAAAGCAGTCAATAAGCCATAAGGCTTGTAAGACTGCGTGAGACGCGCGTCCGGTGTCAGCATGTGTTAGATCTATAAAGAACGTCGCGTGCTGTTGCGTGACTTCTTGGTATCCACGGCCTTGCGTGCGAGCGCGACCAGCGCAAAAGGATCCATCGGCTTGACCAAGAACCCATCGGCACCGATCGACGACAAGAGATGCCAGTCTGGTGCACCGCCGGATGCTGTCACGACGACGATCGGCATGCTGTAACGCTCGCGCAGGGCAGCCGTCAGCTCCACGCCGTTGAGCCCAGGCATGTCGAGGTCGATCACCACGAGCGCCGTGGGCTCGCGATCGCACGCGGCGAGCGCCGCTTCTCCGTCGCCGACAGCTTCGATCGTCGCGCCTGGGAACCCGTACGCGAGTGCCTCGATCGCGAGCTCGCGAAAGTCAGGATCGTCGTCCGCCACCAGAATGCGCAGCGCGCGATGACTGATCGAGATCGACTCGCGCGCTTCGAGCAGCTCGCGCCGAAACACATCCGGCGAAGCTGTGCGCTCATGCGGATTGAACATGAGCGACTTCAGAAGCGGCGCATCGAATGCTTCGGTGAGGTCCGGACGAACTTGGCTCGGCAGTGGCGCACGTGCGCTGCGATGGGCTGCGAGCATGTCCGATGTGTTCTCGATGTCGAACGGCTGATGACCGGTGAGCATCTCGAACGCGATCACCCCGAGCGCGTAGACATCCCCGCGCTGCACGAGCTCTTTGGACAGGTCTGTGCGCGCGAACTCGGGCGCCATGTACGCCGGTGTTCCTGCCATGGGATGCTCACCGAGCCGACCGGTCGGATCGAACAGCCGCGACAGACCCATGTCAGCGACTGCCACGCGCGATGCTGGACCTATGAGTAGGTTACTCGGCTTCAGATCGCCATGGACGGCGCCCGCCTTGTGGATCGCTGCAACACCTCGACACACCTGGTCGAGATAGCCAAGCGCCTCATCGATGGAGGGCAACCGATCTTCCAGGATGCCGTCGTCTAGCCAGTTCGCGACGTTCGTCCCCGGCACGTATTCCATCACGAAGTAAGGTGTTTGGACGAGCTCACCAAATGCATAGATCTCCACCACATTCTCGTGGTGCACGCGCGCCATCGCGCGCGCTTCGATCAGGAAGCGCTCGCGCGCGTTTGCGTTGCGCGTATAGGCAGGCCGGATGAGCTTGATCGCGACGTCGCGCTCGAGGTGCTCGTCGACAGCCAACACGACAATGCCCATCCCACCTTGCCCGAGTGGACCGACTACGCGGTAAGAGTCGCCGATCAGCGTGCCTACATCCGGCCCCTCCCATGTCGTATTGATTGTGTCAGGGGCTTTCGTAGTGGACCTTCTTCCGAGATCTTCACTAGGTACAGTCGGCGCTTGCTCGTACGCTTGTTCTAACCTTTCGCCGCCGGGCTGTTCATCCGAAGATCTGACGCGCATGTTCGTTGTGACTCGCGTTATTCTGTCAGCTTGTCAGCGGTCGGTTAGGAAAATCGTCGGGGGCGATGAGGACTCCAACCCAGTGGTGGCACCCGCAGCTCTGCAAGGGCGGGGCCAAGGGCAAGTTTACAACGGGTCCGGCGACGATGAATAGCGAGGAGCCAGGGGATGCAAGATGAGCATGAACGACGCAAAGCGTTCGAGCACCGGCTTTCCGAGCTAAAGGCGCGCATGGAGGCAGGTTTGGTGAGTCGCGCGGAGGCGTTGCGCGACGCTATCCGTAAGCTCAGCGCGGGCGATCAAACTGCGCGCAAGCTGCTCAAAACTGAGAGCCATAAGCTGCGAGGAATTGCTGGAAGTTATGGGTATGACGGGCTGTCAGAGCTGGCCGGCGAGCTCGAGAAGCGCGCGAGCATCTCGGTCATCCCGCACGTTGTAGATCTCGCGACGCGCTTGGCTGACATGGCGGAGCAGGTAAGTCAGGGCAGCAAGTCCTCTCCGCCTAACGCAGACCTAACACCCGTCAACAAACCTATCGGTCTACCTGGTGGTGTGCGTCCGCGTAGACAATCCTCGCAGAAGATCATCGCGCAGCGTGCGACGCTGGCCGGGCTCGGTGCACACGGTGGTGCGCTGCGTGTGCTCGCGATGGACGACGACGCACCGACACTCAAGCTGCTAGGTCTCACCTTGCGCGAGGTCGGTGGGTTCGAGGCCTTGGTGGTGACCGCGGCCAAAGAGGCGCTCGAGCACATGCGCTTGCGCGAGTTCGACGTGGTGATCTCGGACGCGATGATGCCGGACATGAACGGTCAGGAGTTCTGTCAGGCTGCACGCGCGCTCGGAGGTTATGCCGCGCGCGTGCCTATCGTCATCTTGTCTGCTGCGACCTGTGACGAGCTCGATTGGCGCTCGGGCTTGCCGGGCCCGGTCATCTGGTTGCGCAAACCGTTCATGCCCTCCGAGCTCGTCAATGACATCGCGCGCGTCGTGAAAGCGCATCCGCTGCAGCCCAAGTAGATGCGCATGTTGCATTGCGCGGTCGCGGCCAGCGCCAACGCGCGTTCGAGGACAACTGGCCGCTGCGCGCCCCCCCGCAGATGGATGCTGGCGTCGACTGCGCTCGCGCTCGGCCACGCGCAAGTGCTACGGGCAGCGGCAACCCCACGCCTGGAGCCGATCCTTTCCGAGCTCGCTGCCCATGGAAGCAGCCCGCTACCCAAACAGTTTCTCCACGCGACGCGACAGCTCGCGCGAGCCCGCAGTCAGCTCCCGCAGCTGTGCTGCGAGCCGCGTATCGTAGCGGTGGATCGCGAGCGCAGACAGCGCTGCTTCCGCGTCCGAGGTGCGGTCGCCGCTCACGAGCTCCAGCAGCAGCGTGCGCGCCTTCGGGCGCCGGCTCAGCCCGAGCGCGGTGATCACGGGGGTTCGCTCGTCGGCGAGCGATCTCGCTGCCAGCTCGGCTTCGAGCAGCGCCACGGCGCCGTCGCTCGGCGCAGTCCCGAGCGCGTGCAGGATGTGCTCGATGAGCTCGCCATCACCCGTTTGCAGCGCTGTGCGTGCGTACTGCTCACCGAGCTCGGGCGCGAGCGCAAACAGACCGCGCAGGCATTCGATCAGCACTTCCGCGGCCGCGTCACCCGCGCCGAGCCGCAGCAGCAACAGGCCCGCGCCGTCGCGCTGCCCGCGATGTGCGATCGCGCGCGCCGCTGACAGCCGCACATTTTCATCGCGATCGCCCAAGCACGCGCCAGCGATCGGCAACCAATCGACGTGCCCGGTGCGCGCCAGCGCGAGCACGCCACGCGCTCGCACGGGCGCTGCGATCTCCTTGCTCCGTTCGACCATGACACAGCGCGCAGCATCGGCGAACAGCTCGGTGTCAGCGTCCTCGAGCGCGTCGAGCGCGGCGACCACCGCGGCGAGCGCACCCGGCGCACCCGCGGAGCGGAAGCTCCGATAGGCTTTGCGCAATCCATCTTGGTGCGCGCTCAGCTGGTGCTCGCCGATCAAGTTAGCAGCCTGGATGAGCAGCGTGGCATCGCGCGAAGCAAGCGCTTGCGCGAGCGCGCTCTGCCCGGCCTCGCTGGCGAGCTCGTCCGCCTTAGAGGAGGAGGAGGCGAGCGCTGTGAGCGTACGCGCGAGTTGTTTGTTAGATGCTGTCGCCATGCGAATTCCTCGCGCATCTTGAGCTAGACTCCCGCTGTGGACAACCTCACGCACACCCTGACTGGCATGATGATCGCGGAAGGGTTGTGCGCCGCGCGCCGCACGGGCCGCTCGGCGTTTCGCAACGCGGCCTACGCCGCCTCGGCGATCGCCAACAACATTCCCGACATCGATCCAGTTTACACGTGGATCACAAAGCCGCCGCCCCTCGGGAGCTTGCTCCATCATCGCGGCCACACACACACGCTGCCGATCGCGTGGCTGCTCGGCCTGATCGTCTCGGCGAGCGTGCTTTGGTTCAGCGAACGCCGACGCGGACCGTTCTCCAAGCTCGACCGTGCGATCATCGCGGGATTGGGCCTGTTCGGCGCCACGCTGCACATCGCGATGGACTTCGGCAACAACTACGGTGTGCATCCGTTCTGGCCGCTCGATTCGCACTGGTTCTATGGCGACAGCATCTTCATTATCGAGCCACTGTGGCTCGCGATCGCGCTGCCCGTGCTCGCGAGCGCGATCGAGACGCGCTGGTTCAAGTGGCTCCTGTACGCTTTGCTGGTGGTGGTGTTCGGGCTCGCGATCACGCTGCCGCTCGTGAATACGGCGACAGTGATCGTGCTCGCTGCTGTGAGCGGCGCGATGATCCTGACCTCACAATACGCGTCCGAGCGTGTGCGCAGCGCCGTCGCATGGATCAGCTATCTCGCCGTCGCTGCATGCTTCGTGGCGTCAGCCTCGCTGGCGCGCGCCAGCTTGCGCGCAGCGCTCGCGAGCGATCAGCCCGGGCTGCGAGTCGTCGACATCGCGACCAGCCCACTGCCGGGCAATCCGCTGTGTTGGACGGCCTTGGCAGTGGGCGAGCAAGCCTCCGAGTACCGCGTGCTCAGCGCAACTGTCGCGCCGCTGCCGAGCGTCCTAGCTGCAGCCGCGTGCCCTCACGATGCCGACGCGCGGCCAACCGCGCGCACCGCGCCCCTGCCGCAAAGCAACACGCCAGCGCTGCGCTGGCACTGGGCGTACAGCGCGCCGCTCGCGAGCCTGCGCGAGCTGGCGCAACAAGACTGTCGCTTCCGCGCTTGGCTAGGCTTCGTTCGCATCCCAGCGCTGAGCACCGTAACGCTACCCGACGGTTCGGGCACGATGGAGCGAGTCGCGATGGATCTACGTTATGACCGAGCGCCCGACCTGGACTTCGCGGACATGCGCCTAGATCAGGAAGCCGATTGCCCCAAGTGGCTGCCCCCATGGCACCCCCCGCGCGCTGACCTACTCAACCCACGCTGAGCTCCGCAGCCGTAGCCTCGACGTCATCCGGTCGCGACAACGTGCTCACCTCAAAGCCCCTCCAACCCCGGTCCACTGCCAACTGACGGCACGAAACATCCCGCGCTCATTCGCGAACACCACAGTGTTCCAGCCAGCATAATCCCCGCCTGGCCTCGCAACATCTCCAGGCACATGAACGATGGACTCGCCCACAAACACAGCGGAAGCATCGGACACCCAGACCTGCTCGTTCTGCCACGTCCGCGTCCGCTCAGGCGCATTGCGCGCGACCCGCTCTCTTATTCCTCGCTCTAAGAAAGCACGGTCGCGCACCTCGCCCGCCTCGATCAGCGCAAACGTCGCCCCAAGCTCGGCGCGAAAGTCCGCTTCATCTGCGCGATCCAGCGCGCTGAACAGCGCGTGCGCCTGCGCGCGGATGCGATCGATGCTAGGCCGCGCAGCGTTGGGATCGGTGGGGAGCGTCGGATAGTCGCTGCACGTGTTCACAAACGCTGCGGGGGGACTGCTCGCGCACGCACCCAGGCATGTTCCAACTAGCAATAGCCAGAGCGATCGCATGCGAGCTCGGCTTATTCCTGCACGCGCTGCTCGAACACCGTCTTGCCGGAGGGAGACGCCACATCCACCGTGGCCTCCACACTGACCAACAGATCGAACGCGACCTCTGACACAGTCAGCAGGGCGGTGCCCGTGCGACCTTCGTCAGTCAGCTCCAGCGCGCCGAGGCGCATCCAAGGTGTCGCGTGACTCTGGCGCGTCCAGACTACGTAGCTCGTGCCGCCCTCTAACACTCGATCGGGAGGTGTTAGATTGCTCGCGCGCAGGTCGAGCTGTGTCACGTTGCGCGAAGTGTCGATCTTCGCTTCGAGCTTACCGTCGGAGCCGGGTGACAGCTGCGTCCCGCGCAAGTCGTATTGGATGGCGCCGCCGCAAGCGGCGAGTGAGAGAACGAAGCAAGTTACTAACGATCGAAAGCGTTGAGTCATGCTCAGAATAATAGCCACGGGCCGCGCCGCTGCACCAGAATCGATCGTTACGTCTTACGTTTCCCGACTCGGACCTGGACGTGTGCGCGCTAGCTTGCGTATGACAGTTGTGCGATCGAGCCCGAGCACACGCGCGGCCTCTGCGACGTTGCCTTGCACGGAGCTCAACACTCGCTTCATGTACCAGGCCTGTACGGTTGCCCAGGGCGCGCGTGCATCCGCGATCGCGCGTGGCAAATGTGTGTCGTGCTGCGCTGTAAGACCTGCGCTCTCCAAGCCCAATGGCAAGTCCAAAAGCAGGTTGCTCACGACGTTTCGCAGCTCGCGGGCATTGCCCGGCCAGTGGTAAGTGCGGGCATCTCTGCCCTGCAGCCAGCGCTCGACCGGCCGCGTGTCGAGCTGCTCCGACCGCGCTGTGGCCGCGCGCAGAAAGCGCATGCCGATGGCGGCGATATCCTCGGGCCGCTCGCGCAGCGGCGGCACGCGGATCACGAGCGCGCCGAGCCGCTGGTACAGATCTGCGCGGAAAGTGCCCTGTGCGATGCGCGTGGCGAGATCGTGATGCGTGGCAGAAACGAAGCGCACGTCCACGGCATGCACTTGCTCCGTGCCCAGCGGTTGCACGCGATCCGTCTCGATCACACGCAGCAGCTTGGCCTGCGTCGCGAGCGGCAGGTCTCCGACTTCGTCCAAGAGCAGGCAACCTCCATCTGCGCTGCGCACGAGGCCGATGCGCGCGCCGTGTGCGCCGGTGAACGCGCCCTTGACGTGCCCGAACAGCTCCGCTTCGACGAGCGTCTCGGGGACCGCCGCGACGTTGAGCGCAGCATATGGCGCCGTGCCTTCACCGCGACCGCGCACTGTGCCGAGCGCTATCGCGTGCGCGAGCTCCTCCTTGCCCACGCCCGTCTCGCCGATGATCAAGACATCGTGTCCGCGGATCACCTGCGCGAGCTCACTCGCGTGCAGCAGCGTCTTACCGAAGCATGCCGACCAGATCTCACTGCGCACCCGTGCCAGTGCAGCGCTCGTGCCCGCGAGCTGCCGCAGCTGTGCGACACAACGCGCCGACGCCTGCACCATGCGCGCTTCACTCGCGTACTCGGCCACCAGCGTGCTCTCGTCGCCGAGATCACCCCATGGGCGTTCACGCGGTGCCGTGCGCTTTGCAGCGCGCTCACCGGCCTCGCTGGTGCCGCGCTCGCGCACTTGAGTGGTAGGGCCGGCGGAGCGTTTGCCACTCGGGTCGCTCGCATCGGCATGACTGCGGCCGAGCGCACCTGCGAGCGGGGATGTCATCGTGACACGTTCGTGTGCCTCGGCGCCGTCGATGAGGCGGCTCGACGCGCGCTTGCGCGAGCCGCGACGCGTGGTGCGCGTAGTAATCGCATCGCTCAGCTCGGCAGGAGCCGTTGCCCTCGTGCGCTCTTCACTATGACCACTCGGCTGTGCGAGCGCGGCGAGCGCATGCGCGTGCAGCACGGCGAGCACTGCGCGCTTCTGGGAGAGAACATCCGGCACCTTGTACACGCCGCGTGCGATGTGGCCCAGCGAGACCGCCGCGAGCGTATGCACTGCTGCGTCTAGCTCGTCTGGCTGCTGCCGAAAAGGGTTCTCGAGCAGCGCTTTGATCTGCGTCTCCGGTAGCGCCTTTGCCATATCGTGCAGATTACATCATCAGTGGCATTTCGCTTTAGCGATTTGCAGCCACTTTACCGAGCGCGCGCTGGAAGCGCCGAATTTTCAGCGTGTTCGCCGCTCGGCACGGCGCTCGCAATGTGGCTCGTCGCTCGGGGACACGGACATGGTGACGGGCCGACACCCGGTCCGCGCATGACTTCAGGAGAACAACATGCAGGCGCAAACATGGTTATTTGCGGTCCCGCTGACGCTCGGCGTGATCTTGGTGCTGTGCAGCGCGCTCGGCGCAGCGGAGCTCGACGCAACGGGCGACGTGCTCGATTTCGAGAGTGGCGGCGCACCCGACGAACGTCTACTGGCCTGGCTCGGACTGGGTCGGGTGCCCGCGCTGATCGTCGCGACGTTCTTGCTGCTGATCTTCGGCGGTGTCGGCTTGATCTTGTGCACGCCGCTGTCGGCGGCGCTCGGCGATCAAGCGGGCTTCTTCGCGACGCTACCGGTCGCAAGCCTGAGCGCGTTCTACGGCACATCGCTTGGAACACGCGGGCTCGCGCACATCTTGCCGCGCACGGAGACGTACGCGCCCACACGGCAGGATTTGGTCGGAAGGCTGGGTAAGGTCAGCCTGTTCATTGACGCCCATAGCTGCATCGTGCGCGTCACCGATGCTGCGGGTGCGGAGCATCGTTTGCGTTGTCGCGTCGAAGGTGAGGTCGTCGCTGTCGGCGATCGAGTGCTGCTGCTCGAACGCCAGGAGCGTGAATACCTCGTGCGCAAGCTTTCCTAGTTTCGAATCCAATACACAGAAAGGACACAGGACAGATGAACTACCTCATGTTGCCAGGGTTTGGGCTCGTGCTCTTGCTCGCTCCGGTGCTCGCCGCAGCGCTGGGGGAAGGACTCGGCGGCTTCGCCACGGCGGTGCTCGTGGTGAGCGGCGTGCTGCTCTTGCTGGTCGCGGGCGTGTTGACCACCGTGCGTCGCCTCTATCAAAAGACCAAAGCCAGTGAAGCGTTCGTGCGCACAGGCTTCGGGGGTGTGCGCGTGATCCGCGATGGAGGCGCGCTGGTGATCCCGTTCGTACATGAGCTCGTGCGCGTGTCGCTCCAGACCATCAAGCTCGAAGTGCAGCGCGAGAACGAGGTCGCGCTGATTACGAAGGACAAGCTGCGTGCCGACATCCGCGCGGAGTTCTTCGTGCGTGTACAGCCCGATGTCGAGAGCATCATGCAAGCGTCACGCTCCCTCGGCGAGAAGATGCTGAACCTCGACGAGGTGCGCGCGCTGGTCGAGGACAAGCTGGTCTCCGCGCTACGCACGGCGGCGGCGAGCCGCACGCTCGAGGAGCTGAACTCGGAGCGGGACCAGTTCCTGTCGGATGTCATGCGCTTGGTCGCAGAGGACCTGAGCAGCAACGGCCTCGTGCTGGAGACGGTGACGATCAGCAAGCTCGACCAAACGGATGACCGCTTCCTCAAAGCGGAGAACATCTTCGACGCGCAGGGCAAGCGGAAGATCGCTGAAATCACACAGCAGCAGCTGAGTGAGCGCAATCGCTTGGTGCGCGAGGGTGAGCAGCTGCGCAAGCAGCAGGACGTGGCCGCGCGTCAGGCGGTGCTCGAGCTGGAGCGCCGCGAGAGCGAGAGCTTGGCGCGGCAGCAGGCGGAGGTGCAGAAGAGCGAGGCCGAAGCAGCGCGCGACGCGCAGGTAAAGGCGTTAGAGACCAAGCGCGAGGTCGAGCTCGCGACGATCGAAAAGGAGCGCCAGCTGGAGCTCGCAACGCGGCTCGCGCAGCAGACGACCGAGATCGCAGAGCGTGAGAAGCAGGAGAAGATCGTGGAGGCGGAGCAGAGGCGTACCTTGGCGCAGCGTGAGCTAGCGTTGGCAGAAGCCGAGCGCGAGCGCGCGCAGCAGGCGCTGCACAGTGTGCGCGTCAACGCCGAGGCGGAGCGTGACAAGACCCAGAAGGTGCTGGCCGCGCAGGCCCAAGCGGAGATGCGCTTCGTGAGCGAGCAGCGTCAGGCCGACTCGGATGCGTACGCGAAGCAGAAGCAAGCCGAAGCGCAGCGCTTGGCGGCGGACGCCGAGGCCGAAGCGATCCGCAAGCGGGCAGGGGCGCAAGCGGACGCGGAGCAGCAAAAGGCCCTCGGTCAGCGCGCGCTCGCGATGGTGCCCATCGAGGTCAAACGCGCCGAGCTGGAGGTCGAGCGCGAGCGTGTGGAGAACGTGGTGAAGCGTGAGCTGGAAGCGCGCGAGAAGCACGGTCGCGTGGCGCAGGAGTTCGAGCTCGCCAAGCTGCGCGTCGAGGCCGAGCGCGAGGTGCGCATCGCCGTTGCCCACGCGCAGGCGACGCTGTTCACCAAGATGACTGCCAACCTCTACGGCACCACCGCCGACGTAGAGAAGCTCATGAGCTCGTTCGTCAACGGGCAGAGCGCGGCGAATGCCCTCAACGGATTTCTAGCGAACGTAGATCAGCCCGCCAAGGAGGTGTTGCAATCGCTTGGTGAAGGCGTTGCACAGCTGTCTGCCAGCGTCCTGGAGCGTCAGAACGGGCATGCGAAGCGCCCCCAGCCAGCGGCAGAGGAGTGAGGCCTTACGGATCGCCTGAGTGTTCAGACTGTCCGCAGGGTGTCAGTCGAATGTCCGTGTGCTGCCAGCACCTCTTGGCTCGATGATGGGAGTCGAGAACCCGGATGTACTCGGGCGGCCAACGCTACACTGTAAAGGCGCCTGACAGTCCTAAACACGCTGGTTTTACCGGGGCAGAACGCGCGATCTGAAGCCAACGGCTGCGGTCGCGCGTTGCTGTTTAGGACAAATTCAGGCCGGCTCGACGACTGCAGCTAGTGGCTGCGGATCGCTTGTGGAGGCATTTGTGCCCACATCGCGCCATCGGCGCGCAGTCAGATCCGCGCTAGCAGGTCGTGCAGAGTCGAAGCGCGTCGGCATCGATCATGCAGTGCCGGCCTTCATGAACGCTGCACTGCATGTGCATGCCTTTCACTTCGTTATGCATGGGAGAAATGTGAATCATGAAGTATCTGTCTAAGCATTCCTTGATCACAGTCGGCCTAGGGCTCTCGCTCGCAGCGTGCGCCGCAGAGGCCGATGAAGACGGTGCGAGCGCTTCGGCCCCCGGCGTCAGCGCGCAGGCCGGTGAGAACGGCGTCAGCGCATCAGCGCCTGGCGTGAGCGCGCAGGCGAACGCCAATGGTGCGAGCGCGCAAGCCGGTCCGGTCGATGTGACCACGGCGCAGCTCGCGCTCGACGAGCTCTCGGGCAACGTCGACGTCTCGGTCGATGGCTTCAAGACCGCGCCGCCACCGCCCGATGCGCAGCCCACCATCGATCCCAGCGCGCCGGCAAGCGCGCAGACGCTGAGCGTCACGTGCGCCTCGGGCGGCGCTGCGGACCTCGACGGCTATGTGAATGTGGTTCCTGTCCCGGTGCTGGTCGACGTAAAGGTCGGCATCGCGTTCAAGAACTGCGAGACCGCGAGCGGCACCACGATCAACGGCGATATCGATTTCTCGCAAACGATCGTGAGCACACCGGAGACGCCGCTGCAGATCGAGACGATCTACCAGGGCGACGTCACGCTCGCCGGTCGCGTCAATGTCTCGTGTCCGGTCGACATCAATGTGCTCGTCGACGAGACGGGCCGCGCCGTGAAGGTGCAGGGCAGCTTCTGCAACCAGGACGCGAGCAAGCTGAACTTGCAGATCGCACCACGCTGGCAAGCGCAGTAATGCACGAACGCCACATAGCGAGAGCGGCACCGACTGTGGAGCGCAGGCGTTCCACAGTCAGCGTCGCATGGACTGCTTACGAGTTCCGCTCCGTGATCTGATTGTTCAACGTCCAGTAGTCGTAGAGATAACCCACCCCGAGCAAGCCGCCGGTGAGCAGCCAGAGCGCGCCGGTGAGCCACTTGCCCAGATAGAAGCGGTGCACGCCGAACAAGCCGAGGAAGGTCAGCAGCAGCCAAGAGAGCCCGTAGTTGTAAGGACCCTCGCGGTAGCGCCGATCCGCTTTGGCTTCCATGCCTGGAATGAGAAACAGGTCGATCAGCCAACCGATGCCGACTAGGCCAAGCGTCAGAAACCAGATCGTGCCTGTGATGGGTCGCCCGTAGTAGAAGCGATGCGCGCCGGTGAACCCGAACAACCACAGCAGATAACCCAGCGTAACACTGTGCGTGTCGTTCGAGCTGATGGGACTGGTGATTGAGCTCATGCCCGTCTCATAGCACCACGCGTGCCGAGGCACATTTGGTGCGCTTTCGCGCAGCAGGTTGCTCCGCCTCGCGGTGTGCAGATGCAGGCTCGCCGGGGATTTGTCATGCGCATTACGCCACTTGTGACGAGCCTGGCGAATTCGCGCTGCACTACGACTGGAATGCGCCGCGGGTGGATTGCGCCGCTAATGGCGGCGAAAAAAACGACCGGCGCACACGCTCGCACCGCAATCAAATTGAACCGCAGCCCTGTAGCGGAGGTACAAACAAGCAGCTAACGAAGTCTGTCATGAAGGTCACTCGTCCAAGGTCACGCGAGAGCATGCAGACCCACCTCGGTTCGATGAAACGATGGGTTCGAGGAGCCACACTCGCTGCAGCTGGAAGCGGCGGGATCCCCCACCTCCTTGTGCTCCTCGAAGAGAAGACAGCCCCGTTCGAGCGCGACTGCTGACGATTGCACCCTACGTTGTCCCCCCGTTTGACGGCACGAAGTTACAAGGTTACGAAGCTGCGAAAGTTCTAGGCTGGAGGCGGGCCCCCAAGCCCCCGAAACGAGGTTCCCCCACCTCGTCGCACGAGGACCCGCCTCCAGCACTGGGACCCCAGCCTGGCTCGCACACGGAGGAGCAAGCTGAGCGCGGCCGCGGATCCGCGCCGCCGTCAGCTGCAGCGTTCGTCCCGCTCACTTGCGCGTGAGCTCGATCAGGCGTTCGGTGCTGAGCTCTTGGTCGAAGCGCGGGAGCGCCCCGACAGTTTGCCGGCGACCAACGAGCGTGCCCCGCGACGCTCTGCAGCTCACGCAGTGCATGATGTCGATCCACACGTTTTGCGGAGCGCAGAGCTCACTCAATGCGCGGGCTTGTCTGCCACTGCCAGGACGTAGTCGAGCTCGTAGCCGACGCTCTTGCGCTTGATCTCGCTCTCATCCCGCGCCCCTGCAGGGTTGA
>Ga0190269_10001001_pt1 | contig 13793 bp, 10 predicted proteins | sample Popmic249IS_FD_133749 | JGI IMG/M metagenome (GOLD analysis project Ga0190269, IMG submission 133749) | Populus adjacent soil microbial communities from riparian zone of Blue River, Arizona, USA - 249 IS | ecosystem: Environmental > Terrestrial > Soil > Riparian zone | place: USA: Arizona...
GATCAAGCACAAGCTGCACATCCCGCGCGAGCTCGACCGCGGCCTCGAAGGCCGCTATCGCGGCCGCTACGTGTACACGGAGCACCACGAGGCCCACGCCGCGAGCGCGTTTTACCCCTCGCCGTTCGACGAGGCCGCGGTGTTGACCCTGGATGGCGTGGGCGAGTGGGCGACGGGCTCGATCGGACACGGCAGCGGCCGCAGCTTGCGGCTGCTGCGCGAGCTGCGCTTCCCGCATTCGCTCGGGCTGCTCTACTCCGCGCTCACTGCGTTTACGGGCTTCAAAGTCAACAGCGGCGAATACAAGCTGATGGGGCTCGCTCCGTACGGGGAGCCGGTGTACCGCGACACCATCCTGCGCGAGCTGGTTCACGTGCAGCCGGATGGCTCGTTCCGCCTCGCGATGCGGTACTTCGCGTTCGATCGCGCCGCCGTGATGACCTCGAAGGCATTCGAAGCGCTGTTCGATGGGCCCGCCCGCGATCCGGAAGCTCCGCTCACGCAGCGCGAGATGGATCTGGCCGCGTCGATCCAGGCCGTGACCGAAGAGATCGTGCTGCGCATCGCGCGCCACGCGCACGCGCTCACGGGCGCGCGAAACCTAGTGATGGCCGGAGGCGTGGCGCTCAACTGCGTCGCCGTCGGGCGCCTCAAGCGCGAAGGTCCGTTCGAGCGCGTGTGGGTGCAGCCAGCAGCGGGCGATGCCGGCGGTGCGCTCGGCTGCGCGCTGTTCGCCTGGCACGAGCTGCTGGAGCACGAGCGCGCGCCGCATCCGGGCGATCGCCAGCGAGGCTCGCTGCTCGGTCCGCGCTACGCGCAGCGCGACGTGCTGGATAGCTTGCGTGCGCTCGGTGCGCCGTTTCACGAGCCGGTCGACGAAGCAGCATTGTGCGCTCAGGTCGCGGAGCTGCTCGCGGCCGGCAAGGTCGTGGGCCACTTCGCAGGCCGCATGGAGTTTGGGCCGCGCGCGCTCGGTAACCGCTCGATCCTAGCGGATCCGCGCGCGCCCAACATGCAGGCGATCCTGAACGCCAAGATCAAGTTCCGCGAATCGTTCCGGCCGTTCGCACCGGCCGTCTTGCGCGAGCACGCGCACGAGTATTTCGAGTGCGGCGCGGACGAGGACAGCCCGTACATGAGCTCGATCGCGCACGTGCATCCGGACAAGCGCCTGCCGCTCACGGAGCGCTCGAGTGGCATGCGCGACTTCGCGCGCCTGTCGCAGCCGCGCTCGGTCATCCCGGCCGTGACGCACCTCGACCACAGCGCGCGCTTTCAAACCGTCGACGCGCGGCAGAATCCTCGCTTCCACGCGCTGCTGTCCGCGTTCGCGGCGCGCACCGGCTGTCCGGTGTTGATCAACACGAGCTTGAACGTCCGCGGTGAGCCGATCGTCAACAGTGTGGACGACGCGTACCGCTGTCTGATGTCGACCGGCATGGACGCGCTTGTGGTCGAGAACGTCATCCTCTTCCAGCACGAGCAACCGACGCACAAACGCACGAGCCCGGCGCTGGCACCGGATTGAAGCCGCATGCACGAGCGAGAGGACAGGCTGGTGCGTATCGATTGGCGACCGAGCCGTGCCAGCTTGCGCAGCTTCGGTGTCGCGCTGCTGATCGTGCTCCTGTCCAGCGCGCTCGCGCGCGGTCAGCGGGTCGAGCTCGGCAGCGTGCCGCGCGATCCGATCGTCGTGGGCTGCGCAACGTTTGCTTTGCTCGTTGCCGGATTGGCCGCGTTCCGCCCGGAGTGGCTTCGCATGCCGTATGTGGCGCTCGGCGCGTTGACCTACCCGGCACGTTGGCTCATGGCTTTCCTGAGCCTCGCGCTGCTCTACTACGGTCTGATCACGCCCATCGCCGTCTGCGTGCGACTCTTGCGCAGGCAACGCGCGCGCTCGGGGCAATCAGACACGAGCGCGTGGATCGCCCCGCGTGCACGCCGCGATAAATCCCACTACTTCCGTCAATTCTAACAGTCCCGTGACCGAACCCCGTACGACTCGAAACGAGTTTCTCGAACAGAGCCGCGGGCCGCGCCGTAGCGTGTGGCTCGAGATCTGGCAGTTGTTGCGGGAAAACAAGAAGTGGTGGCTCACCCCGATCGTGCTCGTGATGTTGCTGCTCGGCTTCATCGCGTTGTTCGCTGGCGGGTCCGCAGCACCTTTCATTTACACCTTGTTCTAAACACGAAACACAGGCGCATCACCTTCGCCTACACATCGCATACAGAGCCACCTTCGCTCATACACTCGCTCGCAGTTATGCACTCTCGTTTGAATGCGAATGGAGGTGCAGTGAAGCAGGGTGACGCGCGAACAACATCGGTTACACTGCGCGCAGGTGACAGGTGCAAGTGGATCTCTCCACAGATCGCGTCGTGTCCAGCAGCCACATCGGTCACCGCTACTCGGTGCGCGCGCTGCTCGGTCACGGCGGCATGGCACGCGTGTACCACGTGGTCGACGAGATCACGGGCCACGAGCTCGCGCTCAAGCAGTGGCACGCGAGCAGCGTGTCCGGCAGCGCCTTGGACGCTCGTGCTCGTAAGCAGTCCGTCGCACAATTCGAATACGAATATCTGACCCTCGCCCAGCTCGATCATCCCTGCATGATCGAGGTCTACGACTACGGCCTGCACGAGCGCGGCCCGTACTTCACCATGGAGCTGCTCGACGGCGGCGACCTGCGCGACCACGCACCTCTGCCCTGGCGGCGCGCGTGCCACGTCTTCTACGACATCTGCTCGTCGCTGGCGCTGCTGCACTCGCGCCGGCTCATCCATCGCGACATCAGCCCGCGCAACATTCGCTGCACGCGCCACGGCGACGCCAAGCTGATCGACTTCGGTGCCATGTTGCCGATGGGCTTCTGCGAGCAGGTGGTGGGCACACCGGCGTTCTCCGCGCCCGAGGTCGTGCAAGGCCTGCCGCTCGACGCGCGCGTCGATCTGTTTTCGCTCGGTGCCACGCTGTACTTCGCGCTCACCGGCAAGCAGCCGAGCGGGGCGCGCGATTTCTCGGAGGTGCTCGAGCTGGCGCAGACCAAGCCGCCTGCCCCGTCCGGCCTCGCGCCGGACGTCCCGCACGCGCTCGACAGCCTGGTGCTGTCCATGCTCGATCCCGATCCCAACCTGCGACCGCGCAGCGCGTTCGACGTCATGCAGCGGCTCGCAACCATCGCGGAGCTGCCCGGCCGCGAGCCGCTGCGGGTGACCCAGGCGTACCTGTCCACGCCCGAGCTGGTCGGCCGCGATGCGGTGCTCACGCGCGTGCGAGAGCGCTGTGCGGACGCGCTGTGCGGGCGCGGTGGCACGCTCATCCTGGAAGGCGCCGTCGGCATGGGCCGCTCGCGCGTGCTCGACGTGTGTGCGCTGTGGGCAAAGACGCTCGGCGCCAACGTACTGCGAGGCCGCGGCGGCGCGCTGCCGGGCAGCGAGCGACCGCTGTGGCACAAGCTGGCCGAGCAGCTCATGGCTGCGGTCCCGTCCGAGCTGGGGCACGAGCTCCGGCAGCGTGAGCCGCACTTCGATGCGTTGTTCGAAGCGACACCACGGCACGAGAACACCGCGGTGGTGAGCACGGGCACGGCACACGCTCAGCGCGCGAGCCGCATGCGCAGCGCGCGCTCCACGGGCATCGTCCGCTGCCGCGAGCAGCTGGCCGTGCAGCGCTGCCTGATCGGGGCGAGCCAGCGCACGCCGCTCGTGATCGCGGTGGACGACGCGCACGCCTGCGATGCCGAGTCGATCGCACTCCTCGCCGAGCTGGCGCAGGAGGCGCCCGAGAGCGCGCTGCTCCTCCTGTTGACGCACGATCCCTTCGCCGCCAACGGCGGCGCGGGTGCCAGCTGGCAACAGGCGCGGCACACGCAGCACGCCCAGCGCATGCTGCACGAGCGGGCGGAGCGCCTCACCTTGAACCCTCTGACACGGGAGCAGACCGCGCGCCTGTTCAGCTCGGTGTTCGGCGATGTGCCCAACGTGGCACTGCTCGCGGATCGCGTCCAGACGGTGAGCGCCGGCAAGCCGGGCGCGGCGCTGGAGCTCGCGCAGAACCTCGTCGATCGCGGCCTGCTCAGGTACGAGGCCGGCAGTTGGACCTTGCCGAGCAGTCTCGAGGTCGCGGATCTGCCCCCCTGCGCGGCGGACGGCCTGCGCCTGTCCAGCCTGTCTGCGCTCGCGCGCGAGCTGGCCACCGCCCAGGCCCTGTCTCTGCACGACGGCTTCACGCGCGCCGATTACCTCGAGCTCGCAGCGCTGACGTCCGGGCGTGAAGGCGTCGTGGACGATGCGCTCATGGAGCTGGTGCGGCAACGCGTGATCGAGGCGGAGCGCGGCGTGTACAGCCTCACGCAGAGCGCGTGGGCCAAGCTGCTCGTGGCGAGCCTCGGCGACAGCGAGCTACGCGAGCGCCACGAGCGATTGGCCTCCTACTGCGCGCGCAAGCACGGGCCCGCGCTGCACCTCGTGCATCACCTGTTGTGCGCCGGCGAGGAGTCGGCCGCGCTCGATCGCATCGTGGAAACCCTGAAGGGGCTCGGAGACAACCTGGACTTCGAGCTGTTCAGTGCCACGCAGACCTCGCCGGAGCAGACGGCGTCGATCCTGCTGCGCTGTCTGTCGGCGGCCTGCGCACGCGGGCGACCGCGCTGGCAGGAGCAGCTGCTGCGGCGCTGGCTCACCATGCTCAGCGTGCTCACGCGCGACGACTACTACCTGATTGCAGCGCCGGGCTGGCGCAGCCAACTGGAGCACGACGCCGGCCTGTCCCTCGCGACCGCCGCCAATCAAAATGCGCTGCCCGCAGACGGCATGGAGATCCTGCGCCGCGCGGAGCTGCGCTACGCGCGCACGCCGGAGCACGAGCGCGTGTATTCGCCGCTCGAAGCGCTGCGCCATCTCGTGAGCTACGTCAGCTGTTCGCTGGCGGTGGCCGGGCGGCGCCTCGATCCGGAGCTCACGGCATCGCTACCTGCGCTGCTCGAGCCGTTCGCCGATCTCGCCCCCGAGATTCACGCGGTCTGGCAGATCGCGCTCGGTGCGGAGCAATCGCTCTGCCGCTGTCAGGTAGACCAAGCACGTGCGCGTTGGCTCGAGGTGCACGAGTACCTCAGCCAGCTGCCGGCGAGCACGCTCGATCACCTGTCGTTCATCCGCAACGCCGTCGCGTACGCCATCGGCGCGACCGAGGTCAGCATGGGCATCCAGAGCGCCGCGCGCTGGCCGGACGAGCTGGACAAGGATCCCCTGCACTCGGTCAACGCGATGTACCTGCGGAAGCTGTTGCGCCTGCAGCTCGGCGACTTCGAGGGTGCGGAGCGCTTCCGCCGCAAGGCGGAGCTCCTGTCCCTGCAGGCCGACACGACGCAGATGTTCACGAGCACGGTCGTCATGGAGCTGGTGGTGCACGGCATGGGCGGGGATCTGCTCGGCGTCAAGCAGCTCGCTGACCGCATCGCGCCGCTCGCGGAGCAGAGCCCGAGCTGGCGGCCATACCTGGCGCTAGCAAGCGGTTACTTCGAGAAGCTGCGCGGCAACCCGGCCGCTGCGCTCGCCGCGTTCGAGCGCTGCCTGGAGCTGTCTGCACCGTCGAGCGCAGGACACTTCGGTTTCGCGTGGCCGCTCGCCACGGCGGGCCTCGCGGAGGTGCTAATCGAGCTCGGACATCCCGCGCAGGCTGCACGCCTCGCACGCGCAACACTCGCGCGCTGTCGCAAGAGCGGCGTCTTGTGGCTGAGCCACCTGGTGGTACGCGCGCTCGCGCTGGCCGAGGCCAAGCTCGGCCACTACGCGCATGCCGCAGAGCTGCTCGACGCCTCGATCGAGTCCGCGCGCGTGCGCGGCGTGAGCGGTCTGCCGCTCGGCAGCCTGTACGAGGCGCGCGCCTTCGTCGCCATCGAGGCATCGGACCCCGCGGCGCTCGATCGTTACGCCCAGCTCACCGCGCGCGAATATCGTTACGGCCTCGGCTCGTCCCTCGGCGCGCGCTGTGAACGCCTGCTGGAGGTCGCAGCGCGCCGGCAGTCGCCGCTCCTGCAGCCAGTGGCGGCATGGGGCGGCGCACTGCACGCCCACGCCAAGACAGAACGTGTGACACAACTCGGCGCAGAGGTCACACGCGCCATGCACGGCGCCGAGCAGGCGGAAGGCCGGGCGCTGCGTGCGCTGCGCCTGCTGTGCGACAGCCATGGCGCCGACGCCGGACACCTGTACCTCGCGGGCGAGCACGGCCTGCGCTGGGCCGCGTCCCACGGCGTGCCCGCGCCCGCACCCGAGCTGCTGGATGCCGCATTTGCGCAGCTGCATGCCGATTTGCGCCAGCGCGCCGACATCACGCGCGTGAGCGGCGACACGCACCTGCGTCTCGGCGAGGCGCGCGGCGCGCTCACCGATGGCGAGGGCCGCGCCTTCGAGCCGCGCATCCTGCACTGCGTGCGCGGAGGTACGCCGCGCTGCGCTGGAATCGCCCTGCTGGCACGCCCGCAAGGCGCGCCGCGGCCCACGCGTCCGGCGCAATTCGCGAGCGCGATCGGCGCCTATCTGATCGACAGCGGCGAGACGGTTGGCATCTAGAGCAAGCCTCGCCGGTGTAAGTCGAGCTTGTGAAAGGCCACGGCCACGAGCGCGTGATCGATCGCGCCGCTTCCGAGCATGCCATCGAGCTCCCGCTCCGCGACCAAGTGCACGGCGATGTCCTCGGAGGGCTCGAGCTCCTGGCCGCCAGCGAGCACCGCGTCCTGCGCCAGGAATGTGTGCAGGCGGTTGCTCTGGATGGCAGGGTTCGGCGCCACCGCGCCGAGCGCCGTCCAGCGCGGGGCCGTGTAGCCGGTCTCTTCGCGCAGCTCACGTACCGCCGCCGTCAGCGGCGATTCGCCCGGATCGATGATGCCGCCGGGGATCTCCCAGTGCACCGCCGCCGTGCCGAAGCGAAACTGCCGGATCATCACGCACGCGCGCTCCGGGGTGAGCGCGATCACGTTCACCCAGTCGGGCGAGCGCAGCACGACAGCGTCGATCACGTGCGTGTTCCGCTCGGACTCGTACCGCTCTTCGTCCAGATGGAAGATGCGGTGATCGCCGAGCGAGCGAGTGCCGAGCCGACGCCAGCGCGCGTCGCTGCCGCTCACAGCTTCTGGCCGGGCTTGACCGAGCCCTCGACCGTGCCGCAGGTCAGCATCTCGGACCCGAAGTACGGGTTCTGGATCTTGTCCCCGAGCTGCAGCCACTTTGCGCCCTTGTTGTCGAGCGCCATGGGACATGACGCGACCGTGAGCGGATCCTTGAGCGGGTTGTCCGCGCCCTTGAACAGCGAGAGCATGGCGTCGCTCAGCGAGGCAAAGGCCTGGCGCGCGCCGGCGATGTTGCTGGCCGTTGCGCCCTGGCCCGCGGCGCCTTCGATGCGCTTCTGCAACGCGGGATCGATCGCGAGACCGGGCGCCTTCGCCGCGGTCTGCACGTTGGAGAAAGCGCTCTTCGCACCGCTCGCGTCGTCTTTTGCGAGCTTGGCTTGCAGCGTGACGTACGAGCTCACCAGGTTCTGCGCCGGCGTGCCGGGCTTCGCCGCAGCGCTCTGCGCCTGCGCTTCCACGGTGGATGGCTGAGTCGCGGACTCACCCTGACAGGCCAGAAGGCCCAACCCGAACAAGTAGCAGCTAAAACGGCCCGACTGACGCGCAAAACTCGGCATGTGACACCTCTTCACCCGGGCGCAACCGTAGCATGTCGCGCGCGCCGCGCGCCCGCGTGAGGGTAAATCTCAAAGCCCCGGTCGCAGGCGCCGGAAGCCGCGCGACCACCACCCGAGTAGCAGGCAGGCGAGCGCCGCGAACGCTGCGCCGGTGCGCAGCGCGACCTCCGGGGAGAAGCTCTGCCACAGGTACCCGGTCAGCACACCCGCGGGGATCGCGCATAGGCCCCCGATCAAGTTGAAATAGCCGAAGGCCCGACCTTGCATGCTCGTTGGCGCCAGCTCCCTGATCAGCGCGCGCTCGACGGGCTCGGTCATGCCGTAATAGGTGCCGTAGAGCGCGAACAGTGCCCACACTTGCCAGGGCTCAGTCGCGACCGCGAGCAACAGGTAGGAGGCGATGTACGTCAGCCAGCCGAAGCCAAGCAGCGCCGGTCTCGACACGCGATCGGACAGCGTACCGAACAGATACGCGGAGGCGACCTTGACCACGTGCAGCGCCGTCCAGAGCAGCGGCAGCGCTGCGACGTCAACGCCGAGCTCGCGGGCGCGCACCAGCAGGAACGCGTCGGAGGAGTTGCTCAGCGCGAAGACCGCGATGATGCCCAGGTAGCTCCACAGCCGCTTCGGTAGGCGCTGCCCCGACGGCACAGGCTCGGAGTGCGCGCGAGGCGGCGCGGGCGGCGCGGGCGCCTCGCGCACGGAGAGCACGCACAACACGGACAGCACCCCCGGGACCACCGCCGCGGCGAAGACGTCGCGCACGCTCCAGCCCTGCGACAGCATCAGGGTCGCGAGCAGCGGTCCGACCACGGCGCCCGCGTGATCCATCGCGCGGTGAAAGCCGAACGCCCTACCCGCTTCGTGCGCCGGCACGGCGCTCGAGAGCAGCACGTCGCGCGGCGAGGTGCGGATGCCCTTGCCGACGCGATCCAATGTGCGGACACACAACACGTGCCAGGGCGCGAGCGCCAGCGCCATCAACGGACGCACACTCGAGGAGATCCCGTAGCCCAGGAGCACGAGCGGCTTCTTGCGCGGCGTGCGATCGGCCCACAGCCCCGACGCCAACTTGAGCACGCTCGAGGTCGCGTCCGCGATGCCCTCGATCAAACCAAGGAACGCGGTTTGGCCGCCCAGCGCGGCAATGAAGCCGGGCAGCAGCGGGAAGATCATGTCCGATCCGACATCGGTCAGAAAGCTCGTGAGGCCGAGCGCGATGACGGTGCGCGGCAAGCGCGAGGTGCGTACAGCAGTGGGTTCGGACACGTAGCGCAGCGCTCCTACTCTCGAGGCGTCGAGTGTATAATTGTCCGCTGTGAGCCAGTCGAGTGGACCCGCCGCCCCCAGCTTCTTCCCGCCCCGCCTGGCGTCGGGGCTGGTGAAGCTCGGGCAGATCACCTTGCTCACACGTGACACCATGCGCCAGGCGCTGCGCCGGCCGTTCGAGTGGTCCGCGCTGTTCGAGCAGATCGAGAGCATCGGCGTGCGCTCGATGAGCGTGGTGGTGCTCACGGCCGTGTTCTCGTCCATGGTGATCACGATCCAGTTCGCGTTCCAGCTGGCGCGCTTCGGCGCGAAGGAGTGGGCCGGCAACGCCGTGGGCGTCACCCTGGCGCGCGAGCTCGGCCCGGTGATGACCGCGCTCATGGTGGGTGGGCGCGTGGGCGCAGGCATCGCGGCCGAGCTCGGCTCGATGAGCGTCACGGAGCAGGTCGATGCGGTGCGCGTGCTGGGCGCCGACCCGATCAAGAAGCTCGTCGTCCCGCGCGTGCTCGCCACCGTGCTCGTGCTGCCGCTGATGAGCGCCGTGGCCGTGGTGCTCGGGCTGCTCGCAGGCGGCGTGATCGCGTCGCTCGAGCCGGACGTACACTTCGACTACTTCCTGAGCGCAGCGCTGCGCTCGACCACGTTGAAGGACTTCTTCTCCGGTCAGGTCAAGACGCTGTTCTTCGCGTTCAACATCTCGATCGTGGCGTGCCATCACGGCCTGGCCACGCGCGGCGGAACCGTGGGCGTGGGCCGCGCCACGACCGAGACGGTGGTCGTCACGTCGGTGGTCACCTTGGTGTCCGACTTCATCCTGACGAAACTGTTTCTGGCGATCGGGCTCGGGTGAGGCATGAGCTCCCAAGCGCCCTCAGCTTCCCAGCCCGACGTCATCATCCGCTTCGACCGCGTGCGCAAGGTGTTCGGCGCGCAGGAGGTGTTCCGCGAGCTGTCGCTGGACATCCGGCGCGGCGAGATCATCGCGCTGGTCGGCAGCAGTGGCTGCGGCAAGAGCGTGCTGCTCAAGCTGATCTTGGGCCTGCTCAAGACCGACGGCGGCATCGTGTTCGTGGATGGCGAGGACATCACGCGCTACGACGAGCGCAAGCTGCTGCCGATCCGGCGCAAAGTCGGCATGGTCTTCCAGAATGGCGCATTGTTCGACTCGCTCAGCGTGTTCGACAACATCGCCTATCCGCTGCGCGAGCGCGGCGCGGAGAGCGGCCCGACGCTGTCAGCGCGCGTGGCAGAGGTGCTGGAGATGGTCGGTCTGCCGGGCATCGAGCGCAAGATGCCAGCGGAGCTGTCTGGCGGCATGCGCAAGCGCGTATCGCTGGCGCGCGCCGTCGCCGAAGTCCCACAGGTGGTGCTGTACGACGAACCGACTACGGGGCTCGATCCGGTGAACACGAAGCGCATCAGCGAGCTCATCGTCGAGCTGCGCGACAAGCTGGACACGACTTCGGTGGTCGTCACGCACGATCTGGCGAGCGCCTACATGATCACGGACCGCATGGCGATGGTGGCCGACAAGCGTATCATCGCAGTGGACTCCACCGGGCGCTTCCGCCGGAACGACAACCCCGTGGTGCGCGAGTTCCTCACCGCCATGAACATCAAGCCCCGCTCCGAGGAGCCTCCGCCGCCATGAGCCGCATGAGCAACGAGAAGCAGACCGCGCTGCGCGTGGGTGTCTTCATGACCCTCGGCCTGTCCGTGCTCGCGTTTGCGGTGATCATGCTCGGCTCGAAGGGCGGCCTGTTTGCCGCCAAGTCCGAGCTCTACGTCTACTTCGGGGACATCAACGGTCTGGTGGTCGGCGCCCCTGTGCGGCTGGCCGGCCTCGATGTGGGTCGCGTGAGCGACATCGAGTTCGCCGACGATCTGCAGAAGCGCGAGGCCCGCGTCGAGCTCATGGTGCAGGACCGCTTTCTGCCCCGCATGCGCCGCGACTCGCGCGCCTTCATCGACAGCAAGGGCCTACTCGGCGACAAGCTCGTCAACATCACGATCGGCAGCGTGACGGAGCCGCCGCTGAAAGACGGCGACACCATCGCCGCGCGCAAGGGCACGTCGTTCGAGGAGCTCGCCGGCAAGATGGAGCAAGCGGTGGCGTCGATCACCAACGTGACCGATCAGGCGGGCGCCGTGCTCGCGGGCATCGCCACCCCGCAGGCGCGCCAAGACATGCAGCGCATCCTGCACTCCACGGCCGCGCTGATCGAGGGTGTAGAGAAGCAGAACGGTGTGCTGCACCGGCTCATCTACGACGACAAGTACGGCGACGAGGTGGGCGCGATTTTGCAGGAGACGCGGCGCAGCATGGGCGCGCTGCGCGGCGCCGTGGAGCACGTGCAGGCGATCGCGGGAGAGGTCCAGGGTGGACAGGGCACCTTGCACGAGCTCATTTACGGCGCACGCGGCACGGAGATGCTGACCGATCTGCGTGCCGCTTCCGCGGAGCTGGCCGCGCTGGTGCAGTCGATCCGCAAGGAGCCGGGCCTCCTGCACTCGCTGATCTACGACGAGCAGAGCGGCGACATGCTGAAGCAGTGGAACGAGTTTTCGGAGCGCGTGAACCGTTTGAGCCGCAGCGTCGAGCAAGGCCGCGGCACGGTCGGGGGCCTGCTCGTGGACCCTTCCGTGTACGAGGACATGAAGACGGTGCTCGGCAACATCGAGCGCAACGTCGTGTTCAAGGCGCTGATCCGCTACACGATCAAGCAGGACGAGCTACAACGTCCGGCCCTGATGCCGGAGAAGGCCGGCGGTCAGACCGCAGCCTCCAAGTAGCGCATCCGCCCACCGCGTAAGCGGGACACAACCCGAGCGCACATGCACTTCGTGCAGCCATACGCTGCACGCGGAATTGCGCTCAGGGCCGACCGCTTTCCATCCGAACATCGAAGGCGCGCTCGGGCGCGTCGCCGCAGCTCTGCGCGCAGTTTTCGGAGGGGGCACCATGCAGTATCGAGCAACCGTCACGTCCTGCCTGCTCATCACGGGCCTGTCGTGCTGGGCCGCGAGCGGAAGCGCACACGCGCAGACGCCCGCCGACGTTCCGGTGCTCGTGGCGACGCCCATCGCCGAGCCGCCTGCCCCTAGCCCGCCGGACGACTTCCAGCTCGGACTGGATGCGCTCGCCCAGTCGCGCTTCCAGGATGCGGTGGCGGCGTTCAAGCTCGCCTACGAGCGCGATCAAAAGCCCGCCGCGCTGCTGAACCTCGGCATCGCCTACACCAACCTCGCGCGGCCTCACGCCGCCGTACAGGCTCTGCAGGCTTACCTCGCAGCACCGGATGCTGCGCGCGATGCGGCGGCCACCGCGGGCGTGGAGCGCGAGATCGCTCGGTTGCGCGCAGAGAGCGGCCGCATCGGCCTGCACCTCGTGCCGCAGCACGCGAAGGTCGAGCTCGACGGCGAGGTCGTCGACGTGCATTCGGGTGAGCTCCTGGCAGCGCCCGGCAAGCGCACGATCTCGGCGAGCGCCGACGGCTACAAGCCGTTCAGCCAGAGCCTCGACGTACCCGCCGGCAAGTTCACGCTCGAGATCGAGCTGCAGCGCATCGACAACTTCGTCACAGCGCAGAGCGTCGCGAAGGGCGCTGCGACTGCGGCGGCTGTGACGCCGGCGCCCGCGCTGCGTGAGCCGACCGACGAGCCCGAGCAGACGTCCGAGGACAGCTGCGCGATCTCGCAGGTGTGCCTCGGTCCCGTGGTGGCGCTGCTCGGCCCGCCCAACCTGATCGGTGGCGGTCTGCACGCGCGCATCGGTCGCTACTTCGGCCTGGGCTTCGACTATCAGGCGCTGCCCACGTTGAACTTCAACCCGATCTCGCTCGGCGCCTCGCTCGTCAGCGGCAACGTGCGCGTGTACCCGTTCGGCGGCGCATTTTTCCTGAGCGGTGGCATGGGCTACCAGTCGGTGAAGGGCCAGATCAGCGACGGCGACATCAGCGTGGGCGCGAAGGTCGGCTTCCCCGCGGCCATGGCGAGCATCGGCTTCATGGGTCGCAACGGCTTCGTGCTCGGCGCGGATCTCGGGCTGATGTTCCCGCTCGGCAAGCTGCAGGCGCGCGTGCAGGAGAGCTCCGGGTTGGCGCAGAGCGCCGTGCCGCAGTCGGAGATCGACGAGGCGCGCTCGAAGGTGGAGAGCCGCGTGAACCAGGCGCTCAACGCGCTGCCGTTTCTGCTGCAGGTGAACCTGCTGCGCGTCGGCTATCTGTTCTGAGCCGGACGCGGCGTGTAGCAAGGTGACGGATCCCCGCAGCCTTGCTAATAGTCACTCGTCCATGCCGCTTACCTTACGCTCTCGACGGCTCCGGCAGCTGTGCGCGTTCGCGTGGCTCGTTCTCGGCGAGCTCAGCGCGTGTCAGGTGTACGACGACGCGCTCTCGCCCCAGCCCGGCGCGCAGCTCGACGCCTGCGTGCCCCAGCTCGAGCTCTGCAATGGCCGCGATGACGACTGCGATGGGATGACGGACGAGCGCGACGCGGTGCAGCTCGACTGCCAGGCGCGCATCGTGCACGCGAACACGGTGTGTCAGAGCGGCTTCTGCGTGCGCATCTCGTGTCTACCCGACTACTACACGTGTGACGGGCTGAACGAGAACGGCTGCGAGTCGCCCTGCCCCTGCAACCGCCCCTGTCCCGAAACGTCGGACGGCGGTCTACAGAGCGGCGCGGACGCGAGCTTCTGAGCAAAGTGTGGGCGGCTTAATCACTGCGGCGGTCGCGGGACCCGCTACGCAAGCTCCGCGGCTCCCGACCTCCGCTTAATCACTGCGGCGGTCGCGGGACCCGCTACGCAAGCTCCGCGGCTCCCGACCTCCGCTTA